>Ga0065721_10003783_pt1 | contig 76786 bp, 44 predicted proteins | sample Mesricmetagenome_FD_59108 | JGI IMG/M metagenome (GOLD analysis project Ga0065721, IMG submission 59108) | Mesophilic microbial community from rice straw/compost enrichment Sample: eDNA_1 v2 (version 2) | ecosystem: Engineered > Solid waste > Grass > Composting > Bioreactor | place: USA: Davis...
ACTTGAAGGTTCAAGTCCGGACCGCTGTTTTTATTTAAATATTAAGAAAGTATAAGTTGTGATGCCGCCGATGCCAACGGAAGGGCTGTCGCCAAAGGGGGGCATGAAACCTTGTCCCGCAAGCGTGTCAACGATTCTGCCTACCCGGTTGCCGGTTTCGACAACAGCGGTACTGCATTTTTTATTCAACGTAAGCTTGTATCGATAACAAGTCAGCCGTTAACCTGTGACAGGTTAGTCTCCAGCGCATGCCGGCCGCTTCTTAGGCGGATAGGCACTTTATTCGCGCGAGCTCACTTTATCGCATTTGCCACATCTCGCGTTTTTTTCGCGAAAACAAATACTTTCGGAAACCGGTCCGTATGTGGATCCCAGTTCTTTCGAGCGGTCAATTTGCAGGTTTGTTTTTAGGTAGGCGGCTGGCATAGGCGAACGCATATAGAAAAGGAAATTAGTTCTATGCAATCATACTCTTACAAAGAAAAATATGGTAACATGTCTGGATAAACTTTGAAAGGATAGGGGTAGTATGACTTTTCGCACACGTATTCTTTCTCTAGCAGGCGGATTGTTTTTTCTGACCATTTTCACAGCTTCTCTAGCAAGTACATGGAGTCTCTATGGTTCGGCATGGAAAATGATCGCTGCATTTATTGCGACAGCAATAGTAGCTTTACTCGTTATACATGGGGCCATTACCGGTCTCAGCCGGAAAATGTTTCTGGTCGTGTTTCTCATGCTTGGCTTGGTTTGCCGCGTGACCTGGATCATGTGGAATCCGTCGCTTCCGCAATCGGATTTTCTTTTTATGTATAATGCGGCACAAGAGGCGGCTTCGGGAAACTTTGCCTTCAGTGATTCTTCTTACTATATCAGCTTTCCGTATCAGCTTGGTTTTACGATGTACGAGGCCGGAGTTATTAAGCTTTTTGGNAATCACTTNATTATTTTTAAGCTNCTGAATGTCTTGTTTAGCATGGGAACCGCTATTGTACTTTATCTCTCTGCNTCTAAAGCATTTCATGAAAGCTGTGGAAGANTCGCGGCTTTGGCGTATCTCTTTTATATTCCGAATATCATCATGTGCTCGGTGCTGACAAACCAGCATATTTCGGTGTTTTTATTTACAGGGGGATGTTTTCTGCTTCTTAAAGGCAGGAACCGGGTTGNNTATTGGTTGCTTGCCGGNTTAGCGATTGGCTTGGGGCATCTCATGCGTCCCATCGGAATCGTTTATTTNGCAGGTATTGTATTATTTGTCCTTTTGATGATATGGCAGCAATGGCGCGGATCTATCAAGAAACAGGCGGCAACGACAGCCGGCAAGCTCGGAGCCGTAATTGTCGTCTATTACTTGGTGCAAATACTAGCCAGCATCTCGCTGACTTCGTCTCTTGTTACCGAGCATTCGTTGTTTGACGGAGATAAGTATTGGAAGTTTATGGTTGGTCTTAATGCGCAGACAAACGGAAGCTGGAACAAGGAGGACGCCGCCTACACGAACCAATATTCTTTTGGCGAGGAGCGTCATCAGGCGGAGCTTGTGAAAATCAGGGAACGTCTTGAAGATAAAGGTGAACTTATCGCCTTATTTGGAAGAAAGCTTGTCATCATGTGGGGCTCCCCTGATTCATCCCCTTATTGGAGCCTGCAGGGAGTAGCAGACAGTCGGGAACTGGAGTCAATTCTTCATCAATGGGAAAGGCCGCTGTATGTACTGATGGGGGCTTTTGGGGTGGTAAGTATGGCTGCTTTATGGCGAACAGGTAAGGGAAACGAGGCGCTGTTATTTTTAATTCTCTTATTGCTATATGTCGGAGCGCATTTGCTGGTAGAAATTCAGCCCCGGTACAGGCTCGATTTTGTTCCTGTGCTGATTCTCTTGCAAAGCTATGGAGCCTATCAGGTGTATAGCTGGCTTCAGAGCCGCTTGCCATCAGGTGTGCATAAACGGGTGGAGAGAGAAATTGGATTGTAAATTCGAGTCGATCAAAGGAGAACTCTGATGGCAAAGCATCCGTGGCGGAAAAGAATAGCCATTGCTTGTTTTTTGGCAGTAACTATTCTGATTCTTGTGTTACAAGGTGATCAATTAAAGGCCCACGCACCTGCTAATAATGGAAGAATTGATTCTGCTGATTCTGCTGCTTCTACTGCAAATCAATCCCATACTTCTTCCGATGTGGAATGGGTGTATATGTCATGGCCGATTCCCTCCGAGTATATAAGCAAGCCGCTTATCGGTACAAGGGATCAGGACCGAATTGATGAATTGCTGGGATGGTTAAGCGAGGCAAAAGCAATCGATGGAAAAGGGTTAACCTCGCCGATGATGGGACGCAGCATGGCTGTGAATATAGAGTACCGGGATAGCAGCCTTCTGACCATCCGGCCCGCTTGGCATTGCGACAGCAAGAAAGAGGCGAATGGAAATACGGAAACGTCCTGTACGCCGGTAAATTCTATGATTTGGGTGTCCGATCCGGTTAAAGGAGAATATTTCGCCGAGTCCGAAAAACTCTTCCAATTTGTTTCCAAAGATTATTCCGAATGGCTCCCAAATGTGTTGCCTTATGAGGTGCCAGCCGAGCTCAAGCCGGGTTCCGCATTTACGGTTCTTGGACATGGGGCCCGAACGGACAAGGTTAACGTATCCCTGTCAAAGGGAGATCGGATTATTTGGGAGCAAAGCATTGCCGTGGATGATGGCGAGTGGCAGGGAAAAGGCGAAATTCCGGCGGATTTGCCAGAGGGCGATTATGACTGGAAAATCGATACGGGTAACACGGGTTACGGTAAAGGCGTTCATATCGACTAAGGATTCAAGAAGACTGCAAAGAACCAAGCGGGCATGCCAGGTTAGGACGGCATGTCCGTTTTTTGCATGCTGCTCTTGCGGAATTGGGCCGGAGTTATTCCCCTTAAGCTGCGAAATACGCGGAATAATGAAGCGGTTGAGCCGAAACCGGCTTCTTCCGCTACTTCTGTCAGCATGTTATAGCTCCCAGTCCTCCTCTCAGTCGAAGTTTATCGGAACACGAGAAAATGCAATTAGTTTCCGAAGAAATGCAACATCTTGGCGTTTTTCTTATTCTACCATAGGGGGATGCAGGAGCGTGTCGAGATCGCCGAGAGTCTGCTGAACGAGCAGCAAGTAAAACTCCGGTTCGAAGGATTAAACACGCTGGCGGATGTGTATGTGAACGGATATCAAGCGCTAAAGGCCGATAACATGCACCGCACGAGCCGTAGGTTGGGGGAGCAGTTAATATAGAAATGTCTGAGCAATCGCTCGCATGTTCTCTCTATGGCGTAGTGGCCGAATACGCGGGAGAGGTAGTTGGCAAGGGACGGATTGTTGGCGACGGGATAATGTACTTCTATATACAGGATGCGGCGATAGCACCGGAGCACCAAAAACATGGTCTAGGAAAGCTTCTCGTAGAACGGCTGCTGGACTATATCAAAGAACGCCGTCATGAGAACGAGCTGGCTTTTGTAGGGCTGTTTGCCTCCCATGGCAATGATAAGTTTTATGAGCAGTTTGGATTTAAGGACCATTCCCCGGGATGACCGGGATGTTTACGGTGTTTGAATAGTTAGTAGAGAAGTAAGGAAGATGACTCTTTTGCGGGTCATTTTTTTGTGATAAAGGGAGTGAACCCTTCTTCAATTTCATCGTATAGAACAATGTATGGAATAACTTCCATTGGAGGAAGCGATAGAATGGAATTCATCTTATTAGCTGTAGGAGCGTTGTACTTGTTTTTCCCGAAATTGGCCTGGAAGTGGGGGAAGTTTAATTATTACTCCGAGAGTAACATCTATAATAAAGATCTTGAAAAAATGTTGCCTTCGAATAAAACGGTCATATCCCTTCGATTGGTTGGCTGCGGAGTATATGGAGCATTTTGGAATATGAATAGACTGCCCAAAGGTGATTTGATTATGAAATCAAGTTCACCCGATGGCCGATATATCGTTAAGGCTTATTTATCGGGCGGCGGAGGCGCAACAACTGATTTTGCGATAAGAGCAGAATTGGTTACACATACAGGAGTGCTGGAGAGGTCAAACAATATATATTGGAATTACCATGAACAATCTGCGGATATTAAATGGATTGAGAAGGATACGCTTGATATTAATGGGCATATATTAGATTTGCCCTACGACAAGTTTGATTTCAGAAATCAGTAGCCATTTGAGGGAAGCCATTGGGTCTAGCAGAGATGAAACGAACAAAATATAAGTATCTTTTCAATAAAGCAGTAGAGGGTGAAATTTGAATAAATGAGAAAAACCGGCCGTCCCCTGGACGACCGGTTGCTTTTTACCCTACAACGCCCTCCCGCTTGCGGAAGAACGACTTCAGGGCATTATACACTTCGCCTTTCTCACGAATGACGTAATACATGAAATGGTTCATATTAATATGCTTATAGGCGGACATAAGCGTACTCGAGCGGTTGTACTGATTCACTTCGCCGTAGCCGAACAGGTTGGAGCGCTTGAGCAGCTCGCCGATCAGCTTGACGCAGCGCTCGTTGTCACTGGTCAGGTTGTCGCCGTCGGAGAAGTGGAAAGGATAGATGTTATACATGCTTGGCGAGAACCGGCTGTCGATAATCTCGAGCGCCTTGATGTAGGCGGACGAACAAATCGTACCGCCGCTTTCGCCGCGGGTGAAAAATTCTTCTTCGGTCACTTCCTTCGCTTCGGTGTGATGGGCGATGAATACGATTTCGACTTTTTCGTATTGATGCCGCAGGAATCGGGTCATCCAGAAGAAGAACGAACGGGCCACATATTTCTCGAAGGAGCCCATGGAGCCTGAAGTATCCATCATGGCAAGGATAACCGCATTGGATTGCGGACGCACAATCTCTTCCCAGGTCTTGTAGCGAAGATCATCCGGCGAGATGCCGTGGATGCCCGGTGTACCGGAGGTAGCGTTGCGCCGCAGATTTTCCATGATCGTCCGCTTCTTGTCGATATTCGACATGATGCCTTTTTTGCGGATATCATTGAACCGGATTTCCTTCGTCTCGAGCTGATCCTTATCCTTCTGGCGAAGGAAGGGCAGCTCTAATTCCTCAAACAGCATGCTCTCCAGCTCAGCCAGGCTGATTTCCGCTTCGATTACATCCTCGCCGGGCTGATCTCCAGCGCCTTCGCCCTTGCCGGGACCTTTGGCCGCTTGCGGATCGACACCTAGCACGTCGCCGACCTGGCTGTCACCGTCTCCTTGCCCTACATGTTTATTTTTATTGTAGTTATACACAAATCGGAATTCGTCAAGGCTCCGAATCGGCACTTTGATTACTTGCTTGCCGTCAGACATGACAATACTTTCTTCGGACACGAGGTCAGGTAAGTTTTGTTTAATGGCTTCCCGGACCTTTTGCTGGTGCCTGGCTTGATCCTGATAGCCTTTTCGATGCAGCGACCAATCCTCCTGAGATACAACAAACAGTCTATCTTCTGCTGAACCCATTTCGGAGCACCTCCTTGCACAGTTTTTTGGGTTTGTTATTCAATATATTCAAGTCCTCCCCGGATATGTGAAGCAAAAGTTGCCCGATTCTAGCAAACTTCCAGATAATCCGCCAAAATCTAACATGGACAGCCCCTAGTAAAGCCGTGGAAATGGTATCTGCATCAGGGGATATCCGCGATTCTTTGGACAATACTGGTCTAATAGCAGGAATAGTCCGGCTTTTGTTGATCATGGTACAATAAGGAATATGAAAGCATGCCCATTTGCAGAAAGGGGTTGAACATCATGTCAAATCCAGATGAAAAAAAGACCTATACTTATCAAGATTGGCTCACTTGGAATGGAGCTTGGGAACTAATCAATGGGAAGGCCTATAATATGTCACCTGCTCCGACTGCGATTCATCAGTATATTGTAGGTGAGCTTTATTTCGCGTTGCGGACATTTTTTCAGAACCGGAGTTGCTTCGTATTTGTTGCCCCTTTTGATGTCCGACTTAGCGAGAACGAGGAATATGAAATGCCGGATCATATTGTTCAGCCGGATCTTTCTGTTATTTGTTCGAGGGATCAAATATTCAAGAATGGCTGTCAGGGTGCGCCGTCGCTGATTATTGAAGTTCTTTCTCCATCAACTGCATTGAAGGATTTTAATGAGAAATTTAATTTATATCAGAAATATGGTGTACAGGAATATTGGATTGTGGATCCCGGGAACCGAACGGTTCATGTGTATACGCTGCAGGAAGGGACGTATCAGGTCCGTAATCTATATACAGAGCATGACGTCATTCACTCTAACTTTTTTAATGACCTAAATGTTCCGATGGGTAGTTTGTTTAGTCTTGAATAATAGGGAGCGGATCGGAATTATGGGTGCCAGGAAGGTAATGACCAGTTAGAAAATAAGTAAGAGGAGCTGCCATTTATGAAAGAACTGAAGTTGACGGAATATCAGTGGAAAGAGCTGGTTGATTCTTATGATGTAAGAATGGATGGTGTCGAATTTTATCTTAATGTTGAGAACGGCGAACTGTTGACATTGACGGAGTGGGGAGAAGAGGAAGAAGAGATAGAACTGCGTGATCTTATTGAGGAAGGCTTTAATGAAATTTATTATGCTTTACCGCAGAGGGAATCTTATGAAGGTTATCAGGATATGGTTGATTTTACGGAAACCGTGTCAGATGAACAACTGAGTCAGCGATTAAACAATGTATTAAGCGGCGGAAAGAAAATTTTCCGGCGATTCAAGGATACCCTTGCTGTGAATGACGAGGAAATGCAAAGATATTATGCTTTTTGCGGTGCCCGTAATGAAGAACGTGTTAAAGAGTGGCTGAAGGAAAATGGATTCGAAGTGCAAATTGTAAAATAAGGTCTGCTGGTCTCCGTCGGAAACAAATGGAGGTCGAGCAGCCTTTTTTTTCTGCTCGCTTCCGTTATAATGTACTTTACATATGTAAGCGCAAGACATGCTTACGAAGTAAGAATTGTCACCAAAATCATGTAGCAATTCTTTAAGCCCATGCTTACGAAGTAAGAATTGCTACCAAAATCATGTAGCAATTCTTTTAAGGAGGTACAATCATGTCAAATTATTGCAAGCTGCTGATTGTGGATGATGAAGCTTTAATCCGGCAGGGCATCAAGCACTACATGAATTGGGAGCAGGAAGGCTTTCAGATTGTAGGAGAAGCTTCGAACGGGAAAGAAGCACTTGAGCTGATTGCCGATCTGCAGCCGCATATTGTACTGACGGATCTTGTTATGCCAATTATGGACGGCGAAGAGCTGACCCGGCAAATCAAGCTGAAATATCCGGATATTGAAGTGATCGTCCTGAGCAGTTTTGGAGATTTCGATTATGTACGCTCTACGTTTCAAAGCGGCGTGCGGGATTATATATTGAAACCGAAGCTCGACACGGATCATATACTGGGTGTGCTGAAAGCGGTGGCCGAGAAAATTCCATCGCTGCAAGGCGATGAGCAGGCTATTAGTCAAGGGCCGACAGTGGATTCCGTGTTAGAGAAGCTGTTATCCGGATATGAACTGGATGACAAGCAGGTCGAAGCGGAGCTTGCTGACCATTTTCCTCATAGCGCCTTTTGTCTGCTTGGCGTTGATCTGCGGGGACGTACACTAACAAAGGAACAGGTGAAGGCGGTCCGGCAAACGATGCTGGATGAATTGGATAAGCAGGCCTTACACGCCGATCAGCTTGTCTACCATGTCCTGAAAGCAGAAGCGCCAATGATTATGCTGCTCCTCAATTTGGATTATACGATGCTGAGTCTTCTGCCCTACTGGGGAAGGACAATGGCCAGCTCGATCGATCAGCTCAAGCTGGANGTGGCCGTTGTCGTCAGCGAGCCNTTTTCGGCGATTGCCGGGCTTGANCACACCTACAAGACCAGCCTGCTGAAAATGATGGATTANGCTTTTTATTTTCCGGACAAGCATCTGTTATTGTTCCATGAGTTCCCGGAATCCGTACAGTCTGCGGAGTCTTTTAATTTGAACAGCTTCACGGATTCATTCAAGCGCGAACGCTTTGATACAGCCTTTGAATATTTGCAGGATCATCTCGAATTGTTTAAGACCAACTATACGACGGATGTCTTCGAGTTTAAATCATTTCTGAGCAACATTATTTTTAACATTACAGTACTTCTGGGCAATATGAGTTACAGCACACAGCAGCTGGAGACGAGGAAATATTACTATTTCAAAGCAATCGAGGAATCCCGGAACGCGAATGCGGCTGCGGACCTGCTGGCGCAATTTATTGAGGATGCGAAGCTTTGTATCGCCGAGAAGGCAGAACAATCGGGTAATGCCAATATGAAACGGCTGCTTGATTATATTCATGAGCATTATGCAGAACCGCTTAATCTGACGGAGATGGCGAAGCATTTTCACTTCAACCCGTCTTATTTGTCGAGCTATTTCTCCACTCATCATAACGAAGGCTTTGTAGATTATTTGCACAGGGTAAGACTGGAGAAAGCATCAGAGCTGCTGCGTGCAGGAGAAACGACAATATCGGAGATTAGCGGGATGGTTGGTTATTCGGATCACAGCTATTTCTGCAAGGTGTTCAAGAAGCACACCGGTTTATCGCCAAGCCGCTACCGCCAACAAAACCTGAAATGAGTGAGTGATTGCATTGAGAAATGTACTTGACCGGTTCAAATATAACGGTCTCTTTGTCAAAATGTTCATTATTATGGTAGTCAGCATTGTAGCGGTCTCCATTTCAGCGACCTGGACAACGATGAATGTGTCCAGTCGCGTTTTCATGGAAACTTTCAGTATTACGAATTCGAAAATTATAGCGCAAATCAGAACAGGCATGGACTCTTTCAATTATTCCATTGTACTAACCTCGAACAAAATTGCCCAAAGCGGAACGATTAAGCAGTTTCTGACGGAAGGCAACGGTGACTCGAGCACCATGGTGGGAAGCTATTTTCAAATGGGCCAGCAGATGAACCGGATCCGCTCCAGTGTAGACGCTTATGAGGTGGGGATTACGGTGACCGGTGTGAACGGCCGCAGATATTCCACGGACCGTTCTTATTGGCCGGTTCCGGACAAGGATCTGGCTAACCATCCTATTACAAAGCGGTCTCTGGCTGAACCGCGCAGGCTGATGTATTCGTATGATGATGCCGAGACATCCGGAATTCCGGGCATAGAACCTACAATTATTGCCTCCAAAGCTTTGGTTGATCGAAGCGGAACGGTATACGGCATGGTATATTTTGCTGTGCGTGAGCCGTATTTTGCCCGGTTCTATGACAGCAACACGAGTCTTGGGAATGACGTAGCCGTCATTGATAAACGGGGGACTATTGTGTCCTCGAACCGGAATGATTGGATTGGCCAACGCTCCCCAGATCTTCTTCAGTATGCGGAGGAGATTGATGAGAAGAGCCTGGATTACAAAAATGCGGATATTATGGGCAAGGATCATCTTCTTTTATCGGAGTATATCGCCGGATTAGATTTGTACATGGTTAATGTTATTGATAAGAAGCAGGTCCTGGGCCAATTGACGGATACAAAGCAGATTGCACTGCTGGTAATGGCGATTATAGCCGCGGCAGTTATTATTGTGTTCCTGATCTCAAGAAGCATGACCAGGTCATTAACCCGGCTGGTGAAGCAGATTTCCACGATCTCCAAGTATGAGTTCGACCGTCATGTGAAGGTAGACGGCAGCTATGAGACGCGGCAGCTTGGCATTGCCTTTAATGCCATGATCGATGAGCTGAATGAGTATGTCAGCAAGCTGGTGGAGACGCAGAAGCAGCAGCGTAATGCGGAGCTGGAAGCGCTGCAGCAGCAGATTAATCCCCATTTTCTATACAATACGCTGGCATCCGTCAAATTCATGGTTCAACAGGGAAATAAGGAGAAGGCGGCCGAGACGATTAACGCCTTGATCTCTTTGCTTCAGAATGCGATTGGCAACGTTAGCGAGATGATTACGGTCCAGCAGGAACTGGACAATATGAAGAATTATGTGTTTATTAATCAGGTTCGCTACGGAGAGCGCATCCGGGTGAGCTATTTCATCGCGCCGGATTGTCTGGATTACCGGATTCCGAAGCTGATGATTCAGCCTTTTATCGAGAATGCGTTTTTCCATGCCTTTAATGAGAAATTGGAAGGCTATATTTACATTATGGTCGCGCAGGAAGGCTCTTCGTTGGTCTGCGAAGTCGTAGATAACGGCGATGGCATGAATATTAATGGCGGTATTCCGAAGCAGGTCAACAAGCGTCAGTTGTTCAGCGGAATTGGCGTACGCAATGTAAATGACCGCATCAAATTGTTATTTGGCGAAGAATACGGGGTCACTATAACAAGCGAAATAGGGGAGGGAACACGGGTGAAAATCCGGATTCCGCTGCTTAAATCTAATAATGATCCAAGTTTCTAAAGATTGTCTTAGTGCGAATAGACCACCTTCAAGCAACTCATAATAATATGACAATTCGTTGTAAAGATCGTTCTAACGAGGGCAATGGTGGGAGTGCTATCATTAAAATCGTAAGACGGAAAACGCTTACAACAAACATACAGATACGGAGGTCTTGAAAGTGAAGAAACTAATTACAGTACTTGCACTTAGTGCGGTTGCTCTGTCTGCTTGTTCATCCAACTCGAACAACAACACGGACAACACTGCAAACAGCGGCGGAGACAAAGCAGATTCCACCGGCAAAATTACCGTTTGGGCATGGGATCCTAACTTTAACATTAAAGCAATGAACCTCGCGAAAGAGGCTTACGCGGCCACTAACCCGGACTTGACGGTTGATATTGTTGAGAACGCTCAGAACGATATCGTTCAAAAGCTGAACACTGGCATGAGCTCTGGTACGACTAAAGGTCTGCCAAACATTGTACTTATTGAAGACTACCGTGCACAAAGCTTCCTGCAAGCATACCCGGATATGTTCTATGACTTGAGCAGCGTTATTACACCAACTGACTTTGCTGATTACAAGCTTGGACCTACAAGCGTTGACGGCAAATACTACGGCGTTCCATTCGACTCCGGTGTCGCAGGTCTGTATGTAAGAACAGACTATCTGGAGAAAGCTGGTTACACGATTGATGATCTGCAAGATATCACTTGGGATCAATACATCGAAATCGGCAAGAAAGTAAAAGAAGCTACAGGCAAAGACTGGATCTCCCTTGATCCTAATGATCTGGGCATTATCCGTATGATGATTCAATCCGCTGGTTCTTGGTACCTGAACGAAGACGGCAAAACTCCTAACATTGCCAACAACGAAGCGATGAAAGAAGCATTCGAAGTATACAAAAACATGATGGATGCTAACATCGTGAAGATCCACTCCGACTGGAGCCAATTCGTAGCGAACTACAACAATGGCGATGCTGCATCGGTTCCAACAGGCAACTGGTTCACACCATCTATTACGGCTGAAGCTTCGCAATCCGGCAAATGGGCAATTGCTCCAATGCCTAAGCTTGCAAAAACACCTAACTCCGTGCATGCAACTAACCTTGGCGGCAGCTCGTGGTATGTCCTGAATGTTCCTGGCAAAGAGAAAGCAGCTGAGTTCCTGAAAGCCACGCTGGGCTCTAATGTTGATCTGTACCAAAAACTCGTTACAGACGTTGGTGCGATTGGCACTTACAAACCGGCTGTATCTGGCGAAGCTTATACTGCTGCGAATGAATTCTTCGGCGGTCAAAAAATCGTATCCGATTTTGCGAAATGGACAAACGAAATTCCAAGCGTAAACTACGGTATGCACACTTACGCAATCGAAGATATTCTGGTTGTTGAAATGCAGAACTACCTGAACGGCAAGAAGATTGACGATGTATTGAAAGATGCACAAGCACAAGCAGACTCGTCTGTAAAATAAAGAGAGAAATTGACCTTGGAACATGGTCCTCCGCGTTCCGCCGCCATCTCTTAAGGGCGTGCCCCGCGGGGCATGCTCCAAGGTCTTTATTATGAAATGCTCAAGATAGGAAGGAGCTGGCTGCCGCTGTGAGTAAAGCAAAAGCAATGAATATTAAGGCGAGAACCAATGCGATCGGCTGGTCGTTTATAGCGATAGCTGTCATCATGATTTGCGCCTTTTATTTCTACCCGATGATTAAGGCATTGATGTTATCGTTCCAGACCGGGACAGGCACGAACTTGCATTATGTTGGTGGAGACAACTATGCAAGGCTGTTTAAAGACCAGACTTTTATTACCGCACTGAAAAATACGTTTATTTTCCTGATTATCCAAGTGCCGATTATGATCGTACTTGCCATGTTTATCTCGGTATTGCTTAATGATAGCAAGCTGAAGCTTAAAGGATTTTTCCGTACGGCGATTTTCCTGCCGGCTGTAACATCGCTTGTTGCTTATTCCGTTATTTTTAAATATCTGTTCGGCAATGATGGCTTGATTAACTCTTTGCTTACCAATCTTCATTTGATCAGCGCCCCAATTCAATGGATCACTGACCCGTTCTGGGCTAAAATTACGATTATTATCGCCATTACTTGGCGTTGGACCGGATATAACATGATTTTCTATCTGTCTGCCTTGCAAAATATCGATAACTCGATTTATGAAGCAGCACGGATTGACGGCGCATCTTCATTCCGTCAATTCACTCAGATCACTATTCCGCTTCTCAAACCGATCATCTTGTTCACTTCGATCACATCGACCATCGGTACGCTTCAGTTGTTCGATGAGGTTATGAACATTACGAAGGGCGGACCGGGTAACTCGACCACTACGCTGTCGCAGTATATTTACAACCTTTCGTTCAAATATACACCTGACTTCGGTTATGCGGCGACGGTATCGTACGGCGTTGTCATTCTTATTGTAATCTTCTCGATTCTTCAGTTTAAACTGGCAGGTGATAAAAATGGCTAAACGGATTTTCACCTATGTATTCCTGAGCATTGCGGCCATTGTATCGATCTTTCCATTTATATGGATGATCATAAGCGCGACAAACAAATCGGTTGACGTAACGAAGGGTACTCTAATGCCCGGCTCAAGTCTGGGTGCGAACTGGCACAAAATTTTGGATCAGGTTGATCTTGGGCAAGCCATGCTTAACTCGGCGAAAATTTCGATTTCGACAACCATTCTTGCCCTTCTGATTGCTTCGCTGGCTGGTTACGGCTTTGAAATTTTCCGCAGCAAAGCGAAGGACGTTGTGTTTAACATCCTGCTGCTCTCGATGATGATTCCATTCGCTGCTTTGATGGTGCCGCTTTACCGGATGTTTGGTACGATTACGCAAAATATTCCTGCAATCGGAATCAATACAATGACGGCTGTCGTGCTGCCAACGGTAACGACCGCGTTCTTAATTTTCTTTTTCCGTCAAAGTACAAAGATGTTTCCGAAGGAAATGCTCGAAGCAGGTCGAATAGATGGATTAAACGAACTTGGCGTATTCTTCCGTATTTATGTTCCTACGATGAAAACTTCGTATGCGGCAGCAGCCATTATTACGTTTATGTCCAGCTGGAATAACTATTTGTGGCCGCTCGTCGTGCTGCAATCCCCCGAGAAACGGACGATTCCGCTCCTGATCTCGAACTTGGGATCCAGCTACTCGCCAGATTATGGCGTGAACATGCTTGTTATTCTGATTGCGACGCTGCCAACGGCCATTGTCTTCTTCCTGATGCAAAAGCATTTTGTAGCGGGAATGACTGGATCGGTAAAATAGGCTCGCAAGTAATGAATCATCACGATGGCCCGTATAACGGGCTATTGTGGTGATAATTCATTAGGCGGACGCTTTCGAAGTATGAATCATCACAATAACCCGTGTAACGGGCTATTGTGGTGATAATTCATTTTAGGGAGGATTCATAAAGAATGAAAGCAACAAGGGCAGACATCAATTGGCTCAGCGACCCAACGGTTTACCGGGTAAACCGTCTGGACGCGCACTCCGATCACCGGTATTACCGGACGATGATGGAAGCGGAGGGCAAAGCGCCAATGGCGATGCGCCATGATTTGAACGGCGGTTGGAAATTCAGCTATGCCGTTAATGCGGCGAGCCGGATTGAGAACTTTTACAAGCAGGACTTTGATTGCACTGGCTGGGATGACATTCAAGTGCCCGGGCATATTCAGATGCAGGGCTATGGCCAATTGCAATATGTAAATACGATGTATCCTTGGGACGGTCTGGATGGCGTTCGCCCTCCGGCTATTCCGGTTGTCAGCAATCCGGTTGGCAGCTATGTGAAGCATTTCCGCAAGCCGGAATCCATGACAGGACCAGTCTATATTTCCTTCCAAGGCGTAGAATCTGCTTTCTATGTATGGCTGAACGGCGAATTTGTTGGCTATGCGGAAGACAGCTTTACTCCTTCGGAGTTTGATCTTACTCCATTTATCCGGGAAGGCGACAACAAGCTTGCGGTGGAAGTATACCAGCGCAGCTCGGGCGCATGGCTGGAGGATCAGGATTTCTGGCGTTTCTCGGGAATTTTCCGCGATGTGTATCTGTACACGGTTCCGGAAATCCATGTGAGAGACATGTTTATCCATGCGGACCTGGATGACAGCTGCAAGCAAGGCAAGCTGAAGGTTGATCTGGCATTATTGGAGCAAGCCGGCCAAGCTGATGCAGAAGTGAAGCTTGAGCTGAAGGATGCGGAAGGTGCAGTTATTGCCAAGGGCGAAGGTGCTTTTGCCGATGGCAAGCTGTCGATTACGGTTGATGCGGGAGAAGTACAGCCGTGGAGTGCGGAGTCACCGTACCTGTACAGCGTTTGCTTATCTGTGCTAAACGCACAAGGCGAGCTGGTTGAAGCTATCGTGCAAAAGACAGGCTTCCGCCGTTTCGAAATGATTAATAAAGTGATGCACCTGAACGGCAAACGGATCGTCTTCAAAGGCGTTAATCGCCATGAATTCAATGTGCGCCGCGGCCGAGCGATTACGGCTGAGGATATGCTGTGGGACATCAAGACGATTAAGCAGAACAATATGAATGCCGTTCGTACTTCGCATTATCCGAACCAGACCTTGTGGTACGAGCTATGCGACGAATACGGCATCTATCTGATTGATGAGATGAACCTCGAATCCCACGGTTCATGGCAGAAGATGGGGGCAGTTGAACCATCTTGGAATGTGCCGGGCAATCTGCCGGAATGGCAGGGCTCCGTATTGGATCGTGCCGAGTCGATGCTCGAGCGTGACAAAAACCATCCTTCGATTCTGATCTGGTCTTGCGGTAACGAATCGTACGCGGGCGAGGTGATTCTGAACGCGACGAAGTATTTCCATGAGAAGGACCCAAGCCGTCTTGTCCATTATGAAGGTGTGTTCCATAATCGGACTTATGATGCGACAAGCGATATGGAAAGCCGGATGTACGCCAAACCTGCGGACATTATCGAATATCTGGAAAGCAATCCGTCCAAGCCTTATATCAGCTGCGAATACATGCATGCGATGGGCAACTCGGTTGGCGGCATGCATAAATACACCGAGCTGGAGCAGAAGTACCCGATGTACCAAGGCGGCTTTATTTGGGATTATATGGATCAATCTATTATGACTAAAGACCGCTGCGGCAACGAGTTCTTTGCTTACGGCGGCGACTTTAACGACCGTCCGACGGACTACAGTTTCTGCGGCAACGGCATCGTATTTGCCGACCGCAAGGTAACGCCAAAAATGCAGGAAGTGAAGTTCCTGTACCAGAACGTGAAGCTGGTTCCTTCGCGTACGGGCGTTAAAGTGATTAACGAGAACCTGTTCGTGAATACAAGTGAATGGGATTTGGCTGTCCGCGTATATCGTGATGGCGCCCTGGTGTTTGGCTGGAACGGTGAAACGTCTGTTGAACCGGGAAGCGAAGGCGTTGTGCCGCTCTCGCTTCCAGCGGAGTTAACCAAGCTTGCCGGTGAATATGCGGTTCATGCTGCGCTTGTTCTGAAGCGGGATGAGCTGTGGGCAGAAGCTGGTTATGAAGTAGCCTTTGGAGAGTACGTATTCGAAGTTGCTGCGGAAGCAGCAGTTGTACCGGCAGGTTCCATTCGCGTTGTTGAAGGCGACGTGAACATCGGTGTGATGGGCGATGGTTTTGTCATCCAGTTCTCGAAAGGTGTCGGGTCGCTGGCTTCTGTCCGTTATGGCAGCCGGGAGTTTATTGCAGCGCCGCCGGTACCGCAATTCTGGCGTGCGCAAACCGATAATGATAAAGGTTATGCGCATGGCTATGATGCAGGTCTATGGTATGCCGCAAGTCTGGCGCGCAAATGCCTGAAGGTAGAGCTGGATGTTGCGAAGTCCGGAGACCAGGTGACTGTTGCATTCGAGTATGGATTCAGCATTAGTGCTGATCTGCGCGTACGCACAACGTATACTGTTTTTGCAGATGGCAGCATTGAAGTGAAAACGGATTACAAAGGTGCAGCAGGTCTGCCGAATGTTCCGGTCATTGGTCTGACATTCAAGCTGTCGGCTGATTATGATCAGACAGAATGGTATGCGATGGGACCAGAGGAGAACTACATCGACCGTGCATTTGGCGCGCGTCTTGGCATGTTCAGCCGTGCGGTGAAGGATCTGCCGACTCCTTATCTTGTACCGCAGGAGACGGGTAATCGTACGGGAGTACGCCGCGTACGTATTACGGACAGTCAGGGCTTTGGCCTTCAGTTGAGCGCATCGCCTTCGGCACCGGTGGAATGCAACGTGTCGCCTTGGACAGCGTTTGAACTTGAAAATGCTGCCCATTGGTATGAGCTTCCAGAACAGCATTATACGGTTGTGACAGTTGCTGGACGCCAAATGGGCGTTGGCGGCGATGACAGCTGGGGCGCTCCGGTTCATCCGGAATACCAGATCCCGGCCAACCAGGAGCTGAGCTTTACGTTTACGATTTCGGCGGTTGACCGTCGGTCGAAATAGATGGATTGGAATAGAGGTTGTCCCTAGCGGACAACCTCTATTTTATGTGTAGGCCAGTTAGGTTTAATGACCAATAATTGACAAGCGGAATGGTTCCCATTACAATCTAACTAATTGAATACGCACCGGGGGCTTGAGGAAGTCAGGCTGAGATTGTGACCGTTTGTCACTGACCGTATCTGATCTGGGTAATGCCAGCGTAGAGAATATGCCGATAAACAGGGATAGGATAATTTTGTGTTTTACAAATTTATCCTGTGTCTTTGTTTTTCTTTCCTCCGGTGCAATCCGTCTTGCCGCAAGGTGCAGATGGAAGTTCAACGGAGGGAAGCCGATCTTTGAATAAGCCAAAGACCGCATCCATACGGAGCGGTCTTTTTGTTTTGTATTGGTCCGAACTCCGCATAATTACAACCATGTTGAGGAGGAATTTGAATTGTCAGCTAATACAACGAATCAAACCGTACCTGTCCCAAACCTTCATGCTTTTCCGGGCAGTAAGAAGGTATATGTGCAAGGCTCCCGTTCCGATGTGTATGTCCCGATGCGCGAGATTACACTCAGTATGACATCAAGCCCTGCTGGAGAGCAGGCTAATGAGCCTGTAAGAGTATACGACAGCAGCGGCCAGTACACAGACAGTGATTACAATACGGATATTCATCAGGGCCTGCCGCAGATTCGCCGGAAGTGGATTCTGGAACGCGGCGATGTGGAGGAATATCAGGGCCGGGGCGTTAAGCCGGAGGATAATGGGTTCAAGCGCATAGATGCATCAGGCTTAGAGGAAATATTCCCTAACTCAAGCTGTCAGCCGCTTCGAGCCAAGCCAGGCTTTAATGTTACACAGCTGCACTACGCCCGCCGCGGCATCATTACTCCGGAGATGGAATATATCGCGATTCGTGAGAATGTAGAGCCCGAGTTCGTGCGCAGTGAAGTGGCCAGGGGAAGAGCAATCATACCGTCAAACATTAACCACCCGGAAAGCGAGCCGATGATTATCGGACGCAACTTCCTGGTCAAGATCAATGCCAACATTGGCAATTCCGCGGTTGTCTCGTCCATTGAGGAGGAAGTGGAAAAAATGTGCTGGGCCACACATTGGGGAGCCGATACGGTTATGGACCTGTCAACGGGCAAGAACATTCATACGACCCGCGAATGGATTATCAGGAACTCTCCTGTACCGATCGGGACTGTGCCGTTATATCAAGCATTGGAGAAGGTCGGCGGCAAAGCGGAGGAGCTGAGCTGGGAAGTGTACCGCGACACGCTGATTGAGCAGGCTGAACAGGGAGTTGACTATTTTACGATTCATGCAGGTGTGCTGCTCCGTTACATACCGCTTACGGCAAAACGCGTCACTGGGATTGTCTCCAGAGGCGGCTCGATTATGGCTGCCTGGTGTCTTGCCCATCATCAGGAAAACTTTTTGTATACGCATTTTGAAGAGATTTGCGAGATTATGAAAGCTTATGATGTTGCCTTCTCGCTTGGCGACGGTCTGCGGCCGGGTTCGATCGCCGATGCTAACGACGAAGCGCAATTCGCGGAGCTCCAGACGCTGGGAGAGCTGACTCAGATTGCATGGAAGCATGATGTGCAGGTTATGATCGAAGGTCCTGGACATGTTCCGATGCATCTGATCAAAGAAAACATGGATCGTCAGCTTGAGGTGTGCCAGGAAGCCCCGTTTTATACCTTGGGCCCTCTGACCACGGATATTGCACCTGGCTACGACCACATTACATCGGCGATTGGCGCAGCCATGATCGGCTGGCTCGGCACAGCGATGCTATGCTATGTTACACCCAAGGAGCATCTCGGACTGCCGAACAAAAACGATGTGCGTGAAGGCGTTATCGCATACAAAATAGCCGCCCACGCGGCGGATCTGGCTAAAGGCCATCCCGGTGCACAGCAGCGCGATAATGCTCTTTCCAAGGCGCGTTTCGAATTTCGCTGGCGTGACCAGTTCAATTTGTCGCTTGATCCCGAGCGGGCAATGGAATACCACGATGAGACACTTCCGGCCGAAGGAGCCAAGACAGCTCATTTCTGCTCCATGTGCGGACCGAAATTCTGCTCCATGCGTATTACGCAGGATATAAGAGAGTATGCCAAGCAGCATGGATTGAATGAGGTCGAAGGGTTGGAGAAAGGCCTGGAAGAGAAATCCGAGCAATTTAGAAATACCGGCAGCTCGATCTACCAATAAGCTGAGAAGGGGTTGTCCTACAGTCATTAAATGACGATGGGAAGCCCCTTTACAATTTTTTGGGGGACTGCCAGCGACCGCAGAGGGGTTATTTCTTATCGCCTGCACAACAGAGTAGAGCTAGATTGGATTTCGTACAGCATAAGAGAGGTGTTTTGGCCCGGTCACCGAGCTACATTGGATTGTCTACAGTATAATCAGCTCAATTTGGACGATATGGCTCATTGTGGACCCCTTTCACTGGAGTGAATCCAACGTAGCTTCAGACAGCTTGCCATTTATCCTGATTTCATTGGATGAAATCCAGCGTACGGCGAGAAGAAATTTTTCTTATCAAAAATCATTGCAGGGGACAAATCGGTACAGCTTCTATACATATCGTCTAACGTTTGCGCTATTTTATAAAACAGTTTGTATAATGTAATCTGAATTTTTCATGTTATATAATATTACATAACAGTAATGGCAGTGTTTATCATCGAAATGGAGACGAAGCGGCGATACTTGAGACATAGGCTGTGAGGGAGATTAGGAGACAGATAGCTGTCCTCGCTTGGGGGCAGCTATCTGACTAGCCGTATAAATTCAAATATCGTACATACTTATATGTCATCGGAGTCTGGACGGGAGGGAACGGGACATGAGTGTGGTGCCTGAGGCAACGATTAATGCAGAGCGCTTGAACAGACGTATTCAGGAGCTGGCGCAGATCGGAAGGATCGGGGAGACCGGTGTTTGCCGACTCGCCTTATCGCAGGAAGACCGGGCAGGTGTGGAGAAGGTCAAGAGCTGGATGGAAGAAGCGGGAATGCGTGCGAGAATCGATCCTTTTGGCAACTTGATTGGCGTGTACAAGGGAAAACACCCGGAGCTTCCGGTGCTCATGCTTGGCTCCCATGTGGATTCGCAGCCTTATGGCGGCCGCTATGACGGAGCGATTGGCGTTCTTGGCGCGATTGAAGCGGTACAGACGATGGCAGAGAAGGGCTTTGTGCCGGAGATGGATATGGAAGTAGTAGCCTTTTGCGATGAAGAAGGCTGCCGGTTCAACAAAGGATTATTTGGTGCTCGAGGCATGACGGGCAAGCTTGAGGAAGGGGAGCTCGACCGGAAGGATAAGCATGGTGTAAGCCGCCGGGAGGCGCTGCGGGAATTCGGCTGCAACCCGGCGGAGTTTGAAGGGTATACGTTTGAGGCGGGGCGGATTGGCGCTTTTCTGGAGCTGCATATTGAACAAGGACCGGTGTTGGAATCGCTGGATTCCCCGATTGGCATCGTAACGGGCATTTCCGGTCCGCTCTGGTGGACGGTCGAGCTGAACGGCTTTGCCGGACATGCGGGCTCTGTTCCGATGCCGATGAGACGAGATGCGCTGGTTGGAGCAGCCAAGGTGATTGTCGCGTTGAATGATCTCGTCAGGCTGGAGGAAGGGGCATCAACAGTTGGTACGGTCGGCTCGCTGACCGTTTTTCCGGACTCCCGCAACATCATTCCGGAGAAGGTCACGTTTACGGTTGACCTGCGGGATATCGTCCTCTCACGCCGCAACGAGCGGGAGCGGCAGCTGCTGGAGAAGATCCAGGACATTTGTGATGAGCATGAGCTGCAGTATTTGATTCGGGAGGATACGAACAGTGAGCCGCGTTATTGCGCGGAATGGCTGAAGGAGATCCTTCGGAAGGAGGCATCCGGCATGGGAATGCAACTGCCCGAGCTGATGAGCGGGCCTTTCCACGATTCATTAACCATGTCTTATGTCTGTGATTACAGTATGATTTTTGTCCGGTGCAAGGAAGGAATCAGCCATAATCCCAAAGAGTATTCTTCACCGGAGGATATTGCGCTGGGAACAGAGCTGCTGTACCGTTCGGCGTTACGTATTGCACAGGGAAGCGGGAGAAGAAGCGATGAATAAGTAACGATTGGATAAATTCAAGTACCCGATGATATGCGCTGGCTGCGGGCATGTCGGAATATTTGCTGAAGCTGAAGCTGTCGGCTCATGTGTTGGCGAAGCGTTTCGCGAAAGGGGGATGAACGGATGGCTGCAACGTTTATATCTGCTGAATCATTGAGGCGTAATTTTGCCGAGGTGAAAGCCGGAATGAAGCCCAAGGAAGCGGTCGAGGAATCGAACCGTTGTCTTTATTGCTACGATGCACCGTGTATTAAGGCTTGTCCGACAGGCATCAACATTCCGTCCTTTATTAAAAAGATCGCCTCGGGCAATATGAAGGGTTCCGCCAGGACCATCATGGAGGCGAATCCGGTTGGTGCAAGCTGCTCGCGGGTATGCCCGACGGAGGAGCTGTGTGAAGGGGCTTGCGTGCTTAATCATTCGTCCAAGCCGATTATGATTGGCGATCTGCAGCGGTATGCAACCGATTGGGCGATCCGAAACGAGCAGGTGTTGTTTAAGGCTGGCCGCAGCAATGGGAACAAAATTGCCGTCATTGGCGGCGGACCCGCAGGCTTGTCAGCGGCCAGAGAGCTTGCCCGGTTTGGCTTTGCTGTTACTATATTTGAAGCAAAGGAGCAGGCTGGCGGGCTTGATACATATGGTATTGTCTCCTTCCGGCTTCCGCAGGAAATCTCGCTTTGGGAAGTCGAGCAGGTCAGGCAGCTTGGCGTGGAGATCCGCACGGGTACGAAGGTTGGTACAGCCATCAGCGTCGAGGAGATCAGGCAGCAATTTGATGCGATTGTGCTGGCGGTCGGAATGTCCAAGGTGCCAAAGCTGGGGATCGAGGGCGAGGCTCTTCAAGGTGTCTATGATGCGATTGAATTTGTTGAGTCAACCAAGACTTCGATTCGAACAGACATAGCGGGGAAAAAGGTGGCTGTCATCGGTGCAGGCAATACCGCTATTGATGCGGCGACCTGTTCGGTGCGGCTTGGCGCAGAGGAAGTAACCATTGTCTATAGACGTACCGCTGCGGAGATGACGGCTTATGATTTTGAGTTTGACTTCGCGAAGCAGGACGGGGTTATGTTCAAATGGCTGACTGCCCCTAAGCGGATGATTGGCGATGCTGCAGGCAATGTTACGGCGATGGAATGCATGTCCATGCGGCTTGATGAGAGCGGCGGGCAGATCAAGCCGGTGCCGGTGGCAGGCTCGGAGTTTTTTATGGATGTCGATGCGGTTATTCTTGCAATTGGTCAAACCCGGCATCTCAACCTGGTCGAGCAGCTGGGCCTTTCCCATAAACGCGGAGTTGTGACGATTGATCCGGTTACCTTCCAAACATCCGATCCGCAAGTATACGCGGCGGGCGATGTGATTTTTGGCGACGGGCAAGGAGAAGCGATGGTTGTGTCTGCGGCGCAGCAGGGGAAAAAGGCGGCTTATGCCCTCTATCAGCAAATTGTGAAACAGCAGGAGGAGACAGCTTAATTCTTAAGCTATTGCTTATGAAATAAGAATCGCCGCACATTGGCTAAAGATTAGCCAATTGTGCAGGAACTCTTTACAGGAGGGGAACGCAATGGCTGATTTGCGTATCAATCTGGCGGGCATATCCTCGCCGAATCCGTTCTGGCTGGCATCAGCGCCGCCGACGAATACAGGCTATCAGGTGCAGCGGGCATTCGAAGCGGGCTGGGGAGGAGCCGTATGGAAGACGCTTGGAGATCCGATTATTAATACGTCGTCAAGGTTTGCGGCCGTGCATTTTAACGGGCAGCGAGTGGCTGGCTTTAACAATATCGAGCTTATTACGGACCGTCCGCTTGAAGTGAATTTGAAGGAAATCGGCGAGACGAAGAAACGGTTTCCGAATCATGCCGTTGTGGTGTCCCTGATGGTGGAGCCAAAGCGGGAGAAGTGGCATGAGATTGTAAAAAAGGTAGAGGCCGTTGGCGTAGACGGGCTTGAGCTGAACTTCGGCTGTCCGCATGGCATGGCGGAACGCGGTATGGGCTCGGCCTCCGGCCAGCAGCCGGATCTGGTCGAGGCGCAGACGATGTGGGCGAAGGAAGCGGCGAAGACGCCGGTTATTGTCAAGCTGACGCCTAATATTACGGATATTACAGCTACAGCAAAAGCGGCGGTGCGCGGCGGTGCGGATGCCATCTCTTTAATAAACACCATAAACTCGCTGGCCGGGGTTGATCTCGATACCTGGAACACAATTCCGCATGTCGGCGGCAAAGGCGCACATGGCGGTTATTGCGGTCCGGCGGTTAAGCCGATCGCATTAAACATGGTGGCCGAATGTGCCCGTAATTCCTTGGTGAATGTACCTATCTCCGGAATTGGCGGCATCTCCAATTGGCGTGATGCGGTGGAGTTCATGCTGATGGGCGCGACCGGCGTTCAGGTATGCACGGCGGCCATGCATCACGGCTTTAGCATCGTGGAGGATATGATCGACGGTCTGAATAACTATCTGGACGAGAAAGGCTTGCAGTCCGTAACCGAGCTGATTGGCCGCTCCGTTCCCCGTTATTCGGATTGGGGAGATCTCGACCTGAACTACCAGGTGGTGGCCCGGATTCATGAGGAAGAGTGCATCATCTGCAACAAATGCCATATTGCCTGCGAGGATACATCCCATCAATGTATTGAGCGCCTGACAACGGACGATGGCCGAGCTTACCTGAAAGTAAGGGAAGAGGATTGTGTCGGCTGCAATCTTTGCTCCATTGTATGTCCGGTAGAAGGAGCCATCTCGATGGTGGAGCTTCCTTCGGGCGAGCTGCCGATGTCCTGGAATCAGCGACAGAAGGCAATGGCTTCCGTTGGCGATTCCAATCAGGAGCCGGGCGGCACCAGCAAGGAGGCGGTGTAAGCCATGACTGCAAAAATTATACGCAATGGCACTATAGTAACCGCTGCGGATACGTATCAGGCGGATGTGCTGATCGAAGAAGGCATTGTTAAGCAGATTGGCATCGGGCTCGTGGCAGATGGAGCGGAGATTATTGATGCAGCCGGGAAGTACGTATTCCCAGGCGGCGTTGATCCGCATACCCATTTGGATATGCCCTTTGGCGGTACAGTAACTGCCGATGATTTCGAGACGGGGACAAGAGCGGCCGCGTTTGGCGGGACCACGACGATAATCGATTTTTGCCTGACGGACAAAGGGAGACCCCTGAGCGAGTCGCTTCAGAAATGGCATGCCAAGGCGAATGGCAAAGCGGTTATCGATTACAGCTTCCATCTCATGATCAGCGAAATTAATGATGCGGTGCTGGAGGAGCTGCCTTCCATCGTGAAGGATGAAGGGATCACTTCGTTTAAGGTATTTATGGCGTATAAAAATGTGTTCCAGGCAGATGACGGCACGTTGTACCGGACCATGCTGTCGGCCAGGGAGCTTGGCGCGATGGTGATGGTGCATGCTGAGAACGGCGATGTGATTGAGTTCCTGGTGGAGAAGGCTTTGGCGGAAGGCAACACCGATCCAATCTACCATGCGTTGACCCGCCCCTCCGTTATAGAAGGCGAAGCAACAGCGCGTGCGGCAGCACTAGCGGAGCTGACAGGTGCAAGGCTGTATGTTGTGCATGTCACCTGTGCGGAAGCGGTGAAGGCAATCAGTGAGGCAAGAACACGCGGCGTGGATATATGGGGCGAGACCTGTCCGCAGTATCTGGTGCTTGATCAATCGTATCTGGAGCTGCCGGATTTCGAAGGGGCCAAATACGTCTGGTCGCCGCCGCTGCGCGAAAAAAGCCATCAAGAGGTGCTTTGGAATGCGCTTATTGCCGGCCAGTTGCAGACGCTGGGCTCGGACCAATGCTCCTTCAATTTCAAAGGACAGAAGGATCTTGGGCTTGGCGATTTCAGTAAAATACCAAACGGGGGACCCGTTATCGAGGATCGTTTCTCGATTCTTTATTCAGAGGGGGTTGCCAAAGGCCAGCTGACGCTTAATCAGTTCGTCGATATCGTCGCAACGCGCAATGCAAAGCTGTTTGGTTTATTCCCGCGTAAAGGGACGATTGCTGTGGGCAGCGACGCGGATATTGTTATTTTTGACCCAGGAACGGAAAGGACCATTTCGGCGGAGACCCATCATATGAATGTGGACTACAATCCGTTTGAAGGGATTCAAATTAGCGGCGTGCCGGAAAGCGTGCTGTCGCGCGGTGAGTTTGTCATTAAGGAACAAACTTATGTAGGGAGCCCGGGAACGGGGCAATTCCTGAAGCGGGCGACGTATAAAAGTGCGGCAAGGAAAAGTATCAACGAGTAACTGTCAGCTATCTACTACAGAGGCGAGGTGCTCCCTTATGTCCGCTTACCAGGAGTTCATGGTGGAGAAAGAAAAGCTGGACGCTTATATAAGCAGGCAGTTCAGGATTCATAGCATTGTGGAAAATTTAAGCGGGGCAACGATTGAGCTTGTTCATCCCGGCGGAGAGAGTGCTGTCCTGCAGCTGCTCTCCGCAGATGCCCGGAAGTATATGTCCAATCTGGTCGTGAAGCAGCTTGCTTCATCCGGATGGAATGATGCAGGATAGCTGCACTTTGCAGATGCAGTTACGGGATCGCCCCGTACGTATACTCATATGCACTCAGCGCCAGCTCGATTGCCAGCCGTTTGTCTGCCGCAAGATAATCATCTCCAAGCAGCGCGGCAATTTTGTCCAGCCGGTGATAAAGCGTTTGTCTGACGATAAACAGCTCCCGGGCTGTATCCTGCTTGGAGCCGGACAGTGACAAGAACACTTTGAGCGTCTTGAGGAGCTGTCCGTTCTTCTCTTGGTCGTATCGCGCCAGCGGTCCGATATATTCCTCAATCAGAGCGGGCAGCATGCCCGTCCTCTTAAGTCCCGAGATGATTCGGTACGTATGCAGATCGTCGAAAAAAGGCGAATTCAGCGGACCGATATCCGTCTGGATCACGATGGTTTCCTGAGCGGATTCATAGCCCTCCTGTGCCCGGGACAGATCGGTCAAATATTTGCCGACGCCAAGCGTGCCGGAGAATAGAGCTATATCCGGATTACGTTCGGTCCTTCTCAGGCGGTCAATAGCGCGGAGCAGCCGCTCCTTCCATTTCAGCTGCTTCATTTGGTCAATCAGTACAAAGACGATATGGTCATGTAAAATGGCGGGGAGGAGGAGATAGCCTTCGCCTTCGAAGATGGCGCGGGCTACCATATTTTTCTGAATAAGCAGTTCCTCGCCTTCCTTCCACTCGGCAAGCTTCACGTTCAAACGGAATGCACAGACGATAAGACCATACAGCTTGGCGGCCGGCTTGATCGAGCTGATGTACGCCCGGACCTCCCTGTCGGCATGCTTGCCGCCCAGCCAATCCGTTACCCACATTTCATCCTTGTAACGCCGTCTCTCCTCCATATATTTTGTACGCATCATCTCTTGAGCGAGTGCTGTGGCGCAGCGGTCGAGAGCGAGAATTTGAAATTCACTAAGCTCCTGCTCGGACTGCAGCAGCAGATCGGCAAATAGATGGTCAAGAGCTAGAATCGGACGATGGGCGAGATTGTGCTTTAGGGGAGATGCGGCGAACATTTCACCGTAAATCCACTGCTCGTAGAAAGCTTCGGCTTTGGCACGAGGCATAGGCGGCATAAACTGGGCTTCAGCGTTAAGAGGGAAGAAGGCGACTTGGACGCCGGTCGTGTGGTGAAGAAGCTTGAGCAGCGGCATAATGCCTTTGCCTGAAAGCAGGAGCTGGTTCAGCTTGGTTGAGAGCGCTTCGAGTTCATAGACCATACGGTGATGCTGATGGATAAAGTAGGCATGCAGGTCTTGGGTAATATCGATATAACGAACCTCCTCGTGGAAGAACAAGAGAGGAAAGTTCTCGCTTTTTGCCAGCTCGATCATGGCATCGGATGGTTTTGTGGTGTAGGTGCCAAGCTCGATGCAAAGGCCGGATGCACCGGAATCGATAAGCTGCCGGAGGAAGGATAAGCTTAGCTCCTCATCATTATGCCAGGCTATGCCGGTAGACAAGATCAGCTCATTGCCGCTCAGCAGCTTGCCAACCTGGGTAACCTCCATAATATGGACCCAGCGTACGGTGCGGCCTAATGCTTCTTCGCTTGCGATTGTTTCAGCCTTCTGAAACAGCGGGCGCTGCAGGATGTCTCTAACGGTTAGCTGCATCAACGTTTCAACCATGGACATTCACCGCCCTAACGTGGAATTGTGGGGGAGTCTAGTTTTTTCCTAATTATACAGGATAATGGATTTCATAGGCAACGCGTTGTGCAGCGGCGGAGAGAGTGTATACAGAGAGCGGTATTAGGTCCTCAATAGGCTTTCCCTCATTAAAGAGCTCCTTGCAGGGGGCTCTTTTCTACTTTTTCCTCAATCTAAACAATTTCTTAATCTATTATTTACGTTCTCCGAATACTTGAAAACTATAATCGCCAAGTATGTCCGACATTCAACAGATAGAGAAAAGTATGAGCCATGCAATAGGGAGGAAGGAGATACACGTGAGACTTCACCAAAAAGCCGGGGTTCTGCTGGCGGTGTTATGGTTGTTTTTGACTGTAACGGTTGGAACGGCAGAGGCGCATTTCAGTTCAACGGGATTTTCCGACATTACCGTTAAGGACAAGAATCTGGAGTACAACTTGTACCTGCTGGAACGGGAGCTGCTCGAAGCGCTTCCTGCAATTGATCGGGACGGGGACGGAAAAATCTCGGAAAGCGAATTTGCAAGCAGTCATGAGATTCTAACCTCGCTGGTTCATGACCGATTGATTGTAACCGGCAATAGCAAGGTTGGCATCGGAACTGTACTCGCAGCGAAGAAAACGGAAAAAGCAAAAATGCCGATGATCGAGATCGACATCAACTATGATTTCGGAGAACCGGTCGACCGGTACATGGTTCAATATAATTTTTATGACGGAACAAACCCCGATCATCGAAGCTATGCAACTATCCGAATGGGGCAGCAGTCCATCGTCCAGGTCATTAACAGCTCGAACAATATTCTGCAAATGGAAGGCTATCATGGTGCGGACGCCGGTACAACGGATACACCCGCAGCCGGCGATTCGGAGCAGAAGCCTATAGCTGCCTTATCTTCTTGGACAAGTGTGCTGAAAGAGTACATCGCGATGGGCATGGAACATATCTGGTCAGGCGCGGATCATCTGCTGTTTCTATGCGGACTCATTCTGGCAGCGGGAGCAAGCGGCTGGACGATGCTGAAGCTGATCTCGGCCTTTACAATCGGACACAGCATCACGCTGGTGTTGTCTGCATTGGATCTGGCATCGATGTCACCGCTTATCGTCGAGCCTCTTATCGCACTGAGCATTATATTTGTAGCCTTCGAGAATATGTTCCGCAAAAAAGAAGGCGTGAATACTGAGAACAAGCGACTTGCGGTCACGGTTCTGTTCGGTATGGTGCACGGGTTTGGATTTGCAGAGATATTGCATGGAACGATGTCCGGCAATATTGCTCTGCCTCTCTTTTCATTTAATCTCGGAGTAGAGATTGGGCAGCTTGCTGTCCTGGCTATTGTTATCCCGCTGCTTTGGCTGATCCGCAAGGTGCTTACTGGCAACCGCCAGAGATGGTGGGCGTACGGCACCTCCTCCATTGTTGGTTTAATGGGGCTGTATTGGCTCATCGAGCGCCTCGTTTCAGATTTCAAAATGTAATTCAGCGTGACAGACACATTTAATCAGAAGGAAGTGTTTCCTATTATGTTAAGCAAGAGATACAAGAGATGGCTCTCTAGTATTCTATCAGCCAGCTTGCTGATGAGCATGCTGTCATCCGTGGGTATTGCTGCAGCCGCAGAAGAGAATACCGTACCGGAGCTATTCGTCTCCGAAATTCATCCTGACGTAGACGGCGATGATGATTATGAGTTTTTCGAAGTGTATAACAACTCGAATAAAACAATTCGGTTGAACGATTATTCTTTTATTTACCGTTATCCAACAACGACACCAGACGCAACTTTTACGTTTGGCGAGAAATCGCTGGACCCTGAGCAGGTTATGGTGTTTTGGTACAATCCCAAAGGAGTTGCCCTTACACTGGCGGATTTCAATGCCAAGTACAGTGTTAACCTGAACGACAGCCAAATTGTTCAAGTTGCAGGCTTCTCAGGTTTCCACAACACCAACGACCGCACGGTTGTTATTAAAAACAATCAAGGCGTAGAAATTTCGAAGTCAGGCTATACAGCTTCGACGGATATTGCAAGAGGCCTCGGTGATCACTACATGCTGCCGGCAGCAGGCGGTGTGCAAACCGACAAATTTGCAGTGAAGTCCGCTCCAACTCCAGGCTCGCTGGCAGAAGAGCAAATTCCGACGGTTCACTACCAATTCCCTGAAGGCCCGGTTAACCAGGCTCCTGTCATCACTCATTCGCCGGTTACAGAGGGAAGCAGTGAAGAAGATCTTACGATTACGGCGCAAATTACGGATGCCGATGACACGGCTGCGGCGGCTGTCTTTTATAAGAATTCGTCCGACACAGCTTTCACCTCGGTACCGATGACTAATACGGGAGGCTCGGATTATTCCGCGATTATTCCCAAAGCATCTCTGACAGGAACCGAGCTTCAGTACTACATTGAAGCTGAGGACGCGGTCAACCATGTGAAGTCGTCCACGTATACGGTTGCAATCGAGCAGCTTAACTTCGACTACTCTAAAGTGCCTGTTATGCTTATTACGGAGCTTGTACCGGACAGTACAAATGTGAGCGGAGTCAGCTCCGATGCTTATGAATTCGTAGAACTGTATAACAATACAACACGTCCGATTGCGCTAAAGGACTATCAGCTCATCTATCGCTATACGAACTCCACGACACCCGACGCGAAATGGGAGCTGCCAAGCACGGCGGTTATTCCTCCGCTTGGCAACATGGTGTTCTGGGTGATGAACGGTGCGAACAATGAGCTGAAGGCAGATGATTTTAACGCCAACTACCATACAACCCTTGTAGAGAATACAAATCTGTTCCGCATTGATGGCGGTGGCGGTATGGCCAATGGCGGCCAACGCAAAATCGTTGTCGCATCTGTGACAGGCAAGGAAATTGCCGAAGCGTTCTACGAGACCGATGCCCAGACAGTAGTAGACAAAGGGATTTTCTATCAGTATCCGACTGATGGCACAAACCAGATGAAAATGTTCAGCGCAGGCGTTAATCCAGCAACTCCAGGTACTATAGAAGCTGCCTTGCTGCCAGAGCATCCGGCCCCGGCTGTTAATCAGCTGCCTGTTATTGAGCATACGCCGCCCGCTTCGGGCAGTATCGATAATGACTTGACGGTACAAGCAACCATTGCCGACCCCGATAGTGATACGGTTACCGCATCGTTGTTCTACAAAGTAGGCGATGCGGCGGACTATACTTCCGTACCGATGAAAGCAGGAGAGAACAATGTGTTCTCGGTTGCCATTCCGAAGGAAGCTTTTACCGATTCGCAGCTGCAATACAACATTCAAGCTAACGATGGAACCGATACGGTAAAATCGAATAATTACACGGTAACGATTGAGCTTGGTAACGTAGATTTCTCGAAGCTTTCGCCATTGATGGTTACGGAGATTGTTCCGGACTCCACCAACGTAGGTACAGCGGATGGCTACGAGTTTATCGAGATCTACAATAATACCGATCAAACGGTTAACTTTAAAAACTACAAAATTCAATACCGCTATACCGATTCGGGACCAGACGCCGATGTGGTCTGGCCGACGGATTCGGAGGAGCTTCTTATCCCTTCGAAAAAGACGCTGGTGTTCTGGGTGATCAACAGCCAGAATAAGCAACAAACCGTAGCCGACTTCAACGCCCTTTACGGTACCAATCTGGTAGAAGGTACAGATATCGTTAAGATCTACAGTGACGGTATGGCAAACGGCGGTGGACGCGGAATTGTTATTGCAACCAATACGAAGACGGAAATCTCGGCCGCTTATTACGATACGGACGCAGAAACGGTTGCGAACAAAGGGATTTTCTATAAATATTCGCCAGTTGGCAGCACGCAAATGATCAAATACAGCGCTGGCATTGAAGCAGCAACACCGGGTTCTATATCTCCAGTTCAAGTACCCATTATTACGGTTAAGACACCAACGGATACAACGAAGCCTACTTATAAGGATTTGACGAATACAGCTGAAATCGACAAATCTAAAAACCTCTCGATCATAGCGGAAGCGCATGACGAGAACAATGTTAAATCCGTTGCCCTATATTATAAGAGCAATCTTGATACGCAATATACGAAGCGTTATCTGGCGGAAAGCTTTGACGATACGCTGTATCATTACACGGTCTATTCGCCGGAGCTGATCGGCCGTGAGTACATCGAATACTATTATGTCATCTCTGACGGCCAGAACGAAGTAACTACCGAAAAGTATCGCACACAGGTAACCGGTAATACGGATCATTCGGATCTGCGCCTTAATGTGAAGGATGGAGACTTCCTTGCCGGAACAAAGGTACTGAAAGCAACTGCTGAGAATGCGCCGGCTTCTGAGCTTCATATGTCCATTGATCAGACAGAAGCAACAGAAGGAACTTACAATGCAATTGAACAGGATGCGTATTTCGCTTTCGAAGCGAACGGCGTCAATTACTACTTCAAGAACGGTGTTACGATGGGCGACGAGATTCTGTCGATCTTCCTGGACCCGATCAACACCTATACGACATTGACGGTACCAATCGAGGCGGAACGTCTGAAGGGCGGAAGCAATATTATTTCCATCCGGGCAGGTACAAAGGCTTCGCCGTTTGATGACCGTGCGGAAGAGAATAAGGATGATTTTACTGTACGTAATGTAAGGCTTGTATTTGCAGACGGCACGGAGATTTTTGACGAACGTTACAAAAACCGTGACACCGTTATTCCTATGGGTGACAGCGCCGGTAAAAATCCGGTAATGGACTTCAACTTTGTCATTCCGGATGAGGTGCTTGCTTCGAAGGCTTATGCCCTTGATACAACGAAGCTGCCTGACGGTGAGCATACGGTGAAGGTCAGCCATTCCCGGTATGGGGAGAAAGCTGCGGTTGTTAAAGTGGACAATACCGCACCGGCTATTACAACCTCTCTGGAAGAAGGAAAAGAATACCGCGGTCCATTCACCATCGATGCCTCGGCGCAGGACGCTTTGTCCGGCATAGATAAAGTACAGGTGTGGCTGGACGATACACCAATCACGCTCCCATATGCCACGGCCTCCAAGGATTTGACGGGCGGGGAGCATATATTCAAAATTCAGGCAACCGATAAAGTCGGCAACGCAGCCGTGAAGGAAGTAACCTTCTCTGTTCCGGACGAGAATCCATTAAAGCCGGAACTGGTCTCTCCAGCGGATGGAGCTGCAGGGACTGAACGCAATACGGTTCTGACTGTAAAAGTTAAGGATCCTACAGATGATAAAATGGATGTATCCTTCTATCGCGGCTTTAAGTATGACGGAGCGAATAAAAACGGCTTTACAGGCTTCCGCAATGCAGCGGATGTCGAGCCTCCTAAAGAAATAGCTCCTGCCGGAGAACAAGCAATGACGGATGAAGATTATGCGCTGATCAGTGCAGCTGACGGCCAATATCTGACCGATGATTCCACCGAGCAATTCCCTTATCAGCGGTTCCAGGTACAGCTGGATCCTTCCGTGAAGGATTCGGATCAGATCGAGCTGAGCTGGAAAGGCAAGTCGCTGGAAGGCCGTAAAGTCAGCATATATGTATGGAGCCCATCCAAAAAACAATGGATCAGCGTAGATTACAAAGTAGCAGGCACAGAAGATTTCACGCTTGGCGCCTCCGTAACAGCGGGGGAATATGCCGATAATCATACGCTTCAAGTGATGGTGCAGGATGAGCTGCCGGCATCGCAGGAGAACTATGATTTCTCCTTTGCCTGGATGTCCGATACGCAATACTATTCGGAGAGCTATCCGAACATTTACGAGAACATCGTTCATTGGATTGCCGACAACAAAGAGAAGGACAAAATCAAATATGTGATCCATACCGGCGACATTGTCGACGAAGCGGATAAAGAGATTCAATGGAAGCGTGCCGATGCTGACATGAAGGTGCTGGAAGACGCTGATATTCCTTATGGCGTGCTGGCCGGCAACCATGACGTTGACCATCAGCTTGGCGCTTATGATTATTACTGGAACTACTTCGGGGAAGACCGGTTCAAGGATCAGCCGACTTACGGCGGTTCTCTGGATAACAACCGCGGTCACTATGATCTTGTATCCTCGAACGGCAATGACTTTATTATGGTATACATGGGCTGGGGAATCCGCGATTCGGATATCGACTGGATGAATGAGGTGCTGGCGAAATATCCGGACCGCAAAGCGATCCTGAACTTCCATGAATTCCTGCTCGTATCCGGCAACCGGGCTCCGATTGCGGACAAGATTTTTGAAGAGGTCGTACAAAAGAACAAAAACGTATTTGCCGTATTATCCGGCCATTATCATGATTCCAAGCTGCTTGTCAGTGAGATTGACGACAACGGTGACGGCCAGTCGGATCGTAAAGTGTATCAAATGCTGTCCGACTATCAAGGCGGTCCGGAAGGCGGTCAAGGCTATATCAAGCTGCTTCAGTTCGATATCGCAAATGATAAAATGTATGTAAAAACCTACTCGCCTTATATGGATGATTACAATTTCTACGATCCAAGCGATACAACGAAACAGGAAGAGTTCACGCTTGATGTTGATCTGGCACCGCAGGTGAAAGAGGTTTCGACTGACTACATGGGCGTAAATGTCTATTCCGATCAGCCGATTGGAAAAGCGGAGCAGGTGACAAGCGGAGAGCAAGCCTCCGTAACGTGGAGCAATCTTAACGCAAATACGAAGTACCAATGGTATACGGCAGCTGAGGATGCGTACACAGGAAAAACGTTGTCCGATATCTGGAGCTTTACGACAGGTACAGCTTCCGATTCCGGAACAACTCCGCCGGCAGAGGTTCCGGGCGGCGGTTCTGGAAATGGCGGTCAAACGCCGGTGAAAACCTCGGATGGAGTTAGCCTTGAAGGAACAACATCCGGTTCGACATTAACCGTATCGACTAAGGCTTTGAACCAAGCCATTGACATGATTGCGGGACAAAGCGGCCAAACGATCGAAATTACAGCGGATTCCACGCAATCCGTAAGTGCGGAACTGCCGGCACGCGTGCTGCTTGATGCATTGAAGCAAGCTCCAAATCTGATCATTTCGGTTAATAACGGCGGTACGAGCTATGATCTGCCGATCAGTGCGCTTAACCTGCCAGCCACGATGGGTACGGATGCGACGATTGTAATCAAGATCGATCAAGTAGACAGCATGTTGTCTTCAACCATGAAGGACAAGGCGGCACAATCCGGCGTGAAGCTGGTAGGTATTCCGGTTGAGTTTGGCGTATTCCTTCAGTCGAATGGCAATACTCAGGAAATTCATGAGTTTGGCAAGACGTACGTATCCCGTACGATTGATATCAATCAATCCTTGGATGCAACGCATTCCACGGCCGTGATGTACAATGAGGCGACTGGCGAATTTACATTCGTTCCGGCAGCCTTCAAGATAGAAAACGGACATACGGTTGTGACATTTAAACGTAATGGCAACAGTATTTATGCGGTAGCGCAGTTCAACAAGACATTTAGCGATCTGAATACCCATTGGGCGAAAGCAGATGTTGAGCTGATGGCATCCAAGCTGATTGTCAAAGGCATGAGCAATGATAAGTTTGCTCCTAATGTCGTTGTAACCCGCGCAGAATTTGCAGCCATGGTCGTTCGGGCACTTGGCATCACGGAGGATAAAGCAGCGGCTTCCTTCAAAGATGTAAGCAGCAAAGACTGGTTCGCAGGCGCAATTGGCGCAGCGGTGAAAGCAGGTGTTGTAAAAGGTTATGAAGACAACGGCTTCAAGCCTAATGCTTCAATCACCCGTGAAGAGATGGCGGTTATGATCTCCCGCGCTCTCGCCTTTAGGGGCAAACAGCCGGCTGGCAGCACGAATATGCTGAATGTCTTCAAGGATAAAGCATCTATTGAAGCTTGGGCGGCGGCAGCTGTAGCGCAAGCGGCTGAAGCAAAAATTATTGAAGGCAAGACAGACGGCAGCTTTGCTCCAGGCAGCAAAGCAACCCGCGCAGAAGCAGCCGTCATGTTGAAACGACTGCTCGAATATGTAGATTTCATCTAACAGGCAATGAAGAAAAGATGGTCCTTCGTTAAATCGGAGGGCCATCTTTTTGGTAGTTCATGGTAACATGGATAGGAGAAATGAAGGAGGGGCTGACTTAATGAAAAAGCTGATTGCTGCGTTAACGGCTATAACCATTCTGCTTGCAGGATGCCAAAATAATAACCATTATTCGAACCAGGCAGATGCCTCTGTTACTTCTGCGCCTGCGCAATCATCTGCCCCGGCAGCCGATCCTGTTGATCTTGCCGGCAAACCGCTTGCGTTCACGGAGGCGGAGCCGGATCACCTCTTCGATCAGATGAGCAGTCTCATTCGTAACTATCAGCAACAGCTGGTTCAGGCTATAAATACGAATATCTTTTCCGAGGTTGAGCCCTATCTTGCCCCGGGCAGCAGTCTATATGAGGCGCAAAGCAAGCTTGTTTCGGATCTTTATTCTCGGCAAATAAAGGAAAGTATGGTCTCCTCTCATATCTATGGCTACACAATCGAAGGGGAGGAATACCATATTGAGGTAACCGAGAAGGTGAAGGTTGATTACCCGGACAAAGGGACAAGAATCCTAGACTATCATTGGCTTTATGCCGCCAAACAGGTGGACGGAGAGCTAAAGCTCAGCGCGCTTGACGAATGGAAAAACTACGATCAGGATATGGAGCAGCGGAGCGGCGCTGTAAAAGGCGATGGCTACTATGAGGAAATGCTTTTTGACAACTATCCTGCGATTCTCGAGAAAGCTGTCCGCACGCTAGATCTAACGGACATTCGGCGTATCTCCGGCAGCGACACCGTATTTGAACAGCAAAAAGCGCTGATCAGTTGGTTCCGCCGGACCGGTGAGGATATTACGATCACAGCCAAAACGGTTAAAGAAGATCCGGTCAGACAATACGGTCTGAAATTGGATTTTGTAGACGGTTATAAAGGTACCGGAATGCAGATGGTTTATTTTCAACTTCGTGAAATTCATGATCATAGCGGCTTTGGCGGTCACGCTGTTATCGATTATTGGTCGGATCATGAGGTTGATGATGCGGCTGTTGATTCTCATGCCATCGTTCGTTATCGGTATATCCGGCTTCATCCGGACATGCCGGAATATTTGCTTAAGGTATATGGCCGTGCCGAGGGCAAGTCTATGGAGGACCAAACTTATCATGCGAATAAAATAGAGCTGTACGAAGCAAATCCTCCTGGACGGCTGCTTCAATCCATTCCACTGGAGCCGACGGATACACGGGAGGCGAGAAGCCTTGGTGTGATTGCAGAGGATATGAACTTTGACGGCTACCTCGATCTTCGTATCCAGCAGGCTGTTCCTGCAGGACCCAACATCCCCTATTTGTATTGGTTATGGAATCCGGAGTCAAATGTATGGCAGGCTAACAACGCAATGGAAGAGTTAACAGCTCCTGAGTTCGATCCGTTCACACAGACTATACACTCCTTTAACAGGGGGAATGCCGCGGAATATTCGGATAACTATTACCGTGTTATCAATGGGACGCCTGTTCTTGTATTGGGGATTAATCATGAATATGATCCGGATAAAGATAGGAATCAGGTTACCGTCAGCGAGCTGGTGAACGGTCAAATAAGGGTGACAGGGCAATATGAGGAAGCCGCTGAATAACGACGAATATGCTCAAAATATGATATACTTTCCTCACCTAACGATTTCGGAAGGAAGGCCATTTTCGTGAACAATTCTCTTCAAATTAAGGCGTTAAAGTACGGCGATCTCTTGCATTATGAATGGAATACCGATCTGTTGGAAGAAGGGGACGGCTATGTGTTTGTCCTTGGTCGGTACGGCAGGAAGCTCCAGCATCATACGAAGAAATCCATATTTACGGTGAACAATTGGTCAATCGAATTTTTCTCAAGCAAGCATTGGTTTACGGTTAGTGCGGCCATTGTAGACGGACAAATCAATGAATATTATTGCAACATTAACCAGCCTGCGCAAATCAACGGCAGCGAGGTGTCCTTTGTTGATCTCGATCTGGACCTTGTACAGCGGGGCGGCGTGTGGATGGTTATAGATGAAGATGAATTTGCCGACAATGCTGTTAAGTTTGGATATCCGCAGCCGCTGATGAAGCAGGTAAGGGAGGAGCTCGCCGGGCTTCAGGAACGTGTTGCAACGGGGCAATTTCCTTTTGACGGAACAATTGAACGGCTGATGGCGAGAATTCCGCATCAAGAAGCGGAAATTATAAATCCGACTGCATAAGAAGGAATTTGGCGCAGGATGTAGAAGTAAACTAGGAATTATCCCACTACTACTATGGATGCAAGGATGAAGAACGAGATGCTTAAGGATAAAATTTTGAACAGACAGGCGGGAATTATCACATACGGCATGACCCCGCCCAAGTCGAGCCATACACCTGAAAAGCTGGCAGAAATATCGGAAAAGCAATACGAGCGTCTGAAGGATCTGGATATTGACGGCCTCATTCTGTATGACGTGCAGGATGAAGCGGACCGGACGGATGAGGAGAGACCGTTCCCTTACTTGCAAGCGCTGGACCCGACGATATACAGCAAGAACTATTTGAACTATTGGAAGGTTCCCAAGATCATTTACCGGGTTGTTGGCAATAACCGGGAGGATAACTTTACGGATTGGCTCAAGCAGGATGCGGAAGAGGATCGGTTCTCGGTCTTTGTCGGCACCTCCTCGAGCAAGCAGCAGACGACGATGAAGCTTCCGGAAGCGTACGAGCTTAGCAGAAAGCTGAACGATCGGTTAATGCTGGGCGGCGTTGTTATTCCTGAACGGCATATGAAGAAGAACGATGAGCATCTCCGGATCAGGGATAAGGTGGATGGAGGATGCAAGTTCTTCATATCGCAGGCGACGTTTAATGTAGAAGCTTCCAAGAATATGCTCTCCGACTACTATTATTACTGCCAGGAGCAAGGGATTGAGACTGTACCGATCCTGTTCAATCTAGCCCCTTGCGGCTCGCAAAAAACGCTGGAATTCATGAAGTGGCTTGGTATCAGTATTCCGAAATGGCTGGAGAATGATCTGCTCAAGTCAACGGATATTTTGGACAAGTCCGTATCTCTGGCACTGAAGATCTTTGAAGAGCTGTTCGAGTTCGGCATCGAAAAGGGCATTCCGATCGGCTGCAGTATCGAGAGCGTATCGACACGCAAGGTGGAGATTGAGGCATCGGTACAGCTGGTGAAGGATATTAAGCAAGTGATTGACCGTAAGCTTGGCATTCATGCCCCTGTATAAAATAGCAGGCCGTTGTTTAAGCAGAGAGCTTATTAAGAGCTTGGCTTAGACAGCGGCTTTTTTCTGAAAGAATAGATGAGTCTATTCCGATTCCCGAAGATTGTCTGCCAAAATCAGAAGATTGCCATATAGGAGCAGGCCTCATTTCAACTTATACTTATTAATACGTGTAATATCGATAGGGCATAGGCTTTGGATACCAAGGTGTATGCCTTTTGCTCTTACTCATTTTAGCGATTTTCTGATAAAATGGCTGTGAATATGGTATTGTGACTGAGCAACGGGCACTTCAAAAGGGATTTATAGCATATGAAGAAGGCAGGAGGAGAGTTCGGTTGTTCCGGTTTATTAAAAGTTCCTTGCAGTGGAAGCTCATTCTGATGATCTCCTGCATCGTCATCCTTGTTGTAATTACAATTGGAGGCTTCAGCTATTATAAAAGCGCCAGGGCGATCGAATCCGACGCTCAGCGTTTCAGCAATCAGATTTTGAAGCAGGCGACATTGAATTTGACCCGATATATCAACGATAATGAACAGTTTTTTCAAACGCTTGCCGTCAGTCAGGATTTTCAGGACTGGACGAGAATCGAAGCGGGGGATGCCTATGGGAACTATACGAAGCTTAGGGATATGGAAAATCGGGTGATTGGCCCCTATATCAACTTTCATCAGGAAACACTTTCAATTATTTTATATAATGAGAATGGCAACCAGATGGTGTATCGCAACTCCATGCGGGAGGCCGTGTTGAATACGGATTATTCTTTCTCTGACTCGGGTATAAAAGAAAAAATAACGGATTCTGGGCGGATTCAGGCGCTCGTTAGTCTTCGCAACGATTATAAAAACAGCGATGGTCAATTTATTCAAATTCCGATTCTAACCTATGTGCAACGGCTGTATTACAGCGATCAGCCCGTATATCTGGCCGTCGATATTTCCCTGATGCCAACGCAGCAAATCCTGAATCAGATTGAGCTTGGACGCAATGGCCAAGCGCTTGTTGCGAATGCGGAAGGCACGATCATCTCCGCGCCGGATCTCGACATGATCAATACGAATTTGGATGCGTCGCTGGTGGCGCAGATGAAGAATGAGTCGTCCGGCTATTTGTATGATAAAGACAAGGTGCAGATGATTGTGTATCAATCCATTCCGAAAGTGAACTGGCGGGTAGTCGTGTTCGTGCCCTACAAGGATCTGGCTCAGCGCATTATCGAAATTCGAAATTGGACTGCAGCTATTGCCTTGCTTAGTCTAGTCAGTGCCATCATACTCGTCTATCTTGCGGCGCGTTCCGTTACGAAGCGGATTTCACTGCTTCGCAGGACAATGACAACTACAAAGCTGGGGCGCTTCGATATTCGCACTGATGTGAAAGGAACGGACGAGGTCGCCGATTTGGCGGAGACGTACAATCTGCTGCTCGATCGAATTGATTCCTCCATCCATCTCTTGGCGGAGTCGAAGATGGTTCAGCAACGGGCCGTGTTATCCGCCCTTCAGTCTCAAATCAATTCCCATTTCTTGTATAACGCCCTGGAGTCTATTAATGCGATGGCGAATTTGGCCGGACATCAACCGATCCGGAAATCGACAATAGCGCTTTCGAATATGCTGAGGTATACGTCCAACTACAAAGATTCCTTGGTTACCCTTGAAGAGGAAATCAGCCACATTCGAGATTACATGCTGATCATGGATCATTTGTATCCCAGCGAGCTGGAGTTCCGGTTCGAGATTCAAGCTGAAGTTGCGCAATCGGCATGCCTGAAGGCTTGCTTGCAGCCATTCGTGGAGAATTGCATCAAGCATGGTTATGAAATGACAGGTGAGCGATTAAGCATTGTCATTTCTGCTTACCGTTGGGAGAATGATTACGTCCGCGTGGATATTGAAGACGACGGTGCCGGCATTTCCAAGGACAAGTTGGGCGAGATTCAGGAAGCGCTGGGTCAGGTGCAAACCGAGCAAGATTTTTTACAGCTGTCGCGTATAGGAGTATTAAATGTTCATTATCGCCTTCGAACCTTTTACCCGCATCACGCTCTGGCGGGCATCCGCATAGAACGAGTGGCGGATGAAGGCGGGACGCGCGTAAGCGTCATTTTCCCGAATAAACTAAAGGAGAGAACTAGCGGATGATACGTGTACTTCTTGTAGATGACTCCTCTCTAATTCGTGACAGTTTATCGGTGTCCATTGAATCTTATCATCCAACAACCGTTGTTGCCGCAACGGCTGCTAATGGCGTAAAAGCGTTGGATTGGCTCGAGAATTACTATGCAGATCTTTGCATAACGGATATCCGCATGCCGGTCATGGACGGGCTTACGCTCATTGGCGCTATTAACGAACGGTATCCCTGGATGCGCTGCATGGTGGTTTCCAGTTATGATGATTTTCAATATGCGAAACAAAGTATCCAATTGCATGCCCTGGATTACATTCTGAAGCCGGTGGACGAAGAACTTCTCTTCCGCGCCTTGGACAAGGCCAGGGAAAAGCTGGATGCGGATCGTCATCGCGATGCAGCCCAGTTAATGCTGAGAAAGCTGCCCCATCACAAACAATGGGTGGATAAATGGCTGGAGCATATTCGTACTTTGCATGTGGAGACGCTACCCCTTCTCATTGTTGAAACGTTGGAATTGCTGGAAAGCTGGGTGGCCGGCAACTTCAACTTGCTTAGTCCGTTAAGCAATCTGTGGTTGAGCACGATCATCGAGGAATTGACTTCCGACCGCATAAAGCTGGCGCTGGAGGAGGGCGATGATCTCGGACTCGGTGAAGCTGCCTTGTCGCTGCAAGAGGTTCGGAGCTACTTCCGCTTATGCGCGGTGCGAAGGCTCGAAGAAGGCGCGTATCAGCTCGTGGACGCGATGAGGGGCATTCGCGATCAGCAGTCGGTGAAGGTCATTGATAAGATAAAGCTCTATATTGATCAGCATTATGGGGAGCAGATCAATCTTCAGGAGCTTGCGGATCATGCAGTCATGAATAAAACCTATATGTGCACTATATTCAAGCAAGAAACGGGAATGACCATCGGCACGTATACGGTAACGGTTCGGATGCGCGAGGCTCGCAATATTTTGAAGGAAACGTCGGAGAAAATCTATACGATTGCCAATCAGGTTGGCTATGAGGATGTAACGTATTTCTCCCAGTTATTTAAGAAGCATTATGGGTTAAGCCCGCTTGATTACAAGAAACGGATGAAATCCTGATATATCGTGGGAAAAGACTGTACCGTGCGCTGCGCGGTATGGTCTTTTTGCTATTTCCCGAAGATTGTCGCAGTAAAACGAAACCCTCTCTACTGTTTGTCGGAAGACCCTGGACCTATAATGAAAAGCAAATAAAAACGAATGAAGACATACAGGAGGAATACAATTTGCAATTAATGGGAGATGCACTGACAGTATTGGGATCAAGGCTGGGACTTGCCTGGGATCCGGTTAATCGGCAATCATACCTCGTACGGCATGGCAACCATCCCGGCTTGCCGATCCAGATCAGAGCAGGAGTTATGTTGGGAGATCGGGTACTGACGCTTCCGCTCGCAGAGGAGGGGCAATCCTTCGAGTTCCTTGATCAGGAGATGACAGCGACAACGATGACGTTAAGCGGCATCGATCCGGAAACGGGCATCCACGTGAAGTTAACGGTTCGGATTCCCTTCCGCCCCAGAGATAACTTTTTCAGTACGGTGCCAGTCATCTATCTGAATCTCGAAGTGGATCGTTTACCTTCCTCGTACCGCTGGATTGCGCAGTACGACGAAACGGTAGAAGGAAAGCTGTTTCTGGGCTTCTCGGGAGAAGGCTTTGCATTCAATCCCGTTCCTGAATCGAATTCGGTAATCGGGGCTGCTTATGAATCCGTCGTTTCGCGGCCGCAAGACGAAGGGGACCATCAAAGCGGAATCCGCACCGAAGAGGAAACCATTCCATGCCGGGATCGCATTGCGATTCTTTCGGGAACGTGGGAAAGGGATTGCGTGACGGCATCCTTCTCGCTTGGCAAAGGAATGAAGGGAGAATCCCTGTCGCTTGCATGGTGCGTTTGGGATCAGCCCGTATTAAATGTATTGGGTCAGCGCAGTCCATTCAAATATACGCAAAGCTTTGCCGGAATTGATCAGGTTGTTGACTGGTCCATCCGCCATGCCGATGACGTAGCGGATAATTCGGCCAAGGTTGATCGTATTCTGTCCAATCATACTCTGGGAGAGTCTACTTCAAAAATGCTGGCCCAAACTTTGCACGCCTGGCTTTTGAATACATGGTGGGTGATAAGGGACAACGGGCAGGACTGGTTCACCGTGTGGGAGGGCAATTGTTATTTCCATTCCACCGTCGATGTGGAGTATACGCAGGGACCGTTCTATCTGGCATTCTGGCCGGAATTACTGGAGCTTGAGCTTAATGAGTGGCCGCTGTTTGGCAAGGACGGAAAGCGTCTGCTTGGAGAACGCGGTGAGGGCACGCTTTATTTATCCCATGATATGGGGGTATTCGGCGATAGCACGAAACAGTATTACCCTCATGAAATGGAAGTTGAAGAGAGCACGAATTATATTCTCTTGGCTTTCGCGCATTGGCGGCGATCCGGCAAGGATGCCACGATTGTGCGGCACAGCGCCTTTATACGCAAATTAATGGCATTCATCGTACGCTGCGATACGACGGGTAACGGCATTCCCGATAAAGGCTGCGCCAATACCGTAGACGATGCTTCTCCTGCGATTCAATACGGCTCGGAACAGGTCTATTTGGGCGTAAAATCTTTGGCTGCGATTCAGGCAGGCATTCAAATGCTGAAGCATGCAGACGATACGGACGTTGAAGAATTGCACAGCTATGAGCAGTTTGCTCAGACTGCCATTGCGACTATTGAGGAGCTTGGCTGGCTGGAAGATCATTATGCTGTTACGTTGTCCAGAACGATGGATGGAACCGTGGATCCATGGACGGGCGAGCCGAAGACAGGCGAGCTGTCAGGCTGGGATGCTTACCACATTTATACGGCGAATGGTCTTTCCCTGCTCGATATGGTCGGCCATCAAACCGGCTTGCAGGATGAAAGACTGCGTCGCGATCTGGAAACGGCAACCGGTAAAACGCTGGGCCGATACGGCTGCCGTCATACGAGCTACGAGGACACGGAAAACGCAAGTCTGTTTATTCCGGGACTCGCCAGTCATTCGGGCAAAGTAGGCTGGGTGTCCATGAATATGCTCAGAGACATCGCTGCAGCTTATCGGGGGCTGGATCTCTTCCATCTGATCGAGAATTACTGGAGCTGGCAAACGACGACCAATACGCAGCAAGTGGCCTTGTTCTTCGAAACGTTCTACGGCAATAATCTGAGTTTCTATCCAAGAGGCGTAGCCGTGTTTGGGTATTTGGATGCCGCTGCAGGATTCGTGTACGATGCGGTTGCCGGCAAGCAGTCTTTTGCCCCGGTTCGAGGGTCGCTGCAGGTGCCTGTTCTCTTGTTTGCCGATTGGGAGAAGGGGACGGTACCCATCGTCAAATCCAGCTTTGAAGACGGCCGTTTGACTTATGTTGTCGAATCATAGAAAGAACAGAAGATTGCCATGAACTTCGAAAGATTCCCCACTAGGACGGGGAAACAGCCGTTTATATAATGGACATATAAACAGAGAAGGAGTGGGACCTATGAATAACGAGACTCTAGAAGCAGCTTCGGTCCAGGCAAAGAAGCCGTTTTCGAACAGGAAACGCAAAACCGGAGAGCTGAGTTTCTTTCAATTTGTAAAGAAAAACAACGCCCTCTATATTATGTTGATTCCCGTATTCATTTATTTTATAACCTTCAAATACGTACCTCTGCTCGGCAGTGTTATCGCTTTCAAAGACTATAACATCTTTGATGGTTTTCTCAAAAGCAAATGGGTCGGATTTCAATGGTTTAAACTCATGTATACGAATCCGGAATATGCCCGATTAATTAAAAATACGCTGCTGATCAGTCTGTACCAGATCGTGTTCTCCTTCCCGGCACCTATCATTCTGGCATGTCTGCTGAATGAAGTTCGCAACATGGGCTTCAAGCGCTGGGTGCAAACGGTTCTGTATTTACCGCATTTTCTATCGTGGACGCTTGTCTACGGCTTGGCTTATATGATGCTTTCGGTACAAAGCGGCCTCGTCAACGACATGCTCGAAGGGTTAGGCGGGCATGCATTCGATTTCCTGCAATCGCCTTCAGCGTTTCGATCGGTCGTTGTATCCGCCGGCATATGGAAGGAGATGGGCTGGAGCACGATTATCTTCCTGGCGGCCTTATCCGGCATCAATCCTTCGTTGTACGAAGCGGCCAAGATAGATGGAGCTGGACGCTGGAAGCAGTTCCAGAATGTTACGTTTCCGGGTATCCTGCCGGCGATTACGATTCTCCTGCTCTTGAAAATCGGCAACGTCATGGACGTAGGGTTTGAACAGGTTTACATCTTCTTAAGCCCGATTACGTATGAGGTAGGGGAAATTTTGGATACCTATGCTTATCGCTTAGGCATTATGAACGGTCAATTCTCCATGACAACGGCTATCGGATTATTCAAATCGGTCATAGGCTTCGTCCTTCTCGTCGGAGCGAATAAAATCAGCAAATCAACAACAGGCGAGAGCTTATACTAGGAGGCAGCTATGAAAATCAAACAATCCTTGGGCGAGAAAACATTCGACGTTTTCAATATCCTGCTGCTGGTCGTCATGAGTCTGGTTGCCGTTCTGCCGCTCCTTCATGTCATAGCGGGTGCATTCTCATCCAACAATGCCATCATTCAGTCCAGAGTTTCCTTCTGGCCGGTGGAACCAACCCTGCAGCAATTCAAATATGTCGCGGCCAATGATGCATTCTGGAAGGCTGGCTGGATGACGGTGAAGGTCGTCGTTATCGCCACGGCGCTCAATATGTTATTGACCGTCGTTGGCTCCTACCCGTTGTCCAAATTGTATCTGAGAGGCCGCAGAGCCATCATGCTGTTCATTATTTTCACGCTGGTATTCCAGGCGCCGCTTATTCCGACGTATCTCGTCGTAAAGGAATTGCACATGATTAATACCATGTGGGCTTTGATTGTACCGGGAGCGATTAGCGCGTTTAACATGATTTTGTGCATTACGTTCTTCCGCAGTTTGCCCGAGGAGCTCTTTGATGCGGCGAAGGTGGACGGAATGAGCGATTATCGCATCGTGTGGCAGATTGTTGTTCCGTTGTCCAAACCCATCATGGTGACGCTGCTGCTGTTCTACGCGGTTGGCCACTGGAACAGCTATTTCGCGCCGCTTCTGTACATTAACGATCGTCATCTCCAAACGCTGCAAATGTATATTTATTTCCTGATTGCGGCAGGCAGCTCGAACGACATAGCGGCAGCCGTGGCGGGAGATACCGGAGGCAAGCTTTTGCCGAAGGCTCTTGAGATGGCAACGATCGTGCTCGCAACCGCGCCGATCGTGGTAATCTATCCGTTTCTGCAGAAGCATTTCGTAAAGGGAGCTACGCTTGGCTCCGTGAAAGAATAACACCGTTATGTCGACATTATGTCTTCATATATAAAAACACACATTGTCACACATTAAAAAGGGAGGAATTTTCAAATGAACGCTTCGAAAAAATGGGTCAGCGTAGCTCTAGCGGTATCAATGGCTGGCGCTCTCGCAGCATGCGGCAATAACAATAATACGAATAACACGAAGACGGATTCATCGGCAAGCCCCGCGGCCAGCGCGGATGCAACAGAGGCGCCAAAAGCGCCGGTTAAGTTCAGTCTGTTAACGACGGATAACAGCCAGCCAGTTCCTGGCGGCAATCCGATGGATGATCCTACGATTAAATATTTGGCTGAAAAAACAAACACAATTCTGGATATTACGTTCTTGCCCGCAGCACAGGCGGAGAACCTGAAAAAGGTTAAATTCGCCAGCGGCGAGCTGCCGGATGTCATTTCCGATTACGGTGTAAATGGTGATTTGTATGCGAACAATCAATTGATTCCCCTGAATGACTATATTGACAAATATGGCCCTAACCTGAAAAAAGTCATTCCGCAAGCGGCTTGGGACGGCGTAACCCGAGACGGGAAAATTTATGCCATTCCGGAATCCGCAGCCGGAGATTCCCAAGTCAACCGCATGTTCTTCGTGCGCAAGGATTGGATGGACAAAGTAGGCATTACGGAAACGCCTAAGACCCCGGATGAATTGTTGACCATGCTGCGCGCATTCCGCGATAAGGATCCGAACGGCAACGGCAAGAAGGATGAAATTCCATTGTCCGGCAGAGAGAACTTTACATGGCTCGATACCATTCTGGGCATGTTCGGAGCCAACGAGTATGGAGCGACGGTCATTAACGGCGAGGTTGTGCCTTCGAACACGAGCCCTCAAATGAAACAAGCCCTTACTTTTCTTAAGCAGCTGTACGACGAGAAATTGCTCGACAGCGAATTCATGACGAATAAACGGAATACATGGGAACAAAAAATTCAAAACGACCAAGTCGGCTTGTGGGTTCACGATCCAAGTCTCGGCTGGGACTGGCAGGATAAATTAAATAAAGCGCTGCCTGGCAAAGGCGCAGTCGTGGAGCCTATGTTATCTCCTAAAGCGCCTGGCGTGGAATATGCGGGCTTTGGTATTTCCGCTTACAACAAAACGTTCTCCGTTACCAAAAAAGCGAAAGATCCGGAAGCCATCGTCAAGTTCTTTGATTGGCTCGTTACGGAAGAAGGACAGGAGTTTGTCACCTTCGGCATACCGGACGTAACGTACACCAAAGACAGCGCCGGCAAAATTACTTATAACCAGCAAAAAGATACCGATGACAAAACGGCCCTCTGGAGAAGCATTACGTTTAATCTGGCCGGTTGGAATCCTGAACTGAAAAAGGTTCAAGTCGGGGACGAAGCGGTAGCTAAATTGGAAGAGTTCTTCAACGTAGGCAAACAAGAAGGTCAACCGAACATTTTGTTAGGCGCTCCGACGTTCAAATCTTCGCTGCCTGAGATTGGTGAGTTCGCAGTTCCTGGCACCATGTTTATTGAAACAGCGGCAAAAATCGTAATGGGTGACCAGCCCGTTGATTACTTCGATCAATATGTGAAAAATTGGAGATCGCGCGGTGGCGATGATCTGGTTAAACAAGCGACGGAATGGTATAACGCGAACGGCAAGAAGTAAGGGAGCAGACAGTTGAAAAGTGGAGACGAATCGTCTTCACTTTTCGTTTATTGCAAAATGTAAGCGCAAACAAAGACGATGGACAATTACATAATGAAGGGATGAATTTATGAAATCCTTACGATTAAAAAGGTTTGTCAGTCAATTGCTGATCGCCAGCCTGGCGTTTACCGCGCTGAACGGTTCGATCCTATTCCAGCCGCAACCCGCAAATGCGGCGACCAGCACCATTTTCGCCGAAGCGGATGCTTATGTAGACGGAGGGAATCCATCCGCCAACTATAATGATCCTAACGCCAATTTATTGAGTATCAAAGAAGACTCTAACCTCTCCGTGACAAGAAGAGTGTTTATGAAATTCAATCTAAGCACGCTCCCGGCTGCGAACACGATAACGAAAGCGGAAGTCAAAGTGTATGCCAAAGCCCCGGCTGCTGCCGTTTCCTTAAACGTGTATGCGGTTGATGATAATGATTGGGATCAAACGACGATCAACTGGAATAATAAGCCTTCTTACGGAGTTAAAATAGGCTCGATCACCTTAGAGACAACGGACGGCTATTATGCCGTTGACTTGACAGACTACATCAAGGCGCAGAAAGCGCTTGGCAAAGCTTCCATGATGATTGCCAATACGACAAACACCCAAATTCAGATTTATGATACGGAAAGGCCGTACGATACGCAAAGACCAAAGCTGGAGATTACAACTGACGATACACCGCCAGTCTATCAATCTAGCGCGGTTGGAGCAGACTTCAAAGACATTCAATTAACTTACAATGAAGCCCTTGCAGAGAATGCGGGAGTTATCCTGAAAGATCAAATCTCTCTGGCGACAGACGGGGCGAACTTCAATCCGCTTGGTGCCGATGACACGGCCGAGATAAGCGGAAACAGCATTCGCATAGGGTTGCAGCAAGCGTTAAGCGGATCGATGAATAAAATTAGAGTGGCAGGTTCGTCGGTACAGGATATTGCTGGCAATATTCTGCCCTCGCCCGTCCTGACGGAAGCGCTTATCGGCATGCAGGATGCCAGCGCACCTGCATTTATGTCGGCAACGGTCGGAAATAACGGTACAAGCGTTGCGCTTACTTACGATAGGCCCGTCAACATGACGGGAACAGCGGATCAGCTCAAAGCAAGCGTATCGTTATCGCAAGATGAAGGGGCAACGTATGCGGCTTTGCAATCCGCTGATCAGGTGTCTATTAGCGGCAATGTGCTGACGATTACCTTTAATCAAGCGCTTACGGGCATTCGGAATAAACTGAAGATTGCCTCCGGTGCCCTGCAATCAACGAGCAATGCGACAAAAACGGCGGTTGATACGGTCACATCGAGCTTGAGCGGACTTGAGCAAGGCAGAACGATAACGGCCCTTGAAGACGCGAGAGTCGACAGCGGTGCCGCCAACTTGTCCAGCAACTACGGGAGCGAAGCGGCGATGCTGCTTAAAGAAGGCGGTTCGACCTTCAATCGCCGCATTTTCTTTAAATTTAACGTGGCTTCTCTTGGCATCTACAATTCGGTAAAATTGCGATTGAATTTCACGGATGCCGGTGCTTCGGCCGAGCCGTTGACTTTGTATGCGGCTGATGACACGTGGACGGAATCCGGGCTTACCTACGCGAATCAGCCAACCTACGGCTCCGCGATCTCCACATCCAGCGTAGGGGGAGGAAACGGATGGTATGAATGGGATGTCACTTCCTACGTAGAGCAGCAGAAGCTGGCCGATGGCATCGCTTCCTTCGTTCTATTGGGAACGCCTTCGATTAATCGGACCGTAAGCGGCAAAGAAAGCGGAGCGAATGCCCCGCAATTGTTCGTAGATTATGATAATCAACCGCCTTCCTATATGGATAGCGTTGTCAGCAATGAGAACAAAACCGTTGATCTGCAATTTAGCGACGCCCTTGGCAATGCGACGGCAAGTCCCGCCGCGTTGAAAGCCGCCGTTACAATCGCCAGGGACGGAATGAACTTCGCCGCGCTTGAAAGCGGCGATCAAGCGGCTCTGAGCGGAACAAAGCTGACGATTACGCTGGCAAACCGATTAAACGCGCCGGGGGCCAAAGTTAGAGTGGACGCAAATACTTTGCAGGACAACGGTCAAAACGTACTCGCTTCGGTGGTAACGACGAATGCGCTCGTTTACGATGTCACGGCTCCCGTGCTAAACCCCGTTCTTCAAACCGATCTGACCGGCAAGCAATTGACCCTGTCGGCGGATGAAGCATTGCTAAGCAACGTGGCTTCCGCGGAAGATTTGAAGAACGCTGTCAAGTTCTCTACGGACGGTACGACCTTCCTGCCTTTAGCCAGCGGGGACACCGTAGAGATAGCGGGAGGTAAACTCAAAGTAACGCGGACGTTGTCCTTAAGCGGGGATTCGAACAAGCTGCTCGTGGCGGCAAACGCGCTCAAAGACGCGGCTGGAAATGTGGTTGCGCAAAGCTACATGTCCAATGCCGTCGCCTCGGATGTCAGCGCTCCGCAAATACAATCGGCTTATCCTTCCAATTTCAACAAGAAGCTTGTTATTGTGTTCAGCGAGAATGTGTTCAACAATCTGCCGGATGAAGCCGAGCTGAAGCAAGCTGTTCAATTCTCCTCGGATGGGGGAGTGAGCTATCGCGCATTGGGCGATGCGGACAAGGCGATTCTGAGCGGAAGCACACTGACGCTGATTCTTAGCGAGCCTTTGACAGGCAGCCAGAACAGGATTCGTATTCAGGCGCTCTCATTGAAAGACGCCGTCGGGAATGTGTCGGCCGATGATCTGACAACAGCTTCCGTGGAAGCGGCCAATACGGTTTACCCATATCTGCCGCCGCAACAAGCTGACTTGCAGAAGGCTATGGCTGACTCCGCGAATATCGTATTTGGCAATAAAGATGCGGCGGAAGGCTCGGGAATCGAACTGAAAGCGGCCAAGGGACTTAGCTTTATAGCAGAAGAAATCGCATCGGGCGACCGGAATCCCGTTTATATTGATCGTTATGTATCGTCCGTGAAGAAGATGCTCAGTACGCCGGCCAACATGCCTAACCTCCAGGGAGGCCTGGATTCGAGATCGCAATCTCCGATGCTGTATAGTATCGCGCTCTTGTGGAATGACCAAGGGGTTATGGGCATGTTCACGAATGCCGAGAAATCCAAGCTCCTGACGTTGTTCAAAGCCGGTTTAATCAGTACGGCGTACACGCTGAACGATTACAATGAGTCCGGGAATCTGCGTCCGGGGGATCGCCTCGCGATGAACGGAGACCCCAATACATGGAACGGCACGGGAGTCAACTTTTGGGAACCGAATCTGACCATTTTCTTTACTTCTTCCTTTGTTCTGGGCTTGGAAAATGTGAAGGATCTTCTGCAAAATTACGATCACGCCGCTTTTATCGCGGAGCTGAATGCGCAGGGATTAACAAAGATTAAAGAGTCGTTCGAGAAAACGACGAATTTCTCCACAGCTGCTGCGGAAGCAGACAGATTGGCGGACAAGGCGGATATCGTGCAGCGCACCATCAAGCCAAGCAATTGGTCCTTTAAAGGAGTAACCTTGGAGCAATATCTGCAAAATCCGTTTAAGCTCCATGAGGCTTCGCAGCGGAAGGCATGGACGCATATTGCGCAGGACGGCGACTACATGGGACAGCTTGGCATGGGGCACGAATTCGATGCGACGGATACGAAGGGTTCCCGGCAAAGCGCAAGCTATGTCGTGCTCGGCATCGACCCAAGCTTGCAGAATACGAGAATCATGAATTACTTTGGATTCATGAATGCGCCGGGGAACGAGGCGGCAGCAGCCGATATTGTGAAGCTGCAAAGCGTGGGCGTATCCGACTACTACGCGAAGGTTGTGAACGGGTATTTTACCCAGTCCTCTTACGAGATCGCAACCAGCTACTTGCCGGAAAGCTTCTATATCAACAGCATGATGTCGATGGGTTACTTGAAGCCGGCCCTATTCAACGACACTTTCAACTATGACGGTGCGACGCGCAATTTGGCCGATAACTGGATAGTGAAGGATGGCAGCTGGCAGACGGTTAATGACAGCATCGTTCCTTATAATACGAAGGATCCTGTCTCGCACATGACGGGCGCAAAGCCCGTGGACGAGAATGAAAAGCTGCTGAAGCAAAGCACTGCGACGGGAAGCTCGATTGTCTATACGAAGAAAAGCTTTGACAATATCAGCTATTTCGCGTGGATCAAGGATATGACCGGAGGAGAAACGGGGTTGCTCGGAAGAGTTCAAGACGAAAATCATTTCTATCTCTTCTCTTATAACAATGGCAAACTCGCAATTAAGAAGAAGGCGGAGGACCATTTGACGACGCTCGCCGAGAAGAATGTCACTTTGTCTTCTGAGGCGGCTCATCGCTTGCGCGCGGTTATGAACGGGAACAGCCTGGAGCTGTATGTAGATGGCGTACCGCAGCTGACGACGACAGACGCGGCATTTGCTTCCGGCGCCGTTGGTCTCTACGCTAATCAAGCCATTGCGGAATTCGACGGTGTTCTCGTACAAAATGCCAGCGTTTATGCTCCGGACTTCCAATCCATCAGCGTTGGCAACGCCAAGTTGTCCTTAACTTACTCAGAAGTGCTGGGAACGCTTGGTTACAAAGTCAAATACGGCACGCAATCGGGCCAATATACGAATACGTTGATAACAACAAGCACGAGCCCTGTCATCACGGGATTAAAGAATGATACAACGTATTACATGGCCGTCTCGGCGATTGACCCTTCGGGAGAGAGCTTGAATTCGCGAGAGCTTTCTTTAGCGCCCAAGGTGCCAGATGCCGTTACGCCAACCATTACGAATATTATCGCGGATGGCAGCCGCCTGATCGTCAACTTTACTACAGATCCGAAAAACACGTCGTATACGCTAAGGTACGGTATAATCCCAGGCAGCTATACGAAGGTAGTAGATAACATTACGGCGTCTGGCTATGCCGTGAACGTTCCCGTCTCCCAAGCGCCTTATTACTTCGCGATCGAAGGCCGCAATGCCAACGGCGCGAGCAGCCTTTCTAATGAATGGAAGGCTATGGCGAACGATACAACGCTGTTCACGGACGATTTCAATGATGGCGAATATGCCAGCGATTGGGTTCTATCCTCCGGTTCGCCCGTTGTAGAGAACGGTAAAATCAAAACGGCGAACGGCAACCCGGAGCGTCTATGGCTGCCGCAAGGCGGGGATTGGAGCGATTACACGGTGTCCGCGACCTTTACGCTATCTCCGGATGACTTAACCAAGGAAATAGGCTTGCTCGGAAGAGTCAACACGGCTGCCAATTACTATGTGGCGGATTATAAATACGACAAAACGGCTAATACCGAAAAGGTCATGCTGAGAAGAAAAGTCAATAATGCCTTTCTTCCGGATCTCGCTTTTGATTTCACGTTGAACAAGCAATTGCCGGAGCATAAGATGAAAGCCGTCTTCGACGGTGATCACATGAAGCTGTATATTGACGACGTATTAGCCTATGACGTTGTAGACACGTCGTTAACCAAAGGAACGGTGGGCATTTTCTCCGTCCTGACGCCGGTTTACTTCGATGACTTCAAGGTCGAGCAACTGAACGGCTTAAGCCAGCCCGTCATCGCAAGCATGGAGACGACGGATGCCAAGACTACGGCCGTATTTGGCCTTGTCGAAGGCGCGCAGGAATATACGATCAAGTACGGTACTCAATCTCATGCGTATACGAAGCAGATCAGCGTGCCGGAGAATGCCTACGCTGGCACTGAAATCCCTGGTCTTGCAGCAGGTACGACTTATTACTTTACGGTCAGTGCAGCAAGCGCCGCTTCGGAAAGCCCAAATGCGGAGGAGTATCGTTATACCGTACCTGCTGAGGATACAGAGCCTGGAGGTTCAGGTACAAACCCTGCGACTCCTTCGACGCCGTCTACTTCAACGCCTCCAATAGCGGATAAAGGTAAAGTCGTTCTGAAGCCGGTATTGGCTGGCAGTTCTGCACAAGCCAATGTGGATGCTGCGACGCTCAAACAAGCTTTCGAACAAGCGGCTGCCGATCAGCTAGGGCATAAAGTGGTTAACGTGACGCTTAGCGAGCTGTCTGGCGCTGCAGCCTACAGAATGGATATTCCCGCATCCGGATTGCTGAATGGGAATTCGGGCAACGGGAAATCAGACAAGGCCATAAGCCTGGCAACTCCGATTGGCACAGTTACTATTCCCGATAACATGTTCAAAGCAAGCGACTTGAAACAAGCCGCTGCTGTCGGAATTTCAATCGGTTGGGCGGATACCTCGCTGTTAGATGCCAATGCGAAACGGAAGATCGGGGATAAGCCGGTCATTGAATTGCAGGTGCTGGTGGACGGTAAAGCGGTGGCCTGGAAAAACAATAACGCACCGGTAACCGTCAGCATCCCGTATACGCCAACAGCGCAGGAATTAAACAATCCGGAGCATATCGCCATCTGGTATCTTGACGGCGCCGGACAGATTATCAAGATGCCGGCGAAGTTTGACGCGGCGAAAGGCCAACTGACATTTACAACAACCCATTTCAGTCTGTATGCCGTGGGGTATGAAGTGAAGACATTTAAGGATCTGGACCAAGCGGCATGGGCGAAAAACGCGGTTGAAGTGTTGATGTCTCAGGGAATCGTGAACGGAACCTCGGCTACAACCTTTAACCCGAACGCGAACATCTCGAGAGCCGAATTCCTGCAGCTTTTAATGAAAGCGCTGGGGCTTACAACGGAAGTTGAGGAGAATTTTGCCGACGTTCAGAAAACGGACTATTACTATGAAGCTGCCGGAATAGCCCTGAAATTAGGTATTAGCAACGGCGTAGGCAACGGCCGCTTGAATCCTTCGGATGACATTTCAAGGCAAGATATGATGGTCATGGTTGATCGCGCAATGCGCCTGGCCGGAAAAAATCCAAGTACCGGATCGGCTGTCGGGCTGGCAGCATTCAACGACGCGGCGCAAGTTGCCGATTACGCCAAGAATAGCGTGCAAACGTTAATTAACAGCGGGTTAGTGAAAGGCTCGGGCAGCTTTCTTCGCCCGCTTGGGACAACCACAAGAGCCGAAGCAGCGATGCTTCTGTATCGCGTGTATAACCAGTAACGTTCTTATTTACAGGCAAAGACAAGGGGATGCTTATATCCCCTTGTCTTTTTAGTATGTCCAATATGGGCGCTATTGCTAGGGTTCAAGTCACGAATGATGGAGGCAGCAGTAGCCATCAGTTTAAGGCAGGATTACTCGCTCCCTCCTACTCGATTTATATAAGTGATTATTATCATGAAAGAAATTTATGAAATGTATAACACAAACGGTTATCAAACAAATAAATCGGAATACAAAAAATAATCGTTGAAATTATTATACATTTACTATTTCTTTAAAATAATTTTACACTCAAGAAATTAATCTACTCTATGATGTTCCAGAAGCAGCAGGTAGAGTAGGAGGGAATCAGGAGTGAATAAAAGATTTAAGCTGACAAACCGGATGTTGGCCGTTGTGATGCTTTGGACGTCGGTTGCTGGGTCCGGGGGGTATTTCCTGGTGCAGCAAGCCAGTGCCGGAGCATCTGCCGAGAACGTGTTTGCAGCAGAGGGAGTTACGGCAACCGCAAACGGGTACATTTCGGATGAGTTTGCACCGTCTCTGGCTATCGACGGACATAGGGACAGCGGAGAATGGTCTTACCAAGGCGACGATAATCTCCCGACCATCGGGAGCCCTTATTGGCTGGAGGTAGATGCCGGCTCGGCGGTCAGAGTGGAACAGTTCATCATTGGACATGCCGGCGCTGGCGGTGAAGAGGAGCAGTACAATACGAAGGATTTCAGCATTGAGACGAGTGATGATAACGTCAATTGGACCCCCGTCGTAACGGTGGCGGGCAACACAGCAGACACAACCACGCATGATTTGGAAACGCCAGTGACGGCGAGATACTTTAAGCTTGCGATTACAAATCCGGGTGAAGCCGAACCGGAGACAGGAGCTTATGCTGCCCGCATCTATGAATTTGAGGCTATTGGCTTCAGGCAGCAGGAGCCGGAGGCTAGTGCTGCTCCAGAGATGCCGGATGCGACAGCCGCTGATGTGAATGTGGCTGCGAGCCCAGCACAAGGCTTGCTTGGCGATTATTATCTGGGCACAGGCTCGGGCAGCAATTTTGCCTATGGCGATTATAAAGCAACTACGGTTGATCCGCTAATCAACTTCACGGACCTTAACCCGGTTTTGAAGGGGATGACGGGTGTCGAGGATAGCGCTAACGTACGCTGGACCGGTCAAATTATGGCGCCTAAGACGGATGATTATACCTTCTATATGATGGGCGACAACGGCTTCCGCGTATGGATTGATAACAATCTTGTTATCGACCACTGGGTTAACGATTGGGATAAAGAGCAGTCTAGCAGTCCGATTACGCTGGAAGGCAATCGCAAGTACGATATCAAAATCGAATACTTCGAGGATTTCGGCGGCTCCAATCTGTATTTGCGCTGGTCGACGCCAACGCTGACGAAGGAAATCGTTCCCGGCAATGCTCTCTATCTGCCGGCGGATTATACAGGGGCAAGCTCGGCCAGCGTTGCTGCTGACGGCAAGAGTCTGCTGCTCTCTATGATTTCTGATCTTGAAGAGCTGCCGGCCGACTTGAACGGCCATCTCGTTGTGACAGTTGATGGACAGACCGTTCCGGTTCAGACCATTATGCAGGATGCTGGGCCTAACGGACTGACGTTGACGCTGGCGAAAGCGGTATTGCCTGGTCAAGCCGTGAAGCTCACTTATGATGGACAAGGCGGCTTGCAATATACGGACGGAACGGCTGTGAAGAGCTTTGTGTTTACGCCGGCTAACCTGTCCGAATTGGTAGATTATTCGCCGTATGCGATTGCGATGACCTTATACGGCAGCGCGAAGACGAACCGTGCATTCGCATGGTACACCACTTACGATAAGCCTCAAAGTGCTCCGACGAACGCGAAGGACAGCATCGTTGAGGTTGTACCGGCGGCGGAAGCTTTTGATTCGCCCAATAAAATCCGTGTCGTTGGCAAACCGGAGGATACACGGGTTCTTAATAACCTTAAGATTACAAGCAGTACAACAGGCTCGTTCATCAGCCATAAAGTGCAGGTCGAAGGCTTGACGCCGGGAACGGCGTACAAGTACCGTGTCGGGGCTGACGGATACTGGAGTGAAGCGGGTTCCTTCACAACGGAAGCAGAGAACGAGAATAACTTCAATTTCTTGTACATGACGGACTCGCAAGGCTCCAATTCGCAGGATTACGATGTGTGGGGCAATACGATGCAGCAGGCGATAACCCAATTCCCGGATGCAAAATTCCTGCTTATGACCGGTGATCAGGTCGATGCGGGAGCGCTCGAATCGCAATGGCTGGATTATTTCAAGAAGCCGCAATCGATTCTGATGAATCTTCCGCTCATGGCAGCCGTCGGGAATCACGAAGGTCCATACAATGATAACTATTATTACCATTTCAATTATCCAAATGATTCGATTAAGAATCCGCTGCCGCCAGGCAGTGTGTACGCCTATGACTATGGTGATGCGCATATTATGGTGCTTAATACGATGGATATCGGCTGGGATGAGGCACAGAAGGAGTCCTTCGAACAGGAAATTGAGTGGCTGAAGCATGAAGTTGCGGAAACGGATAAGAAATGGAAGGTTGTTGCGTTCCACAAAGCGATCTATTCCGTAGGCAATCATGCGAAGGACAGCGATATTCTAGCTTTGCGCGATAAGATGTATCCAATCTTTGATGAGCTGGGTATTGATATTGTTCTGCAAGGACATGACCATACCTTTATGCGGTCTTTCCAAATGTACGACAATAAGCCGGTTCAGAATGTAGAGACGGATTCGCAAGGCAGAGTGATGAATCCGGACGGCACGCTGTATATGATCAATAACTCGGCTGCGACGAAGTTTTACGATGTCCAGGCAGGTGTTGACCGTTTCTATGCAGCGGTATACCAACAGCCGAAGAAAGCGATCTTCTCCGGCATCAGCATGACGGAGGACAGCTTCAAGATCGATTCCTTCATGTTCGGCGAGAATACGCCGTTTGATACGTACACCATTGTCCGTGACGATGTGAAGCCTAAACCGGTTGAACAATTGGAAGTGATCAAATCGGAGGACGGCAACCGTACGATCTCCTGGAACAAACCGGAGGATGAAGGGGTTAGAGGCTTCCGGCTTTACGAGAAGAACGGCAAATTAGGCGCCAACTGGAATGTTTATATTCCGGCTGTTGCTGATCAAGAGAACTATCAATATGTGGTAGCAAAGACGAATCTTGACCAAGCCTATCAATTTGTTGTGAAAGCCGTTAATAAACGCGATAACTCGGAAGCTAGCACCGTGACGAGCGAAGGTAATGAACCGGCTGCTCCTACGGAACCAGCAGTAGATGATGCGCATAACACGTTTGGCTGGGCGAATGTACCGGATTACGATGCGGTAACGGATTACGAGTACAGTGTGGACAACGGCACAACCTGGAAGCCGGTAACGGCCAACCCGCAGCCAATCGCGGATGGCGACTTCGCTGCAGGAATCGTTCAGGTACGGGTGAAGGCAAATGAATCGCTTGGCATTATTGCCGGTAAGCCGCTCGTTTCGACGAAGGCATTCACGAAGAACGATAGCCGGGATACGTTCCTGCTGACAGGAAATCTGGAACGGAGCGATCAGTTAAAAGTCAGCGTGAACGTCGAGCAGCTTAAGGAGTATGAAGAAGATGCGTATGTGGTGTTCCAATTAATGAAGGGGAATAACCCGCAGCCGCTGCTCGTCAGTGCCGTTCCGCTCAAGAAGACCAAGCTGGCGATGACACAGTATTTCAATGAAACAGGGGCCGATTATAAGGTAAAAGTGTTTGTCGTGGACCGCTTCGACAGCAAGCAAGAAACGCCGGTTCAATTGGCTAGACCAATGCTGTTCCAATAACGGCTGGAAAGAGAGGATAATGTGCAGTGAAAAAAGTTTTGGCAGCCCTATTGGCGTTGTTTATCGTTGTACTGCCGGCAACCGGCTATGCGGCTGCAGCATCCTTCGCGCTTAATGTAAACGCGAAGGAAGTGCTGCGCGGTGATGAAATCACCTTCTCCGGTACCGCAGAGGGCGATGTTGTATTAAAGATTATTCGTCCGAACCAGACGACATTTTATATGGATGTTATTGAGCCTGCAGACGGCATTTATTCCACCACAATTACAATTCCTGAGACGCAAGAGTTTGCGCCATGGGGCGTTTATAATGTCGTTGCGAGCAGCGGCTCCTCTTCCGTGAAGAAGACATTCTCGGTAGTTGAGAAGCTGGGCGAAGGCGGAACAGACCCTGAGGAGCCAACTAATCCGGAACCAGGTAACGGGGGCGGCACAGTAACCCCTCCGGCCAATACCATTCCGTCTGATGCCGGCGATGCAACGGGCTCTGTTATTACACCGGAAGCCGGCAAAGACGGCGGCTATATTTTCGGCAGCGGGACCTTAGCTTCTGCAATTAATGGCGCACAAGGCTCGGTTACGGTTGAGCTGCCTGCAGCGGCTGGTGATTCCGGCAGTGCTGTTAGCTTTCTGGCAGAGACGCTGCAGACGTTAAAGGACAAAAACCTGGATCTTATCCTTGTTTCCGGCAGCTCGACAGTACGGTTCCCGGCTGGCTCTATGGCAGCTTCTGATACATCGGCGAGCTCGCAAATTCGCATTGTCTTAAATACGCTGCTGACCAATGATGCCAAGAGCCTCATTGACAAAGCGCTTCAATCGAATCCGGATTATGAAGCGACAGGTGTTGTTATCTCGGCGTCCATTCAATTCATTAACGGCAGCAATGTGAGTGAAATTCATAATCTGGACAAGCCTGCTGAAGTCTCGCTTAAGCTGACGAAAGAGCAATTGAGCAATCTCGCGGCTGACCAGGCCGGTGTGTATTATGTAAACGGTACGAAGCTTGATTATGTAGGCGGCAAGCTCAAGGGCGATATATTTATTTTTAGAACGAATCATTTCTCTTACTATACCATTCTGGAATACAGCAAGAGCTTCGTGGATCTGACCGGAAGCTGGGCTTGGGCAGAAGCGGCAGTCAAGGCGCTGAGTGCGAAGCATATCGTGACCGGTGTGGACGAACAGCATTATGCGCCAAGCCGCAACATTACGCGCGCAGAATTCGCAACGATGATCATGCGGACGGTGGATTGGACAGAAAACGCGCCTGATGAGGCCGGAACAAATCCATTCAAAGACGTACCGGCAGGTCAATATTATAGCGATGCGGTAACCCGTGCGGCGAAGCTTGGCATTGTGAACGGTTATGGCGGCGCATTTAGGCCAAATGATCCAATTACCCGTGAAGAAGCGGTTGTTGCCTTGATGCGTGCGGCGAAATACTTCGAATTAACTTCATCCGGCAAGGGGGCTTCCGCATTTGCGGATGCGAAGCAAATCTCCGCTTGGGCTAAGGATGCGGTTGAGAAGGCATGGTCGGCGGGAGTAATTGAAGGTGACGGCAAGCTGTTCCATCCGAAGCAAGCCGTGACGCGGGCAGAAGTGGCCGTCATGATTGACCGGCTGCTTCCGTGAGTAAGACGAAAGAAGGAGGATCCATCCGAATGTTTAAACAGCTTTTTGCGGTAGCAATGACAGTGCTGTGCCTTACAAGCTTTCTGGTGCCGGTAACGTCGAACACGGCATTCGCGGCTCCGGTTGTAGGAGTAGCAACCAGCAATGTAGCCTTGAATGCGACAGCAACATCTTCCGGTGAATGTAATGCCAACGAGAGCGCGAGAAATGCTATCGACGGGAAAACCGATACAAAATGGTGCGATAATACATCCGTTCAGCAAAAATGGCTCAAGCTCGACTTGGGTAAGGTGTACATGATTAACGAATGGGCGCTGCAGAACGCAGCGATCAATGAATCGAATAACAGCCCGTTCTGGAATACGAAAAATTTCAGATTGCAAAAGAGCGACGACGGCGAGACTTGGACGGATGTTGACGTTGTGACAAACAATGTACAGACAATTGTCGACCGGTTTGTTGAGCCGTTTGCCGCACGGTACATCCGGCTCTATATTGACAAGGCTGCTTACGATAACAACACAGCCCGGATCTATGAGCTGGAAGTATACGGGGTTGATGCCGATCAGATACCGGCTGTTCCGGCAACAGATCTGGCGCCAATCGATTATGTAGATCCTTTCATCAATACGCTGGGCGACAACGGGCAGACCAACCCGGGTCCGTCCACTCCGTTTGGTCTGGTATCGCTTGGTCCGGACAGCGATGGGGGAGCATTCAGCGGATATTATTACGAGAACAAATATTTGAAGGGCTTCTCCCATCTGCGTTTCAGCGGCGTAGGCTGCAGCGGCGCAGGCGGCAACATTCTGATCATGCCGGAGACGCGCGGCTTCACCAAGAATGTTGCGGACTATAAGCAAAAGTACGACAAGAGCAGCGAGCAAGCATCCGCTGGTTTTTACGGTGTAACACTCGCTTCCGGCATTAACGTGCAATTGACGTCATCCGATAATGTGGGCTTCCACAAATACCTGTTCCCGGAAGGGACAAATACGGGCTCGGTATTGGTTGACCTGTCCAACTCGTATGCGGGTATGGTGGATGCTAGCTTGAAAGTAACGGGCAACAATGAGATTACAGGGATGATCAAATCTCAGAACGTATGCGGACACGGGTATTACACGATCTATTACTCGATCCAATTCGATCATGATTTCGATTCCTACAGCTCCTGGCAAGGAGATGCCGTAGGCGCGGTTGCTGAGCGTAAAGGTTCAAACAGCGGCGTATGGCTGAACTTTAATACAGCTGCTAACAAAACGGTTCAGGCAAAAGTGGGCTTGTCCACAATTAGTGTTGAGCAGGCACAAGCAGAACGCAGCGAATATACGGACTGGGATTTTGACGCCCGTCATGAGGAAGCAAGAGATGCTTGGAGCAACGTGCTGAACAAAGTTGAAATTACGGATTCAGATGAACAAAATAAACGCGTGTTTTATACGCAAATGTACCATTCCTATCTGAGCCCGAAGAACGTTACCAGCTCGGCCGGCACGTTCAAAGCGGGCAGAGACGAGAATACAATCCGTCAAGCTTCCGAGCTGGGCGACGACTTCGAATATTACAATGGCTGGACGACATGGGATGACTTCCGCAAGTACGCGATGTTCTCCTTGTTTGAGCCGGAGCGCTACAACAACATGGTGAAGTCGCTGGTGGATCTCTACAGCACCCGCGGCATGTATACGCAATGGGGCGACGGCTATTGGCCAAGCCCAACCGTCCGCAATGAGTTCAACGGTCAGGTTATTCTTGATGCCTATGCGAAGGGCTTCCAGGACTTCGACGTCTACAAGGCATTGAAAGGCATGGCCGTGGACGCGGATAACTTCTCCATCAGCGATGGAGAGATTTCGGGCAAGCTGGAGAAGGCGAACAGCGCTTCGTTCCCGATGAAGCTGGCGCAGCTGATCGGCGATAAAGCGACATACGACAAGTACAAGGAGCTTGCTTTGTCCTACAAGAAGCTGTGGAATCCGAATCAAGTGGATGAGAAGGGTGTCAAAACAGGCTTCTTTACTCCAAACGGAATGATGGTTACCAAAGATGATATTTTACCGGTGGACCGCTACGCTTATCAAGGCAACTTGTGGCAATACCGCTGGTCCGCGCCGCAGGATATTAACGGCTTGGCCGAGCTGATGGGCGGCAAGACGGAGATGGCGAAGCAGCTGATGCATTTCTTCGAGATTGACGAATATATGGCGATTAACGAAGAGGATATTTCGGCGCCGTATCTGTTCGATTATCTGGGCTATCCTTATTTGACACAATATTATGCAAGGGAATATACAACGGAAGTGGTGACGCAGAAATATCATAACCACGGGCCTTACGGGTATCCGATTAAATCCCGTGTTTACCGTGATGATCCAGAAGGTTATTTGCCTTCGATGGACGATGACGCGGGCGGCATGTCCTCCTGGTTCGTCTACAGTGCGCTGGGCTTATTCCCCGGCAACCCTGGCGAAGCGAATTTCCTGATTGGTTCGCCGATTTTCCAAGAAGTGAAGCTGCATATGGGCAGCGGCAAGACGCTGACGATCAAGGCGGATGGTGTGTCGAGCGAGAATCGTTTCATCCAATCGGCAGAGCTGAATGGCAAGAGCTTCGATCAAGCCTGGATTAAATACGATGATCTGATGGCTGGCGGTACGCTGGAATTCCAGATGAGCAGTACGCCAAACACCAGCTGGGGGGCCAAAGCAAGCGCCGCGCCTCCAACCATTGATTACTCGGCGGATATCGATAATGACTTGAACCATGAAGCGCTGATCGCTGAGCAATCAACATGGAAGTACCTGGATAAAGGTCAAGCAGCGGGTAACGGCTGGACGGAAGTTGATTTCGACGACAGCAGTTGGAGCTCTGGCGAGGCAATGCTAGGTTATGACAGCTATGGCAAGCCAACGACCAAAGTAAGCTATGGTCCAAACGCGAATAACAAGTATATAACTACTTATTTCCGCAAAACATTCGACGCAAAGGATATCCCGGACATTCTTGAGCTGGATGCCAGCCTGATTCGTGATGACGGCGCGATCGTATACTTGAACGGACATGAGATTATTCGCACCAATATGCCTGCAGGAACCGTCGATTACGGGACGTATGCAAATGCAACCGTTGGTGACGAGCGGGACCGGAATGGCTATGTCATTGATCCGTCTTATCTGATTGAGGGCAAGAACGTGTTGACTGCAGAGGTACATCAGGTGAACGCGACGAGCTCGGATATCGCATTTGAATTCAGTCTTGAAGCGGTTCGCAAGCTGACGATTCCGGCTGCGCCAACAAATCCGCTTGTAGACGATAAAGCGAATACCTTCGGATGGACGCCTGTAGAAGGTATCGATAATGCGACTGACTATCAGTTCAGTACGGACGGCGGCAAGTCATGGAGACAAGCGACTGCTAATCCGCAGACGGTTGGTCCGCTTAACTATGAGGCTGGCCAAGTTCAGGTCAGAGTTATGGCTAATGCCGAGGAGAACCGTGCATTCGGCGATGCTCTAAGCTCCAATGAGGCTTACACCTCAGATGTGAAATGGGATGTATACGACCTTAAGGCTGATATTCATCAAGAAGGCAACATGGTGGTTGATGTTACTGGTACCTTGAATGGCGATTATGTGGATTCGGCTGTGGTGGTCTTCCAACTAATGGACGGCAAGGAGCGCGCTTGGGTCTCCAGTGCGGTGCCGGTTCAGACAGGAAGCTTCGATATTTCGCAAGTATATAACGTTGATGCAAGCCAGTATAAGGTGAATGTGTACCTTGTGAATGAGTTTAACGGCAATATCTTCGAATCACCACTTTGGCTGGCTGATCCAGTTGTGCAGCAGTCCGAGCCTGGAACGCTTCCTGATCCGGAAGGTCCTCCGGTTATCGAAGATCCGCTGCCGGAGCCGCTGCCGTTACCGGAGCCGAAACCAGAGGAACCGGAAACGCCGGACGAACCGGATAACGGGCTGACGATTCAATTCGAGGATCGGGCAGAATGGACAACGGCTAATCATCCGAGTGGAACCGGCGGCGGTCTGCAGACGGAAGCCGGTAATGGCGGAACGGTTGTTGCCCACACATTTACGGGGGCATGGTTGGCCTACAATGTTGATTTCGGTACAACCGGATTCAATAACGTAACTGTCCAATACGATGCACCTACAGATAAGGTGCCTGCTGGCTCCAAGCTGGAGTTCAGACTGGACAGCGAGAAGGGCGAGCTTGTCGGTACGGTTAATCTGGAAGACAAGAATGCAGGCTGGGGCAGTTATATCGCAACAAAAGCAAACCTGACAAGGACCCTGACTGGACAACAAAGGCTTGTTGTTGTGATGGTGGCGGGAACGCCAAATAATCTCCCGTACATCGGCAACTTCGACTGGTTCAAGTTTGGCTATGAGAAGATTAGAACGGATTATGCCAAGCTGGAATTGGAATCGTATGACGAGTGGACGACGGATGTGAATCCGGAGAACAGCAGTCCGCTCGGAACAGAGGCGGGAAAAGACGGAGTTGGCAAGCAAGTGAAGAATACGTTCAACGGGGCATGGCTTGCTTACAAGCGAATGGACTTTGGAAGTGTTGGCGTTGACAAGTTCTCCATTGAGTACGCGGGCAACTCGACTAACACCTATAACAACTCTTCTGTAGAGGTTCGTCTTGGCAGCCCGACCGGTACATTGGTTGGCACAGTTGCCACTCCTCCAACAGCTGGAAACTGGGGAACTTATGCTATCGCCAGCGGCAGCTTGACGCAGAAGCTGACAGGCATCCAGGATGTTTATCTGGTTCTCACCGGTACTGCGGGTGAAGGGGAGACAGGCAAGAAATATATCGGGAACTTCGATAACGCAGCCTTCTCGTTAAGTGCGCCGGAAGAACCGGAGCAGCCGGAACAGGAGCAAATCGTTGTCGAGTTCGAGAACAAGACGGACTGGTCGACCGCTGTGAATCCGGTTAAGGGCGGAATAATGAAGATTGAGAACAACAATGGCGGCAAGACAATCGGCAATACGTTTAACGGCGCATGGCTGTCCTTCAAGGATGTGGATTTTGGAGCTAAGAACGGCAAGAACAACGTAAGTATCGTCTACGATGCTCCTAACGACAAGTCTCCATCGGATGTGAAGGCGGAGATCAGGTTGGGCAGCGAGACGGGTACATTAGTCGGTACGGTTGATCTGGCTAATACGGGCGCCGGCTGGGGACATTACACCACGGTGACCGCAGATCTGAACACCACGATCAAAGGCAAACAGAATCTGTACCTTGTTCTGACGGGCAGCACGACGAAAGATCTTCCTTACGTAGGCAACTACGATAGCGTCAAATTCGGCTACGAGCCGGTTCGCAGCGATTATGCCAAGCTGGAATTGGAATCGTACGATGCGTGGGCGTCGGCTTTGAATCCGGAGAACAGCAGTCCGCTCGGAACGGAAGCGGGAAAAGGCGGAGTTGGCAAGCAAGTGAAGAATACGTTCAACGGGGCATGGCTTGCTTATAAGCGAATGGACTTTGGCACGGAAGGTGTTAACCATTTCTCTGTTGAATATTCGGGCAACTCCACCAACTGCTTTGCAAACTCCGCAATCGAGGTGCGTCTGGGCAGTCCGACAGGCACACTGGTTGGAACAATCTCGACGCCTCCTACTGCAGACGGCTGGGGAACCTACGCTACGGTAAGCGGCAGCTTGACGCAGAAGCTGACCGGCATTCAAGATGTTTATCTGGTTCTTACCGGTACTGCAGGAAAGAACGAGACAGGCAAGAAATACATCGGCAACTTCGATAATGCGGCATTTTCGTTAAAAGCGTAACAGAAGAGTGGTAAAGCAAAGGGGCTGTCCAGGAAGTCAGTGAAAACTGACTTCTGGTCCGTCCCTTTTTTGTTTTGATCTATGGTTGTTTCTTTAGCAGATAGTGGGGGAGTGAAAACCACCGACCTCCAATCTAACTTTGGGCGAGCCTGCTCACCGTACGTTGGATTTCCTCCAGTGAAATCGGGTTACACGGGTGACTTGCAGGGGCTACGTTGGATTCACTCCAGTCAAAAGGGAAGAAACGGTCTTCTTATATCCAAAAGGGGTTGATTATACTGTACGCACTCCAATGTAGACCAAGCTGCCAGGCGAAACGGCCCCGTTATCCTGTACTGGATCCAATGTAGCTCTGCTTGGTTGGGCACAGAGGGATAGAGGTTACTCTATTTCAATCTATTCCGTTATGAACGGGAGCAATTGGAACGGCGGATTAGTCAGTTTGCTGGATGGGAAGATATTGGCGTTGAAAGAAGGGGCTTATAACAAAGAGTTTGGATTAAATCTGGATAATGACAGCAGCTTTAATCTAAGTATGTATTAAAGGACTGTCAAACCATGCCGATTTTCGGTGATCAATACAGTTTATTGCCTGAAAAATATAGTATATAATCTAGTTATTAGCGTTTAGAAGGCTGGGATACGAGCTTCAATTGATAGAAATTCTTTTTAATAATTTTGTGCGAAATCAAGGTGCGAAGGTATAGCTCACATGATTTTCCCAGGGGGTTCGCACCATCTTTGAGCGGGATTTAGTAGTCAAAGCCTTGAAATTACCTTGTGGACTATTAAAAAACAATAAAAAAGACTGAAAAAGTGCGATTTTTGAGCTATTATGCTCGAAAATCGCTGTCGCATCCCATGTGGATGCGTGGATTGAAATTTAGGCAACAAATGTCGGATCACTGCGATCAATTGTCGCATCCCATGCGGATGCGTGGATTGAAATTAAAGTCAGTCCGCTTGTTAAGCGTTATTGTTTGTCGCATCCTATGCGGATGCATGGATTGAAATAACATAGTAGAGAAGCAACGTTCATTAGTTATGTCTTCGCATTCTACACAGATGCGCAGATTAAATCCCCAGCTAGCGACTGCACAGCTCGGCAACACGAAAAAGATGACTCCTGACTTAGGCAGAAGTCATCTTTTTTTTCGTTACGCTTCTTCGTCTTCGAGTTCTTCTTCGAACTCGGCTAAGCTTTCTCTGCGGCGCTCGTTCTTCTCTTGAAGTTCGTTTTGCTGTGCTCCGCCCATCTCCGAGCTGAACTCATTCAAATATTGCTCAGTCTCATTGATGTTTTGCTGCGTGTTCGCAATGTGCTCCTGCAGATGTTCTGCGTTATCCGCCCGATTGTCCGGCTTTGCCATACGGATATTCCCCCTTATTCGTGTTGGTAGTCGGGCACCGGCTTAGCACCCAAAAGCTATTGTGGCCCAAGGACTGGGGATTTTATGCAGAAATATAAAAGATGTTGTAAAATGAAAATATCTAAAGTGCCAGATGAAAGAAAATTAGAGCGAATATACGTTTGGTGACAATAAGATGTCATGAAATATGGTTATTATAATCTTATACATGTTCTAAATAAGGGGAGGATAATATGTCGTTAATTATTGAATGTCCAAATTGCGGGCAAAAAAATCAAGTGGATGCACAGAAGCTGAAGCTTGCAAAATGCGGAGTCTGTAAAGAGAGCCTTATTGAGGATGATATGATTCCGGCAACTTTTTCGGATGATGAGATTGCCAGTGCTGTAGAAGAGTCAACTCCTCTCAAGAAGGAAGAGACCGAAGTATTTGCTCTGCCGGATTTCTTGAAAAACAGAGGGACTGCTTCAGACGCCTCCTCTAACGATGACGTGGATACCGATTCCTGGACCTCGAAGATTGGCGACCATGAGGAACAGGTTAAGTATGTAAATAAAGGCTTCTGGTCCAAAATGAAAAAATATGCGTCAAAGGTGCCGTTCTCCAAAGAGGCGGTTGCGATGTACTATTGCGCGATGGACCCTAATACCCCGACAAAAGTAAAAGTAACGGCTATTGGTGCGCTTGCCTATTGGATTCTGCCAATCGATCTTGTGCCGGACTTTTTTCCAATTGTCGGTTATGGCGATGATGCTACCGCTATATTTGTGGCCTATAAGGCCATTAGTTCCCATATCACCGATGAACATCGTGACAGGGCAGAAGCGTTTTTTGCTAAATAAAGATTCTATTAATAACCATACCTCGCTTATTTCAAGCGGGGTATTTTATTCGCTTATTTTCAATTAAAGGATGCTCGGGGGAACCGGAATATGATATCTGAAGAGGAATATGAGAAAGAGCAGAAACGGTTACGCGAGCAATATGAAGAGTCGGGCCTTGATGAAGATTGGGAGGCATGGGTCACGTATATTGATCGGCATGTATATGTCTTGAAACTAGCTAGTATTCATTGGCATGATGCCATTAACATTATTCGCAGATTAGAGCTGGTAACAGCTCTGCCGCCCATCCTCCGTTACCGAAAAGCTGTCTTGCTTAATGCATTATCGAAAAATAGTCCGGAAGCGTTTGAGCTTTTTATGAGCCTCATTCGGGATGAGTCCATAGAAGCCTATATACGGGAACGTTCAAGCGGGTATGTGTTGAAATATTATACGCATTCGCTTCGCAATAACGAGGCCCCCCTGTTGTTTGATCAACTGCAGCATTCGAAAGATGAAAAGGCCCTTCAGCTGCTCGAAGACTACGACGTCTCTTTGCTCCATGAAAGACAAGAGGACGCTTTGGCTGAGGAGGATAAGCAAGTTGAAGCGGAGGAGGCTCTTACTTACAAGCATTCAGACATCAATGGGTGGGGAGAGGCTAATACGAGGAATCAGATCCTGCAAATCTATGATCAGCACCGTCCGGAGCATTATGATTTGTATTTGGACTGGAGTCAAGGCAAGTGGCTGGCGAAAGGAACAGCGATGGACCTCTCTGCCAGCGATATTAAAGTATTATTCAGAATGGCATCAGAAGGAGTAACCTGTACAGCAGGAGCGGTATATAAATCCAGATATAACCGGGAGTTGGAGCCGGGAAACAAGCAAGAGAGCGGCAGACTATACAGTTACTATCGAAGATTGAAGATAAAATTGAAGTCCTATGGAATTATAACGGAAGATTATATCTTTAAGTCGGAAACAAGGTATTTTGTTATTTATCCGGAGCAAAGAGCAGACGATATCTTTGCAGATTAAGCGGCGCGTCAGATAACGTCAGATCCCTCAGCTATGATGGTTTGTGTAAGCAAATGATCGAAGGAGATGGTTAGTTTGACGAGTCGTGTATTTGTGTACGGTACTTTGCAAACAGATGAATGCAATTATGAGTTCATTCGGCCTTATGTGGTTTCTGCAGCTCCAGCAGTCACGCATGGCTGGTTGTTTGATCTGGGAGTGTATCCGGCGGCCGTTGAAGGCTGCGGTAAGATTTTTGGCCAGTTGCTAGAGCTGGATAAGAAACATATTGAGCAAGCCTTGGCAGTGATGGACCAACTTGAAGGTGTTGATCCAGCAGATCCATCACGCGGATTATACGAGAGAATTATGACAACCGCAGTAACGGAAGACGGATCAGAGGTATCCTGTTATATCTATCGAATGCCGGAACAGCATAAGGCTAATTTAATTGCGGAAGCAAGTTTGCTTGTTGATGGAGTATGGCCTCTGTCCCACAGGCTCGAACAGCAGCATATGTTGTATGCGGCGTATGGAAGCTGTATGCTGCCGGAATCTCTAGCTGAGGATGTGCAGAATTTAGCTCTGTTAGGTCCAGTTGTTATTCCGGATTATCGAGTGGCCTTTACCAGATATTCGAATAACCGGAGAGGTGGTGTGGCAGATCTGCTGCATACCCCTGGTCACATGGCTGAAGGTATTCTTTATTGGATTCCTGTAACGGAACTTGGTCATCTCGATGCGAGAGAAGGAGCTCCGTACGCCTATCGCAGAACAACCATTAATGTACAATGTGACGGTTTACAGCTGGACGTTATGACCTATGAAGTATGTCAGAAATCTAAAGAAGAGTTTGCACCGCATTCGGACTATAGCAGCTTAATCCTTGAGGGAGCTAAGCTTCTGTCTGCCGGATATAGGGATACCTTGAAGGCAAATATTCAAGCACTGCAGCAATTTTCCAGCAAAGGAGAGATGTAATATGGGAGCTTTTACAACGCAAATCCTGGCCGGCCATAGCCATACGTATGACGGGGGATTGATTAACATCCATCACAGTATGTATTTATCGGAAAATAGCGTTGCCCGATGGCTTCTGACGCCATTCTCCTCAAATGGTGAGCCAGGCGAGTCACCGGTGGAAAGACTCAGCTGGATTCCATCCCCAGACACCATACTCGAGGATGGACTGCTGCTGCTTGGGCTGCAAGTATGGAAGGATGAGGTATTGCTGAAGAAGGCAGAGGAGGTTTTTGCTCGGCCGTGGTACGAAGTGGAGATGCTTGGGCCACAGGTCATCGCTCAGGAGGACAGACTGGCTCTTCATCAGCTTTGTCGTGAGAGGCTGACGGGAGGCAAGCTTGTGTTCACGGTTATGGCGGGTTCATCGATTATGTCCCAATTAGATGTGCTCAAGTCCTATTTAATAGAAATGGAAGTCTGTGTATCCGTTTATTCAAAATCCTGCAGCCCATGGACGCAGCAAATGGAAGCGTACGGGAGCTTGAGTATACCTGGATAAGGCTCTTGTCCAATAAAGGAGGTATCGTATGGCGATGAACTCACACCGGTCTCATTCTGGCATTGTAAATGATCAGCAGCTCAAAGGCATGAAGCTTGATTATTTGAAAAAGCAAGGATTCAAACTGGAAGCGGGCTCCTGGGTGTATGGTTCACGTAAGGTGAGAGCTTCCCTGATTAATGATTCAGAAATCCCGCTGCGGGTATTTATTAATCTTGTTCAGCCAATCATTCAAGCTGCGGCAGAAGCGAAGGCAAAGTCTAAGGCAAGAAATAAAGTAAGGAACAAGACCAAAAAACGAGCAACCAACCGTACGTTTGATGAGCTTGAAAAAACAGATGCCTTAGACCATCGCTTGCCTGGAAGTTACGGGACCGGAAAGCGGCGTTGACAAAATAATTCTGCCGATTGCGGCTTCCGTACCTCTATCTGAATATGGATTGCAGAAAAACTTTCTATATTTATCTCGTTGACCAGCTTTTTCGTATAGGTATATGCTGATGTTAAAGATATATCGGAATGAAGAGGCAGGTGCAGCAAATGAGTACTAACAGCTTTTATGATGTAAAGTGGAGAGAATCCGGAGAGTTCCGGCCCAAGATCGTCGCTTATTACTACAAACAGTGGGAAGATTTCCACATGGGCTTCCATCAGCATGACTGGACGGAGTTCATGTATGTGATTTCGGGGAACTGTACCGTGGAGACGAATAAGGATGTTATTGCCATGCGTAAGGGCGATCTTATTATGCTGGATGCGGGAGTACCGCATAGGTTGATTGTCGAGAGCGGGAGCCCCTGTCGGATGCTGAACGTGGAATTTGGATTTCAGCCCTGCGAGGGCATCTATCCGTCGATGAAACAGCTCTCCAATAGTAATCCGATGTTTGCGAAGCTGCTGGAGCAGCGGCTGGAGACGATTGTGTTGAGGGATTATGAAGATATTCAGGTGAATCTGAGAAATCTGGTCTTTGAGCTGGATTTGGGCGGTGAAGGTGCTGACCAGGGCCGTGAGATGATGACGAATCTTCTCATGTCCCAGCTGCTGGTCCGGGTTGCCCGTCTGGTTGCCGTTGAAGCGAAAAATAGTGCGGAGCGGCAAATCCATCATTATGTGCGGCTCGCGACAGAATATATTCATCAATATTATGATCATGCTATTCTGGCCAAAGATATTGCGGCTGCTGTTAATCTGCATCCCGTCTATCTGCAGCGTATTTTCAAAGCGAATTTGAACAAGACCATTAATGAGTATTTGGTTGATCTGCGTATAGATAAGGCGAAGATGCTGCTCGCCCGTACCGATGTGCCAATCATTGAGATAGCGGATCATATAGGGCTGAACAGCCGCCAGTATTTCAGTGTGCTGTTCAAGAAAATGACGGGCATGTCACCTGCCGAATACCGCAAATTGAAAAATTCCATCTCAAGCTGGACGGATAATGAAGTTGAAATAGTTGACATCATCTAAAGCATCCCGTTGTTAATGTGCAAACGCCTTCTTTTTCCGCCTGTTAGAATAGGGGTAACGAAAGATCATCCCCCGATAGGTGAAGAGGAGGCGCTTTTTATGAGTTTTAAGGTAGCGTTTATAGGTGCAGGCAGTATCGGTTTCACGCGCGGTTTGATGAGGGATTTGCTTGCTGTTCCGGAGTTTAAGGATATTCAGGTTGCTTTTACAGACATTAATGAACATAATCTCGACATGGTGACCCAGCTTGTGCAGAGAGATATTCGGGAAAATGGCTTGTCGATTGAGATTCAGTCGACAACGGATCGCAGGGAAGCGCTTAAGGATGCGCGTTATGTCTTCTGCGTGGTGCGGATCGGCGGTCTTGAAGCGTTCCAATACGATATCGACATTCCGCTCAAATACGGGATCGACCAATGTGTCGGCGATACCCTTTGCGCAGGCGGCATTATGTACGGTCAACGCGGCATTGCCGAGATGCTCAATATTTGCAAAGATATTCGCGAGGTTGCAGAGCCTGATGCGCTGCTGCTCAATTATGCGAACCCGATGGCGATGCTGACCTGGGCTTGCAACAAATACGGCGGCGTTCGCACGATTGGATTATGCCATGGCGTTCAGCACGGTCATCATCAGATTGCCCGGGCATTAGGGCTGGAGAAGAAAGACGTGGACATCATCTGCGCGGGCATTAACCATCAGACATGGTATATTTCCGTGAAGACCAATGGCGTAGACAGAACAGGTGAATTGCTGGAGGCCTTCGAGCAGGTAGAGGAATTCGCGAAGACTGAGAAAGTCCGCATCGACATGCTGCGCCGTTTCGGCTATTATTCTACCGAATCCAATGGTCACTTAAGCGAATACGTGCCTTGGTACCGCAAACGCGCGGATGAAATTCAGGACTGGATCGATCTTGGCGTATGGATCAATGGCGAGACAGGCGGATACCTGCGGGTTTGCACGGAAGGCCGCAACTGGTTCGAGACGGATTTCCCGAACTGGATGCAGGCAGATCCGTTCGTCTATGCCGAGGAACATCGCGGCGAAGAGCATGGCTCGTATATTATTGAGGGTCTGGAAACAGGCCGTGTCTACCGCGGTCACTTCAATGTGGTGAATAACGGCATCATCACGAACCTGCCTGACGATGCTATCATCGAAGCGCCAGGCTATGCAGACCGCAACGGCATCAACATGCCGGTTGTTGGGGATCTCCCTCTCGGCCCCGCAGCAGTCTGCAACGTCAGCATCTCCGTTCAACGTCTGGCCGTAGAAGCCGCCGTACACGGTGATGACAAGCTGCTTCGCCAGGCCATGATGATGGACCCGCTTGTTGGTGCGGTCTGCAATCCGAAGGAAATCTGGCAAATGGCTGACGAAATGCTTGTTGCACAGGCAAAATGGCTGCCCCAGTATAAGGAAGCTATTGCTGCAGCGGAGGAGCGTCTGGCAGCAGGCAATCTCCTGCCTACACGCGAGAATTACCAAGGCGCAGCACGTCTTAAGACAAAGACGATTGAAGAGCTGAGCCAAGATAAAGAGGCTGCAACCCGCAACGCGATTGAGTCGGATAAGGCGAAGAAGAGACCGGCGGCAGTGGAATAGACGCAGATAAGGTAGAGGTCATAGGGAAGGAATGGGGACGCCGACAATGCGTCCCCATTTATTTGGTTAAAGAGAGCGGTGATATCTGACTCAAGGTTCTAGTCGTATATGGTGTGAGAACGGAATAAGTCATAGAGCACGAATATTAAAAAAGTTCTCAATGGTTCAATTCTGAACGGTGAGAACTTTTTTTGTTAGCTGCTTTTTTTCATATTGTAGATTTGGGTCGAAAGTCTTAGTATGAAGGGAGTGAGTGAGAGATTGCTTGTTTGTGGAAAATGGCTGAAGATATCACCGGAAATATCGGCAATCTTACGTTAATTAAGGCTGTTGGTATGAAGCTAGAAGCGACGGCGTTCAGGTTCACGAGTTGCGCTGAGCAGGCGGGATAGTGTAATTGGAACCTCTAATATAGTACTTTTTAGTGATTAATATCTCGCATTTCTGTCGGCTTTTGTAATATACTATAAAATAAGTTAAAAGTTTGTAGAATCTATGGTAAATTTGAACTATGAAGCTTGATTTGTTGCATCTAGGGGAGAGGAATAGTATGGATGTTAGTTAAGTTGATATGTAAGGAATATCAGATTGTAAGAATTGTATTTTAATTTGGGGAGGTTTATAACTTTGGGGAAATCAAGGAATATATCGAAAAAAATATTTGTGAGAAAGTCGAAGCCGCTCCTAGTATGGTTGGCGATGTGTTTAGTCATTTCAAATTTATTTACACTCACAGTCCAGGCGGCTGCTCTTCCTGACAGCACTCAAACATTCAGTGGTTATAGCCCTACGGGCACTACTATGACAAGTCCTGACGGATATTTTGTATTAAAAGCTTCGGCAGGGGAGCTTGCGGCAGACCAGTATGGTGCTTTTATAAATGATAATGTATCTAATAATGGAATTACCTCATACTTAGAGATTGCCGCCTCCAACGATTTAAAGAGTTTTGAATTAAAGAGTGCAACAGTTGGAGAATATGTTGCTGATCTTAGTACTGCAAACAATTTTACTAATGTGTATCTAGTGGGATATGCAAACGATGTGATAGTCGCACAAACTACTTCTTACAACAGTACAAATGGTTATGAAGAGAATTATGCTATTAATTATTCGCCATTTAACGGTAAGCGGATTGATAGCTTTAGAGTTTATTATACTGCGGCATCAGGCACGAAGCAGACAGCATTTAATTTAGTGGATTTTACGATAGCAAATTCTTCAACGACTCCCCCAGCTCCGGCAGCACCAAGCGTAAGCGCGGATGATGCAGCGAATGTGATCGTTGGATTGGATACAACGATGGAGTTCAAGGTAGACGACGGAAGCTACGTGAAATATAACGGAAGCAATACCCCGGATCTATCTGGGGATCACAATGTGCTGGTGCGAGTAGCAGCCAACGGAGGAGCCCCGGCAGGAGCGGAAGCTACGTTGACATTCACAACGAATCCAGCAGCGCCGGCAGCACCAAGCGTAAGCGCGGATGATGCAGCGAATGTGATCGTTGGACTGGATACAACGATGGAGTTCAAGGTAGACAGCGGAAGCTACGTGAAATATAACGGAAGCAATGCCCCGGAACTATCCGGAGATCATACCGTATTGGTGCGAGTAGCAGCCAACGGGACGACAGGAGCCCCAGCAGGGGCAGAGGCCACGTTGACATTCACAACGAATCCAGCAGCGCCGGCAGCACCAAGCGTAAGCGCGGATGATGCAGCGAATGTGATTGTTGGACTGGATACAACGATGGAGTTCAAGGTAGACAGCGGAAGCTATGTGAAATATAACGGAAGCAATGCCCCGGAACTATCCGGAGATCACACTGTACTGGTGCGAGTAGCAGCCAACGGGACGACAGGAGCCCCAGCAGGGGCAGAGGCCGCGTTGACCTTCACGACGAATCCAGCAGCCCCGGCAGCACCAAGTGTAAGTGCAGATGATGCAGCGAATGTGATTGTTGGACTGGATACAACGATGGAGTTCAAGGTAGACAGCGGAAGCTACGTGAAATATAACGGAAGCAATGCCCCGGAACTATCTGGGAATCACACCGTACTGGTGCGAGTAGCAGCCAACGGAGGAACCCCGGCAGGGTCGGAAGCCACGTTGACATTCACAGCGAATCCAGAAAGCACGCCAAGCGCGACCATCGATTATGCGAACGAACAATTAAGTAACTTGACGCCAAACGGCGCTTACGAGATTAACGGAACAGCAGTAACGGCAGACGGAACCGGCAAACTGGCGATTGAGACAGAATGGCTGGGAACGACGCTGTCTATTGTGAAGACTGGCAACGGAACCACAACCGTAAATTCGTCTGCGCAACCGGTAGTTATCCCCGAGCGCCCAGCGACTCCAACAGGAGTAGGCAAAACGGATGAAGCATATCCAGGAGCCGGAAACGGCGAGCTTACCAGCGTGACCAATGCGCTGGAATACAAAGCAAGCGCAAGCAGCACATGGTTGAGTATCAATGGAACGACGGTGAGTGGATTAACACCGGGAGCGTATGAAGTGCGAGTGAAAGCGACGGAAACCGCATTCGCTTCGGAACCTGTAACCGTTACGGTATCGACCACCCCGGCAACACCTGAAAGTACGCCAAGCGTGACCATCGATTATGCAAATGAGCAATTAAGTAA
>Ga0065721_10048822_pt1 | contig 76771 bp, 66 predicted proteins | sample Mesricmetagenome_FD_59108 | JGI IMG/M metagenome (GOLD analysis project Ga0065721, IMG submission 59108) | Mesophilic microbial community from rice straw/compost enrichment Sample: eDNA_1 v2 (version 2) | ecosystem: Engineered > Solid waste > Grass > Composting > Bioreactor | place: USA: Davis...
TGCCTGGTTGATTGAGAGCGCGGATCGGATCGCCAACCTCCGTGTCCTGCGTGCAAACGGCCAGTGGGAAAACATGTGGAATTAATCTCACCCACTTTTAATCACACCCCGTAAACTCCCCTTCGCGCATCCGGCATTGCCAGTTGAAAGTCCATTGCTAAGCTCGCACACGTTTCCAGTGTTTTTGGCAATGGACCGCATTCTGAAACGAGATCGATTGGTATTGCTCGGCATCCTCGGCACAATTACCGCCGCGGCATGGGCCTACATGGCCTACGAAGCGCATGCCATGTACAGCACCGGCACCTGCAAGTGCGCCGGAATGGCGATGTCCGGCGACGACGTCGATGCCCAGTCGGCCGCCACTTTGTTCCCGCTGTTCCTGATGTGGGCCGAAATGATGGTGGCCATGATGCTGCCGACGGCCATTCCAATGATTCTGGCATTCGCCCGGCTTGCGCGAAACCGGACTCCGGAAAAGTCTCCCATCGCCCGCTCGATGAGCTTCGCAGGTGGTTACCTCCTGGTGTGGACCGGATTCAGTGTCGCGGCAGCAATCATTCAATGGCAGCTGAATGTCTTCGGACTGCTCTCTTCGCTGATGGAAAGCACAAATCCCATTTTTGCCGGATCGCTGCTGATCGCCGCCGGCCTGTTCCAGTTCGCTCGAATGAAGGGCAAGTGCCTCTCACGATGCCGCTCGCGCGAAGCATCGTTGCAGGAAGAATGGCGCGACAGTCCGTTGGGCGCGGTCTGGATGGGATGGAATCATGGCCTTCAATGCGCCGGCTGCTGCTGGGTTTTGATGATGCTCCTGTTCGTTGGCGGCGTGATGAATCTCTGGTGGATCGCATTGATCTCCGCATTCGTTCTGTTTGAAAAAGCTGCCCCGCGAGCTGGAATTGTCAGCCGATTCTCCGGAGTCGCCCTCGCGATTTGGGGCGCCTGGACTCTCATTTCTCTCTGAAAGCCGCGGCTGAATCTTCGATCCGGTTCTGTTGAAGGTAGGTTTTTCCCTAATTCCGTGAACTCCCACGGGCGTGCATAACTTTTCCACCGCCTAAATTTCCACTGCTCGTAGGCGGTTCATTCAGAAAAGGAACCATGAAATCATGCCTCGTGTTCGTGGCCGTACTCCTTTGTTTCAATTCAACCCATGCCGCCGTTCGACAATGGACAAATACGCTCGGCGGCAACTGGTTCATCCCATCAAACTGGTCGCCGAATGGTGTCCCAACCGCAATCGATACGGCCAACATCAACGTCGCAGGCGCCTACACAGTTTCCGCTCTCACAGGCACCGTCGCCGTGGCGAGTCTGAATCTTGGCGCAGCCAGCGGAACGCAGACGCTGTTGATCGGAGCGCCGAACGGACTGGTTGCAACCAACAACGGAATCGTTTCTGCAAACGGCATTCTCAACATCACCAACGGTGGCATGCGCGGAAGATTCACAATTGAAAATTCCGGCCAACTGAAGCTCGAGGGCGCGGCGAACAAAAATTTCTACGATCTCCGGCTCCTCAACCGCGGAACGATCCTCTGGTCCGGCGGCAACCTGCTCGCCGGAAATTCCGGATCCACAACCATCAGCAACGGCGGCCTCTGGCAGATCACCGGTGACAACCAGATTTACCAGACCTACGGCGGGCCGCTGATGACTCTGACGAACTCCGGCACGATTCAAAAAACCGGTGGAAGCGGCATTTCCCAAATCAGCAATTTCCAGCTCGTAAACCGCCCTCCCGGAATCGTTCAGGCAACTTCAGGAACGTTGCGGATTCAAGGTGGCGGCAGCAATGAAATCGGTGGCCAGTTCATCGCGACTTCGCCGGGGCTCGTTACGATCACGTCCGGAACATGGTTCGATTCGGGCGGCACCGCCTCAGGCACCGGCACGAACCGTTTCGACGGAGGCACATTGAACCTGCGCACCAATATCATTCCGAACCTCCGGCACACGGGAGGCGACATTTACGTCATTGCGAACACCTTCCAGCAGGGCGGCGCAATTACGAATCTGACCATTGATGGCGCTCAACTTCGCGGAACCAACAGGGTCGGCAATGGAACGCTCCTGATCCGTTCGGGCGGTGTGAATGGACGTCTCACGATTCAACCTGCCGGCACGCTGCAGTTCGCCACTGCTCCAAACAAAAATGTTTACAACCTGCATCTCATCAATCAGGGCACGGTCGATTGGTCTGCCGGCAATCTGCTCGGCGGCAATACTGCTTCCACCACAATCAGCAATGGCGGGCTCTGGTTGGTCAGTGGCGACAACCAGATTTACCAGACTTACGGCGGTCCGACGATCACCTGGACCAACACTGGTATTCTTCGCAAAACCGCCGGTGCCGGCATTTCACAGATCAGCAACTTCATGTTCGTCAACCGCCCCGGAGCCACCGTGGAGGCGCTTTCGGGCACGCTTCAATTCAACGGCACCGATTCGCCAGCCTCACAACTGGGCGGACAGTTCCTGGCCACAGCTCCCGCCGTCGTGAATCTCGCCGGCGGCACATGGACCGATGCCGGAGGCACAGCCGGCGGCACCGGCATCACGCGGTTCAATGGCACCATCCTGAATCTCCGCACGAACATCATCCCCAATCTGCTGCACACCGGCGGCGATATTTACGTGATCGCCAACACCTTTCAGCAGTCGGGTGCGATCACCAATCTCGCGCTGGACGGCTCCCAGCTCCGCGGAACCAATCGCATCGGTACCGGCATTCTCACCCTCCGATCCGGAGGCACGGACGGTCAGCTGACGGTTGAGCCGGGCGGAACACTTCGATTCACGAACGATTCGAACAAGAACGTTTACAATCTGGTACTTCTTAACCGCGGCACCGTGGAATGGTTCGGCGGCAACCTGCTTGGCGGGAACACGTCCTCAACAACCATCAGCAACGGCGGTCTCTGGCAGATCACCGGCGACAGCCAGATCTATCAAACGTATGGCGGCCCAACGCCGAACTGGTTGAACACCGGCACACTTCGGAAAAGCGGCGGAACTGGAATCTCGCACATCAGCAGTTTCAATTTCGTGAATGCACCGGGCGGGATCGTTCAAGCATTGTCTGGAACCCTGCAGCTGAGCGGCGGAACGAACAACCTTATCGGCGGAACCTTTTCAGCAACGACTCCGGGCCTCATCAACATCGCTTCAGGAACATGGTTCGACTCCGGCGGAACAGCGACTGGAACCGGTATCAGCCGTTTCAATGGCGGCACATTGAATCTGCGCACCAACATCATCCCGAATCTCCTCCACACTGGCGGCGACGTTTATGTAATCGCCAATACATTCCAGCAAACGGGATCGATCACCAACCTCACGATCGACGGCTCTCAATTGCGCGGAACCAATCGCATCGGCACCGGGACGCTGGTGATCAATTCCGGCGGTTCAGACGGAGTTCTTATCGTGGGACCGACCGGGAAACTTCAATACAACACGGCCGCGAACAAAAACATCTACAACCTTCGGCTGATCAATCAGGGCACGGTTGTATGGAGCGATGGAAACCTCCTCGGTGGAAACACACTTTCGACCACCATCAGCAACGGTGGCCTCTGGCAGATCACCGGCAACAATCAGGCCTACCAGACCTACGGCGGAGCTGCGATCACCTGGACAAACACCGGCACGATTCTCAAAAGCGGCGGGACGGGTCTTTCTTACATTGCCGACTTCCGGCTGATGAATGCTTCGAGCGGCGTGATCCAGTGCGACGTTGGAACGCTTCAGCTGCCGGGCAACTTCACAAACACGGCCGGAACACTGAAGCTGAACGGCGGGACAATTCAAAACAGCGGTCCCCTCTACGTCAGCGGCGGCATTCTGGAAGGCCAGGGAACAGTTGGACAAAACGGAATCAGCGGCGGATCGATCTCGCCAGGACAGTCCGGTCCCGGATTGATCGGCTTCAAATCGGGACTGACCCTCAGCACAGGAGCGATCGTCAGCATCGGCGGAACGGGCACCACTCCGATCACACAGTACGATCAACTCTCGATCACGGGCGCCGTCACACTGGCGAATGCGACTTTACAGGTGACGTCGCTTCCTTCAGTTCCGCCAGGCACGACGTTCCTGATTTTGCAGAACGATGGTGTCGATCCGATCTCGGGAACTTTCAACGGACTGCCGCAAAATGCCGCGCTCAACGTGAGCGGTCAGCAGTTTCGAATTCACTACAATGGCGGCACGGGCAACGACGTGACGCTGGTGCGGGATTCAGGAACGGGAGCCGGCGGACCGCAACTTGCCACCGGCGGATACAGCAACGGCGTTTTTCGGGTGAGAGGCGCGGGCGGAAGCTCTGTGATCTACGTCATCCAGGCGACGACGAACTTCCTGCAATGGACCAATATTGGAACCGCGACGGGGGACATCAGCGGCAATTTTTTTCTCCAGGATACGAATGCATTCCGGTTTCCGTACCGCTTTTATCGCACGACGAACTGAGTTTTAACGAGGGTTGATCGGATCGGCGATTTGCAAACCGCCGCTCAGTTCGCGGAACTTCACCGCAGAATTTTACTGCAGCGAGACGAGACCCTGCGAGATGGCGAACTTGGTAAGACCGGCGACGCTGTGAATGTTGAGCTTGCGCATGATGCGTTCGCGATGTGTTTCAACCGTGCGCACGCCCACGCCCAGCTGGCTGGCGATTTCCTTGTTGCTGAGTCCGTCCGCAATGTGAACCAGCACTTCGCGCTCGCGATTCGTCAGCTGTGTCACCTGCGCGTTCACATTGCCCGAACCTTTGACGTACTGATTCAGCGCCGCGCGCGCCACTTCCGGACTGAAGAACGCTTCGCCGTTGTTGATCGAGTCGATCGCCTTGAGCAACTCGTCCGTGCCGGCGTCCTTCAGCACATAACCGCGCGCTCCGGACTGGATGATTCGCAGCACGAAATCGGTGTTGCTGTGCATGGAGAGGATCAGAACCTTGATCTTCGGAAGTTCTTTCCGGAGGAGATCGGTCACCGCCAGGCCGTTCATGTGCGGCATGTCGATGTCCATGAGAATGATGTCGGGCACGAGTTCCCGCGCCTTTTTCAGCGCCTCGCGACCATCGGCAGCTTCACCGATGATCTGGAGATGTTCGTGCTGAGTGAGACAGGAGGCGATTCCTTTGCGAACGACCGGGTGATCATCCACCAACAGTAGCTTGATACGTTTTTTCATTTTGCCTTCGTGCGATGAGTCTTTGCCTCGCAATGCGGCTTCTTGAATGTGCCCGACCAACCCGCCTGCTGGCAATGATGTTAAGAGTTGTGATGCCGCGTTCGGCCCGACTTTGGAGACCAGATGTTCGGATTTCATTTTCAGTGGCGGGTGAGGTTGATGACGACTTTCAGTTGCGGGAATGCTGGCAGGCTGTTGTTAGCCTCTGCCTTTATTTCCTTCCGGTTGCGCGCTTCTGATTTCATGTCCGCGAATTGCATTTCAATTACGCATCCATTCTAGCCACACCGCCATTTGGAACAATCGGGGCACAGTCGCTTCGTATCCCCGGTGAAAAAGCGAAAACATCTCCCGGGGGAGCCCCCGGGGATTTGAGTTCGGAATATGCGCGCCCGAGGAAGGCACGGTTTGAGACGAATGAAAAACAGGAAGAAAGAAAAGTTCAGCCGGGAATCTCGCGCTGCACCCAGGACGTGGCGTATTGAGTCAGCTCGGCGGCATCCTTGAGGTTCAGCTTCCGTTTGATCTGCTCGCGGTAATACTCAATCGTCTTGATGCTGAGATGAAGCTCGGCAGCAATGTCGCGCGTTTTCTTCCACTGCCCGATCAGCCGGAACACTTCCATCTCACGATCGCTCAGGCTCTTCACCGGCGATTCATTGATGTCGCTCTGCCCGCGAATCTGCTGTTGCAACAGTCGCGCTGCCATCGCATCACTGACATACACCGCCCCGCTCAGCACACGTCGGATCGCCGTGAGAATCTTTTCAAGCGCTTCTTCCTTCATCAGGTAACCAAGCGCGCCGGCGCGGAAGGCGATCTCTGCGTAAATCGATTCGTCATGACCGCTCACCACAAGCACAGGCAATCGGGGATACTGCGCCTTGATGTTGCGCATCAGTTCCAGTCCGCTGGAATCCTTGAGCGAAATGTCCGCGATGACGAGGTCCGGCTTCAGGGCCGAAATGGCATCGAGCGCCTTGGAGGCATTCTCTTCTTCGCCGCAGACCGTCATGTCGGTCTGCCGGTTGATCACCTGGGCAATACCGAAGCGGACGATGGCATGATCGTCCACGATCAGAATTCGGGTCTTGCCGCTTTTCGCTGCCTGTTGTTTTGACTCGGCCATGGATCGTTGTGCTGCTTCGCGTCGGTCCAACAACTCTCTTCAATCAGACGAACGGCGCCATTGTGCAACATCCGCAAGCTTGCACGCAATACCTGTATTAGATTCGTCGCCTTATTCGTAACGGAATCCATCCTCGCGCATCATCGGGTGAAGTTCCCGGTGAAAACTTCGTCCAGCACGCTGTCTCGGCGGGTGATGGGCCGGCCTTGTTTTCTGTGCAGAGTTTTACCTTTCATTCCCCGGAACCTCCGTGTTCAATCTGCGCGTTTAATTTATGCCGAAGCGCACCGACATTCATTCCGTCCTCATCATCGGCGCTGGCCCGATCATCATCGGCCAGGCCTGCGAATTTGATTATTCCGGCACCCAGGCGTGCAAAGCCCTCAAGGAAGAAGGCTACCGCGTCGTCCTCGTGAACTCCAACCCGGCCACCATCATGACCGATCCCGAGTTCGCCGACCGCACCTACATCGAACCGATCACGCCCGATGCCGTGGAAAAAATCATCGTGCGCGAAAAAGCCGAAATGCAACGGCTCGGCGCCAAAGGCAAACTCGTCCTCCTTCCGACGCTCGGCGGCCAGACGGCGCTCAACACGGCGATGTCCCTGCACAAGAATGGCGCGTTGATCCGTCACGGAGTCGAAATGATCGGCGCCAAGGCCGAAGCGATTCACAAGGGCGAAGATCGTGAAGCATTCAAGCAGCTCATGCTCAGCATCGGGCTCGATGTCCCCGTGTCCGGCACCGCGCACACCATGGACGAAGCACGCGGCGTCGCTGAAAAAATCGGCCGCTTTCCGCTCATCATTCGCCCGGCATTCACCCTGGGCGGCACCGGCGGCGGCATCGCCTACAATCGCGATGAATTCGAAGAAATCGCCAAGCGCGGCATGGAACTCTCGCCCGTTTCAGAAATTCTCATCGAGGAATCGCTCCTTGGCTGGAAGGAATACGAGATGGAAGTGATGCGCGACAAGGCCGACAACTGCGTCATCATCTGCTCCATTGAGAACTTCGATCCCATGGGCGTTCACACCGGTGACAGCATCACCGTGGCGCCGATCCAGACGCTCACCGACAAGGAATACCAGATCATGCGCGACCAGAGCTTCGCCGTGATCCGCGCCGTCGGCGTTGAAACCGGCGGATCGAACATCCAGTTCGGAGTCGATCCAAACACCGGCCGCATGGTGATCATCGAAATGAACCCGCGCGTCAGCCGCAGTTCCGCGCTCGCCTCCAAGGCGACCGGATTCCCAATCGCAAAGATCGCCGCAAAACTCGCGGTCGGTTACCTGCTCGACGAAATCAAGAACGACATCACGCGCGAAACGCCCGCGAGCTTCGAGCCGACTATCGATTACGTCGTCACCAAGATTCCACGGTTTGCCTTCGAAAAATTCCCGCAAGCCGACCCGACGCTCACCACGCAGATGAAGTCTGTGGGTGAAGCGATGGCCATCGGCCGCACCTTCAAGGAAAGCCTGCAGAAATGCTTGCGTTCGCTCGAAATCGGTCGCAGCGGTCTGGGCGGCGACGGCAAGCCCTGGCGCATCGGCAACGAAGTCTATGGCGATCGCGACATTCTTCCGCGCGACGTTATCAGCCGTAAACTCACCGTCCCGAACGCTGAGCGCATTTTCTTCATCCGCCACGCCCTCCGCGCTGGCTTCACGATCGAAGAGATTTTCAATCTGACAAAGATCGATCGTTGGTTCCTCACCCAGATTAAAGAAATCGTCGATTTCGAGGAGGAACTCGCCACCGCAAAAAACTGAATGCTCCCGTCAATCCAAAATCCGAAATCGCCATTCGCAATCAGCGACTGACGCTATGAAAACCGTGGCCATCCTGACCCAGACCGTCGAACAACTGGAGCACATGAATGAAGTTTTGGCTGCGCTCCACCGCTCCGGCGTAAGCCCGGAGTGGGTTGTATTCGACTAAGTCAAACAGGTTCGTCTCTCCGAGATGCCCGAGCGCTTTTCGGTTTACGAATCCTCGCGGGATTCCATCACCCAGCCAGGGTTGCGAGGAACGAGCTACCCTGGGTCACCTTCACCAAACATTTTAATGCTGAAGGCGTTGCATCATCTCCGCCATCCGATTGCTGCAACTCCTTCAGAGTTGTTTTCTTTTTCGCACGTTGTCCCAGCGTAGGCCGACCGGGTCGTCCAACGCTGGGCTGAGTGATGCAACCGCGTTGCGGTTGGAGCGCGGCGTTCACGCCGCTTCACCTCATTCCGAGCCAGCACGCATCGGACATTCTTAACGCTCTCGTCCCTGCGCACGTTGAAACAACTTGCCGCCGTCGCCGAAGCGGCATTTTGGGCGTGACGCGTAGTCAGAAGGTGCGCTCCCGCTGTTGAATCCCAACGGGATTCAATCACTCAGCCCAGGGTTGCGAGGAAACGAGCTACCCTGGGTTCGCATTCCAAAGATGTTTCAACCCTGAAAGGGTTGCATCACTCTGCCATTCCGTTGCCACAATCCTTCAGAGTTGTTTCCTTTTTCGCACGTTGCCCCAGCGTAGCCCGACTGCGCCGTCAACGCTGGGCTGAATGATGCAACCGCGTTGCGGTTGACCGCACCGCGGGCAAACCTGGGAAAATCGCCCGCTAAATCCATCAACCCTGAAAGAGTTGAATCAATCCCACACATACCGCTCGTCGAATTCGATTTCGTAACGGCGCAAAAATTTCCGGAATTCGTCCTGAAACGAGACCTTGCGATGATGCTCCTCCTGCCCAGCGATGTATTCGCGCGTTGCATCAATCTGTGAAAAACCGATGGAGAAAATTCCGTAACCGCTCTGCCACGCGAAATCTCCAAGGACGGGTGATTTGGTCTTCAACCACAACGACGAACCGCGTTTAACTTCCTTCACCATGTCCGCCGCGTCGCAGGTGCGCGCCAAAGCGCACAACAGATGCACATGGTCCTCCACACCGCCGACAATGATGGGCTGGCATTCGAGATTGATGAGAATGCCGCCGATGTATTGGTGCAATTCGGCGCGCAACGGCTTGTCACGAAGGAATGGCCGCCGGTCTTTGGTGGAAAAGACGGTGTGCACGAGAATTTTCGCCAGGGATTGCGGCACAACCAAAGGATGCGAAAAGCGATGGTTGGATTCAACCCTATCAGGGTTGATACTGGTTTCTGCCGTCTCCCCAGCGTAGCCCGCTTGCGTCGGTCAACGCTGGGCTGAATGATTCAACCGCGTCGCGGTTAAAACGCAGCTGTGGCGGAGCCCAGCCTCAGCACGTCCAACAGCATTTGAGCGTTGGACCCTCGCGACTCTCGAGCTTTTCCACCTGCTGCGACTGGTCCATCAGACACAGTCGCGCTCCTCATCTGTAGCAGCGGACGTGAGTCCGCTCTGATCTTCCCGGTTTTATTTTGAGCCAACTCACGTTGGCTGATACAGCAATGCACCATGAAAGGGTCGGCATTTTCACTGTCGTCGCCCAAACCATCTTCCCGGTTTGCAGCAACGGCGGATTAGCTTCCTGTCACCGGCAGCCAGCCCATCTCGAGCAGCATACCGATTAACACATCGAACTGAATAAACATCAGAAGCATTGCTACAGAATGGGATCCACCCTCCCCGCGTCTCCACTTTTCAATTCACCAGGCCGGTCTTTTCGTGCCACGATGCCCGTCATGATGAAACGGTTATTGACGGTGCTCGCAGCTTTGGTCCTGATCACAAACGGATGTTCCACCACGCCGAAAACGGCGAAGGTGCCGGAGGAAAAGGATCTGGCCGCGTATCTTCTGGTTTACTTCCTCGACTCGGATCACAGCCTGCATTTCGCGCTCAGCTCGGACGGCTACACGTTCACGGACGTGAACAACGGGAAACCGGTTATGAAGGGCGAAGATCTGGCTGAGCAGAAGGGCATTCGCGATCCGCACATCACGCGCGGACCCGACAACGCCTTTTATCTCGCGATGACCGACCTGCATATCTTCGGAAAACGCGCCGGCTTCCGGACGACGGAATGGCAGCGTCCGGCGGAGAAATACGACTGGGGCAACAACCGCGCGCTCGTGCTGATGAAATCCACGAATCTCATCGACTGGTCGCATACCGATTTGCGCGTGGACCAGGCGTTTCCGGGCCTTGAAGATCTCGGCTGCGTCTGGGCGCCACAGACAGTTTACGACGCCGAGAAAGGCAGGATGATGATCTATTTCACGATGCGCCTCGGCCACGGCAAGACGAAACTCTATTACAGCTACACCGACGACGCCTTTACCAAACTCGAAACTTATCCCGAAGAACTTTTCAAGTATCCCAATCCCGAAGTGCAAATCCTCGACGCCGACATCACGAAGATCGGCGACAAGTTCCACATGTTCTACGTCGCGCAGGAACGCGGCGGCGGAATCAAGCAGGCCGTTTCCGACAAGATCAATCGTGACTACGTGTTCGATCCGGTGAAAGTGGATCCGGAACGCGTCGGTTGCGAAGCGCCCAACGTCTGGAAACGCAACGGCGAGAATAAATGGGTTCTCATGTATGACGTCTTCGGTCTGAATCCACACAACATGGGCTTCAGCGAAACGACCGATTTCAAAACCTTCACCAAGATCGGTTACTTCAATGACGGCCTGATGAAAGCGACGAACTTCTCTTCACCCAAGCACGGTGCAGTAATTTCCCTGACCGCTGAGGAAGCCAGGCGTCTGGCGGATCATTGGGGATTGAAGAGCTTCTAAACTTCCGACAGCTCGCAATCCGAGCCGAAGCTTCAGCACTTGATGCAGCCGATCAGCAAATCGGCTGCAGTGCTGCCGCGTCCTGATACCCCAAGGGCGCTCAAAATTCGTGTGAAGATTCGCAACGCACGACAAGCGCGGCGAATGCCGGAGGTGCACTTTCTTCAGCCATCCAGATGCCTGGATTTCTATGAGCAAGACCGTGAAGAAAGTTGGAATTTTGACCGCCGGCGGACTCGCGCCGTGCCTGAGCGCTGCCATCGGTTATTTGATCGATGCCTACACCCGCAAAGCGCCTGACGTGGAAATCATCTGCTACGTCAACGGCTACATGGGCCTGTTGCAGGGGAAAAGCCTGACGGTGACTCCGCAGGTCCGCGCGAACTGGAAGGCGTTTGTCGAACATGGCGGCAGCCCGATCGGCAACAGCCGAGTCAAGCTCACCAACGTGAAAGACTGCGTTAAGCGCGGTCTCGTGAAGGAAGGCGAGGATCCGCAGAAAGTTGCCGCCGATCAACTGGTCCGTGACGGCGTGGATGTGCTGCACACCATTGGCGGCGATGACACCAACACTGCCGCAGCCGACCTCGCAAAGTTTCTCAAGACGAACAATTACGACCTCACCGTTGTCGGCCTGCCAAAGACGATCGACAACGACGTGATTCCGATCCAGCAAAGCCTGGGCGCATGGACCGCGGCCGAGGAAGGCGCGCGCTATTTCGCCAACGTGGTCGCCGAGCACAACGCCAATCCCCGCATGCTCATCATCCACGAAGTGATGGGCCGCAACTGCGGCTGGCTGACGGCGGCGACGGCGGTCGAATACCGGAAGCTCGTCGCCCGGATGAACTTTGTGCCTGAACTCGGCCTGAGCTACGAACGCCGCGAAGTGCACGGCATTTTCATTCCCGAAATGGCCCTGGACATCCCCGCGGAAGCAGCACGTCTGCGCCGAATCATGGATCAGCACGATTGCGTGAACCTGTTCGTATCCGAAGGCGCGTGCGTGTCATCGATCGTCGCGGAAATGGAAGCGCGCGGTGAAGAGGTTCCGCGCGACGCGTTCGGACATGTGCGTCTCGACAAGGTGAATGTCGGCGGTTGGTTTGCAAAGCAGTTTGCCGAAATGCTCGGCGCCGAAAAAACGCTGGTGCAGAAGAGCGGTTACTACAGCCGTGCAGCCGCTGCCAATGCCGCGGATCGCAAACTGATCAAGCGTTGCGCGGTCAAGGCTGTGCAATGCGCGTTTGCGCGAAAAGGCGGCGTGGTGGGCGAGGACGAGGAACGTGGCGGCAAACTCCGCGCGATCGAATTCGAACGCATCAAGGGCGGCAAACCGTTCAACATTCAGGCGGAATGGTTTCTCCAGCTGCTCGCCGAAATCGGCCAGCCTGTCAGTGCCGCGGTGGAAGTGAAGCACTGATCAATAGCGCAACGCTTCACAGAGCCAGGATTCAGATTCCTCCCGAGCCCCTTATAATCACTTCAAACGAAAGCCGCCGCGGAAAACAACCTCGGCGGTGACGATCAGGAAGAACACGGCGCTGACCACTGCATTCAATCGGAAGAACGCCACGTTGATCCAGTTCAGGCTTCGTCGCCGCGCGATCCAGTGCTCCAGCACAAGGCAGATGACGATGATCATCCAGCCGATCAGATAAGCGACGCGAAACCTGCAGAGCATTCCAAACGCGAAAAGCAGGCCGCACATCACCATGTGCGCCAGAAACGCAGCTTGAAGCGCGTTCTTCGGTCCCCACGCGACAACGAGCGAATGCAGCCCATGTGATTTGTCGAACTCGTAATCCTGAAGCGCGTAGATGATATCAAAGCCGACCAGCCACAGCACGACCGCCGCGGAAAGAATCGTCATTTGCAGGACTTCAAGCTTCGTCAGGTCGGTTCCCTTCACCGCCAGCCATGCACCGACTGGAGCGAGCGCGAGTGCGATTCCCAGGAAAACGTGTGTGTAGTTCGTGAACCGCTTTGTCAGTGAGTAGAAGCAGACCGCGATCAACGCCACTGGCGACAGATAAAAGCAGATCGGATTGAGAAAGAAACTGGCCGCAACAAGCCCCACCGCAGACAGGACACAAAGGGCAATTGCGCTGGCAAGAGAGATTTCGCCTGCAGGCAGATGACGCTTTGCGGTGCGAGGATTCAAGGCGTCGAATCTGCGATCGACAATTCGATTGAATGCCATTGCGCATGTGCGCGCGCAGACCATCGCCGCGAGAATCAACGTGAAGACCCTCCATCCGGGCCAGCCGCGATTTTCACGCGCCGCCACACACATTGCCGCGAGCGCAAATGGCAGCGCGAAGATCGTATGAGAAAAACGGACGAACGAGAGCCATTTTGCAATCCGGGAAAACATTAACAAATTCTATTCCCTTTCCTCTGCCCAGCGCGGCGCCAGGTTGTTTTCAATTCCGAGATGATCCAGCACACGGCTCACGACGGTGTCCACGACTTCAACGACAGACTGCGGACCTGCGTAGAAGCTGGGGTTCGCTGGAAGAATCGTCGCTCCGGCCAGCAGCAGCAGCTCCATGTTCCTTATGTGAACGAGACTGAGCGGCGTTTCGCGCGGAACAAGGATCAACTTCCTCTTTTCCTTGAGAGCCACATCCGCCGCACGCAACAGGACATCTTCACTGTAGCCGTGGGCAATGCGTCCCATTGTTCCCATCGTGCATGGAATCACGACCATGGCATCCGGCGGATTGGAACCGCTGGCGAACGGCGCGTTCATGCTTTTGAGCCCATGCGGTTTCACGCCATCGGGCAGTTTCAGTCCGCCGGGAAGCTCCTCCGCGATCACCTGCTGCGCGTAGTTGCTGAGCACGACGTGCAGTTCGTGCTGTTTCGGATCGAGGTTGTCGATCAACCGCTGTGCATACAGCGCACCGCTGGCACCCGTGATGGCGACAAGAATTTTCAACCCGCGAAGTATGGGCAAGCTCACGATTCGGAACAAGCTCCCCGGTTTCGCGTGGAAATTGGAAAGTCTTGAGTCCACTGCTCGCGCTCTGTCAAATGGCAGGGTGTTGAAACTCCGACATGCTTGTGCGACCGCTCTTCTCATTTTTGCGGGATGCGCGACCGATCCCGGAAAATCTCCTGATGGAGCCTTCCAGGTCCCGGCCGTTCAGCCGCCGGAGATGGCCGTAGTAGAGGAAGCGCCGGAAATCGCGCGACCGAAGGAACCCAGTCCGGCCACAAGCACCATCACCAATTCCCAATTGAGTGACACGTGGATTTCCCTGAATGATTGGTCCCAGGGGAAAGGGTATTCGTTGGCGCAGAGCACACAACAACCCGCCCTTTATGCGCTTCAGACTTCGAATGGTCTTTTCGAACTTTCCACTGACGGCCGGGCGGCGCGATGGGAAGGCGCCGAGTTGCGGCTCGGTTTCCCTTTGAAAATGACGAACGGCCTGCTGTGGATCAATGAAATGGACCTTCGCAAAAACATTGAACCGCTCTCGTCCCCATTCCCGCTGCCGATCGGCTCAAAAACCATCGTCATCGACGCGGGACACGGCGGATCAAGTCCCGGCACGACGAGTGTGCTCGGATTGGGCGCGGAAAAAACCTACGCCCTGGATTGGGCTCTCCGCCTTCAAACGCTGCTGGAAAGGAGTGGATGGCGCGTATTCCAGACCCGAACGAACGACGTAGATGTGGCACTCTCGGCGCGAGTCGCCTTTGCCAACGAAATCGGCGCCGATCTGTTCATCAGTCTCCATTTCAATTCAGCCGCTCCCAGCCGGGAGCAGAACGGCCTCGAAACCTTCTGCCTCACACCGCAGGGAATGCCGTCCACACTGACGCGGGGATATGAGGACAACGCAGGCCTCACTTTTCCCAACAACACGTTCGACGAAGACAACTTGAAATTTGCCATGACGGTTCATCGTTCAATTTTGAAGATTGCGGGTCCGGCGGATCGCGGCGTCCGAAGAGCGCGGTTTATGGCGGTGCTTCGCGGGCAGAACAGGCCGGCCATTCTTGTTGAGGCTGGATATCTTTCGAATCCAAAAGAGGCAGAAGCCATCGCCAGCCCGCAATACCGTCAAAAACTGGCTGAGGCAATAGCCGCGGCTCTCGTCTCGCTCGACACTGCCAAACAACCGGCTCTTCCTCCGCAAACTCCGCCACGAACCGACATTTCAACGCAATGAAGGACCGCTCATCCGATTACATTCTGGTCACAGGTGGAGCCGGCTTCATCGGTTCGCATCTCGTCGAAAGGCTGCTGAAAGATGGCAATTCGGTAGTCGTAATCGATGACTTCTCGACCGGCACCATTGAGAATCTTCGCGCAGTGGCAGATAACCCGGCGCTCAGGATCATTCGCGGAAAAGTTTCCGAATGTCCCGACCTTCTCCAACTTGTCGCGGGAGCCAAGGCCATTTACCACCTGGCTGCGACTGTCGGAGTCGAGCTGGTGGTCAATTCGGCTGTCGCCACGTTGGAAACGAACCTCCGGGAAACCGAAGCGCTTTTCAAAGCGCTCGCTGTTCACCCAACGCAAGTGCTCCTTGCCTCGACGTCCGAGGTTTACGGGCGAAGTCTGAAAACAGAATTCACGGAAACCGATGATCTGCTCATCGGCCCCCCCACGTGTGCCCGCTGGAGTTATGCGTGCTCGAAGCTGATGGATGAATTCCTGGCCATTGCACACGCCCGGGAACGGCAGCTGCCGGTAACCATCGCGCGTCTGTTCAACACTGTCGGCCCCAGGCAGACGGGACGGTACGGGATGGTGTTGCCGCGATTTATCGAAGCCGCAAGCGCGGGACTGCCTCTCCAGGTTTATGGAAACGGCGCCCAAACGCGCTGCTTCTGTTATGTGGGTGATGCGGTCGAGGCGATGGTCCGGCTCCAGCAGACGCCCGCGGCGGACGGCGAGATTGTCAACATCGGCAGCACTGAAGAGGTGACCATACTGCAGCTGGCGGAAACGGTCGTTCGCGTTCTGAACTCCCGTTCGACGATCAACACCATTCCTTACGATTCAGCCTATGGCCCAGGTTTTGAGGACATGCTCCGTCGCAAACCCTCGGTGCAGAAACTTCAGGCGTTGATAAGATTCATTCCCCGGACATCGTTGGATGAAATCATCCTTCTCACCGCCGGATCCACACGGGCAAAAAAATAAAGGCACCCGTTTCCAGGTGCCTTTGCTTTGTCAGAAGATTGATTACCTCATGAAGTTCCACACCGGGCGGGCAACGATATTCGTTCCCGCGAGCATGGCTTGACGCAGAGCTGAAACAGAAGCCTGCTGAACGCTGCCGTCAGAAAGGAGAATGTTACCGGCCTTCTGATGCAGATCGTTCGCCGTCCATGCCCAGTTCATTTGAGCCGGGATGTTCGGCTGTTCCATCGCCGTAACATTTCCGGCGGGGGAAAACATCATCTGGCTCGAGGCATTGTTATTGTTCGCGGCAGTTCCGGTGTTTCCAATATTACGATCCGTAGCAAGAATCGCCTGAGGATCGGTTTCATTGGCGTCACCGACAACAATATAGCTGATGCGAGTGTTGCCACCACCATCAACCAGACCCGCGGGATTTTGAACTCCGGGTGGTGGGGTCACGACGTTACCACCGGCGATTCCGACATTGAAGTTTGTCGCCGGGTCAGTGGAGAATTGATTGTTATAATGAGCCGTAGTGGCATCGGTCGGGCACCAGAGGATCTTCGGCGAGCTCAACTCATTCGACATCACCCAGAAATAACGATAGGGTTGATACACGCTGGCCGCGGTGCCCGATTTTGAAACCCATTGAGCTGCCCCACCCTGGGCAACACTGACGTAAGAGGGATAGCGATCGCTGTTGTCACCGGCCCAAACGCGAACAGCAATACCAACCTGCTTCATGCTGTTCACGCAGCTGATGCGCTGGGCTTTTTGTTTGGCTTTCGCGAGTGCCGGAAGGAGCATCGCAGCGAGGATCGCGATGATCGCGATAACAACGAGCAGTTCGATGAGAGTGAATGCTCGGATTTTGTTGCTGAATCGTTTCATATCGTAAGTTTGGTTGTCGTTGTTTCGGCAAACAGTTCGCGAACTCTAGGGAATCCGTTCTTACTGTCAACCCGTATCTGAGTATTCTTGAGCAACGCCGGTGCCACAACCGCTTTTCCCAATGTTTCCGCGCAATTCTCACACTTCAGCACCCGGTTTTTGCGCCACCTTCACGCATCGCGCGTGATATTCACGCATCGTTTCATTGTCGAAGATTTTGCCTCGCGAAACGCTTCTGTTAGCTTCGCGGCATGGCATTCGAATCTTTCGGCGATTGGGTCGCGTATCTCGACCGCGCAGGAGAGCTGAAACGCATCTCACAACCGATCGCCACCGAACTGGAAATCACCGAACTCGCCGATCGCGAGATGAAATCCCCCGGTGGCGGCAAAGCGCTGCTCATCGAAAACCCCACCGTCAACGGGACTCCCAGCTCCTTTCCTGTCGCAATCAACACCCTCGGCTCGTACAAACGAATGGCCATGAGCATGGGTGCTGAAAGCGTGGAAGCCGTCGCCGCTGAACTCGGCTCCCTCATGAAGGCCAAGCCGCCAACGTCCATTCGCGAAACGATCAAGCTTCTCTCGACAGCTCTCGACCTGCGCCATGCGAAACCCAAGGTTGTCAAAGACGGACCATGCAAGGAAGTCGTGCATCGCTTTGATGATGGGGAGAAACGGGGAAAAGGTGGTGAGGAAATTCCGTCACGCACCTCAACTCCGCTTCCTGCCGGTCCGATGGAATTGCCTTCCACTTCGCCCAATCCACCGACGCTGCTGAATCTGCCCGTTCTGAAGTGCTGGCCGCTGGACGGCGGACGTTTCATCACCCTGCCCTGCGTGGTTACTAAAGATCCTGACACTGGCGAACGCAACGTTGGGATGTATCGAATTCAGATTTACGACGAGCGCACGACTGGAATGCACTGGCAGCTTCAGAAAGTCGCGGCACGGCACGGACGTCGTTATTACGAAACCGGTCAACGCATGCCGGTCAGCATTTTTTTGGGCGGTGATCCCATGTTCCCGTTTTGCGCCACGGCGCCATTGCCGGACGGACTGGATGAATTTCTTCTCGCCGGTTACCTGCGCCGAAAATCGGTGGAGCTGGTGAAATGCGAAACGAACGATCTTGAAGTTCCGGCCAACGCGGATTTCGTCATCGAGGGCTACATCGACCCGAAGGAACCGCTGCGTGACGAAGGTCCGTTTGGCGATCACACGGGTTTCTATACCTTGCCTGAGCCGTATCCGGTATTTCATGTCACTGCGATCACGCATCGAAAGAATGCGGTTTACCCGGCCACCATTGTCGGCATTCCGCCGATGGAAGATTTCTACATGGGCGGCGCCTCGGTGAAACTGTTCCTGCCGATCTTCAAAATGAACTTTCCGGAAATTGTGGACATCGCGCTTCCTGCCGAAGGCGTGTTTCACAACATGGTTTTCGTCAGCATCCGAAAAACCTATCCGATGCAGGCTTACAAGATCATGCACGGACTCTGGGGCATGGGACAGATGATGTTCACCAAATACATTGTCGTCGTGGATGATGACGTGGATGTTCACAACACGAGCGAGGTGCTGTTCCGGCTGTGCGCGAACACCGATCCGCAACGCGACACCATTTTCACCAAAGGCCCCGCGGATGTGCTGGATCATGCCACGAGCGAAATGGCCATCGGCAGCAAGCTCGGGTTCGACGCCACTAAAAAGCTGGCTGGCGAAGGTTTCCGACGTCCATGGCCGCCGCTGATTCGCATGGACGAACAGGTTCGAAAAAAGATCGACCTGATGCTGAATGGCGGAGGTTGAAACTGGAACAATGCACCGCTGCAGCTTAATGCCGGGAGACGTTGGGTTTGCGATCGCCTTAATCTGTCGCAACACCGTCACTGAATTTCTGCGGGTGGTGCATCATTGACTCGGTCCACTCCCCCCATAGACTCTTGCCCATGTCACCTGAATCGCGGCCCGCAAGCGCCCTGACGCCTTTTGTTTCTAAATGAAAAGGCGTCCGTCTGTATTCATCATTTTTCTGACGGTCTTCATCGACCTGATCGGTTTTGGAATGGTTGTTCCGTTGGTACCGATCTACAGCAAATACTACGGCGCGGGAGCATTGATGCTGGGCGTCATTGGCGCGTCGTTCTCCGCGATGCAGTTCATTTTTTCGCCGATCTGGGGCAGGCTTTCAGATCAACACGGTCGTCGGCCCATTCTTTTGATCAGCACCGCCGGAGCCACGATTTCGTATGTTGGATTTGCACTCGCGTCGGGCATCAAGGATCCATCGGTTGCGATCTGGGGTTTGCTGATATCGCGCGCCTTCGCAGGAATCTGCGGCGGCAACATCACGGTGGCGCACGCCTACATCGCCGATATTACGCCGGCGGAGGAACGTTCCAAAAAAATGGGATTGATCGGCATGGCCTTCGGACTGGGTTTCCTTTTCGGTCCGATTCTCACCTGGATTGGGCTTCGTCATCTTGGCGACACCGGGCCCGGCTGGCTGGCGGCGGGATTGTGCGCGCTGAATTTCGGACTCGCCTGGTTCATTCTCGGGGAAAGCCGCAAACCCAATTCGGAAGAAGCCAAGGCGCGCCCGCGATGGGATCAATGGCGGCACACGATGTCCCAGCCGAAGGTTGCCGCACTGGTAATGATCTTCTTCATGGCGACGTTCTGTTTCAGCTGTTTCGAGTTCACACTTGGATGGTTGATCAACGACAATTTCCATCTCGGCCTGACCGAGGATCAAACCAAGTCGGCCACCACGGTTGTGATGTTGTTCGTTTATTGCGCTGTGATCGGCGTGTTTGTTCAAGGCGGCGCCATCGGACGGCTCGTGAAGCTCATGGGCGAAGCCAGGCTGATTGTGCTGAGTCTGTTTCTCACCGGCGCGAGCTTCCTGCTACTGCCAATCATCAGGGGCGACGGAGCACTTTCCTGGAGCCTTCTTTTCAAACCGGAAGGAACACCATGGCTGCTGATGCTCCTCGCGCTGGCGTTGCTCGTGATCGGTTCCAACCTGACCCGCCCGCCGCTGTTCGGACTTCTCTCAAACCTCACCCCTGCAAACGAGCAGGGATCGACTCTGGGTGTTGCACAGAGCGCCGGCAGTCTGGCGCGAATTTTGGGCCCGTTCTTCGCCGCGCTCGTGTACGAACGGAGTCATTCGCTTCCGTATTTCATTTGCGGAGGGCTTGCCTTGCTGACGGGAATTCTGGCGGTGCAATGGCTGCGCGGAGTGAGAGTGGTCGTTCCTTCGGCATGACGGCGATTCAAGGATTCTGAAGCAATCGCGGTTTTGCTTCGCGGAGCAGTTTCTCCAAACGCGCCGGAAGCCTGCCCGTGAGCTTGTCGAATTCCTTCATTCGAAATGCAGCGGCGGCCAGCAACTCCACCATCCCGAGCGCATCCGATTCGCTGACGAACTCCGCCTTGATTTTATTGTTTGCGCCGCAGTTGTGGTAATTACCCAGCGCCACGCACACCGCGGCCACCGTGTAACCGAACTCCTGATACGCCGTTGCCTCGCACGTGCCGCCGCTCATCAAAGCGCGTTGAACGGAAAAATTCTTCCGGCGTTTCGAAAGATCATTGCCCACTTCGGCAAGAAAACGCGTTGCGGCGGAATTGAAGATCGAAGCCCGGTCGCCGACACGAACAATGACGCCCTGCCCCATCTTCACTCCCGGCAGTTCACGGGATGTCTCAAGAGAAATCACAATGCTGTCGGACGGAATCGCCTTGGCGGATGCAACCGTGAGCGCACCGTGAAAACCAACTTCTTCCGCTCTGGAAATCACGCCGATGACATGAACCTTCGCGCGTTTTTTCCGAAGTTCTATGAGCGTTGCGAGAATGGCTGTAACGCCGATGAGATCATCGCAAGCGCGGGCGTGAATGAAATCGCCTTTGCGTAAAAAGTCAGGAAGGTCCCAAACCGCATATTCAATCGCGTCCGGGGAATTCGCTCGGAGATGAATCTCAAACCTTTTTCCTTTTCCCTTCACTCGGATGCGACGGCCGAGAACGGCAGAACGGTTTCGCGGCAAAGTCCGAAGTCGAATGCCTTCACGAAAATAGGAATCCGGAACACCGCCCAGAAATTCTGCGTGAAGCTTCCGGCCCTTTGCGGAACCGGTTATTTCAAACCCGGGGTGATCCATGTGCGCCGCCAGAACCAGCGGGCGCTGCCGCGAATCCGTTTTGAGCGTGACGAACAGATTGCCAAATCGATCGCGTCGAAAGGAAAGATCGTTCTCCCTGCAAATCAGTTCGACCTCAGCCCGCACCGCGTGTTCGTGATACGCCACCGCGGGAATTCGCATGATGCGTTCGGCAAGCCGGCAGAAAGTCTGTGCAGTCATGTCATGAGGCCGTGGGACGAAGAAACATCTCGGCCGCTGAATCGGCAAAGCGAAGTCCTTTATCTGTGAGGTAAAAGCGATCCGATGTCACATTACCCCAACCACGCTCCACCAGTTGTTCGATTTCTCCCGCCCAATCGCGTCGAAGGTCGAAGCCGGTGACTTTCCGGAAAACTTCAAACGGCCAGCCCGCCACCATGCGAAGTCCGAACGCTGCAGTTTCCCCCGCGCGGGCAACGGGCGGAAGTTCTTCGCTCGATTCGATCGCGCGTCTTCCTTTCTCCACCTGTTCGCAATACAGCTGCGTATTGGAAAAGTTTTTGGTTCGCACACCGCGAACATAGCCGGTGGCGCTGGGACCGAGGCCATAAAAGGAACCACCGCGCCAGTAGTTCACGTTGTGCCGACAGGCGTGACTTGGAACCTCCGGTGTTTCAGCAACCCGCTTGGATACGACATCCCTGGCAAAATTCGCGACCTCATACTGAACAAAGCCGGCCGCGGCCGTGCGTTTCACCAGTTCGTCGTACATGTCGCACGCCAGATCTTCGTCCACATCCACCTTGCCGGCTTGCAGCTGCGCAAACAGCGGAGTGTCCTCCTCGTAAATCACCTCGTAGGTGGAAAGATGTTCGCTTTGAAAGGCAATCGCTTCATTCAAGGTGTTCTGCCATGTCTCCAGTGTTTGCGTGGGAATGGCGAACATCAGATCGACGTTGATGTTCTCAAACCCGGCTTTCCGAAGAATGTCGAACGATTTGAAAACCATCTCGCGGCTGTGAACGCGCCCGAGTCGATCGAGCAAATCTTCATCGAGCGACTGCACGCCCATGGAAATCCGGTTTACGCCGAAGTCGCGGAGCAGTTTCGCTTTGTCGAGGGAAACCGTTGCCGGATTGCACTCCACGGTCCATTCCTGAGCACGAGTCAGATTCAGCCGTTCCATCGCGCGAAGGACCTGTTCCCATTGCTTGAGGTTCAACAAGGAGGGCGTGCCGCCACCGAAGAAAACTGTTCGTGGCTTCAAATCGTCGGCTACCATTTCGAGCTCCCGAACCAGAGCCGCGACGTAGCGATTCACCAGTTCGCCGCTGGAAGCTTCAGAATAAAAGGCACAGTACGAGCATTTCTGCGCGCAGAAAGGCACGTGTACGTAAAGGCTCTCTATCGAGTGGACCGGTTCCGGCATACCGGGTGGAAAGTAGCCGAGAGACAAACCAAGAGCGAACGGAATATGAATCAGTGAATGCGGGTTTTCTGCACGTTCTGTGCTTTCGGGCCCCGTTCACTGGCGATGATGTCGAAACTCACTTCATCGCCCTCAAACAGCGTCCTAAATCCCTTTTGCTGGATTGCTGTGAAGTGAACGAAGACATCCTGTCCGGAGTCCTGAGCTATGAAGCCAAACCCTTTGGTGTTGTCGAACCATTTAACTTTGCCACTGGCCATATAATCTCCTGGGTCCGTAGGGCGAACAACCAGAGCAATACAAACGAACATCCGCGCGTTCGCTGCGGTACATCTGGTAAAGCTTAATCCCCTACGTTGTGGAAACTACGGACCTGCCCAAAACCGGTCAAGTGAGAGTTGTTAACAACTCCATCAGTCAATCTGAAGTGCCTGGTCGATGAATTGTGTCAGGTGCGGGAGGATGGTGGTATCCGCCGTTACAAGCGTTGCCCCCGCTTCCCGCGCCGCTTTTTGAAGATCATCCGAACGCTCCGGAGCAAAGGCGATCACAGGAACGTGCTGCGTTTCAGGATCACTCCGCAATTGCCGGATGGCAGCGCAAACATCCTGACGCGACGAAACCAAATCAACGATCGCGAGCAACGGTTTCGCCTGCTTTGCGCAATTAACGAGTGCGTCGGCTTCCGCCACGGTCTGGACGCGGTACTTCAGATCCCGCAGGCGGTTCGCCAGCTGGCTTCCCGGCAGAATCTTCTCATACACGACCAAAGCGAGCGGTTGGGTCATGGCCGAAAGGATGAAAGCCCGCTCCTGAAATTGCAAAAATTTTTCGGCACTGTATCAGCACGAGAAGCTTCAAAGGTTCAAGGACCGGGAAAACCCACACCAGCGGCCCTCGCACCGGTTCTGGAAGGAACTGGGGGCTTGACGCCTCAAAATCGAAATCCTACTGTCTTACACGAACGGTAAAGATTGCTGGATAGCCAGCGCGCCAAAGTCGGAAGATCAAAACTTGCCGACTTTTTTGTTCCCCACGTGGGATTGCCGTTCAAGGAACAACAATTATGAACGCCGACTTTTTAGCGGTCCTGGAATACTGGGAAAAAGAAAAAGGCATCAGTCGTGATGTGCTCACCTCTGCTGTACAGGAAGCTCTTCTCTCTGCCGCTAAAAAAGCTGTCGGCCCTGCCCGCGAACTGCGCGTCGCCATTGAATCCAAAACCGGTGACATCAAAGCGTTCGCAAAACTTGTCGTTTCTGAAAAGGTCATTTCCAAGCACGATCAGATTTCCGTTTTCGACGCTCGCCGTATCAAGTCCGATGCGCAAGTAGGTGAAGAACTGGAAGTTGAAGTGACACCCACCGGCTTTGGCCGCATTGCAGCACAGTATGCCAAGCAGGCACTCATGCAGCAGATTCGCCGAGCGGAGAAAGCGTTGATTTTCACCGAGTTCAAGGATCGCGTCGGAGACATCATCAGCGGCACCGTTCGCCGCTTCGATCGCTCGGACGTGATCATTGACCTCGGCAAATACGAAGCGTTGCTTCCGAATCGCGAGCGGGTTCCCACCGAGGAATATCAGGTTGGCGAACGCGTACGTTGCTACGTGAAAGCGGTCGAACAGGGACCTCATGGGCCTGAAATCATTCTTTCCCGTGCTGATCCACGATTTGTTATCAAGCTGTTCCAATTGGAAGTCTCGGAAATCAGCGACGGCACGATCGAAATCAAGGGAATCGCCCGAGAACCCGGTTTCCGAACCAAGCTCGCCGTCTGGACCCGCGATGAAAAAGTTGATCCCGTCGGTGCCTGCGTCGGCCTGCGCGGTCAGCGTGTGAAGAACATCGTTCGCGAGTTGAACAACGAGAAGGTGGACATCATCCGCTGGGACTCGAACATCAAGACTTTCATTGCGAATGCCCTCGCTCCAGCGAAGCTCAAGAGCTTTGAAGTGGACGAAACGCGCAAACGCGTCCGCATTCTGACCAGCGAAGATCAGCTTTCACTCGCGATCGGCAAGCGCGGTCAGAACGCGCGCCTGACCTCCAAGTTGACAGGATGGCAGGTGGACATCGATGCCGAGCAGGTCATTACCAAAGGCTTTGAAGAGAAGGTGGCCGAAGCGGTTGAGCAGCTCGCCTCCATCCCGGGAATCAGCCGGGAGCAGGCAGACGTGCTGGTGCATCACGGTTTGACGCGCCTTGAAGATTTGTTGCAAGCTGACGAGAGCGATCTTTCAGGGATCCCGGAGATTGGCGATCAGGCCGCCGCGATCCTGGAAGCCGCCAAGGCAGAAGCAAACCGCCGCACGTTGAACGTTTGAAGTTCTGACCCTTATGGCTGGCGCAGCAGAACAACCTGTAGCCTTTCAGCACCTATGAAGGCTGTCGGTGAAAACTTGCTCACGGAGACGTTGAGCCGGTTCGCAGTAAAACAGAATTATGCCCGTTCGTATTTACGATATTTCGAAAAAGCTCGGCCTCGAGAACAAGGAAGTTCTCTCGAAGGCAAAGGAACTGGGCATTACAGCCGCGCGCGTTGCCTCCAGCTCGCTGGATAAAATCACCGCCGAGTATCTCGAAGAACAACTTCGCAAGGATCACCCCGCTCTAAACGCCGCTCCAGCTGAACCGCCGCCGCCTCCTCCCGCGCCAGTTGTTCACGAACCGATTACGGTCATTACTGCGCCACCGGAGCCCGTGCCCGAACCGGTGAAGCCGGTCGAAGCTCCCGAGCCCAAACCTGAACCTGTCGTCGAAGCTGCCCCCGTAGCCACAGTTCCGCCCACTCCGGAACCTCCCATCGAAGTCAGGAAACCTGAGCCTGCTCCGGAACCTCCCGCTGCTCCCGCGCCTGCACCTGCGGAAGTCATCGCATCCGCGCCCGCGCCCGCAATTGCTCCGGCGGTCATTCCCGCTCCACCCACCGCGCCTGCCACTCCTCCGCCAGCGCCACAACCTCCAGCCGGTCCCAAAGTGGGCGAGAAGGTCGGATTCATTCAACTTCCTCAAAAGCCCACTCCCAAGGTGGGCGAGAAGGTCGGCAGCATCAAACTGCCCCAGCAGCCGCAGCGCCGGCCCGAACAGCCCGGCCGTCCCGATTTTTCAAGGCGCGGAGACATGCGCAATGTCCGTGGAGGAACGGCTGGACCTGGTCAACGTCCCGGCACTTCCCAAATGCAGCGCCCGGGCCAGAGGCCCGAGCCTGCAAGGCCGCAGCTGCCAGCTGATGCGCAGGTGATCACGATCAAACCGCCGATCATGGTCCGCGAACTGGCCGAGCAGATGAAGCAGAAGCCGTTCGTCATCATCGGCGACCTGATGAAACTCGGCGTTTTCGCCACGGTGAATCAGGCGATCGATGAAGCCACCGCACAAAAGGTCTGCGCCGCGCACGGTTTCCGTTTCGAAGTTGAAAAACGCGAGCGCGGAGCTGGTGTCGTTCACGCGCCCGTCAAAAAGGTTGAACTCGATCAGGAAGACAAACCGGAAGATCTCAAACCGCGCGCGCCAGTGGTCACCATCATGGGCCACGTTGACCACGGCAAAACGACGCTTCTAGACGTCATCCGCAAATCGAACGTTGCGTCCGGTGAAGCCGGCGGCATCACACAGCACATCGGCGCCTACACCATTTCCTTCCCACATCCTGAACGGAAGAACGAACTCGCCCAGGTCACATTCCTGGATACGCCCGGTCACGCCGCTTTCAGCTCGATGCGCGCCCGCGGCGCCAATGTCACCGACATCGTGGTGCTCGTCGTGGCCGCCAACGACGGCGTCATGCCGCAAACTCTCGAAGCCCTGAGCCACGCGAAAGCCGCCAAGGTTCCGATTATTGTGGCCGTGAACAAGGTGGATCATCCGAATGCGAATCCGCTGAAGGTCCGCCAGCAGCTTCAGGACAAGGGACTGGTTCCGGACGATTGGGGCGGCGACACAATCTTTGCGGATGTTTCCGCTCTGACGAAGCAGGGAGTGGACAAACTGATTGAGATGATTCTCCTTCAGGCAGACCTGCTCGAACTCAAGGCCAATCCAGACCGACGCGCCAAGGGCAACGTCATCGAGTCCGGCCTCGAGCCCGGCGGCCCAACGGCAACCGTGCTGGTCCGCAAAGGAACGTTGCGTGTTGGCGATGTCATGATTTGCGGCCAGTTCTACGGACGCGTTCGCGCCCTGATCAATGAGGAAGCCAAACGGCTCAAAGAAGCCGGTCCTTCCGTTGCCGTGAAGGTGCTCGGATTGAATGGTGTTCCTGAAGCGGGCCTCGAATTCAGCGTTGTCGAAGACGAACGCGCTGCGCGCGATCTGACGGAAGAGCGCGCGATGGAAGCCCGGCTCGCCGGACAGGAGGCCGCACGCGGCAAGGTCACGCTGGAAAATCTTTTTGCCACGCTCGAATCACAGCAGAGCAAGGTGCTCAAGGTGGTCGTCAAAGCCGACACCCAGGGCTCCGTCGAAGCGATCGTCGATGCACTGAAGAAGATCGAGTCGGACAAAGTCTCGCTGGAAATCATCCACAGCGCCGTGGGAACGATCACGGAATCCGACGTCGCGCTCGCCTCGGCCTCGAACGCCGTCATTCTCGGATTCCACACGCGTGTGGACAGCGGTGTTGCCGACAAGGCCAAGCACGAAGGTGTTCAGATCAAGCTCTACGCGATCATTTATGAACTCATCGACGAGGTGAAGGAAGCGATGGCCGGTCTGCTTGAGCCGATCCTCAAGGAAGTCGTCATTGGCTCCGCGGAGGTGCGCAAGGTGTTCGAATTGTCGAAAGGCGCGCCTGTTGCCGGCTGCATCGTCAACTCGGGCCGCATTGCCAAGGGCAAGGTGCGTGTCCGCCGTCGCAAGGAAGTCATCTACGAAGGCATCACCCAATCCCTGCGCCGCTTCCAGGATGAAGTGAATGAAGTTCGAGCCGGCATGGAATGCGGCATTCGCATCGATGGCTTCGGAGAATTTCAGGTCGGCGACCTCATTGAGTGCTATAATGTGGAGAAAATAGCTCAGAAACTGTAGTGCGCTGATCGCTTGGGCGGAATGGACGGTTGCTCCGCTTCATTCCGGCATCAACGGTCCGGCCGCAAATCAAATCTCCGCAGGTCATGCCATCTTTAAGAATTCAACGAGTCAACGAACTGCTGAAGCGCGCCATCGGCGAAGCGATTCGCCAGGAACTTCCCGTGAACGAAGCGGGATTGATCACGGTCAACGACGTCGATGTGGCCGGCGATCTCAAGACCGCAACGGTTTACGCGAGCGTTCTCGGCAACGCGGATCAGCAGAAGCGGGGCTTTGCGATGCTCGAACAGAACCGGCTTCGCATTCAGGACATTATGGCCCGTGCCGTCGTCCTGAAATACACGCCCGTTCTCAAGTTCGTTCTCGACGATTCTGTTATGCGCGGAAACAGGGTTCTTCAGATCATTGAAGACCTTGAGAAACAAAGCCAATCCAAGGCCGAGTAGGCTTACCGAAAGCTCCACTCCGCGCTTTCGGTAACACCATGAAGAAGCATCCAAAGATCATCGACCGCATCATTGAAGGCATTCGCCAGAATGAAACCTTTTGCATTGTTGGCCATATCCGCCCCGACGGCGATTGCATCGGCTCACAGATCGGCCTCGCCCTGGCCTTGAAGGCTGAAGGGAAAAAGGTTTGTGTCTGGAATGAGGATCGCATGCCCGACAAGCTCGCCTTTCTCGATCCTGAGGGCCTCTTCCAACAGCCGAAAATGGATCAGCAGTTCGACTGCGTGATCGCAACGGACTGCGCGAGCTTCGAGCGGCTGGGCAAAGTGGGTGAATGTGTCGGAAACCGAAAGCTGTTCATCAACATCGATCATCACGCGAGCAACACACGCTACGCCGACCTGAACTGGGTTTCGCCGCGCGAACCATCGACTGGTGAGCTGATCTTCCGGCTCCTCAAATGCGCCAAGTGGCCGATCACCAAACAGATTGCCGATTGCCTTTTCACCGCAGTCTCCACTGACACCGGTTCGTTCCAATATCCGACAACCCGGCCCGGAACATTCCATGTCGGTGCCGAATTGGTGAATCGCGGAGCCAACCTCGCCAAAATCTGTGACGAGGTTTATCAATCCTATCCGCTTTCCCGCGTCCGACTGCTTCGTCACGTTTACAGCACATTCAAACTGACGCATGACGATCAGATCGCCTATTTCTGGCTGAAGAAAAAGGATTTCACCCGGACAGGCGCCGCGCAGGATGACTCGGAAGGTTTGATCGATCACATCCGTGACATCCAGCCCGTTGTCATCGCGTGCGTTTTCGAAGAGCTCGGACCGGACCTCACGCGAATCAGTCTGCGATCCAAAACGGACAAGGTGAACGTGAACGAAATCGCGGCGCTGTTCGGCGGTGGCGGGCATAAAGCCGCTGCCGGAGCACGCATTCAGGGAAAACCTCTCGCCACTCAGCGCAAGGTGATTGCCGCGATCAAGAAGGCACTGAACGACGCCAGGTAATTTCATGCAAGAGTTCTCCGCGCTCGACGGCGCACTCCTTATCGACAAGCCCTCCGGCCCCACATCTCACGATGTGGTGGATGCAATTCGCAGGAAATTCGGAATCAAGAAGGTTGGCCATTGCGGCACACTGGACCCCAACGCCACGGGCTTGTTGATCATCGTCCTCGGCCGCGCGACAAAACTTTCCGAACGCCTGATGTCCGACGACAAGGTTTACGAAGGAACGATCAAGTTCGGTGAATCCACGGACAGCTACGATGCTGACGGCGAACTCACCGGTTCACTCCCGATTCCGCCGCTGACGCTGGATGAATTGAACGAATCTGCAGCGGAGTTCATTGGTGACCAGATGCAGACGCCACCAATGGTTTCCGCGATCAAGAAGGACGGCGTCCCTCTCTACAAGCTCGCACGCAAGGGCGTTGAAGTGCCGCGCGAACCCCGGCTGATTCACATCTACAACTTCCGTTTCACGAACTACGAGGAGCCGCTTGGCACCTTCAAGCTCGCCTGCACGAAGGGAACGTATGTCCGCTCCGTGGCGCATGAACTGGGGCAAAAGCTTGGCTGCGGCGCGCACCTGGCCACGTTACGACGAACGGTTTCCGGAAAATTCGATGTCGCGGATGCTTCACGACTCGATGATGTATTGAACCTTTCCGCCAGCGATCTCGCGAAACGTGTGATTCCGTTTCTAAAACTCGCCGCGGCGTGACTCCAGCCGAGCGACGCATTGAAGCACAGACAAAACCTTTACCAATTTGTGTTTCATCTGTGAAAATCCCTGGCGATTTATGGACGTCATCCATGCTGCCAATCAACTGAACGCCGCCGGCCGAAAGGTTTGTCTCGCGATCGGTTTCTTCGACGGCGTTCATCTCGGTCACCAACAGATCATTCGCCAGACCATTGCGGATGCCCGGCAACAGGCCGGAATTTCGCTGGTGATCACCTTCGATCAACACCCCGCAACCGTCGTCGCTCCGGAACGGGCGCCTGCATTGATCTATCCCCTTCCCCAGCGTTTGCGAACGATTGAATCGCTCGGCGCCGACACATTGTTGCTGCTGCATTTCGACAAATCGTTCAGCGAGCAGCCGGCGGAAACATTCATTCGCGCGCTCTGCGCCGATCTCGGGCGTGTTCACAGCATTTGTGTCGGAGCGAACTTCACATTCGGCCATCGCCGCGCGGGCAATGTCGCGCTGTTGCAACAACTGGGAAAGGAACTCGGCTTTCACGCGCACGGACTGGCGGCCGTGGCTCTGGATGGAAAAACGATCAGCAGCACCCGGGTTCGAGAAGCGATAGCCGGCGGAGAACTGGATTCAGTCCAGCAGATGCTGGGGCGTGCTTACTCGGTCAGTTCGATCGTGCAGCGCGGCGATCAACTCGGGCGCCGGCTCGGTTTTCCCACGGCAAACCTGAATGTCACCGGCCTCGTGCTCCCACCAGCTGGCGTCTATGCCGTGCAAGCCATTGTCAGCGGAACGATCCATCGTGCCGTCGCGAACATTGGGAACCGTCCCACACTCGGAAATTTGAATGCTGCGACACGGTTTGAAGTCCACCTTCTCGATTTCGAAGACGATCTCTACGAGCAGGAACTGGAAGTCATCTTCGCGGAAAAACTTCGGAACGAGCAGAAGTTCGGTTCTCTGGATGAACTGAAGAAGCAAATCGCACGCGACGTTGGCCAGGCGCGCGGTCGTGATGTGTAGAACAATCTTTCCCTGACGCGCCGACCTTCAAAATGCAAAAAAGGCCGCACCAGAACGGTGCGGCCGAGTCTGTGAATTGGATGAATCCGCCTACTTTCTACGGGCAACGAATCCGAGTGCGCTGAGCGCCATTCCCAGGATCATGACCGAGCTGCCGCCATCCGGCACCGAAGTCGTCGGAACCGTTCCAGTGGCGCTGACATTCACTTCGATGGCACTGCGTCCGATCTCGACACCATCCTTCAACACGGCGAGGGCGAAGCTATATTCGCCGAGGGCGTTGGGATTGAATCCACTGTTGAAGATCGACATACCGAGATTGTAGGAGTTCTGGTTATCGAAGTTGAAGTTGAAGTCATAGAGTCCGGGTTCAAGCGTGAGGTACGTGGCGACATCATTGCCCACGGCCGGGTTCAAATCGTAGTAAAGCCGAACTGAATATCCCTTTGGTGACAAAGTGGACAGATTGGGACTGAAATCGACGTACAAACCGATGTTCCAGCGGGCATAACCGGGATCGCCATTCAACACATCGCCGCCGGCAATGGCATAGAACGTTCCCGCGCCGTCGTTGCCGACAGCCGGATTGGAATAACGCTGATGCGCCGTCAGTCCGAGCGTGATGTTATAGCTACCGCTTACGACCTGCGAAATCGCCACGGCATTGTTGGGAATGCCCGAGCCGCCAAAAGTAGCGCTACTCAGTGTTCCGAACGTGGTATAGGTAGGCTCAATCGAAACGGCCATCGTCGAAACAGACGAGACCGCCAGAAGACCCGATATCTGAAGAATACGTTTCATCATAGGTTTGGTTTGTTCTCGATTCGAAACAGCACGAACCGAGCGATCCTCCCTTAGCGGATCAAATGCCATCCTTGCGTTTGCCAGAAAACAGCGATGCAGCTCGATCTAAACGCCTTTTTTTCAACAGATTACACAAGAATCCATTCAATAAGCATATAGCATCATCCTCATTTCATAGTTAAATACGTAAATATTGCCGACTGCGGAACATGCTCAGCATCAGTAGTTTTACGTGCATTTCCCGCTCCCCGTCAGAACGTCATCCGCGCAACTTTCAGGAACCGACAATAAAGTTCTGAGAGCGAGTGGAACCTCGAAGGAAAGACGTTCCTTTCGGATCACTCGATCTCGCAACGATCAGTCGATCAACCAGTTTTCGCTTGAACGGCTGTCGCTTTGCTGTGTCCATTCTGGCAACGTTTCCACTATGAACTCAGGAATCAACGCCATCAATCAAGCGGTCCAGGAAGCCGGGGCTTTCGTCCGTCCGCTGTTCAACGAACTCGGCAAGGTGGTCGTCGGACAAACTTATCTCGTCGAACGCCTGACCATCGGCCTGCTCGCGAACGGGCATGTGCTGCTCGAAGGCGTGCCCGGCCTGGCCAAGACGCTCTCCGTCAAGTCGCTCGCAAACTGCCTCAACGTGAAGTTCTCGCGACTGCAGTTCACGCCCGACATGCTGCCCGCGGACGTGATCGGCACGCAGATCTACAATCCGCAATCCGGCGGATTCACGACGCGACGCGGACCGATCTTCGCCAATCTCGTTCTCGCCGACGAAATCAACCGAGCGCCTGCGAAGGTGCAGAGCGCGTTGCTCGAAGCCATGCAGGAAAAGCAGGTCACGATCGGCGAACAGACCTTCAAACTCGAGGAACCGTTCCTCGTCCTCGCGACGCAAAATCCGATCGAACAGGAAGGCACCTATCCGTTGCCGGAAGCGCAGGTCGATCGTTTCATGCTGAAGCTTAAGATCGGGTATCCGACGCGTGCGGAAGAACGCCAGATTCTGGAAGTGATGGCGAAGACCTCGGGCACGCCCGCAACAGAGGCGGTCGTCGATCCGAACCAGATTCTGCAGGCGCGCAAGGTGATCAACGACATTTACGTGGATGACAAGGTGAAGGATTACATCGTCGATCTCGTCTGCACCACGCGCGATCCGGATCACTATAAAATCGCGGTCAAAGATTTCATCCAGCTCGGCGCTTCGCCGCGCGCTACCATCGCGCTCACGCTCGCCGCGAAAGCTTATGCATTCCTGAAAGGCCGCGGCTACGTCACGCCGCAGGACGTGAAGAGCATCGGCATGGACGTCCTCCGGCACCGCGTCGCGATCACCTACGAAGCCGAAGCGGAAGAGAAGACGAGCGAGACGGTGATTCAGAAGATTTTCGATGAACTGCCTGTGCCGTGATGATGAAGCTGAGAAGTCCGGAAATGCTGCTGGCGTGTTGGTTTTTTGAGATTCGTCCAAGGATCGCTTGCGCGTTGTCGTTTTGCCTTTTGCTGCTTGCGGGTGGCGGATGTGCTTCAAAGCCGGTGCCTGCGTCTTCTCTACCGCCAGTCACCACTTTCAATTGGGGAGCCGGCTGTGGGGATCATTTGCTGGTCACGTTGCGGATTGAAGAGTCTGAAGAGGGGTTGTTCTGCTTGGACACAGGATGCCCAATAACCGTGGTGTCAAAATCCTGGGAGCAAAAGCTTGGCAAACCAATTGGACGTCAGAAGATGCGATTCCCGTGGTATCCGGAAGGCAAATCAGTGGCCAGCAAACACGCTTGGCCAAAGTTATCGCTTGGAGACACGACACTGCTCCCGGGCAAATTCGTCGTGGTTAGCGACTTCATCAACCAAGGGCCGAAGGGTCGCCGGTATGCAGGTGTTCTGGGCATGGATTGCCTTCAACATTATTGCATCCAACTGGATTTCGATAAACGAACCATCAGCTTCTTGGACTCCGCCCAGCTAAATACGAATGACTTGGGCCATGCCTATCCTTTGGTCTATTCGCACTCTGCAGCTCCTTTCCGCTCAGGCAAACCCCAATATCCATTTCCATTCGGGATGATGTGGGGAAACCTATTTGCAAAAGCAGAATATCTGGGGCGAACTGAGTGGTATCTCGTGGACACCGGCGACTCCGCAGACGGATCGCTCGACAATGCTCGATTGAAAGAAGCCGAGAAGCTGCAACCGTCAATCACGAGCGCCGCCATTGCCGAAGACACCCTTCTCATTCGAAACACCGCAGTGCCGGTTTTCTCGTTTGGTGGAAACCGATACACCAATTTGCTTATGCGAAGCCTCGAAGCATCCAGGGAAAACACCCTTGGTCTTCGCGTCCTTGCCCGAAACTTGGTGACTTTCGATTTCCCACGGCAGACCATGTATCTGAAACAACGGCATGTCGGGCCACTCGAACTCTACAGCGATGGGGAACAAGAAGCTTTTCGAGCGTTCATCACCGCCAGGAAAATGAATGGCGACCTGCCGGGCCTGGATAAGGATGCCAAAGGCACCTTGACTCCAGAACTCGGACACGAACCAGAAACGTATTCTTTTCACGCCGCCGGAGAACAAGCTGGCGACACCACCCTCTATTATCGCTTCGGGCGAAACGCTGCCAAGAACTGGGTTTTACTGCGGGCCTGGCGTACGGACAGAACCAGCAAAGTCATCGAGGAATATCCAATCCCATGATCCCCCGCGAGATTCTCAAAAAAATCCGGCAGATCGAACTGCGGACGAACCGGCTCGTGAGTGAAACACTCGCGGGCGCGTATCACAGCGTCTTCAAGGGACAGGGAATGAACTTCGAGGAAGTTCGTGAATATCAACCCGGCGATGAAGTGCGCACGATCGACTGGAATGTCACGGCGCGGATGAATCATCCGTTCGTGAAGAAGTTCGTCGAGGAACGAGAGCTCACCCTCATGCTGATCGTTGATGTCAGCGGCTCCGGACTTTTCGGCTCGCGCGACCAGTCCAAACGCGAACTCGCCGCTGAGATTGCGTCGGTGCTCGCCTTCTCCGCCATCCGCAACAACGACAAGGTGGGCCTCATTCTCTTCACCGACGAGGTCGAAAAATTCATTCCACCCCGCAAGGGACGCAGCCATGTGCTGCGGGTGATTCGTGAAGTGCTTTTCTTCGAACCTAAACGCCGCGGAACCAACCTGAATTCCGCGCTCGAATTCTTTCTACGCGTTCAATCGCACAAGGCCATCACGGTCATCATTTCCGATTTCATCGGCTCGCCAGCGTTGCAAAACAGCGGCGGCCGGATGCGTCCGCAGCTGATGTTGCTCGAATCGCTGGCGCAGGCATCGTTTGCCCGATTGCGACAGGCCAAGAGGCGGCACGATCTCGTTGCTGTTCAAATCACCGACCCCTTCGAAATGGAACTTCCCGAACTTGGCCGGTTGATTCTGGAAGATGCCGAGACAGGAGAACTGGTTGAGGTGAACACCGGCGATGCGCGGAAGCGAAAGGCCTTTGCCGAACGGCAGCTGAAGGCGCAATCCGACGCGGCGCGGCTCTTTCGCAACGTCGGCATCGATTCAATTCTGCTTCGCACGGATCAGCCTTACACGATCGCGCTGAGCCGGTTCTTTGAGACACGCGAGAAGCGGAGATTGCGCGGATAATTTGCGGCCATGACGAACGTGTTGAATCAGACAATCAATGATGGCGGTCTCCGCGACATCAAGCCGCCGATCGATCTCTGGAACGGACCGGCCTGGCTTTGGTGGCTGCTTGGATTGCTGATCGTGCTGGCGATTGCCGCTTTTCTTTTCTGGAAATTCCGGAAGAAATCCGCTGTCACGATCACCGTCCCTGTGATTCCGCCGCACGTGGTTGCGAAGCAGCGTCTCGAACAGGCATTGACACTCATTGCCGAACCGAAACCGTTCTGCGTGGCTGTTTCCGACACCGTCCGTTGGTACCTGGAGGAACGTTTTACATTCCGTGCACCGGAACGGACGACCGAGGAATTCCTGCACGAACTTCAGAACACAGACCTGCTGCTTCCCGATCAGAAGGCGAGCCTTGCAGATTTTCTTTCCGCCTGCGATCTGGTGAAGTTTGCCCGCTATGAACCCGGCGAGATGGAATTGCGCGAGCTTCACTCTTCAGCAATGCGGTTGATCGAAGAAACCGAGCCGGCTCAATCGCCAATCGTGAACCATGAATCCCCAAATCGTAAATCGTAGATCATAAATCATAAATCCGATGGTTTTGACGTTCGCACATCCCTGGTTCCTGTTGCTGCTGCTTCTGCTGCCGCTGCTCTCGTGGCTGAAGAATCGGCGGAATCAGCCGCCTGCCTTCGTCTATTCCTCCGTGCAACTCGTGCGCGCGGTGCTGAACGTCCGCCGCTCGCGATCGGCCTATATCCTGAATGGTCTTCGCTGGCTTGGCCTCGCGCTCTGCATTGTCGCCCTGGCACAGCCGCGGATGACTCGCAGCGAGTCACGCTTCAAAGCAAGCGGCATCGACATCGCCGTGGCCATCGACCTTTCCGGGAGCATGTCAGCCGAAGATTTTGAATATCGCGGCAAAAAGGTGAACCGTTTGTTCATGGCAAAACGGGTGTTGAAGGAGTTCATCGACAAGCGTCCGAGCGACCGGATCGGCATCGTCGCTTTCGCTTCACAAGCTTACATCGCCGCGCCGCTGACGCTGGACCACTCGTTCCTTCAAAAGAATCTCGATCGACTGGAACTGGGCGTGATCAAGGAGAACCAGACCGCCATCGGCTCCGGCCTTTCCGCGGCGATCAACCGGTTGCGCGAACTGAAATCCAAAAGCAAGATCGTCATTCTCATGACAGACGGCGTGAACAACGCCGGAAAGATCGAGCCGCTTACTGCAGCGCAGGCCGCCCAGGCGTTGGGTGTGAAGGTTTACACCGTTGGCGTTGGCAGCCGGGGCGAATTCGTTGCCGGTTACGACATTTTCGGACGTCCCGTTCTTGGCAGAGCTGATCTCGATGAGGAAACACTCACGAAAGTCGCGGAAACCACCGGCGGAAAATATTATCGCGCGGACAACAGCCAGCGGTTCGAAGAAATTTATGCCGAGATCGACAAGCTCGAGAAATCCGAAGCGGAAGTGACGAAATTCTCCCATCATCGGGAATTGTATCGAATCGTCGCCGGAATCGGCCTCGGCATTCTGCTGATCGAAATCGTCCTGAAACACACCTTGTTGAGGAGGCTGCCGTGAGATTTACGATTTACGATTTACGATTTACGAACCGCACCGGGAGTTCGTTGGCTCGGAGTCAATCCGCGATCCGCAATCTGCAATTCGCAATCGCCCCATGAGCTTCGCCAATCCACATCTGCTCTGGCTGCTGGTGGCGATTCCACCCGCACTGCTGCTGTTTCTCTGGTGGTCATCGCGCGAGCGGTGGCGGCTCATGACGCAGTTCATCCAGGGCCGATTGCTGCCGGGGCTGCTCGTTGGCGTTTCGCCGAAGCGGGAGAAACTGCGCGCGGCGCTGCTGATTGTAGCAATTGCGTTCCTGATTTTTGCGATCTCAGGTCCACAGTTCGGTTACGAACTCGAGGAAGTGCAGCAACGCGGACTCGACGTCGTGGTCGCCATCGACACTTCCAGAAGCATGCTGGCTGAAGACATCGCGCCGAATCGTCTGACCCGGGCGAAATACGCCGCCCTGGAATTGATGCAGGAAGCGCGGACAGATCGCCTCGGGCTGGTTGCCTTTGCAGGAACGGCATTTCTTCAATGCCCGCTCACGATCGACAACACGGCATTCCGGCAGTCGGTGAATTCACTGGACGTGAACACGCTTCCCGAAGGCGGCACCGCCATCGCCGAAGCGATCGAAACCGCGCAATCCGCATTCAAGGAGGGCGACAATCATCGGGTGCTGGTTCTCTTCACGGACGGCGAAGATCACGATTCCACCGCATTGGAGGCTGCAAAGAAGGTGGCGCAGAACGGAATGAAAATTTTCACGATCGGAATCGGTTCAGCTGAAGGTGAACTCCTGCGGATCAGGAACGCAAATGGGCAAAGCGATTACATCCGTGACAGTGAAGGCAACGTCGTGAAATCCCGCCTGAACGAACAGCTGCTTCGCGAAATTGCCGGTGCCGCCGGTGGATTCTATCTGCCGCTCCGCGGTGCCGGAACGATCAACACGCTGTACGAAAAGGGACTCGCTCCGCTGCCAAAATCGGATTCGCTGGAGAAGTGGGTCCGCCGTGCGCGCGAACGCTATCACTGGCCGCTTGCCATCGCGCTGATCCTGCTGGTGGCAGAAGCTCTTTTTCCCGAGCGCAAACAGGATCGGAACTCCAAATCCCGCCGGTCCACAAAGACCACAGCAGCAGCTCACGCGACCCTGCTCACATTGATGCTGATCCCCGCCAGCGCCATGGGCTCTCCGAAAACAGCGCTGGCCGATTACAAGGCAGGCAAGTTTGCCGCGGCTCAAAAGGAATACGAACGCCTCGCCAAACTGGAGAAGGAAGATCCTGGCACATTGTTTTTCAACGCTGGAACAGCCGCCTACAAGGGAACCAACTACGATGCAGCGTTGAAGCTGTTCACGTCCGCTCTCAGTTCGCCTGACGTCAAGTTGCAGCAGAAGGCTTATTTCAACATCGGCAACACGAAGTTTCGACAGGGTGAAGCGATGCAGAATCTGGACGGAATGGAACGGCTTTGGATCGAAGCGGTTAAGAATTATGAGAATGCATTGCAGCTCGATCGAAACGATCGCGATGCCGCGCACAATCTGGAATTTGCCAAAAGCAGCATCGAAGCGGTCCGACAGATCCGGGAGATGATCCGACAGGCACAGGCGGCGGCGGATGCAGCGGTCCGTCAGCGGAACTATCGTCGCGCACTCGAGGTGCTGCAGCCTGTGGTGGAACAGAAGCTCGCCCCGAAGGCACTTGAGGATTACGTGAACAAACTGAAAGAGATCGATGAAATTGCCAATCCTGCTAGGCCTTAGCCTGCTGCTCGCAGCCCGGGCATCGGGCGCACTGGCATCGAACGCCGATGACTTTTTTCACGGCGGCGCACAGCTGTATCTTTCAAACAACATCCCTCTTGCGATCACCAACGTGGAGCGCGGATTGCGGCTCTTTCCGAACGATACCAAACTCAAGAAACTTGAAGAGCTGTTGAAGCGACAGAACGAACAACAGCAATCCCAGCAACAACAGCAGCAGAGTTCCCCGCAAAATCAGGATCAGCAGCAACCTGAAGACGAAAAGGATCAGGACAACAAGGACGAGAATAGTTCCGATCAGCAGGAACAAAATTCCGGGAAGAACGAGCAGCAACAGAATTCCTCCGGCAATCGGGAAGAGCCGAAGAACGAGGAATCATCGATGTCTCCCCCACAAAAAGGCCAGATGTCACCCGAACAGGCGGAGCGGCTCATGGATGCGCAAAAGGGCGACGAAAAGATGCTGCCGGTGAACCCCGAGAAAAAACGCACCCCACCCTCTCGCCCTCTCAAAGACTGGTGATTTCGTCTGCTTCGCGACGAAGTTTACCGCGCGGCGCTGAGAGTAAGAGAAATCAGCCTTTCTCTGCGGCTCTGCGGTAAACCCAATTGGATAGGAATTCCAGCAACCACCGCAGCCACAGCAAACTTGTTCTTGCCATTGCATCTCAATGGCTTAAATACCGTAGGCATTACCCAATTGCCGCATGACGCGGCTGTTACAGCACAATTGTTTTTATGGCACTACGACTTGGCGACATTGCACCGAACTTTACCGCAACGACGACTGAAGGTGAGATCGATTTTCACAAATGGCTTGGTGACTCCTGGGGAATCCTCTTCTCCCATCCCGCCGATTACACACCGGTCTGCACCACCGAGCTCGGCGCCGTGGCGAAGATCAAAACCGAGTTCGAAAAACGCAATGTGAAGGTCATCGCCATCAGCGTCGATCCCATCGATTCGCACAACGGCTGGATCAAGGACATCAACGAAACGCAATCCTGCGCGATGAATTTCCCGATCATCGCCGACCCGGATCGCAAGGTGGCCTCGGCTTACGACATGATTCATCCAAATGCGGACGACAAAACCACCGTGCGCTCGGTGTTCGTGATCGGTCCCGACAAGAAGATCAAGCTGACGATCACCTATCCTGCGAGCACTGGCCGCAATTTCATGGAAATCCTGCGCGTGATCGATTCGCTTCAGCTCACCGCCAAACACCGCGTCGCCACACCGGCGAACTGGGAGGATGGACAGGATTGCATCGTCACACCGGCCGTTTCCGATGAAGAAGCAACGAAACTGTTCCCGAAAGGTTTTCGCAAGGTGAAGCCTTACCTGCGTTACACACCACAGCCGAATCGGTGAGTGATGCGTGATGCGTGAAACGTGACAAGTGAAGAGTGAAGAGTGAAGAGTGATGACTGAGACGCGAGGTTTTGAGATCTTGGCTATCGGCGTTGGCTTTTGGCTATCGAAACAAAATTAGGCGGCGCTTTACAGCGCCGCTTTTTGCTTTCCAACCATTCTTCTCCGGCATTCGACTACCGTTGCGTGATCGCAAACAATCTCCGGGCGAACTGGTGCGCCAGTCCGTTCATCTCCTCCGCTTCAGGCGGTGCGAGCAGTCGTCCGTTGTTGAACTCCCATAGCCCAAGCCAGAGTTGAAAATGCTCCGGCTTCAAATCAAGTGGAACATGCGCTGCACCAAAACCACCTCGATACCGCGACGGCCCTCCCGTCTGCAACGCCCAAAACTCCGCAATCTTCTCCAGATGCGAGGGCCAGTCGTGAATCTTTGAATTGAAAATCGGCCCAAGCACTGCGTGCTGCCGGACGTCGGCATAGAAGGACTTGATCAATTTGAGAATGCCTTCATGTCCGCCAAGGCGATCGTAGAGCGTGGGTGCTGGATTCATGAAATACGTTCCGCGCAGCAGTGCCGGTTGGTCAACCCCACAACTCAATTCGGATCAGACTTTCCACAGTCCGCACGTTAATCGTCGTCACTGTTTCTCGCCTCGCGCCGTTCAATGCTGTCGGGATGATCGTCCAGATTTCGCGACAGATAAACGTGCTGTCTCTCGTGGCCGAAATCATTCTTCCGGAAAAACGCCAGCGCCTCCTTGTTGTCGATGTCGGTATCGACAAGCATGATCCTCGCTTCGCGCCGGATGAAAAGCCGCGTCATATGATTCAACAGCCGCGTCGCGATGCCATGCCGCTTGAACGTCGGATTTACCCCGAGCCATTCCAGCCAGCCGTAACGCCATGCATTGTGCGGCTTCTCCATCACGCTCCCGAGCGCAAAACCGGCGATTTGTTTGTCCTCGGAAACAGCGACGAGGCAGATTTCCTCGTCTGAAGCAAACAGCTGCATGACTTCATCGTCATCCCAGCAACGGTAAAGGGTTGGCAGCTTTTCCGCAGTGAACAGTTTCTGGCCCAGGGCAAAGACCGCAGGGAGATCCTCCAGGCGCATTTCGCGGATATCGATCGAAGTGCCACCGTTCCGCCGTTTTCGGCGGCCGGGGCGCGTTTTCACATTCATATTCAACCAAACTAGAGGGCGAACTGAACCGCCGCGCCTCTGCCCTCAGGACAGACACGGCTTAAAATCATTTCTTCGGCAACAACCAACGCCAATCAGCTCAAAAATATATTCGCGTCCGACTCAAAATCAGATCGTCAACAGCTTCAGCAGTTCCTGATACTTCAGGGAATCAGGCTTTTCGCCTTTGACAGCGCCTCATCCAGCTTGCTGGCATCCTTGCCACCGCCGCGCGCATTGTCCGGCTTGCCGCCGCCTTTGCCACCAACGATCGGTGCAATCTGCTGAATGATCTTTCCGGCCTGAATTTTCGAAGTGTAATCCGACGACACCGTTGCAATGAGCGTCACGGAACCGGCTGATCCACCGCCGAGCACGACGACGCCTTTGAATCGAGATTTCAATGCATCGGCAATCGCCTGGAGAAAATCGCCATTTGCGTCGCCGAGGTTGTGCGTGATGATCGGAATGCCGTTGATGGTTTCCGCTTTCGGAAGCAGCTCGCTCGCGGCGTTGGACGCATTCCGCTGCAAGGCAATCTGCACTTCCTTCTCGAGCGCCTTCTGATGCGCGAGCAGGCTTTCAATCTTCTTTTCCAGTTCGTGCACGGGCGAATTGATTTTGCCGGCAATCGAACGAATGAGCTGCAGCTGCGAATTCGCCAGGTTGTAAGCCTCGAGTCCCGCGACCGCTTCAATGCGCCGGACGCCCGCAGCAATCGCGCTTTCGCCAATGATGCGGAACAGGCCGATTTCACCGGTCGCGCGAACATGCGTGCCGCCGCAGAGTTCCATGGAGTAACCGTCGAGTTTCTGCGCGCTGCCACCGATCTGCACGACGCGGACGGTATCGCCGTATTTGTCGCCGAAGAACTGCATGATGTCCTTGCGCGATTTCACTTCAGCGTAAGGCACCTCGATCCAGCTCACGCCCGCATTTTCGAGAATGCGTTCGTTGACAAGCTTTTCGATGTCCGCGATCTGTTGGGGCGTCAGCGGCTGTGAATTGAAGTCGAAGGTCAACTTGTCCGGTCCAACGAACGAACCTTTCTGCGACGCTTCCTTGCTGACGACTTCGTGCAGTGCCCAGTGAAGCAAGTGGGTGACGGTGTGGTGACGTTCGATTGCGTGGCGGCGGTTTATATCAACTGAAAGAGTCACCGTGCTGCCGACTTCGGGCACAGTTTCAAGTTTCAAGTTTTCAGTTTCAAGGAAGTGCAGCCATGTGTTGCCGGACTTCTGAGTGTTGGACACACGCCATAGATTGCCGCCCGAGCTCAATTCGCCGGTGTCGCCCACCTGACCGCCCATTTCGGCGTAAGCGGGAGAAACATCGAGAATCACTGCTGTCCTGTTCTTCAGCGAAACGACTTCGAGCACTTTTGCAGAGGTTTCAAGTTTTTCAAAACCGATGAACTTGGTCGGAGTCGTAGTCTCTACCTGCGAGAGCGAGATGACTTCTTTCTTCTGCGCAGCACGAGCCTGGGCGCGCTGTTTTTCCATCAGTTTTTCAAAACCTTCCTTGTCCACGGTCAGGCCGCGTTCGCGGGCCATCAGTTCGGTGAGATCAAGCGGGAAGCCCTGTTCGTCATAAAGCTTGAACGCGAATGCGCCGGAGATCTGGGGAGCGCGCCCGCCCCGGGCGCTGTTTCCCGCGCCCTCGCGGGAAACCTCCGAAGCGTTCCCTGCAACCGAAACGTCGGGCGTCCACAGCCAGCGGTAGCCTTCTGTCGGAGGAACTATCCCGTTATCCCAGGGATTTCCGCAGATGTAATGAAACTTCTCCTCCAAATCCGTGTCTCCACGAATCATTCGATCGAACGATTCCTCTTCCCAAACATGAACACCCTTTGCTCCAGCCGCTTTGTTGATCTTGTGGGCTGTCGTGGATTTGATCCCGTGAAGAATTTCGCCCAATGACCAGAACACAGGTTTCCCATCCTTGTCCTGTTCCTTGATCTGCGGCTCAAACAGGAGATGAACGTGGTCCGGCATCACGCACGCAGCGAAGAGTTGATACTGTCGATGCGTGTGCGCATAGAGCACGCTCTCAAGCACGATGTCCCGCTCTGGCGGCGTGAGTTGGCGTCTCTCGCGCGTGCTGAACGTCACCATGTATTTCGTCCAAGGCCGTTCAAAGTGGGGTAGATGCCGCTTGGAATAGATTGCACCACGGGTATCGCGCCCCTCTGTGTTGACCGCGGGGGCGCGGTCAACTGCGCCCGAGGCGGGCGCGCTCCCCTGCAGCTTCGCTGCTTCTTCTTCAAAAAGTGCAATCCCCTTGTCCAGTGTCCGGTTGAAAGATTCCTCCTCCATCCGAATCACCTCCTGCACGTGTTTCTTCTTCGAACGGATTTCAGGGAAGACATCGCCCATCGTGTCGGCAAGGACGTCCACCAGTTTGTAGAAGAACGGTTCCTTGAAACCGAGCGTGCGGCCGTAACGAACGGCACGGCGCAAGATGCGGCGCAAAACATAATTGCGATCGTTGTTGTCGGGCTGGATGCCGTCCGCGATTGCGAAGCTCAAGGTGCGGATGTGATCGGCAATGACTCGGAAGGCGACGTCGATTTGAATCTGGTCCGATTGCGGATTGCGGATTGCGGATTGCGGATCGACGGACTTGTCGTCACTCGCGGGTCCGGGATGCGCGCCTTCTTTTTCGGCAACCACTTCGATGATGTTGCTCGGGGCTTCGCCGCTGGTTTTGATCGGAGCCACTGGAACATTCGCTGCAATCGCGCCCGGCAGCGTGCTCGTGTATTTCTTCCCGCTCAACTTCTCCAGCGCATCAAAGATCGGGCGGAAGATATCGGTTTCGTAATTCGAAATTTTGGCGTTCGCGAAATCCTTCAGGCCTTTCGTTCCCTGGATGATCGACGTGACACGCTCGAACCCCATGCCGGTATCGATGTGCCTGGCCGGGAGCGGCGAGAAGGTGCCATCGGGGTTTGCATTGAATTGGATGAACACCAGGTTCCAAATCTCAATGCATTGCGGGCTACCCTTGTTGACGAGGGAACCTTTTGTGTCGCCAGCCGGTGTGAGATCGACATGCAATTCCGAACAAGGACCGCACGGACCGGTTTCACCCATCATCCAGAAATTGTCCTTTTTATTTCCGTTGACGATGTGAACGGCGGGATCGAGTCCGACACTGCGGAACTTCGCCGCCCAAAAATCCCATGCTTCCTGATCGAAATCGCTCGGATCGCCCAGTGACTTGTCCGGGTTGTAAACCGTGGCGTAGAGCCGCTGCGGCGGGAATTTCCAGACATCCACCACGAGTTCCCAGGCCCATTCAATCGCTTCTTTCTTGAAGTAATCCCCGAAGCTCCAGTTACCGAGCATTTCGAAGAATGTGTGGTGATAGGTGTCGAGCCCGACGTCATCGAGATCGTTATGTTTGCCGCCGGCGCGAATGCATTTCTGCGTGTCCGCTGCCCGGGTGTCGCTGCCGGGGACCGCCCCCGCCCATTTGCTGACGTCGGCCTTCTTCTGACCGAGGAAGATCGGCACGAACTGGTTCATGCCTGCGTTGGTGAAGAGCAGGTTCGGCGAATCGGGCATGAGCGAGCTCGACGGCACGATGGAGTGCTGCTTCGACCGGAAGAAGTCGAGAAATGACTGGCGAATCTGTGATGACGTCATCATGGCAAATCAATTGTGGCGACGGTCTGTGACCGGCGAACCTTCGACAGCATTGGCGCACAAACAGACGTTCTGCATGGCGGCCGATCAGGGCCACCGCTGCAGGTCGTCGCAGTGCGAGATCCCTGCCGAAAAAACAGACGGCGAGCTTATCGAAAGCCCGGCGCAAGGCGAGTTGGAATTTATTTGGAAAAGCGACTGAGGCCGTAACCCGGCATGCACGCTGGTGGAGATGCAAGGCGTCAGGTCAAACAGACGGGTTTTTCAGCCCGTCCTTTGCGCCATCGGATCAATTTGCCGTCTTTTGGCTGGAAACAATTGCTTCGTCAAACACAGCCTTTTACGCTGTCCCCGACCGTGAGCAACGAATCTCGCTACATCGAAAAAGAGGCCTACCTGTCCCGCTATACCCACGCCCGCGCCATCGCCCAGCGCGAGTCGGACGAACGTTTGAAATCCGAGTTCACCGCCGAATGGCTGCGATCGGTGAAGGAGGATATGCCCAGGTTCATTCCCTTTCTCACCGGCAAATGTGGAATGGAGTTTCGCGGAAGAATCCTCGAGATCGGCGCCGGCGCGGCATGGCTCGGCGCGGAGTTGTCCAAGCTGCCGAACGTTGTGGAAATGGTGGTGACGGATTATTCCCCGCGGCTGTTGAAAGAACAGGCGCCCAAGGTTTTCCGGGCCCTTCAGGCCAACACGGCGAAAATCACCCGCATGCCGGTGGACTTCCACAAACTCGATTTTCCGACCAGCTACTTCGACGCGGTGGTCTGCTCGTCTGTGCTGCATCAGGCGACCAACATGGTGCAGCTGCTGCGCGAGGTGAAACGGGTGTTGAAACCCGGCGGCAAGTTCGTCGCCATCCGCGAACCGGTCTGGCCTCTCGTGAAATTGAAGTCACGTTCGAAAGCCCGCGCAAAACTGGCCGAAGCTGGCGTTGTGGATCCGTTTTACACACTGGCGGATTACCGGGAGTTCTTCCTTCAAGCCGGCTTTCCGATGGAAGCCAGGGAGGTCAACCTCGCGAAAGGTTTCCGCTATTACGTCAACAGGCTCGTGAACGGCCTCACGCACGCGCGCTACGCCTTCGTTGCCACCAAGCGAACCCGCGGCTGATTCATCACCGCTGCTCCAGGGGCTCGGGCAGCGCACCCATGCCTGCCTGATTCGAAACGCCTTCCCTGCCTTTTGTGAAATCGTGAATCATGTCCGGCCGACTCACACGCTGAAACGCTTTTCTAAAATCGTCGAAACCAGTTCCCTTCAGCAGAAATTCCAACTTCCGAAAAAGGTATTCCGGATCTTTTGCCAGCCTTGGAAAACTCAACAGCGTCAGCGGGATGTCATGCATCGCAAGCGTGTGGATCAGTTGATAAAGATGATGCGTGAGCACGTTCTCCTGATCCTTCGGATTCCGGATGCGCCAGAAAAGAAAACGCCGGGGCGTCAGAAACTTCAGGTAACCTTTGCGAGCCACTTCCCGACGGCTTTCCGCCGCGGAATGCAGGTCACGAACGGGAACGATGGCGTGATCGATGATCGCTCGGCCCGTCTTCAGGAAATCGTCGAGGTAATCGCACAGCGCCGGGCTTTTCACGATGTACGGCGCATTTTCTTTACGGATGTCCCACTCCATTCCCGCATTGCAATTCGCGTGAATCTTTTCCCAGGGATTGGAATATCCCGTGTCGAGTTTGAGCTCCGTAAGAAGTTGAACGAGGAAGGTTGTTCCAGCGCGGCCGGTTCCGGAAATGATCAAGTGTCGTTTGTGCATCAGTCGCAATAAAGCGTCGGAAACACCACAGCACCACGAACCAACGCCAACAACATGATTATGAGGAGCTTGAATCAAAAACATCTAGGGTGAACACCCCATCTTGTTCGTTGCACCTGGATGTCCTTCAGCTCCGGAATTTACAAGCGAAGCGAAAAGCTTTGTTGTAGAGGCGGCCAAGCCGAAAGCGCAGTGGCGATACCGCTCTTTCCATCTCCCAGCCCGGCAGTTTTTGGTCGGGGGATAATCCAACCTTGGAACAAAGCCGTGGGAAAACTTCGTTCACGCCAAATTCATAAAGCTGCAAATCGAGATGATTGTGTTCCCTCGCCAGTTCCATGAGGCGCGCGTCCTTTTGAATCGCGGTTTTCACCGAGTTGTCGCGGGCCACAACGCGGCGGCGGTAATTCAGGTCCATTTCGCAAGGAGCAAGTTTCTTCAGGAGATGCAATGAAAGGTCAAATTTCTCCGTCAGCCCGACGAAGTTGAACTTCTCCAGCGCACGTTTGGCTTTGTCGAGGTTCGCCTCCCCGGCAATCAGCTTTACCTGAAGGTTGCAGAGTTCGCCATTTTCCTTAAGGGCCTCTTCAAAAGATTTCCTGCTGCCGCCACGAACGACATTGTCCTGATGATGCGATATCGCTCGCGAAATCGGCTCCCGCAAAAGCGTGACGAAGAACGGATCCTCGAATGAAAGCCGGAACGGATCGATGAGATTATGACCCGCGATGCTTTTCAGGCCGGGAAAAAAGCGCTTGGCAAAGGCCAGATCTTCCGGTCCAAAAAGTTCCTTTCGAGTGTGCGTCGCGTGGCAATGAGACATTCCGAAAGAATTCTCCAGGATGAACCTGAAGGATGTTCCGGCCGTTTTCGGTATGTGAAGAAAGACAATCACGTTTCGTGGCGATACGGCGGATGAATGTGATTGAAGCGGAATAATTTGCAAACGTAAATCGTTCCATCCGTCCCAACAGCTCCATTCGCGACATTCGCGACTGTTCAACAACAGATCGTTTTCCTACTCTCCCGCCCGATGAAAGTCAGCGGATTCACCTTCGTGCGGAATGGCAACAAGCTGGGCTACCCATTTGCCGAGTCGATCCGCTCCATTTTGCCGATCGTGGACGAATTCGTCGTGGCGCTCGGGCCTTCCGATGACGGCACTGAGGAGAGCATTCGCGCGATCAACGATCCGAAAATTCGAATCATTCCCACCCACTGGAATGAGCGGGTCCGGAACGATTACAGCATGAAGGGTTTCGTTTACGGCCAGCAGAAGTCGATCGCGCTGTTCAACTGCACCGGCGATTGGGCGTTCTACCTCGAAGGCGACGAGCTGGTGCACGAAAACGATCTGCCGAAGATTCAGGCTTCGATGGAAAAACATCTGAACGATGAACGCGTTGAGGCGCTCATCTTCGATTACATCCACTTTTACGGGAACAAGAACACCTACGCCTGGTCGCCCGCATGGTATCGCACGGCGCCGCGCATTCTTCGGAACACGATTCCCGCCTGGGCACCGAAGGGACTCTATTTTCTCGTGATGAAGGATCACAAGGCGGGACGGTATCCACGCGCCGCACATTCCGGCGGGACGATTTATCACTACGGCTGGGTGCGAAACGAAACCCAAATGAACTTGAAGCTCAGCGCGGTCGAAAAGAACTGGAGCAACCAGAAGAAGACGGTGAACTACGCTGAGATCGATCCCCAGACGCTGCATTTGTTCAAGGGGACCCATCCCAAGCCGGTTCAGGAATGGCTTCCGCCGGCAGAAGGTTTATTCGCAGCAAACCCGAATCATCAGCTCACCCGGCGGGAAAAGAAGCACCGGTTCATGCTTCGACTGGAGGCGATGTTCGGCTTCACCTTCAAGAAGAAGCACTACACGCTCGTGCGCTAGAACCTGACTGCAGCGGCTCTTTTCGATCGTCCGAGTCACCGGGGCAAACCTTCCGAAGCCGGACATCCGCGCAAGTTCCAGCTCAACAGAACCCAATACGTGGTCAGTTTTTTTCGAAATCTTGAGATCTGCCCGAGCGTGAACAGATTCACCAGCAACGACGCCAGAAACTCGATCACCAGGCGTACGCTGAGTCCCAGCCGCAGCAACAACACGCTCCAACCCGGATGGTTTTTCCTGAAGTAGCTGAATCGCGAACGCCAGTATTCCAGCCTCGCGTCCGTGTTCCTCTGCCCGGCGCTTTTTCCCTGCTCGTGCCAGACTTCAACATCCGGCAGATGCATGACCCGATATCCGCGCCGCCTTGCCTGGAGGCAGAAATCCGTTTCTTCAAAAAAGAAGAAGTAACGTTCATCAAAACCGCCGATCGCATTCCACACCGTTCGCGGCACGAGAAAGAACGCGCCGATCACCGTATCAACCTCCGTGGGTGACGCGAACTGCTGTTCCTTGCCCGGATACCGATTCGGAAACAGCCGCCGCAACAGCGACTTGTTCAACAACTCAGTCGCGAGTGACGGAAAGTTGGCGATGGAGTTCTGGCGCGAACCGTCCGGATTCAACAACTGCGCCCCGGCAACGCCGCATTTTGGATTGGCCCGCATCCAGCCTACAGCTTTTGCCAGCGAGTCCGGCTTCAATCGCGCATCCGAATTGAGCAACAGGATGAAATCGCCCGACGCCTTCTCGGCTCCAATGTTGTCGGCACGTGCAAATCCCAGATTCCATTCCGACCATAGATAGATCACGCCCGGAAATCGTTTCAAAACCTCTTCACCGGTGCCATCGCTGGACCCGTTGTCCACAATGATGATTTCCTTCTCAAACGGATCATCGCTGTCCAGAACGGACTGGATTGCGTCGCAGGTGAATGTCCGAGTGTTTCGGGTGACAATAACAACAGAAAGATCCAAATTCAGCTCCCAGGTTGATTGGTCTGCCGTTCCTGCTCGGCCAGACGCACTTTTGCGTAACGAGTGGCGGAGTGGAAAGACGTCATCCAGGCGATGTAATATCCCTGCCAACCATCCAGGAAACCAAGCCGAAGAAAGTAGCCACGAAGGAACCGCCAGAAAGGACGAAAACCGAGGTCCAGGTTCGAGGCGGCTTTCCCACGTTGCCGAGCGTCTTTCAGGAAATCGTTGCTGTAGGAAATAATTTTCCGGATTTGGTCGTCAATCGCGGTGTTGAGATGATGAAGCAGATTGGCTTTCAACGGAAACACAGTTCCCTCGACCATCAGCTTGTCGTGTGGATCGATCCCCCCCCATTTCGCGCGTCCGCGTTGCCACAATCGCGTTTGCCGATCCGGATACCAGTCGCCATGCCGAATCCATCGTCCGCAGTAGTGCGTTAACCGCGGAAACGAATAGGCCGCGTGCTGCTCGGGTTTCCCGGACAAAAAGAGGTGTTCGATTTCGGCGCGCAATTCAGACGACACCGCTTCATCGGCATCAAGTCCCAGAATCCATGGCTGCGTCGCTTTGGCGGCGGAAGAATTCTTCTGAGCAATGTGGCCTTTCCAGGGTTCCCGGAACACTTGTGCTCCCTTCGCTCTGGCAATCGCCTCGGTTCCATCGCTTACATCGTCATTGAGCACGACGATCATTTCCGACGTCCATCCGGCGACGCTGTCCAAAGCAGTGGCAATCCGATGCGCTTCGGCACCGGAAATCAGGCAGACTGAAATGGGCAGCTTGCTCATGAATCAAAGGCGTGCGACGCGCGCCAACAGTCGAGACAGATAACGAACTTACGCTTCCCACGGCAACAGCTGATTTGCATCGTAGCCTTCGATTGTCTTTGGCGCTGGAACTTCCACGGATGAAAGGCTGCGGGTGGTGCGAACCGATTCGTGACATGTTTGTGAACTGCGTTGGAGAGTATGAGATAGGGAGGGGCGAATCCAGCACCCTGTAAAAAAGCGTCGAATGCTCTGGCACGTCTTTGCGTTTCACCCCGGCACCATGTCGGTCGGACGAAATCGATCGACATTGCATTTAAGCCGCTGATTGACACTCCCCCGCCCGCTTGACAGAGTTCGCGCGGTTTTTCCGGAACGCCCGATCCAACATGTCAATGAAGCCGCCGTTTCAGGCTCCTCAGCTCGAGCCTTTGAGCCCCTCCGTAAAGCGGGTTCTCCTGTTTTTGCTGCTTGTGGCTTTGATCATCACTGCTGCCGACGGATCAAAGTTCAGGGGCGACGAACGTTTCTACACTGACGCCGCTCTCCAGATGATGCGAACCGGAGACCATTGGACACCGACGTACGCGGATGGCCAGATTCGATTGCTGAAACCGATCTTCACCTATTGGGCTGTCCTTGTGCCCTTCAAAATTTTCGGCATCAGCTTTTTCGCCTCGCGATTCCTGTTCGCGTGCGCCGCTGCCGCAATGATCTGGGTCACCTATCGCATCGCCAGAACGATTTTTCGTTCGGAACTCACAGCCTGCCTTGCGGCCATTATCGCTGCATCCAATACCGAAATCCTCACAATGGGGACACGCAGCACGCCGGATATCCTGCTGGCACTGTCCGTTGTGACAAGCGTTTGGGGCTTCGCAAGAATCTGGTTTGAGCGGAACACTGGAGTCATTTCCTGGCTGCTCGCCCTGGGCGGTATGGGATGCGCCGTTCAGGTGAAGGGATTGCTGGGAATCTGCCCGCTGGGCATGCTGGTGTTGTTTCGAATTTTCTCCCGCGAAAAAGCGCCGCCATTGCGGATCTCCGCTGTTTTGCCGGGTTTATCGATCGGGGTCGCTCTGGGACTGTTCTGGTATGTGGTGATGTTGAACCGGCACGGATTCGGAGCGATGGGCGATTTTTACTCGGATCAGGTCGGGACGCGTATCTCAAAAAGCATTGGTTTCGTTCTCGGAAATTTCGCCGCGTATGTCTTCGGAGCGATCCGCCATTCCGCCGCGTTCTGCCTCGTCCTCACGATAGCGTGGAAAAATGCCTCGACCTCGATTCGCGAACAGCTGCGGAAGCATCGTTCCACCGCCATTTTCCTGCTCAGCCTTTTTGTGCTGCTGGTATTTTGCTTCTGCTTTGGAAACATCCGCCGCCCCCGTTATCTCACGGCTTCCTATCCCCTGCTCGCCATTTTCGTTGCATGGCTCCTTGCAACTGCTCTTGCACAGGAAAACGTTCAACGTCGGGTTCTCCGCTGGATTGGTTGCGTATTCCTGTTCGTCATTCCCATCGCGCTCATTGGCGCAGTCGCAGGCCTTACGATTCATTGGGGGCTGGCCACGGCCCTGTTCTTGATCGCGTTCGTCGGATTCGCAGGCTTCTACCTTGTACGTCTCGGAAAAATCATACCGTCACTGGCGGCCGTCAGTGCATTGGTCGTGAGTGCCTTCCTCATCGGAGGCCTCGCCGTTCGAACAACAGTAAAGCCTTCTCCATGGCCTCAAATTGCATCGCTGCTGCAAGATTCGGCCATTGAACCGATTTGTCTGCTGGGATTCAGCGAGGCAGAAGCAGCACAACTTCGAATCTGCCTCAAAGGCAAAACCGACATCCGCTCCATCACGACAAACGATCTGCCAAAACTCACCAATTGGAGCACCATCCTGACTTCTTCTGATCTCCGGGGCAGCGTGACCAGCGATGTCGTTTCGTCGGCGCCGATCAATCTTCAAGATACTCCGCTCACGGATTCCTGGATCGGCCGGAAAATGATTAAGAAAAAGAAGACCGAGAACTCGGATCCATGGATCGTGTCGCACGAGCGGCATTGACAACGGTGATGCGGCAACCACCGCCAGCATCCCGTTGACACTCGGCCGCCCGCTTGCCAAAGTCGCGCGGCATTCGCCACCGTGACACGCACAGAATCATCATTGCACCCAAATGCGCCTTCACAGCGCCGTTTGAAACGCGTTCCTCTCGCGATCATCGCAACGGTCGCGGCCTTGTTTCTTCTCCGCCTGCTCGCTCCCGACAATTTCATGGATCAGGATCAGGAGCGTCCCTCCTCCTACGTGATGGATGCCATCCACAACGGCAACTGGCTTTGCCAGCGCGATCTTTCCGGGGACATCACATCCAAACCTCCGTTCTACACCTGGCTTGCCGCGCTGTTCACCCTCTCACAAGGGCGCATTTCCATTCTGACGATGTATCTCCCGGGTGCATTGAGCGCCATGGGCGTGGCATTGCTGGTCTGGTCCATCGGTCGGCGTCACTTTGGCGATCGCGCGGCGCTGTGGGCGGCATTCGCATCGCTACTCACCACGGCGACGGTGAAAGAAATCGGTCTGGCGCGAACCGACGGCGTGTTCACGTTCACGGTAACTGCCACGGCGTTCATCGCATTCCGTTGTTGGAATCGCGGCGGCGGTTGGACCTTGTTCTGGCTGGCCGGCGCAATTGCAACTCTCACCAAAGGTCCACTCGGAGTCATTCTCGCGGGCGGAGGCCTGCTTGCAGCGTGGTGGGAAAAGCGCACTGTTCAGGATCGGTTTCCGCTGAAAGGCTCGCACCTGTTTGGTGTGCTGCTCTTCTTTGCAATCGCGGCGGGATGGCTCTGGTTGTCGTATTTCGATCAGGGACAAGCTGTGCTGGACAAAATCATCGGGAAGGAACTTGTCGGCAATGCGGTTAAGAATCGGAAGAACAGCATTCCCGGCACGCTGTTCTGGCAGCCGCCCTTGTTCTATCTCGGTCGCGCGGCGCCTTGGAGCCTGTTCGCATACTGGGGATTCTGGCGGCTTTTCAAAAATCCTGCGATCAATCCTCGGGAACGACGATTCGAACGCTTTCTCTTCTGCTGGTTCTTCGTCGGACTGACCATTTTCAGCATTTCACCGCATCAGCGCGGCGACCTGCTCTGGCCGATCATGTCAGCCGGCGCACTGATCGCAGGGCGCGAAATCGCACGACTCACGGCCGGGTGGTCGATAAGGCGAATCGGCTGGTCGCTCTCGGGTGCGGTGGTAATCGCCTTGGTCGGATTCAGCTTTTACTACGGCAGGATCGCTGCGAACACGCGCGTGGTGAAACGAACGGTTGCGGTGCAAAAGATCGCAGCGGAAATCGAACAGGCTGGTGGAAATGAATTTCCGCTGACGCACATCGACACGCCAATCACTCTGCAGTTCTATCTCTACACGCTGCGCCCCCTGGTGACAGCAGAACGTGCAACGCAACTGCTGCGCGGTTTGCCCGCGGCATTTGTCGCGGTCAATGATTTGGATGCGTTGCAAAAGCTCCGCAACGAAAGTGATCCGGAGTGGTTCACCCTGCTTCCTCGCGACACGTCCATCACGAACAGTCCCGTCTGGATCGTTTCAAACAGGCCGGAACTGAAAGCTGGAGATCATTACGCCTTCTGCTTTGGAACGCTGGCACTTGAGCTGAAGGGAACTCAACTGAAGCATATCAACCAGCGTTACGTCGAACTCGCGACGTTTGGTGAATCCGATGAAATCCAGATTTCGAACGAAGGTTCCGAACCGCGGCGAATTGAGGTGCGTTGCGGGAGGCTGCGAAGTGAAAGTGTGCTCAAGCCGGGCGAGACATGGCGTCTCACGGGACGGGAGTTTGCCGCCACAAAATAGTCTGGTGTTCGCTTAAAACCAGCCAACATACTGCGGCAATGATCGCGTTTCTGCGGAAACTCTGGCCGTTCATGAAACCCCACAGCCACCGGCTTTTGCTCGGTCTGCTGTGCGGTATCGCATTCGCGCTCACCAATGCCGCGCTGATCTTCTTCATCAAGTTCGTCGTCAACCTCGCCTTTGCCGGGCGGGTCGATTTTTCAGAGGAAATTCGCAAAACCACGGGTGTGATGCGCTGGATTCTGGATCACCTCACCCACTGGATTCCGAAAATCGAGGCGCCCGATTCTCCGCTCGGCATGGTGCTCGTGATCTGCCTGATCCCCGCGACCATGCTCGTCCGGGCGATTTTCGGTTATCTGAGCGTTTATCTCACGAACTGGTCGGCGCTTCGTTCCGTCGCGGAAATCCGCACCCAGCTGTTCACCCATCTCCAGCAACTGCCGCTCGGGTTCTTCAGCAAAGCGAAAACCGGCGACCTCATTTCGCGAATCACCAGCGACACACAAATGCTCTACACGATCATGGGCAGTTCGGTCGCGTCGATGGTGCGTGATCCAATCACCATCCTGGCGATGCTTGGCGTACTGCTGATTCCCCAGGAACAACGGATTCTGACGCTCATTTCGATCGTGGTGCTTCCCGCCTGCCTGATCCCGATTTCAATTTACGCGCGTCGTGTCCGGAAGTCCGCGAAGGCGATCCAGGGGCACAACTCCGAACTGGCGACATTGATGCACGAATCCTTCACCGGCAACCGGATCGTGAAAGCCTACAACATGGAAGGCACCGTTGTGGAACAGTTCCGCGCGACCACCCGGAAGTTTGTCGGACAAATGATGCGCGTGGTGCGGGCGAACGAGTTGCCGAGCCAGTTCACCGAATTTTTGGGCGGCGTTGGCGTCGCACTTGTTCTCATCTACGCAACGGTGTTCATCAGCAAAAAGCCGGACATCGGGGAATTTGTTTCTTTCGTCATGGCGATCGTCGTGATGTATCAGCCGATCAAATCGTTGACACGTCTGCACAACCAGTTGAACCAGGCGCGTGCTGCGAGCGAACGCATCTTCGAACTGCTGAACACGACGAACGACGTTCCCGAACCGACAAACCCTCAGCCTGTCGATGCCCGGAACGCGGAAATCCGATTCGAGAACATCCAGTTCAACTACGGCGATAAAACGGTGCTGCAGGATGTCAATCTGACAATCAAACCCGGTCAGCTCGTGGCGCTTGTGGGAAGCAGCGGCTCAGGGAAAACCACCATTACCAACCTGCTCCTCCGCTTCTACGATCCCCAACAGGGCGCTGTCAAAATCGGCGGCGTGGATATCCGGAACGTTTCGACGAAGGAACTGCGCCGGCAGATTGCACTCGTGACACAGGAAACGATTTTGTTTCACGATACGATCCGTCGGAACATCGCGCTCGGCCGTCCGGATGCCACCGATGCAGAAGTGGAAGCCGCCGCGAAAGCCGCCAACGCGCATGAATTCATCATCCAGCGTCCGGAAGGCTACGATGCCGTCGTCGGCGAAAAGGGAACGAATGTTTCCGGCGGCCAACGTCAGCGCATCGCCATCGCGCGGGCCATTTTGAAGAACGCGCCGATTCTGGTGCTTGATGAAGCGACCAGCGCGCTGGACACCGAATCGGAACGGATCGTGCAGGCGCAGCTTGAAAAATTGATGGAAGGCCGCACCACGCTGTGCATTGCACACCGGCTTTCGACGATTCAGAAGGCGGACATGATCGTCGTCATGCAGGCCGGCCGGGTGGTGGAAACTGGAACTCACGCGGAACTTCTGGAGCGCGGCGGGGTTTACAAGAAATTGCACGACCTCCAGTTCAATGGCTGAAGGTCTGAAGAGTGTATGGACAGATCAAAAATTATCACGGGAATCGGGGTGCTGATCGCAGTAATCGGGCTCGGCCTCGGAATCGGCTGGCTGGCAACGCGCCCAGGAAAGCTGCCACCACCACCGACGCCAGAACCCAGTGTTGCGTCCCCAACGATCAAAACCATCGAATCCAACGCTCCAGTTGTCTCCCGTCCGGCTGTGCCGCGACCGAGAGTCCCTTCACCAGTCATTCGGCCCACGCCTGAACAGGTCGCTGCAATCGCTCCGACCGAAGACACCGCGACGACCTGGGAGGATCGATTGGATGAAATTCTCGCCTCCGAAGACGAGGACACCAACAAGGTCCAGCAACTTCTGATTCTGTTTCCATCGTTGCCACCGGACGGCCAGGATGAAGTGGCACAGCATCTTTCAAATCTGGTGGAGGACGAGGATTATGCCCCGCTGGGTCAACTCCTTCTGGACCCAAAACTCCCTGAAGAGGTTTTGGACACGCTGCTTGCCGACCTGCTCAACCGCCCGAATGAAACAAAGCTTCCCATGTTTCTCGAAGTCGCGTTCATCCCCAACCATCCCAAAGCTGAAGAAGCCAGAGATCTGCTTGAGCTGTATCTCGACGAGGACTACGGCACCGACCGCGCGACGTGGCAGATGAAGATGGAGGAATGGCTGAAGGAAAATCCGGACTAGAGCATTCGAGAAATCTCGTAGCCGCCGAGGTAACGGGCAGAACCGTGGGCAGTCGGAATCATTCCTGGTTCGGCGCTTCCAACAGACGCGGTTTCCGTTCGTGTGTTGGAAGCCAGATGCGAAACGAAGTTCCGCGATCCACACCGCTTTCCAGTTCAATCCTTCCGCCGTGTGCACGGACAATCCGCTGCACGATCATCAGGCCAAGTCCTGAACCTTTCTTTTTCGTGGTGTAGAACGGTTCGAAGATTCGGTTCAATTGTTCCTGCGGAATTCCGCCGCCGGTGTCCACCACACTCACCCAGACGCCGTCCGACCCTTCCCCCGTCTGAAGCGTCAATGTCCCGCCCCGGTTCATGGCCTGCATGGCGTTCTTCACCAGATTGACGAGCACCTGTTGAATCTGTCCGAGATCGAGCGGTGCTGCGGGAAGACGTCGTGCCAAGCGGCATACGACCGTCAATCCGCGATTCTCCAGTTCAGGGCGAAGCAGATCGACGGTTTTCTGCACAGCTTCGTTCAGCGACGCCGGTTTCAATTGTGGCGTTGTGGGGCGGATCGCTTGCAGGAACTGTGTGACGATGTAATCCAGTCGATTGATTTCACCCTTCGCAACATTCAGATACTGCTCCAGCCTCAAAATCGAATCTGCTCCCGCTGTGTTGGGACTGGAATGGGTAACGCGCACTTTCGAGTGCCCCCTGCCGCCTCCAGCGGTCGCACGAAATTTCTTCAGCTCGCGTTCCATCAATTGAAGATGGATGTGAAGGGCGTTGAGCGGATTGCCGATTTCATGCGCCACGCTGGCAGCAAGCAGTGTGAGCGCCTGAATGCGTTCGCTCTCGATCGCCTCAAAAGTTTTCTGCCGCGCTTCGGTGGCGTCGTGAAGAATCAATGCCACGCCCGAGCTGCCCGCCGCTTCGCCATCCAGCGGCGCGGCGTACAGGCGCAGAAATCGCGGCCGCGGATAATGCACTTCAAATTCATGACGAACAACGTTCTGCCCGCCGGAACTGTCGATGCGAAGAACCTCCTTCCAGTCCAGCTCCGGAATGAAGCGCCCGATCGGTTCGCCTTCAGCGCCCGCCTGCAGCCCGACCAGCCGCGTGACCGCCTGGTTGAAGTAAAGCACCTTCCCCTCCTCATCCACCACCAGCACGCCGTCCTCGATCGTGTTGAAGAGTGTTTCGAGAAAGCTGCGTTCCCGCGCGAGCCGCTGAACAACAGTTTGCAGACCTTCGGCATCCAGCCGTCCAATCCGGCCAAGCACCTTGTCGAGAAAACTGGATTTGGGAGGCATCGTTCCGAAAAACTTCAAAGCTCAAAGAAAACTCAAATTCATCCCCACGCCCACATCACGCCTTCACGCCTTCACGCATCACGCCTTCACGTTTCACGTTCCGCTTAAAACCACTTCCGCTTCTTGAAATACCAATAGGTGGCCGCTGTGGACACCACCATGATCGTTCCGGCAACTGCATATCCATGCTTCAGCTTCAGCTCCGGCATATCGTGGAAGTTCATTCCATACCACGTGCCGATCATCATCAGTGGTGTCGTGATGACCGTGATCAGCGTGAGCAGCTTGACCACTTCGCCGGTCTGGTTGGACGAAAGGTTAAGGTAAACCTGGAGAATGCCGGTCAACGAATCGGTGTAAGTCTGCGCCAGTTCTGAAATCTGGAACAGCGAATCGTAAACGTTGCGGTAATACGGAACCATGTGGGCGCGGATCAGCTTGAATTCCCCGCGGGCAAATCGCGCCAGCACTTCACGCTGCGGACCGATGATCCGCCGCAGATGCAGCACTTCCTTTTTGATCTGGATCAGCCGGTTGAGCGTGTCACGCGTCGGATTCTCAAGCACCTGCTGCTCCAGCTCCGCAATCTCAAACGCCAGTTCATCGAGCGCCGGTTTGTAATTGTCCACGATGGAATCCAGCAGCGTATAAGCGACGCGATCTGGCGCGCGCGCAATGTTCACCGTGCTGCGCACCGCCTGTTCTTCCGTGGACGAAACACTGCGCATTGGCGTGTCGTGATACGTCACCAGGAAATTTTTCCCCAGAAAGAAGTTCAGTTCCCTCGTGGCGAACACGCCGTCCTTGCGACTGTAGTCCACCGCATGAATCACCATGAAAAGATAGGCGATGAACCGATCGTCCTCCTTCGGCTGATATTCCACGACCTTCGGCGACGGACTGACCATCACGCAATCCTCAATGGACAGCGGGTGGAAATGAAACACGTCTTCCAGAACGTATTTCGCCTCCTCGGGCGTGGGATTCTCGAGGTCCACCCAGAGGAACAGGTTCGTGTCGCTCAGCAAAGTGGGCATGAGAAACATCTCGATGTCCTTGCTGTGCAGCCGGCCCTGAGTTGTAAAAACGAGTGATCGGATCATTCGCGTCTTTCCCGCGTTCGCGCTTGCGCTGCGGTGTCGCTTGAACTGCGTCAAATCTTAGGTGCGAACCGGTTCAACGCAAGCGCTCGTTGTCCATACGTTCTGTAACTCGCCTCTATTGAACACTGCAGCGTCACACTCGACCGTCGCAACAGGACATCCAGCAAACCGCAGAGATCGATTTGGAGATGTTGGCTTACGCTGTCTTCAATCCAAACAGCCGCTTCGACTTGATCAGTTCGGCGATCGGTTTCGGAACCGATTTTTCCCACGCGGGATCACCGGATTGAATCTGCTGCAACACGTCACCGGAATAAACCCCCAACGCCGCGGGATCGTAATTGCGGATGCTTTCGATGAAACCGTTCTCAATCAGATGCGCCAGCAGGTGCTTCTGATGCGGTGCGATATCCATGTTTTCCAACGTGGTGATGCGGCCATTGCGATCAAGAGACGGATAGACGTAAAGCTTCACGCCGGCGCGGAACAATTGCCCAAACGATTCCAGCAATCCACCGGGCATGCCCGTGTAAAATTTCTCGTCGAAAATATCCCGCAATCGCACCAGCCCCAGCGGAAGCCCGATTGGCTTTTGAGTGTAGCGCGAAAGATACGTCACCAATCGATGGTAACGCAGGAAGTTTGAAAGCAGCACAGGCCTGCCAAGCGCGCTCAACATATCAACCCGCTCCAGAAAATCGCGATGATCGATCCCGTCGCCAATCTGAAGCTGCCGCAAGGTCATTTCGAGAATCACGATCGGCGTTTCGCCGCCCAGCGCCTCGGAACAGCTGAATTGCTCCAGCGCGCGGTCCATCATGTCGAGCATCGGCATCGTCAGCGGACGAAAACTTCCACGCTGGACCAGCACCGGTTTTTTGTAGAGCACCTCTCCCCACTGCACCGTGTCGCCGTTGGCAGTGAACATCGCGGCTTCCGTCAGCCCCTGTTTCACCAGCAGCAGCGCCATCAGACGATTATCCACACGCGCAAAGGCCGGACCGCTGAACCGGATCATGTCCACCTCCACTCGTTCCCACGTGAGATTATCCAGAAGCGAGCGAATCAAGTTCTCGGGATCGTGATGCGAATAAAACGTTCCGTAGATGAGATTCACTCCCATGATGCCGAGCGCCTCCTGCTGACGCGCGCTTTCGCGATCGAGCATCCGAACATGAATCAGAATTTCGGAAGACGCGGAATGCGGTTCGGTCTGGAACCGAATGCCCATCCAGCCGTGTCCATCCTCGCGCCGGTTGTAACTGCTCGTCGCAACGGTGTTCGCGAAGGCGAAGAAGGCGGTTTTGTCACCGCGCGTTTTCTCAAGCCGCTCCAGGATGAGATTGTATTCGTGCTCCAGCATGGAGCGAAGCCGCTGCCGGCTCACGTAACGATCGGCCGGACCATAAATCGCGTCGCTCACCGCCATGTCGTAGGCTGAGATCGTTTTGGCGACAGTTCCAGAAGCACCACCCACGCGGAAGAACCAGCGGGCCACCTCCTGCCCTGCTCCGATTTCGGCAAAGGTTCCGTACCGTTTCGCATCCAGATTGATGCGCAAAGCCTTTTGATTGGTGTTCAACACTTCGCTGGCCATGCGCGGAGTATTCAACGGCCTGTTCAACGAAGCCAGTCCGGATTCATGTCCGCGCTGCATACCCTTCCCCGCGCTCGAAGTTTTCACAGCGAATTCAAGGTCAACGATTTTAGAAGGGGCCGTCATCCCCGCGATTAGTCTTCAGAAAATCTTTCGTCCGGCAGTGGACATTCACGAACGAACAGTCAACTTTCCATGTCTCAACGCGCAATCTCACGCATGAAATCCACGGTCTGGCAACGTCATCGGAGGCCTGAATGAGCGACCTGCTCGCGGCACGTTCGCAAATGGCGATGTCGCTCGCCTTTCACATCATCTTCGCCGTGGTCGGCATTGCGATGCCGCTGATGATGGTGATCGCCGAATGGAAGTGGCTGCGCACCCGCGACGATGTTTACCTGACACTCGCCAAACAATGGGCCAAGGGAACGGCCATTCTGTTCGCCGTGGGCGCCGTTTCGGGAACGGTACTGTCCTTCGAACTGGGTCTGCTCTGGCCGGAATTCATGCGCTACGCCGGACCGATCATCGGCATGCCCTTCTCACTGGAAGGATTCGCCTTCTTTCTCGAAGCGATTTTCCTAGGCATCTACCTCTACGGCTGGAAACGCGTTTCACCCTGGGCACACTGGTATGCCGGTGTCATGGTCGCATTAAGCGGCATGTTGTCCGGTGTGTTTGTCGTCACTGCAAACGCGTGGATGAACACGCCTGCCGGATTTGAAATCGTGGATGGCAAACCGGTGAACATCGATCCAATCGCCGCAATGTTGAATCCCGCCGCGGCGCAACAGGTGATTCACATGACGCTGGCTGCATACGCCGCCGTCGGTTTTGCAGTGGCCGCAATCCACGCCTTCATGCTGCGCCGCGATCGCGAGAATCTTTTTCACCGCCGCGCCTTCGTCATCGCCTTTGTGGTGGGAGCGGTGGCTTCCGTGCTGCAACCGGTCAGCGGCGATTTCCTCGCGCGACAGGTGTTTCGCTATCAACCGATCAAGCTGGCCGCGATGGAAGGCCAGTTCGAAACGGAACAACGCGCACCACTGCGCATCGGCGGCTGGCCGGATGAAGAAACAGAAACCACACGTTACGCACTCGAAATTCCCGCCGCGCTGAGCCTGCTGGTGCATCATCGCCCGGATGGCGAGATCAAAGGATTGAAGGAATTTCCCCGCGATGAATGGCCACCCGTCGCGATCGTTCACGTGTCGTTTCAAATCATGGTCGGCTGCGGCATTGCCATGATGGCCGCGGCATTGATCGGCGCCTGGCTGATGTGGCGAAAGCGAAAGCTGGCGGATCAACGCTGGTTTCTGAATCTGGTCATGTTCTGCGGGCCCCTCGGATTCATCGCCATTGAAACCGGTTGGACCGTTACGGAAGTCGGACGTCAGCCCTGGGTCATCTACGGCCTCATGCGAACCGCTGATGCCGTCACTCCGATGCCGGGGCTGATTGTGCCGTTCATTTCATTCACGCTGCTCTACATCTTCCTCGCATTCGTGGTGGTGTTCCTGTTGAAACGCCAGGTGTTCCAAAGCCCGCGCATTCTCAAGAAACCGGAAAGGAGCAATCCGTGATCACGCTGGCGGAACTGGTCGGTGTGGTGATGCTGGTGTCGCTGATCTTCTACGCCCTCGGTGCCGGCGCGGATTTCGGCGGCGGTGTCTGGGACCTTTTCGCAAGCGGACCACGCGCAAAACAGCAGCGCGAACTGATCGCAAAAGCCATCGGCCCCATCTGGGAGGCGAATCACGTCTGGCTGATTCTCGTTGTGGTGCTGCTGTTCGTCGCATTTCCGCAGGCGTTCTCGGCCATTTCCATTGCGCTGCACATTCCGCTGACGTTGATGTTGATCGGCATCGTGCTGCGCGGTTCCGCCTTTGTGTTTCGCAGCTACGATTTGCAGACGGATGAAGTTCAACGGCGCTGGAGCCGCCTGTTCGCGGTGGGAAGCATCATTGCACCCATCATGCTCGGCGCGTGTGTCGGCGCGGTTGCGTCGGGCGACATTCGCGTGGACATCGATTCCGGCCGCGTTCAGACGAACTTTTTCTCGCAATGGCTGGCGCCGTTCCCGATCGCGATCGGCCTTTTCGCACTCGCGCTGTTTGCGTTTCTGGCGGCGGTGTATTTGAGCCTCGAGGCGGAGGAACCGGAACTGAAGGAGGATTTTCGCAATCGCGCCCTCTGGGCTGGAGTCGGTGTCGGCGTGCTCGCGTTCCTGTGTCTTTATCTTTCGGGCAAAGGCGCGCCGCTGATTCGAGCTGGACTGGCGAAATCGTGGTGGGCAGTTCCATTCCAACTCCTGACCGCCGCTGTCGCGCTGGCAGGCATCGGGACGTTGTGGTTCCGAAAATTTTGGGCCGCCCGCATTCTCGCAATCACACAGGTCACACTGATCATCCTGGGCTGGGGCCTCGCGCAGTTTCCGTATCTGGTCGAACCGGATTTGACCTTCACAAATTCCGCCGCCCCGGAAAGCGTCCTAAAACTCCTGCTCATCGCACTGGCTGCAGGAGCCGTGCTCTTGTTCCCATCGCTCTGGTATCTCTTCCGCGTCTTCAAAACACGAGACTGACAACAATCGAAATACCGCACGCGAGGACGCGAACGAAAAACGGTTCAACAATCCGCAATCCGCAATCCAAAATCCGCAATTCCTCAGGCATTGCCCCCACATGCATTCGCCTCAACGGCCATTAGGTTGCTGTCAGCGACATGAAACCGGTTTACATCGGCACGAGCGGCTGGATCTACAAGAGCTGGCGCGATGTGTTTTATCCCGAAGACATTTCCGGCAAGGAACATCTCGAGTTTTACGCCACGCAATTTCCCACCGTCGAAATCAACGCGACGTTCTACCGGCTGCCGCCGCTTTCCATGGTGAAGGGCTGGCACGAACGTGCGCCGCGAAATTTCCTTTTTGCCGTCAAAGGCAGCCGCTTCATCACGCACATGAAAAAACTGACGAATCTTGGCGGCGGAGTGAATCGATTCACTCGCCGCATGCGTCCGCTCAAGGAACATCTCGGACCGATTCTCTGGCAGCTGCCACCAAGTCTCAAATTCGATCCGGACCGACTGGATTGTTTTCTTAAGAAACTTCCGAAGAGTCTGCGTCACGCCGTGGAATTCCGGCATCGCAGCTGGTATGAGGACGAGGACACGTTCAACATTCTTCGCCGTCACGATGTCGCCCACGTTTCACTGAGTTCCCAATCGATGCCGACGGACCTGACCGTCACTTCCGATTTCATCTACATCCGGTTCCATGGACTCGAAGGCGGTTTCGCGCACGATTACTCGCGCGCGGAGCTGGACCCGTGGGCCGAACACATCCGCAAACAATCGCGCGCAGGAAACACCGTTTTCGCCTACTTCAACAACGACATGAACGTCCGCGCGCCCATGAACGCAAAGATGTTGATGGAAATGACTCAGGCGGTTCAGCCGTCATCAGGCACGTTGAGCAGCCACAGATGAAACACAGATTGAACACAGATAAGATCCTGCGGTGGGACCCGTAGATGAATCTGTGTTCCCTTCTGTGGCTAAAAGGTCGCCCCCTAAATTGAACTTTCGCGCCGGTCGGTCCTCCCTATACTGGGTGACCATGTTCCGTATTCAGGATTTACATGTAAAAGAAATCGTTCGGTTGCAGGCGCCGCGAGCACTCAAGGCGGAATTGCCTGTCTCCGACGCCGCCAGCGAAACCGTGGCACGTGGACGCGAGGCGGTGACACGCATTCTCCACCAGGAAGATCCGCGCCTTCTCGTGGTGGTCGGCCCCTGCTCCATCCATGACACAAAAGGCGCTCTGGAATACGCCACCCGCCTTGCCGCGCTGCGCCGTGAATTCGCGAGCGAAATGGAAATTGTGATGCGCGTCTATTTCGAAAAACCGCGCACCACCATCGGCTGGAAGGGACTGATCAACGACCCGCACCTGGACAACAGCCAGGACATCGAAACCGGACTGAAGATCGCGCGCAGATTGTTGCTCGACATCACCGCGATGGGCATTCCCACCGCCACCGAATTTCTCGATCCCATCATTCCCCAATACATTGCCGACCTGATTTCATGGGCGGCGATTGGGGCGCGCACCACCGAAAGCCAGACGCATCGTGAACTGGCAAGCGGACTTTCCATGCCGGTCGGATTCAAGAACGCCACCGACGGCAGCCTTCAGATCGCCGTGGATGCAATGTATTCGGCGCGCACTGCGCACAGTTTTCTCGGAATCGATCAGGATGGATTTACAGCAATTGTCCGCACGACCGGCAATCCCAATGGCCACGTTGTGCTTCGTGGCGGCCGCACGCAGACAAATTACGACGCCAAGAGCATTGCCGATGCGGAAGCGAAGTTGACCGCGGCAAAGTTGCGTCCGGTGATGATGGTCGATTGCAGCCATGCGAATTCCGGCAAACAACCCGCCCGGCAGGAAGATGTCTGGAAAAGCATCATCGAACAACGCATCGGCGGAACCAAATCGCTCATCGGTGCAATGATCGAAAGCTATCTCCAGGAAGGCGCCCAGCCGATTCCGAAGAATCCATGCGATCTCCGTTACGGCGTGTCGATCACGGATGCGTGCATTTCGTGGGATACCACCGAGCGAATTCTCCGATGGGGATTTGAAAAACTCTCAAGCGCGTCGAAGGAAGTCGCAGCGGCGCGTTAACGCAGGTGGCGTAACGCCGCTCGATTATCGGTCCCGCACAGCACATTGACTCGGCGCCGGGCTCGTCCGACGTTCACTGGAAAGATGAAACCCAGGCGCCATCCCCTGACTGCCATTCGCCTTGGGTTGTGCTGCCAGTTTTTCCAGGAACCGATCAAGTTCAGGACGACAACCGCGGCAGCCATGTTGCGCCGCACAGATTCGAAAGCTCGCCTCGCTTATCTCGCGGAGCTGTGCCGCGCCAATGCTGAAGCTCTCATGCTGGCACTTCAATACTGCGCCACCAATGGAATAGGAGCATTCCGAATCACGAGCCAGATTCTTCCGCTGAAGACGCATCCCGAGGTTGGCTACGGCATCGATCAACTTCCGCTCGCGTCGGAAATCGTTGCTGCATTTCGCGCGTGCGGCGAGTTCGCCCGGCAGAATCAGATTCGGCTTTCTTTTCACCCGGACCAGTTCGTCGTCCTCAATTCGCCGCGAGCAACAACCGTTGCCGCTTCTGTGGCGGAACTGGTGTATCAAGCTGAAGTCGCAGAATGGATCGGAGCCGATGTCATCAACCTGCACGGCGGTGGCGGATACGGAAACAAACCAGCCTCACTGCTGGCCTTGCGCAGGAGCATCGATCAGCTCCCGGAAAATGTGCGTTCCAAACTGACGCTTGAGAACGACGACCGGGTCTTCACTCCATCCGATCTCCTCCCGGTGTGTGCGGACACTGGCATCCCACTGGTTTACGACGTTCATCATCATCGATGCCTGAAAGACCATCTCAGCGTGGAAGAAGCCACAGTCCGAGCTGCCGCGACGTGGACACGCGAGCCGTTATTTCACATATCCAGTCCCATCGCAGGATGGAACGGACCCGATCCGTCGCGTCACGCAGATTACATCGACAGTCACGACTGGCCGGATTGCTGGAACGACACGACGCTGACGGTGGAAGTGGAGGCAAAGGCGAAAGAACTCGCTGTTAAAAAACTTCAACAGGAACTTTCAATGCGCCGACTTTCCCGCACGCGGCCAGCCCGATCGAAATTGGCATTCTGATTTCCAGAACCGCGTCAAACCCATCCTCCGTTTTGTGCCGCGCGCATTATGTGCTACGCTCCGCGCATGAACAAAAAGGCTTTGGGAAATTCAGACCTTGGGATCACACCCATCGGTTTCGGTGCGTGGGCGATCGGTGGCGATTGGGAATTCGGCTGGGGCAGCCAGGACGACGCACAGTCGATTGCCGCAATTCACCGCGCGCTGGAACTCGGAATCAACTGGATCGACACCGCGGCAATCTACGGTCTCGGCCATTCGGAGGAAGTGGTCGCGCGCGCGTTGAGCGAATGGAAGGGAAACCGGCCTTACGTTTTCACCAAGTGCGGCATGGTTTGGGATTCGCAGGGGAAGGTCGGCTACTCTCTGATCGCCGACTCCGTCCGACGCGAATGCGAAGCCAGTTTGCGCCGGCTGAAAACGGATGTCATCGATCTGTATCAAATTCATTGGACCGCGGATGATCTCAACGAAACCATCGAAGGCTGGAAAACGCTCGCCGCATTGCAGAAGGAAGGAAACGTTCGATGGATCGGCGTTTGCAATGCCACCGTGGAGGAACTGACAGAGCTGCATAAAATCGCGCCCGTGACATCGCTGCAGCCGCCCTACTCTCTCATCCGCCGCGACGTCGAGAAATCCCAGCTGCCCTGGTGCCATCGCGAGCATGTGGGGGCGATCGTCTATTCGCCGATGGAATCCGGACTTCTGACCGGCGCCATGACTCGCGAACGCCTTGCGTCTCTTCCGAAAAGCGACTGGCGCACAAAGAACGAGCGTTTCCAGGAACCGAAATTGTCGCAGGCGCTCGCGCTGGTTGAACGGCTTCGCTCGGTTGGAAAACGCCACGGACGTTCGCCGGGTGAAGTGGCCATTGCCTGGACCTTGCGGCAAAACGCCGTCACAGGAGCCATTGTCGGCGCACGAAATCCCGAACAGGTCGAAGGCACCATCGGCGCGATGGAATTCCGGCTGAATCCGGCGGAGATCGAAGAGATCGAAGGCAAGCCGCAGCCGGCATAACGTACGATGATTTAGCGTTTGAACTGCGGATGCTCGCGCAGCTGACGGAGCGTTTCCGGTCGAAGCGGCGATTGTCGATAGACCGATTCCCAGAGCGGCTCCGCGCTGTCGGAACGTTCGGCGCGCTGAAGCCAGCGTTCGTCGAGCGGTTCTTCGATCAGCTCAAGACGATTCGCCGCCACGGTGGTTTCCTCCTTCATTCCACTCGGATGCCCCGCGCCGACATAAAATCCGCCCAGCAACATTGCCGCACGCGCCAGTGTGCTGCGCGTGAAGTTCGCAAGCGAACAAGGACGAGTTGGATCGAGCGCGCGAAAAAGATCGGAGAACAACGACACCGTCCACATCGCTGGATTTTTTCGCGGCGAATGTGGGTCGAAGAGAATCGCATGTGGCGGCTCAACATCGGCAGGCATCCGTTCGTCCGACACTTTCCTGATCCAGGACGGAAAGTCGCCGAGCAGAACAGTCCAACGCGCTTCCCATTTTCCAGAAGTGAACACGACGTGACCCTGTTCGATCAGCTTCTGAAGACTCATGGCGAAGGGAGTCGGATAAACAAGCTCTGCTGCGTGCTGAAGCGCGAATGCTGCGGCATCGAGGGTCTGATCGAAGCTGATAATTCGAAGCTGTCGAAGCGCGTTTGAACAAGGAACTGACTCTGTAATCAGGCGAATCGCGGTCAGCGCATTGGCAGCAGCCCCGAGACCGACATCCCAAAGAACAAATGGTTCCGGCTTGGCATTCGCGCGATCGATGAGTCGGAGCTGGCGAACATACAAAGCCTCCGCTTCAGCAACCGGCCCGATCCCAGGATGAAACGTTTCGTCATCGGCAAGCGAATGAACACTGTGGCTCCCGTTCGAAAGAAGTCGGAGCCGGTATTTGTTGTCGAAAGCCACTGACGAAAACGAAGCAAGCCTCGGGAGACGAACATTGAAAGTCGCCCGCCGGTCGGCTTGAAGCCTGGGCACAAGACAGCCGGCTGCAGAGCACCCCAGCTGCCCCAAGCGAATTCAGCTCAGAACCAGCCCTTTTTATTCTGAACGTAGGTGCGGACGAATTCTTCGTCGCTCTTGGTGAGATAGATGATGCCTTCGATCAGTCCCACAAGGCTGCCAAAGCCGCAGGTGCAGATCGTGATGACAATCTGGATGATGCCTTCTTTGGTATATCCGAGGATGAACTTGTGAACCCCAAATCCGCCGAGAAGAATCCCGCAGATTCCGGCCGTAATTTTCTTTTCCGCTCCTGCTGGTTTGTCGCTCATAGAAGTTCCTTTCTCGCGCTCCCCAATACACGTGTTGTCCCGAAGCGTCAACGGGAAGTTCCCTTTCGTCGCAGGAAAACTCGTCATTCCAGTCACGCAAAAACTCTCATTAACACCGCCTCTTCAGCGCGGTGAAAACCGGACTGAGTTGCAGAGAGCCGTTTCCAACCACTTCATCGATGCGACGAAAAACACCGTCGCAAACCCGAATTCGCAGTCGTCCAAATCATCAATCGCCAAACATAAAATCAAAAATAAAAAAGCCCCTCCGCCTCGATAGCGAAGGGGCTTCTGAAATTGCCTCGATCAAAGCTGTTTCATCGCTTCGTCGAGCGCGTTCAGCAGAGGCTGCATCGAAGCTTCGGTCTCGTCGCCCATGTTCGAAATGCGGAACGTGGTTCCCTTGATCTTTCCGTAACCGCCATCGATCAGGAAGCCATGGTCTTTCACGAGTTTCTGGAGCTTTGGCACGTCCACCGTGCGGCCGCCCGGCTTTGCACCGTTGTTCACGCAAGTCAACGTGAGCGATTCAAATCCCGCATCCGGGAACAGCGTGAACCCATGCTTCGCCGCCCAGTCGCGGACAAGCTTGTTGGTCTTCTGATGCCGTGCGTAGCGATTCTCAAGGCCTTCCGCGAAGAACTCGTCGAGCTTCGATCCCAGCGCAAAAACGTGGCTGATGCTCGGCGTGCTCGGTGTCATGCTCTGCTCGGCGTTCTTCTGGAACTCAGCGAAGTCGAAGTAATACCCGCGATCCTTCACCGTCGCCGCCTTCGCAAGCGCCGCAGGCGAGCAGACGAACACCGCGAGTCCGGGCGGCAACGCAAATGCCTTTTGCGTGCCGGCGAGCAGGACGTCAATTCCCAGCTCGTCAAACTTCAGCGGCACTGCAGTCATCGAACTGACCGCATCGACGATGAACATGACGTCGGGATATTTCTTCTTCAGCTCGGCAATTTCCGCCAGCGGGCTCATCACACCGGTGGAAGTTTCGTTGTGAATCAGCGTGATTGCATCGAACTGGCCGGTCGCGAGTTTCTTGTCGATTTCAGACGCGCGGATCGGCGAGCCCCATGGAACCTGCAACGCTTCCGCTTCCTTGCCGCAGCGTTTGGAGACATCGAGCCACTTGTCCGAGAACGCGCCGCACATGCAGTTGAGCACCTTCTTTGTGACCAGATTCCGGATGGAGCCTTCCATCACACCCCAGGCGGACGAGGTGGAGAGATAAACGAGCTGCTTCGTGGAGAGCAGCTGCTGAAGCTGAGGCTGAATTTTCGCGTAAAGATCCTTAAATCCCTGCCCGCGATGACCAATCATTGGCGACGTAAGAGCCTTGAACGTCTTCTCGCTCACCTCGACCGGTCCCGGAATATGCAATTTCACATGTGCCATAAAAGCTTGTGAAAGTTTTCACGAGGGTTTGCGGAAACGCAAGGGAGTTTTGGACTGAAGGCGGGCCAAAGGGCGCAATTGGGACACCCGGCCATGAAATGTTCTTTGAAAGACACCGCACGGGAAAGTGCCACCGGAAATTACGGATTCACCTTCTCGACGTGCTGCCTGCGCCACTGCGCGTAATCCTTGATGATTTCAGCAGGATTTCCCGTAAACCATGCATATCCCGCCCTTCGTTCGCTCGAAATTTCATCGATACGATCGTGAATCGTTTTGTCGCGATCACCGAACAGCGGCCGGTTCGTTCCCACCTCGTAGTAGCGCGCCCAGATCGGACCGCTTCCAGGCGAATCCACGAGGAATCGTCCCGCGGGTCCGGTGGAGCGATAAGCTTTGTCCCTGATGGCTGTTTTCTCAAACCAGTTGATCGCTCCGTCCACCGCTTGAATGATGTCCCGTCCCGGTTCGGACAGACGCATCAGGAACCTTACCATCGCCGCACTTTCCATCGACGCCAGCGAACTCATTTCGAAATTCCGGGCGGAAGTCGGCTGAAGCGTCAGGGCATCGCATTGCTGCGGCCAGACGGTGCGTTGTCCATCCACAATCACCTGCGACGCAAGCACGCAACGCAGGCCGTTCGAAAACACGTTGGACGCCCGGCGGCGGTAATCTTCGGGAACAAAGGCGTAAGTGTCAGTTCCTCGCGAAACTTCCCACAACAGATTCATCACGTTCACAACGGCGTTGTCATTGAACGTGACGGCATCGTGATAACCGCCATCCAACGGCCAGACCTGCGGCCAGCCGCCATTCGGATATTGCGCGTTGAAAAGGTAATTGAGTCCGCGAAGGAAGCTCTCTTTCAGTACGGGTTGATTCGCCGAAGCCGAGATGACCCGTGCGAGGAACCGAAGTTGCAATGTTGTTCCCTCATTGTCGATGGTGCCCACATAGCTCCATCCATTTTGAGGAATGTCGAAATCGGCCACGGATTGAAATCGCGAAGCATTGGCCGGCGCGTAGAACATTCCGGGCGAACGCGGTTTGCTGATCATGTCCATGTTCTTGCTCCACCCACCAGCCGGCGTCTGGAAAGTGACGATGTTGGACGCAATGCGCTGAGCTTCCGCGCTGCCATACCACTCCGCCGGACGCCCCAGCGGAACGCCCCTTCTCGAACTCGTCTCAGTTGGAACCGACGCTTTCGGAATTTTATGCTCCTGCAATTCCCGCCGAAATGCATCCTGATCCTCCTTCCGCTGACGGACCGATCGTTCGAGATAATCTCTCCACGCCTGCCGTTCGGATTCCGGCAACGCTTCAATTCTCTCGAAGGTCAACGGCGAGGCGGCTGTGTTCGTTCCGATGATTTCCGCTACGAGAGAAAACGGCTGCAACATCAGCAGCAACAACACCGCTTTTGCAACAGCCAGGAAGCAAAGTTTCTTCTTCATTGTCGTCAAACTGGGAACGGGACACGGCAATAGATCATTTCCAATGATCAGAAGTTACGACATTCCGCCGATTCCGGTTTTTGAGGCTCTTTCCCCGCGCGATATGCTGCGCGCTCCGCCCCCACCGACATAGGTAGGGCAAAGCTGCCGCTTTGCCCCATATTTCCGCACCGACAGGTGCGTTCCGTTCATCAACGACACACGCACCAGAATCGATTGAACCCTTCACCGAAGCGTAATCCCATCCTCTCCCTCTCCTCCGAGCGAACGCCGGAGGAGAGGGCCGGGGAGAGGAGGCTTTCGGACGAGTAAGGACGCCGTTGCACCCGGCTGACCGCGCAATGACGCCGACACCGTGCTGAAACACGGTAATGAGAGCTTGCCCTGAAGCGCGACAAAACCCGCTTGCTTTATTCAACCGATTTTCAGGCGGAGCGGCAGCGGCAGCTCCGTCCCACCAACATAGATAGGGCAAAGCTGCCGCTTTGCCCCATATTTCCGCACCGACAGGTGCGTTCCGTTCATCAACGACACACGCCAAAATTGATGAACCCTTCATCAAAGCGTAATCCCCTCCTCTCCCTCTCCTCCGAGCGAACGCCGGAGGAGAGGGCTGGGGAGAGGAGGCTTTCGGACGAGTGAGGAACGCCGTTGCACCCGGCTGACCACGCAATGACGCCGACACCGTGCTGAAACACGGTAATGAGAGCTTGCCCTGAAGCGCGACAAAACCCCCTTGCTTTACCCAACCTATTTTCAGGCGGAGCCGCAGCGGCAGCTCCGTCCCACCGACATAGGTAGGGCAAAGCTGCCGCTTCGCCCCATATTTCCGCACCGAAATGGTGCGTTCCATTCATCAACGACACACGCCAAAATTGATGAACCCTTTATCAAAGCGTAATCCCCTCCCTCTCCCTCTCCTCCGAGCGAACGCCGGAGGAGAGGGCCGGGGAGAGGAGGCTTTCGGACGAGTAAGGACGCCGTTGCAAACGCCCGGAGAAGATTTTCCCAACTGAAATTTCGCGCCTTGAACCCCTGAACCGGGTTCACAGGGAGAGTGATGCCAGCTCGCAGCTCTTGGAATTCTCAACTGATACCAGTCTCTGAGCAGAACCAGCAAATTTCCCTTACGATCAAAGGCTCAGATTCACCAGTGGATTGGTCGCTGTCGCCGCACCGGCGGCGTTCACGATCGGTGCCACGGGCGCGCCCGCAACGGAGTAATTGGTGGTGTTGTTCTGACAGACGTTCCGCAGAAAAACAGCCGAGCTTCCCGAATTCACCTGGATGCCCATATCGCATTCACTCACGTGATTGCCTTCAATCCGATTTCGAGTCGAACTCGCCCAAATGCCCGCAGCATCACTCCCCTGGCCCGCCAGCCTCACATGACAGTTCAGCACGGAGGTTCCGCCATTGGCATAGATGCCGGCATTACGGATCTCGGTGACATTGCACCGCTCCACCAACCCGCCCTCGACGTAAATCCCCCATGCGTAGTTGGAATTGGTGACGGCGTTCACATTACATCCCAAAATTGAAGCCGCGCCCCCTTTCGCCCGGATGCCATACGAGCTGGAACCATTGCCGGAAATATTGCTGACCTTCGAGTTGATAATGCTGCAAGCGTTCGTGTCCGCGTCTATGCCGAAGGCACCCGCTGCTGACGAGCCATCGACGAAGCACTGTTGGATCAATGCCGACGAATCTTTCGCCCGAATCCCGGCGGCGGAGCCACTGCTGCTGCCACCCGTCGTGTTAATTACCGAACAGCGTTCCACGTGGCGCCCGACAATCCCCACCGCATGAGATGCGTTGCCTAATCCATACGTCAAAGAAACAGTGCAATTCCTCACCGCCGCCGCCTCGATCCCAATCGCCTTGCCCGTACTCGAAGTGCTCACGTAGAAAACACTGCAATCGCTCACCGTCGAATCGCCCTCTTTAATCCATATTCCCCTGCTGAGTGCCGATCCGGAAATTTCAGTGACCACGCATCGCACAACCATTCCACGGTCCAGATGGATTCCATAAGTTTCTTCAGTGCTGCTCAAGCCCTTCACCCGGCAGTCCTGCACAAAGGAGTTGCCATAGTTCAAAACGATCCCACCCCGGCTCGCTCCGTTACCCATCACCTGACAGCGGCTGACACGAAGCGCCTCGCTCAGATGAATTCCATACCGACAGTTTTCGATCTGCAGATCCTCGAGGACGCCGGCGCCGCGGGAAAAATATTGAATCGCGCCGCTCCAATTCCGGATCCGACCGTTTCGCACTGAGAGATTGGCGCCATCACCGCCGTCATCATTGAGCAACGTGATTCCGTGACGATCCGCTTCACCTGTGCCGATGAGGGTAAATCCGTTCAGGTCGATCGTGACATCGGGAGCATTGATCTGAATGCCATGCTTGCCAGCCGTCGCCACGATATCGCCCGTCAGATAATAATTCCCGCGCTGATGAATCACATGCATCGCCTCGCCGCTTCCGGCCACGTTGCTGATAGCAATTCGCGGCTCAATCTGATCCAGCGACTTCATCATCGCCGACGGCGCGCCCGGCGGCGAAGTAAGCGAGCCCTGCGCAAACGTTTGGGACAGCGGCTGACTGACAAGCGAGAGCACAGTGAACGCGGCGAGAGAAGATTTGATCAGATGCAGTTTCATCGTCTGATGGAATGAGGTTGTCATTGCTTATTTTGGATTTATGTGCCGGGAGTCTTATCGCGCCGAAGACATCTGAAAATGCGACTTGAGTGGCAGCAATTCGCGAGAGGAAAGAAGAACACCTGTGACTTTGGTCGCCCGACGGAAAAGGAAATTTGAAAGGGTTACGGAATGCGACTGGCCACAATGTTCGTCTTCCGGAGGAGGAGGTTTGTCAGACAAAACCTCTATCGCTGATCTGTCTGCTGCTGCGATCCCCTGTTGGGCAGCTTTTGCACACCCATTCGGTCATCTACGTTCTTGCCATGGGCTGCCCCTACCCGCTTTTCAGCCCCCGCCAAATGAAAAATAAATAGACGCGACCCCGAAAAAATGCTGGCATTGGCGAACTGCAAATCCATCTCGGTATAGCGCCTCATCAGTTCTGCCAGTCGGCTGTTACTGCGATCGAGCCGGTCCTTTGCCGTCTTCAGAAACCGCTCGGCCTCTTTGCGCTTCCGGCTCCAGAACTCCCTGAGATTCCAGCCATAGCGATACGCCTTGTCGGCGGCCTGCATCTGGGAAGACTCCGCCAAAAGGTCCTGCGGTTTCAGGGTAACATCCACGGGCCGGTGGCCATTCGCGACCAACTCTTCATTCCGAGCCTTGATCTTTTCCGATGCCAACGTGTCGGAACCGGTGAACACGGAAACGAATTCCTCGAAGGTGAACAGGCCAGGTCGAATGGATTCGAACGCCCGGTAAGCTGTGCGGTGCATCTCATCCAGAGCGTTGTAAGCGGCAACATCCTCCTCGACCTTGGCCGGCGAATTCAGGTCCCGGGAAATCAAATGCGGGTCGCTGGTGCGAACATAAGCCGTGCTCGCATCACCGCGCATTGAGTAACGAATCTCGTTCGACATCGGCTGGCCGAACAACATCCCTCCCTTCTGGAAGTCCAGCTTGTCCGGGACGTAAGGGATCGGATCGATCGCAGCAATTTCGCCGCTGCGAGTGACAACCGCGTTCTCATCGTGCAGATCCTGGACGACGATGCCGGAATCCGCGTTGTAATAATCGTTCGGGTGATGCGACGAGAACGGATAGAAGCCCAGCTTTTCCATCGCTGCGCGCACTTCTGCCCGAGTTGCGCCGCGAACCGCTTGAATGTCCGGCTGGGATGTGACCGCCCAAAGCTCGCCGTTATACCGCATGAATCCCTCGAAGCGGTAGGCAGACTCCGGGAACAATGTGTTGTGAAGGGTAAGCCGGTGGAAATACTCAAGCCATGTGCCGTGCAAGGCCGCGGCATTCCGCTTGTACCACCGCCCGCCTTCTTCAAATACCTGGTGTTCTCCTCCCTCGATGGAACCGTCGCGCTGCCACTTTGCCGTGAACTCTCCCTCATCCAGCCATCTACCGTTTTCCTTGGCCCATGCTTCGAGGCGCAGCTCTTCTTCGGCCTTCAGCCTTTTCGCAATTGCTGCTCTTTCATCGCGCGTTCTCGGCGCTGTTTCGCCAGCGTTCTCTGCTGCCTGATGCACTCCTCGTGCGACCTCGGCTGCTGCTGCGAAACTTCCTTCAGTAAGCGCTCGTTGCGCGCCTTGTGGTAGTCGTTTAGCAGTGAACGGTCTTTGTCCATTTGAACCTCCGGATAAATTACTGACTCTTTGATTGAAACGCAAGGCGGCCATGGTCTCCGGCAAGACCTCCCGATACTCCATTTCTCCGGTATCGTAATTGAACTCGGCCGGAATCAGTTCGCTGTCGAACAGCTCGCGCTCCCGATCGAGTGTCAGCCTCGGGCCACCAAGAAAACTGACGAACGACATCGGGCTCGGATCACCGGCTAGGAACTGCCGCATCCGGTTCTCGAAGTAGGCTTGAGCCAGGTCCACGCTGATATGTTGCTCGCCAAGCACTGCGCTCTGGATGGCCAACGCAACCCGGTAGTACATCGCCTTGAGGAACCGAACGAACGCCTGAGCAAGCCCTCGCGCCCGTGACGGCGTGAATCCTTCTGCCGCAAGCGTCCTTGACGCACGCTCAACCAACGCCTCCTCAGCCGTGACCTGCGCCGGGTCCGCGCCGGGAGGAACAATCACACCAGCGCCCTCGGGCACGGCAACCTTTGAGAATGCTCGCAGCATCATCTGCTTCTCCGCATCCGTCAGAGTTGAGAACACCGGATGACCGGCCAGTTCGTGGAAGGCCAGAACGATGTTGTCGTTGCTCGGGTTCAGCGCGTCACGAACCGTCAGAGTCACGCTGCCCGGCGTCCAGATGCCTCCCTCGGCTTCACCCAATGCGGCTTGCAACACGGAAACATCAATGCCCTGCGCCGTGGCAGCATCAATGATCTCGGAGAAGCAGGGTCTTTCGTTTTGAATTCATAAGTTGGCGAGGAGCTGCAGGCAGCGGCGGGAACAAGCAGCCAGAGTTTCGCGCAATGCCGGCAGGGATTTGTTTTGGAC
>Ga0065721_10048823_pt1 | contig 76562 bp, 69 predicted proteins | sample Mesricmetagenome_FD_59108 | JGI IMG/M metagenome (GOLD analysis project Ga0065721, IMG submission 59108) | Mesophilic microbial community from rice straw/compost enrichment Sample: eDNA_1 v2 (version 2) | ecosystem: Engineered > Solid waste > Grass > Composting > Bioreactor | place: USA: Davis...
GACTCCGTTACGCCGAAGGGGATGGACCCAAAAGGACAAACAAACAACAAAAGAGAGATGATGAAAACAGACCGGCAGGCACAGTGATTTTTAATTGTCACTGAGAGTGAAGAATAATTGTCATTGAACACTGTTTCCCTTTTCGCTCGTGGGCGAAGTAGCCGGGCAATGAAAAATACGCGCCTAGTTCGGTCAAGGTTTCGATCATTTCCCGCGGACCGCCAAAGGAGTGAAGTACGAAACCGCATTCAGGTCGCGGTTCTCGTTTCAGGATTTCCAACAAGCGTCCCCAGGCCTGAAGGCAATGAATGCTGACCGGAAGATTTCGTTCTGCAGCCAGGCGCAGCTGCGCGGCAAAGACTTTTTCCTGATCGTCGATGTCGTGGTCGCGAATCCATTTGTCCAGGCCGATCTCGCCGATGGCTGAAGGTGCCGCATCCAGAAACCGTGATAGATTTTTCAGCCAATCAGACGTGCGCTCGCGGATGTACCACGGATGATAACCGAACGAAGGAATCACATTCGGGATGCGTTTCGCGAGCGCGAGCACCTGCGGCCAGTCCTCTTCGCAGGACCCGTTCACAACCATTTTTCCGATGCCCGCGCCTTCGAACTGCTGAAGGATCGAGTCCAGATGCGGTGCGAGACGCTCATCCTGAAGATGGTTGTGAGCGTCGAAAAAACGAGGCGGCATGAGCCCACTCTATTGAGCGAAGCCATAATGTCGAGCGGGTGAACGCTTACTCCGCCTTGGATTGTTCCTGCAGCTCCCTCGATGCGAGTGGCGCGGATTTCGTTTCCTTGCCGGTGGTCAGCGCCGTGGTGATTGAATTCAACAGGCTTCCCTGATCGAGCGGCTTCCGAAGAAATGCATTGGCGCCGCAGTCGGTGGCGCGACGTGCGTAGTCGGGTTTGTCACTTCCGCTCATCACGATCACAGGCAGTTCGCGGGTCTCATCCATTCGACGAATCCATTGCGCGAGTGAAAATCCATTCCATTCCATGCTGCCGATTTCGGCGGGGAAATTGACGTCCAAAAGGACAAGATCGGGATTTTCCTTCCTTGTCGCGGCCAGTGCCTGGGAGACATCTGAAGCGGCAATCACATTGAAACCGCATGCCTTCAGCTTGAAGCTGAGGGCCATCCGCACCACGGGATCATCGTCCACCAGGAGAATTTTGCGCGAGTCAGTCGCCGGTGTGCCCTGCTGCGAATCCTGCAATGACGGCTCATCGCATGCTGGCGCCGGTTTGATCTTACGTCGAAAAAACATGCTGAAAGGATGCGCGGCCGGGGCGTTTTCGCCAATTGCCTGCATTACGGAATTTCGTTCCAGTGGATTCCCGGGGCGTTCCCGGATCAAGTCCCGCTCAGAGTCAGTTCACCCTGCATGACGGACGTTCCATTCACGCTCACGGTTGCCTGTGCCTGAATGAGGGTGCCCATTCTGCCGATGACCTTTGCTTCGATTCGAAGGGTTTCGCCCGGCTTTGCAGAGCCGAGAATTTTGATGCCGCGCATCGCGGTCAGTTTCAGGCCCTGCAATGGCGGAATAGCTGGATCGCATTGCGCCACCGTGCCTGCAAGCTGGGCTGCGGCTTCGACAAGAAGCACCCCGGGAAACAATGGTTGGCCGGGAAAATGTCCTTTGAGAAACGGTTCGTCGCCACGAACAAGATATTCGCCGATTCCGCTTTTGCCGGGATCGAGCGAGATCAACCTGTCCACAAAACGGAACTCAGGTCCGTGTGGGAGATTCCCCAGCGCTTGATTGAACAAATCACTCATCGCCGATTCGCTCCAGTGGGTTCGGTAATCGTGAAGTCGGCGGAAATCTGCGGTGAGAAGAGATCGGCCGGAAGCGTTGGATTGAAGACGCCGTTGGTGAAGTCATTGCGCATCGTGGAGCCGTCGGCGAACTGAAGCTCTGTTGCGCGAAGAGAAAAATCGTTCGTCGAAAAGGCAATCCGCAGGAGCGGCATCATGCGGCGGGCTGAAGCTGACTTTGGTTGCAATGTCACTTCGCAAAGATCGTTTGTGAGCGTTTGCGACTGGATTCTGAACTTCGATTCGATGTCTGCTTCAGATCGGGGAAAACCGGCCTCCAGCAGGGCGAGGGTGTCGCGCCAGGGACCGGCGGCGCTGCCGGAAAGAGGATAACGTTCGGCGCGTTTCAATTTCGGGTAGATGACCCAGAGCTCCGATTCGGCGCGAAGCGCGATCGTGGGCGACGGCTCCTTGATCTCCCAATGAAAACGGTTTGGCGCGGCAAAGGAAATGTGGCCGGACGCTGTGAGTGGTTTCGCCAGCGACTTCAGATTTCGGGTTTGAATGAAGTCAGCGGACCAGGTCTGGAAATTGGTTTGCGACGCGAGCCAGGAGTTCAGCAGCGAATTGGTTTGTGCAGCCTGGCTGCAGAATGTTGCGAAGAACAGAATCGCCAGAGAAAGGGGCAGTCGAAGTGCTTTCATTTTTGGGGGGGCCAGATCGGAATGAATTGGAACCACTGTTCAATGTGTGTTCGGATCGCAGGTTCGAATGTGCGCATGATTTGCTGCGTCAGCTTCTGCCGGTTCTCACGATCGCGCAAGGCCGCTCGTTCGTAAGGAATTGGTGGGAGAATGTGGGCCGCATACGCCTTGTTGCTGTGCGGAATATAAACCGGCAGCAGGATGCAACCGGACGCGCGGGCGAGTTCGGCCGCGGCGACAGAAGCATCGAATGACCGGCCGAACAGTTCCACCTGCACAGCGGTTTGTGGCGACGGACGATCCACGAGGAGTGCCACAGTTGCGCCAGCTTCCAGCCGTTTGATGATTTCGACGAACGAGAAGGGATCGTTGCCGACCACGACGGTTTCAATGTTCCAGCGAGAACGTGAAGCCTGGCGCAGTTCAGTGAATTTCTTTCCAGGTTCCGCATGCGTGATCACGACCAGAGTGACTCCCTGTCGAGTCATCCACGGGCCGCCGAATTCCCAGTTGCCGAGATGCGGCGTCAGCAGCAGGATGCCGCGCCCGGTTGCCTGCGCTTCCTTGTAATGTTCCCAGCCGCTCGCCTCGCCAAGCAGCCGCTCGACCGGCATTCCGGTTTCGTATTGCCAGAGATCAACAACCTTGGTGGCAAATTCGCGGAACAGTGCCTTGGCCTTTCGCGTGGCGAGTGCGCGGTCGCCATTCAGTGCGGGCAGAAGGTTTTCAATGACGACTTCGCGCCGTTCCCTGGCCACAACCCAGTAGATCGAAGCAAAGAAACGTCCCGCCGCAATGCAAAGCGACCGTGGAATGAGGCGCACCACCCACAATCCCATGCGCCAGAACTCGGCACGGTAGAGAGAGGACGGCGCGGAAAGTTCGGGCTGTTTCTCTCCCTTGCCGGAAACCGTTTGTTGTTGCGCGAAGCTTCGCCACCAGACGGGGAGCAGCAGCACCGAGATCAATACGTTGAAAGCGATTCCAACGGCGCAAACCTGTCCGAGACCTGCCATGCCGGCATTTGAAGAAAACGCAAGCGAACCGAAACCGGCGATCGCGGTGCCACCGCAAAGGAACAACGCGCGCCCAACCGAACGATGCGTCAGCTTGATGTCGCCGTGATGTCGCCGCAGCGCCAGTTGCATGAAGATGCTGTAATCGACCCCGGTGCCAAGGATCAGTGGCAGCGCCATGAGGTTCAGAAGATTCCACGACCAGTCCGCGAGGCGCATCACTGTCAGCAATCCAAGTCCGCTGAGGGAAAGAATCGCAAGGCTCAACAAAACCTCGGGCACCCGTTTAAATGCAACCCACAACGACACGAGGATCAGCGCGATCATCGGCAGCACGAGCTTCCAAAGATTCGCGCGAACGCTTTTCAGGATTTCGTGGCCGAGCAATTGCCAGCCGGAGAGCCAGATACCGTTCCGATTGACCGCAGCGCCGAGTTGTTCCAGACGTTCGTTGGTTTGCATGTCGATGCTCTGGCCTGGATAGAGAAATCCGACGGCGAAAAGATTGGTTCCGTTGCGAGCCGTGAGTTTTTCGAGAACCCAACGGCTCATGTCGTTCGTGGGCCAGAAGACGTCCGAGGTGGCAGCAGCTCGCTGCCAGGTATCCAGCATTCCCGAAGCGAGCCCGAACGCGACTTCCGAGAATCCTTCCGCCAGCGTGGCATCGCGAAGCAATGTGCGTTTGGCAACAAGAGTCCGCGCGGTTTCACGATTTGCGTTCTGATGTTCCGGCTGCGGCCAGAGTGCGTCCGGCAAGGTCATTCCGGAAACCGTCTGATTTGAAACGGCATTTTCCAGCAGCGGTTTGATGGTTTGGAGACGCTGTGCCACTTCCAGTTCGGATTGGCCACCGAGGAGAACCCACAACGGTTCCTCTTTCTGTCCAAGCTGCGTCTTAACTTCATCCAGCGTTGCGTAAGCGGAACTGTTTCGCGGACGAAGTGCGTTGGACGTCGAATCCATTGTCGGCAGTCCTGTGCTTAGAAAAGCTCCGAAACCTGCGATCATCGCAGCCGTTGCGCCAGATACAGTCAAACGATGCCAGTGTTTTAAGGGTTGGGTTTCAGGCAAAGAATCGCTGCGTGAAAACGTTCCCGAGCCTGCTTTGCGTCGATTGGGAAAAAGCGGTGGAAGGTAGGCGAAGATCATTACCACTGCGGACATCGCCACGCCGATTGCCACAAGGGAACCCAATTGCGCCAGGCCGGGCAAACCACCGAGGTTCAAGACAAGAAATGCCGCGACGGTTGTCGTCGCCGCCCAGAAAATGCTGGGAGCAATGGCGCGGCGAATTTCGGGAATGCTGAGGCCCGGATGAGCGAGCGCCTCCTGATAATGAACGACGGCATAGTCCACGGCGAGGCCCAGAAGGATCGCCGCGAATCCCATGCTCACGACGTTGATCGTTCCAAAAATCAACCCGCCGAACGCCAGTGTGCTAAGCAGAACACCCGCAAGCAAAGCGAGCAGCCAGAGCATTGGCTTCAAACGTCGGTGCGCGAGCCAGAAAAGAATGGAAATGATCACGGCGGTTCCAATCACCGACTCGCGCATGTCCTTTTCCATGCCGCCTGCAATCTCGGACACGAATGCCGGACGGCCGGTGTAATGGATGACCATCGATGCTGGAATGTTTTCAGTGGTGCGCCAGTCCTGTTCCGCCTGTTTGATTCGTGCGAGCCAGTCGTGGCATTCGCGATAGCTGTTCAGGTCGGAGGTGGCTTTGACGAAGACGATTCGAAACGTTCCGTCTGCGGAAGCGAACAACTCGTTGCCGGAGGCAAAGCCCGGTGCCGCACTGCGCAATTCGTTCGGCAGTTGTGTCAGTCCAAAAGGATCGTAGCTGAGCTGGGCAACGTCTCCCGGCGACATGGAAGAAGCGAGCTGTTCGCGCGCGGTGGAAAGCAGCGTCGGCAGGTTTGTTTCGGCGAGACGCGTAAGTAATTGATTGAAGACGGCCGGAGGTTGATTGAACCAGAGATACGCAAGAAACTCGGCCGACTGGGCCGGATTTTCCAGCCATGGCGGCTGCCACGTGACGGTGGAAACATCGTTCGTTATGGAACGAAGCCGTTCCGCGAGCGAACGTGTGGCCTCTTCAGTTTGCTCCGGATCAGTGCCGCGCACCGTCAGGATCAATTCGCGCGCGTTGGCAAATTGTTGCTGGTAGATCTTCAGGCCCTGGACGGCTGGAACGTCGGGCGGCAGAAGATTCAACACTTCAACGTCCAGACGCAGTCGTAGCAGTCCAGCGATGATCAGCACCGGCAAGATCAACCAGAGAAGCGTGCGTAGAGGGCGGCTCATCGGGTGCGGTTGATTGCTGACGAATGAGAATGGCCGGTTGCGTCACTCATTTGGCTGGCTCCAGAAAACCGTGGAGACGCTCGCCGGTGGAACGGTTTTCCAGCGACCAGGAGTTGGAATGCGATTGCCAGATCCACTTCGAGGAAAGACTTGAGCCGCTTAATGCACGCGGGAGTTGAAACCAGATCAGTCGATCAGGCGGTGTGCCGCGATAACTGAATCGGCGATCTTCAACCGGTGCTTCGAGCTGCCAACCTTCGCTTGTGGTCTGGGCGATGATGAGCGGGAAGGGAGTTTTGGTGAACTGCAGCACGGAGCGACGGGCATTGGTCGCAAACAAAATCTCGCCGGCGATTTCGGCGGCGTCTCGGTCGCGCCGCCAGATGGCCTGGCCCTGTTGAATCGTCCAGCCAGGTTCAGAAAAATTCGCAGCGGGAATCGGCCCGAGCGTTCCGCATCCAGCGAGGAGCGCCATCACAAGGCTGGCGCAGGCGCCTTTCGCGACACGGTCGAGTGACGTCTGAAGACGCTGCAAAATTTTTTTGAACATTATTTTCAAATTTTGTCAAAAAACCGAAATCGGGCGGCAGTGTAGAAAACGCTGCGGCCAAAAACAACTTTGGCAGAAACCGGTTTACAATTCGATGGCTGCTGGCTATTTGAAACGCTCGTTTCTCCGCGGGCAATGGGGTGACCGTCGAGGTCTGTAAGGTCCACGCCGGCGGCAATTTCAGTCGGGATCGACAAAACTCAGCCATGAGTAAGAGCTATGATCAAAGTTGAAAATCTGGTCAAAGTCTTCGGTCCAAAACGGGCCGTGGATGGTATTTCATTTTCAGTCGAACGAGGCGAAGTGCTCGGCTTTCTCGGGCCGAACGGTGCGGGCAAATCCACCACAATGCGAATGATCACCGGATTCATCCTTCCCACATCGGGAAAGGTGACGGTGGGCGGATTCGACATGCTGGAAAAGCCGATCGAGGCGAAGCGGCTGATTGGTTATCTGCCGGAAAACGCGCCTGCCTACGTCGATATGACAGTGCAGGGGTTCCTGAATTTCTCCGCTGAAATCCGCGGGCTTCACGGTGACGCCAAGAAGCGCGCCGTCAATCGTGCCGTCGAAATGTGTTTTCTGGAATCGGTGCTGCATCAGAGCGTGGACACGCTTTCGAAAGGCTATCGTCATCGCACCTGCTTCGCACAATCCATCATTCACGATCCGGATGTGTTGATTCTCGACGAACCGACGGATGGCCTGGATCCGAACCAGAAACATGAGGTGCGCAATCTCATCCGCCGCATGGGCGAGAGAAAGGCGATCATCTTCTCAACGCACATTCTGGAAGAGGTGGATGCGGTTTGCTCACGGGCAATCATTATCGACCGGGGCCGCATCGTGGCGAATGGAACGCCGTCTGAACTGCGCCGCAAATCCGAATCGTCCGGCGCCGTGACTTTGCGCGTGAGCGGTGTGAATGCCGCTGCGCTGACACAGAAGCTCAGCCAGATTCCTGCGGTGAAGCGCACGACGATTGTTCGCGAAGAAGCAACCAGCGTCACGGTGCGAGTCTATCCGAAAGGTGACGTCAACGGCGCTCTCGCCGAGAGCATTGCTGATGCGACACAGGGATTGCGGATTCACGAACTGCACACGGAGGAAGGACGGTTGGATGAGGTCTTCCGCAGCATTACTCTGTCAGACACTGCGAAATCGGAGGAAAAGAAATGAGTGCCTGGTTAAACATCAAGACGATCACAAAGCGTGAACTGGCGGCATACTTCTCTTCGCCGCTCGCGTATGTGTTCATCATCATCTTCCTGCTGCTGTGCGGATTTTTCACCTTCATGGTCGGTGGGTTTTTTGAAATGGGGCAGGCTTCACTGGCTCGGCCATTCTTTGACTGGCACCCGTGGTTTTATCTTTTCCTCGTGCCCGCTGTTGGAATGCGGCTTTGGGCTGAGGAACGCCGCGTTGGAACGCTGGAGCTGTTGCTGACGATGCCCATCACTCCGTGGCAGGCCATCGTCGGAAAGTTCCTCGCCTCCTGGCTCTTCCTTGGACTCGCGCTTGTGCTGACATTCCCGGTTGTGATTACGGTGAACTATCTTGGAAATCCCGACAACGGCGTGATCTTCGCCGCTTACGTCGGCAGCTGGCTGATGGCGGGAGCGTATCTTGCTGTGAGTTGCATCACTTCAGCGATGACCCGCAATCAGGTCGTCAGCTTCATCGTGTCGGTGGTGGCTTGCCTGTTCCTCATTCTTGCGGGCTTTCCGCCGGTGGTGAGATTGATCTCGAATACATTCCCGACGCTGCTCGTGGACCTGATCACGTCGTTCAGTGTCATTACGCATTTTGAAGGCTTCCAGAAGGGAATTTTGGATTCGCGGGACATTGTGTTCTTCGTCTCTGTGATTGTGTTCTCGCTGTTCACCACCAGCGTGATTCTTCGCAGTCATCGCGCCTGAGTACAGAAAGGATTGTCATGCAGAAGAAATCTTTTGAAACAGTCATCTACTCGACCGCCGGCGTCATCGTCATGGCGGTGATCCTGATCGCGGTGAACGTCCTCACCAGCACAGTTCGGAAGCGCGTCGATCTTACACAGGAAAAGGCGTTCACGCTTTCGGAAGGCACGCGTGCCATCCTTGCCAAGCTCGATACGCCGGTGAAAATCCGCTTCTACTGCACGCAGGTCGATTCCGCCACGCCGCACACGGTCCTGCTCAATTCACATGCCCGCAAGGTTGAAGACCTTCTCGCCGAGTACAAACAGGCGGCAAAGGGAAAGATCATCATCGAAAAATACAATCCGGAACCCGATTCGGATGCGGAAGATTCCGCACGGCTGGATGGGCTGGAGGAATATCCGCTGCCCGGCGGTGACAAATTCTATCTCGGCCTCGCGGTAAGCCAGCTCGACGCGAAGGAAACAATTCCGTTCATGCCGCCCGATCGCGAACGGCAGATGGAATACGATCTGTCGCGCGCCATCACCCGGGTCATTACTCCCGAAAAACCGGTCGTGGGCGTGATGTCGCCATTGCAGGTGTTCGGCGCTCCGATGAATCCGATGATGATGCAGATGGGACAGCGCGGGCAGGAACCGTGGACGATCATCCGCGAATTGCAGAATGATTATTCCGTTCGCCGGATCGACATGGACGTCGAAAAGATTGAAGACGACGTGAAGGTTCTGCTCGTCATTCATCCCAGGGACATTTCGGAGCAGGCGCAATATGCCATCGATCAGTTCGTGCTGCGCGGTGGCAGGTTGTTTGCCTTTCTCGATGCTTCGTCACTCGTGGACAGCGCCAGACAGAACTCGATGATGGGCCAGATGCCTGGCGGTGGATCCAGTCTCGACAAGCTGCTCTCCGCATGGGGCCTGCAGTTTGACCCGTCAAAGGTCGTCGCCGACCGCACCTTCAAGATGGAACTCGGCGAAGCAGGCGATCGCACCCAGCAACGTCCCGCGTGGCTGATGTTGAATCCGGAGGCGATCAACAAGGACGACATCGCGACGGCGGAACTGGATAACGTCTGGTATTTCTCCGGCGGCGCTTTCACAGGCACGGCTGCGGAAGGATTGAAACAAACCGTTCTGCTGAAGAGCAGCAAGGATTCGCAGCTTGTGGACGCGATGATGGCGAGTTTCGGTGGAGACAGCATTTTGAAGGAGTTCAAACCTTCGGGTGTCGAATACACGCTCGCCGTTCGACTCACTGGAAAATTCAAGACGGCATTTCCTGAAGGCAAACCCGGTGATGATGCTTCCAGCACAGACACGAACGCTGCGCCGGCTTCCGTGCAATCGCTCAAGGAAAGCACACAGGAGGGAACCGTGGTGTTGGTGGGCGATGCGGATTTGATCAACGACGGCTTTTCAATCCGTCGGATGAACACGCCGTTCGGCCAGATCGCCGCGCCGTTGAACGGCAACCTGAACTTTGCGCAGAACTGCATCGAGCAGCTCTCCGGCGACAGCAATCTGATTGCGGTTCGAAGCCGGGCGGCGTTGAACCGGCCGTTCACTCGTGTTCGGGCGATCCAGAAGGAGGCCGAAGAGAAATATCTCGCGGAGATCAATCGCCTCCAGGAAAGCCGGAACCAGGCGATCACGCGATTGAACGAACTTCAGCAGCAGAAAGGGCAGAACCAGAAGTTCATCCTGTCACCCGAACAGCAGGCTGAGATCGAGAAGCTTCGCGTGGAAGAGGCGAACATTGCAAAGAAGCTTCGCCAGGTGGAAAAGGATCTGAAACGCGATGTGCTCGGACTGCAAAGGAGCATTCAATGGTACAACATCCTGACCATTCCGATCGCGGTCGGGCTCGTTGGGATTGTTCTGGCGATTTATAAACACAAACGCACTTCGGCAAAATGAATCTCAAGCAACTAGGCATTCTCCTTGTATTGGTGGTTGTCCTGGGCGGCGCGGGAATCGTCGTCCTGAACAAACAAAAGACCTCCCGTTCGTCAGGCAACACAGCCATCGGACAAAAGGTTCTGGGCGATCTTCCGGTGAACGACGTGGCGCATCTGCGAATCAGTCACGGAACAAACCAGCTGAACCTGGTTCGAAAGGACGACATCTGGCGCGTCGCGGAACGGGGCGATTATCCGGCGAATTTTCAGCAGATCAGCGAGTTCCTCATCAAGGCACGCGATCTCAAGGCGATTCAGGTCGAGGAAATCGGACCGTCGCAGCTGGGGCGTCTGCAACTCGCGCCGGGGCAGGGGACGAATTCGCCCACGCTGGTTGAATTCCTCGGTTCAGACCGCAAAGCGTTAAGCACGCTCGCACTCGGCAAGCCGCATATAAGCAACCGCAAGAGTTCGTCGCCATTTGGCGGCGACACAGGTGGCTGGCCCGATGGACGCTATCTGATGGCCGGAACGAATTCAGGCAAGGTGGCGCTGGTTTCGGAAACGTTCGCTCAGATCGAGCCGAAGCCGGAGCAATGGCTGAGCAAAGATTTTCTGAAGGTTGAGAAGCCGAGGTCGATTGAAGTTCAGTTTCCCGAGGCAACCAATTCATGGAAGCTGACTCGTGAATCGGAATCGGGTGAATGGAAACTTGTCGATGCGAAAGATGGGGAGAAGCTGGACACATCGAAGAGTTCAGGGGTGACCTATCCGTTCAGTTCGGCTTCGTTCAATGATGTGGAAAAGGGAAATCAACTTGTGTCCGGAACGAACCCGCCGACGATGATCAAGATCAGCACATTCGACGGCTTCAATTACACCGTTTCGGTTGGTGCGCGGACGAATGACACTTATCCGATCGCGGTGGAGGTGTCGGCTGACCTTGCCAAAGAGCGTCAGGCCGGTGAAGACGAGAAGCCGGAAGACAAGGCGAAGCTCGACAAGGAGTTTTCGGATCGGCGGCAGCAGCTCGAGGCGAAGCTGAAGCAGGAACAAAGTTTTCAGAACTGGACGTATCTGGTCTCGACGTGGACCGTCGAGCCTTTGCTCAAAAATCGGTCCGAATTGCTGGAGGAAAAGGCTGAAACGAAAGCGGAAGAATCCGAGTCGGAAGCGGCCGCGCACGACTCAACATCCGATTCTGATTCACAAACCGGTGCCGCGTCGGAACACGATCACGACCACAATCACGCGCATTAAGTTCGGATGCTGACAACGGCGATCGGTGAATGTGAATTGCCGCTGTTGGAGAATCGTTACTCCGGGCAGACTTCGCAGGTTTCGCGAGTTGTTTCCCCGTTGGCAAAGCTGATGCGCGGAACCAGCGGCCAGTGGCGCTGTGCCTTGACCAGCAGAAAAAAGAACTTTCGCCGCCAGTCCAGCTTGAAGCCGCCTTCGAGTTCTCCGGCGAGAATGGCAACGATCGCATCAGGGATCTTGAATTTCTTCCGCGGCTGAAGAAACAGCTCCATAAACGGAGTCGTGTAGAAGTGCTCCACAAGTTCCCAGTAGTAGTGCATGGCGCGAAACACACGCCGTTCGTATTGCTTTAATCGTTCGGCTCCGTCCGATCCTTCCGCGAGGGAATCGATGATGAGATTCGCCGCCATCTTGCCCGAATACATGGCCAGATAAACTCCGGCCGAAAAAATCGGATCCATGAAACCCGCCGCATCGCCAATTCGGATGAGTCGCGGACCGACCAGCTGGCGGTTGTAATAGGAGAAATCGCCGGTGGTCTGGATGGTGTTCAGAAGCCGCGCGTTTTCCATCCGTGATCGCATCTCCTCTGAAGAACGCCAGATATGATCGAAGGCTTCCGCAGGTGAGATTTTCATCGACACGAATTCATCCTGATCCATCACGCATCCCACGCTGACCTTGTTCGGATAAATTGGAATCAACCAGAACCATTTGTTCTCGAGTCGGACAATCAGAATGTCGCCCGCCTTCGATCCTTCATCCATCCGGACGCCATCGAAGTGTCCGAAAATCGCGAGTTTTTTGAGATGAGGATGAATGACACGAAGTCCCTCCTGATTTCCAGTGAAGTTGACCCGGCCACTGCCATCGATCAGGAAGCGTCCCTGGAATGTGCCTGTTTCTCCGGAATCACTTTTAGCTTCGATTGTTACGTGATCGTCGTGATGAGAATATCTGGTGACGGTCCATCCTTCCCTGGCATCCGCGCCGCGAGAACGCGCGTTGTTCAGGAGAATCTGATCGAACCGGGCGCGATCCACCTGGAACGCGGCGGGTTCACGGGTGAAGCGGCCGTTGCGGAACGTCAGTTTGATCGACTTGCTGGAATTGCCGAGATGGAACTGCGCGCCGTACTTGCGGTTGAATCCTGCCTGCTCCAGTGCCGGCAGAACACCGATCTCGCGAAAAATTCGTTCGTTGTAGGGCAACAGAGATTCGCCGATGTGAAACCGCGGGAAATGTTCCTTCTCCAGCAACAGCACGCGCTTCCCGGCCATGGCCAGATAGGTGGCGGCAGAACTTCCGCCGGGGCCGCCGCCAATGATCAGCGCGTCGTAAATCGTTTGGGACATGGTCATATCAAAGGCCAAAAGCTCCACAGGGGCAAGTCCACTGGATGCAGTCCCGGGGAAAGAAAAAGAGCGCCAGGCATGCTGGCGCTCAATTTGGAATCGGAATGTTTGAGACTCAGTTGGACCGGATGAAATCGTCCGCTTCTATGACAGTGCTGTCATCGAATCGGCGGTTTGGACCAGCGGAGCGGATCAGCACGCCGGTGTCGGAAAAATAGAAACGGAGCGGTGTTCCCCACGGATCGACAAATTCGCCCTTCTCATTCAGCTCAGTCTTGCGGCCGACAATCACGATAACGTTTTTCGGATTGTTGCCCTGGAGTGCTTTCGCAACCTCCGCATTTCCGCCGGTCGGATATGTTCCCACGCGTTCCTTGTATTTCTGAAGCGAGGCGAAAAGGTTCTCGATGTCTTCGTTAAACTTGGCGGTGCGGGCATTGACGCGGAGGGTGTTCCACGCCTGCGCCGCCCAAAGCAGTCCCGCAAGAAGGGTCAGGACTCCGACTCCAACAAGGATTTTCTTCATGCCTGCCTCTGAGCAGGCTCAATACCAATCAGCTCGCGTGGGCCGGCTGTCTTTGCGGCGCGGCGGAGCTGGCGCGCACAACCAGCTCGGCGGGCAGCCGCTTCGATTCGACTCGTTGTCCCTTGATGAGTTGAACGAGCGATTCGACCGCGGCGACGCCAAGGCGAAACTTGGGCTGGCGGACAGTCGTAAGAGGAACGCGGAAATATTCGCTGGTGAGAATGTTTCCGAAGCCCACGACCGAAATGTTTTGAGGGATGCGAAGGCCCTGGTTCAACAACGCGTCCGCACAACCGATGGCCACAAGATCATTCGCTGCCTGGATGGCAGTGGCGTCGCAGGATTCGTTCAACATCTGAAGCGCGGCTTTCACGCCGTCTTCAACAGTGCTGCCTGCCTGGAACACCAGTTTTTCGTCCACATCGGATCCTGCTTCGCGCAATGCCCGACGATACCCTTCAAATCGGTCTTGCGCCCATGGAGCCGAGAGCGGTCCCGTGAGAAAGGCGATTCGCGTGTGTCCCAGTGAAAGCAGGTGTTGCGTTGCGGCGTAGCTGCCAAGGAGATCGTCGATCTGAATTCCAGTGAACTGGCTGCAGAATTTTGCCGGCGCCCCAAGCAATATGGTGGGGGTGTTTCGAACCAGAATCTCCTGATAAACACGCGCCTCGGGATCGATGCGATAGACCGGCGCAATGAGAAGACCATCGACTCGGCGGGACAACAGCCGGCGAATGCAGAATTCTTCGCGATCGACATTGTTGAGCGTGTGCATCAGGACGATGTCGTAACCGAGTTCGTGTGCCCGTTCTTCAATCGCGAGAACCACGCGCGCGTAAACGGGATCGGTGGTGGAGGGGATGACAAGCCCAATCAGCTTGGTCGTGCGTGTCCGCAGGCCCTGGGCGGTGGAGTCGGGCACGTATCCCATTTCCTGCGCCATGAGCTTGATGCGGGCCTTCGTTGCGGCGGAAACATCCGGTTCGTCCCGCAGCGCCTTGGATACGGTCATGACCGATACTCCGGCGCGTTCCGCTATGTCTTTCAGTCGAACCATGTTGATCTCCTTTTGAAATTAAAGATTGGCGCCGCGCCAGTGCAGCTTCACCCGGAGCGTCTCAAAGAAGGAACTGTCCTCCAGATGCATCAGGCGCACGGTGCTGCGGCTGCGTCGAAACGTGAGTTGATCGCCGGCCGAAAGTTCCGTCACAACCTGGCCGTCGGCACTCAGAATGGTGACAGGCGTCGGGTTCACCACCTTCACACAGATGGTTGAACTCATGGGAACGATCAATGACCGATTGGAAAGTGTGTGCGGACAGATCGGCGTGATCTGCAGGACATCCGCGGTTGGAAAGACAACGGAACCACCCGCCGCGAGCGAGTAGGCGGTTGAGCCGGTCGGGGAACTGATGATCAGACCGTCGCAGCGATAACGTGTGACCGGCTCGTCATTCACGCTGACGTGCAGTTCGATCAGCCGGGACGCGATGCCGCGGCTGATGACGAGATCGTTTAAAGCAGTCTGTCGAATGAGTTTCCCGTTGCAGCGCGCGTGGGCTTCGATCAGCGCGCGGGACTCGAATTTGTATTCGCGGCGCCAGATGTGTTCCAGTGCCCGCGAGAGATCCGCCGAGGAAACCGCGGTGAGGAATCCGAGGCCGCCGATGTTGATGCCGACGATGGGTGTTTGTGATCCGGCAATTTCCCGCGCCACGCGCAACATGGTTCCATCGCCACCAAAGACGATCAAAAGATCGACTTCGTCTGCAAGGGCTGCGGCATCGGGCAGGATGTTGCAGTTGAGCCGGGCGAGGCCGGCTGTTTCAGCGTCACTGAAAACGCTACGGCCCGCGGCCCTGATCAGCTTTGCAGCCTTGTTGACCACGCTGGCGCATGCCGGCTTTCCGGAATTTCCGATCAGGCCGATGCGTTTGAGTTTGTCAGTTTGTTTTTTCAATCAGCACCAGAAATTCTTTGTTTCCCGCCGGACCGAGCAGGGGAGACTCCGTAACCCCGCGCCAGGCGAGATTGCAATGATTGCGCACAAAAGTTTCAAGTTCGTCCAACACACGCCGGTGAATGGTGGGATCGGTGATGACACCTTCGCCCTTGTCCACCTCCGCCTTTCCAGCTTCGAACTGCGGCTTGATCAGCGCGACGATCCGTCCGAAGGATTTCAACAATCCGACTGCGGCAGGAAGAATCTTGCGCAGGGAGATGAACGAACAATCGATCACCACCAGGTCGAGAAGGTTGAATGGAGAGGGAAAACTTGAAGGCGTTACCTCGCGTGCGTTTGTCTTTTCCATCACGACAACGCGCGGATCATTGCGGAGTTTCCAGGCGAGCTGTCCGTGTCCGACATCGACTGCGTAAACTTTTTCCGCCCCGTGCTGGAGCAGGCAGTCGGTGAAACCGCCGGTGGACGCTCCCAGATCCGCGGCCACGAATCCGGTGACACTCAAATTGAAATGGTGAAGTGCATGTTCGAGCTTGTGGCCGCCGCGGCTCACGAATTTTTCCGGCAGATCAATGGAAAGTTCATCCGCCGGCCGCACGGAGTCGCTTGGTTTGCGGGCCGTCTGTCCGTTGATCCGGACTGTTCCGGCCATGACGGCGCGTTTGGCTTTTTCGCGGCTTTCGCAAAGCCCTCGCTCCACCAATGCTTGATCCAGGCGATTCATGAAACTGAGGTTAGCAGAAGGTCCATGAAATGCACTCCGGTTCCAAGTGGAAACCGGAGCGGCAAATTTCATTCGCGGCTGCTCGACAGCACCCGGTTCTGGACTTCGCGGAAGCTGTGAAGGAAAAGGTTGTTGTCGGCCACAGCCTTCTCGATCAGCTGCTTGAGGAGGAACAGCTCGGAGCTGTTGATGACAGCGTGAACGCTCTGCTGGAAAGCCTGCATGGGAGTGAAGGTTTGAAATGAATCTCCCAGAAGAATCATCGTCGCGTGCCGGCGCTGGTTCATCGGCATCTGCTGGATCGCCTTCAACGTCAGATTTTCATCGATCGTGTTCGCTGCGAAGAGTTCCTCGACGACCACAACCTGATATCGAATCTGGCTGAACCGGATGAGAAAGTCGCCGTGTGTCGCAGCGGTGTGAACCTTGTAGCCCAGTTCCGTCAGCGCGGTGCGGACTGCTTCCAGCCATTCCGGACTTGAGAATGCAAGGAGAGCGGGCTTGTCGCTGGTGCTGATGAAGTCAAAACGGTCAGCCATAGGTCATTTCAATTTGAGTGTGGCAGGAATTGGCGGCGCGGCTGGCGGCTTGGGCGCCTCATGCGCTTTCATGCGAAGCGACCCAATGTCAGTGGTCGATTCGCCGCGGGCCTTCTTGAGATTGTCGATGCCGCGTGTGACCGGACCGCGCTTCGTGCAGTAGAGCAGGGCGGTTTCCTCGGTGATGATGCCCTTTTCAAATGCTTCGAGGGCGGAATAGTCAAATGTGCGCCAGCCGAACGGCTGACTGGCTTCGATGATTTCGTAAAAGCTCTTTCCTTCGCTTTCACCGAGGCGGATGGTTTCCTGGGTCCGGAGATTGGACCCCATGATTTCCAGAAGCGCGTGTCGTCCACCGCCGACCTTGGGCACGAGGCGCTGGCTTACGATCCATCGCAATGTGTCGGCGAGACGGGCGCGAATCTGTTCCTGTTCATCCGTTTCGAACATGCCCAGAATACGGTTGATCGTCTGGCCGGCATCGATCGTGTGCAGTGTGCTCAGCACCAGATGGCCGGTTTCAGCGGCACTCAATGCGATCTTCACGGTGTCGCGATCGCGCATTTCGCCGACGAGAATGACTTTGGGCGCCTGGCGCAGCGCGGCGCGCAGACCGCTTGAAAAACTGTCGTAGTCCGTTCCCAGTTCACGCTGGTTGAAGGTGGCTTTGCGGTGTGGATGAACGAATTCAACCGGATCCTCCAGCGTGATGATGTGAACAGCCTTCGTTTCGTTGATCTCATTCAGAACCGCCGCGAGCGTCGTCGATTTGCCGGAACCGGTCGCGCCGGTGACCAGCACCAGACCGGTCTTCTCACGGGGAACGAGTTTGATGATTTCCGGAAGCTTCAGCTGTTCGAGAGTCGGAATCGATGTGTTCAGCTGGCGGCAGACGATCGAATAATGGCCGCGTTGGGAGAAGATGTTGATACGAAATCGCGCGCGGTCACCCAGTGTGTAGGCGGAGTCACAGGAGCCGCGACGCAAAAGGTCCTCGATATGCCACTGATTCTCGCCGATCAAATTCAACGCGATCATCTCTGTTTGATACGGCGTGAGTTTCTCGATCGGGGGATCAATGCTGACCGGTTTCAGTTCGCCGAATGATTCCACCTGCAGTGGCTTGTCCGACGTGAAAAGAAGATCAGAGACCTCCGGCTGGGAATCCAGCATCGTGGTCAGGATGTAATCGAGTTCTGGGCGGCGCATAGTTCAGCTTACAAATCGTCGTCTTCCGGCGGATTTGCCAGAAAGCTGCGGAATTTCTTTTTGTCGAGAGCCTTGTCGTAGGCTTCCTCGGGGGAAATGCGTTTCATCCGCAGATGTTCCATGATCGCATCGTCCAGCGGCTGGTTGCCTAGTTTCTTTCCGACCTGGATCATGCCGGGAATCTGATGTGTCTTGCCTTCGCGGACGAGGTTCGCAATCGCCGTCGTGAAGACCAGAATTTCCAGCGCGGCGACACGGCCTTTTTTGTCGATGCGTTTGAAGAGATTCTGCGCAACGACCCCTTTCAGCGCTTCGGAGAGCGTGGCGCGCACCTTGTTCTGCTGTTCGGCTGGAAAGACGTCGATGATACGATCCACGGTTTTCGCCGCACTCGGAGTGTGAAGTGTTCCGAACACAAGGTGACCGGTGCTGGCTGCGACGAGAGCGAGTTCGATTGTTTCAAGGTCGCGAAGCTCGCCGACGAGGATGATGTCCGGATCTTCGCGAAGTGCGCCGCGCAGCGCTGAGGCGAATGATTTCGTATGAACGCCGACCTCCCGGTGATTCACAAGTGAGTTTTTGCTCTCGTGAACGAACTCGATCGGGTCCTCAACCGTGATGATGTGATCGCGACGGTTCTTGTTCGCGTAATCGACCATCGCGGCCAGCGTGGTGGATTTGCCCGAACCGGTCGGGCCGGTGACGACGACCAGGCCGCGATTGAGCATGGCGAACTTTTTCAGAACAGCCGGAAGCGGAGCGTCGAATTTTTCGAAATCTTCGAACGAAAGAACCTTGCTGGGAATCTGGCGGAACACGGCGGCCACACCGTTCTTCTGGTTGAAGAAGTTCGCGCGGAATCGCGAGATGTTTGGAATTTCGTAACCGAAATCGACGTCGCCGGTTTCTTCGAAGACTTTGATTTTGTATTCGGGGGCGATTTCGTAAAGGATCGTCTTCAGTGCGTCGCTTTCCAACGGAGGGAAGTCCACGCGCTGGAGTTCGCCGTTGATGCGCAGCATCGGAGAATTGCCGGACGAAAGGTGCAGATCCGAAGCTTTCTGCTCGAACATCAGGTTGAAAAACGCGTCAATCTTAGCCATAAAAATTTTGCGACTGCGGCTTATTAGCTAAATCCTTACCAGCTCCCGCCGTTTGAATCCCCTTCACGAAATAATCTCGAACGATATAAGTAAATCCGGATGGATCAGCTTTGAGCGGTTCATGGAACTTGCCCTGTATTGTCCAGAATATGGATTTTATGAAAAGGAAGGGGACAAGGTTGGCCGGAAAGGTCATTTCTACACGAGCGTCAGTGTGGGCCGGCTTTTTGGAGAACTGCTGGCCTTTCGACTCGCCGACTGGCTACAGGACATCAGGACGGTCGTCGATGAACAGAAATCGAACAACCCGCTGCGATTGATTGAGGCGGGCGCGAACACAGGTGACCTCGCCCGCGACATCCTCGATTGGTTTCAGACGTGGCGACCGGATCTTTTTCCCGCGCTCGAATACAGAATCGTCGAGCCGTCGCCGCGTCTTCGAAAACGGCAGCAGTCAGAACTCGACGCCTTTGGAGACAGGGTTCGATGGGATGATGATTTTTCCACAGTTCCGTCCGGCATCAACGGCGTGGTTCTTTCCAACGAACTCCTTGATGCCATGCCGTTGCGCCGGTTCGGCTGGAACAAACAAAAACAATGCTGGTTTGAGTGGGGGGTAACACTGGAGTCGGGAAGGTTCGTTTGGGCGGAAAGCAATCATTCTCTCGAGTCCGACGACCTGCCGAATGTTTCTTCCGAACTGCTGGGGATACTTCCGGACGGATACATCTGGGAATCATCATCGCGAGCGCGACAATGGTGGACCCGTGCGGCGAACGTGTTGAACGTCGGAAAGGTGATCGCGTTCGACTACGGTCTGCGCGAGGAACAGTTGCTGGCGCCGGAGCGAACCGGGGGAACATTGCGGACGTACTCGAATCATCAGGTCGATGACGATCCCCTGAAGAATCCGGGCGAGGTGGACATCACCGCGCACGTGAACTTTACAGCCATTCAGAACACCGGAGAATCGGCAGGACTCAAGACGGAATGCTTCGTCTCGCAGGAAAAGTTTCTCGTCCAGGTCGCCGAGGAAACATGGAGAAATCCGGAGCGGTTTCCGGCGTGGGATGCAGCGCGGCGAAGACAGTTCCAGACGCTCGTGCATCCACAACATCTTGGAAGATCATTCCATGTCCTCGTTCAATCGCGCGGCGCGAGCAGTTCGTAGTTCGAGACAGAAAGACAGAAGGTTGCCGCGGTCTCGACGCGCAGCACAAGACGGCCCAGCGTGATCGGATGTGCGCCGGCGTTGATTGCAGATTCAACCTCCTGCGGAGTGAAATCGCCTTCGGGTCCGATCCAGATGCAGACGCTTTCGGGCTTGCGCGAATGGTCGGCTTCAAATTGCTGGAAAAAAATTCGCGGGTGTTTCGCGCCGGGCTGAAGCGAGCCGATCAGGGGAAGGTCGAAACGTTCGTTACGGGCGAGAAACTGTTCCGGCGTGATGGGAACTTCGATTTTGGGAAGCCACACCGCGCCGCATTGCTTGATGGCTTCAATCGCGACCTGCCGCCATTTGGAAGCCTTGTCGGCGGCGGATTCTGGATCGAGTCGTGTTGCAACTCGTTCGCTCAGCAGCGGCACGATTCGCGAAACTCCGAGTTCGGTTGCTTTCTGAATGATGTCCTCAATGATCTTTCCCTTCGGAATTGCCTGTAGCAGCGTGATCGAAAAGGGCAGGGGAGCAACCTGCTTCCGCTCTGTAACGCTGACTTGAACACGCTTCTTTTCCACCGCCTCCACTTTGCAGAGCAGTTCTGTTCCGGCGCCGTCGAGAATCACGATTTGTTCGCCGGTTCGAACGCGGAGGACATTAGCCGCGTGATGCGCTTCCCGTTCCGACAATTGCAGGAGATCCCCTGTGCACTCAGATGGCGGCAGGTAGAAGCGGTGCATGGGATCCAGGATTTTTGATGTAAGATTGATGATTTACGATGTTATCCGACAGCCGAGTCAATTGGCTGTTTTCTTCGGATCACCAGTTGTCCTTCGCAAATCAATGATCACTGAAAGAAGCTTTTTGCCTTTTCGAAAAAGCTTTGGCTGATCGGGCTTTCCTTGCCGTTGCACAGTGCGGCGAACTCCTGAAGCTTCGCCTTTTGCGCTGCGTTCAGATGGGTCGGCACTTCGACAGTGATGCGGACGTGCAGGTCGCCGTGGCCGTAGCCCTGGACGTTTTTCACGCCCTTGCCTTTCAGTCGGAACATCGTTCCGGGTTGTGTTCCGGCAGGAATGCGAATCGCGGTTTTTCCATTCAAAGTCGGCACCTCGATTTCCGCCCCGAGCGTTGCCTGAACAAAACTCACGGGCACTTCGCACAGGAGATCGTCGCCCTCGCGCTGGAAAATGTCGTGCGGCTTGACGTGCAACACGACGTAAAGGTCTCCCGGTGGCCCGCCGCGGAGTCCACCTTCGCCATTGCCGCTGGAACGCAGGCGCGAGCCGCTGTCCACACCGGCGGGGATGCGAAGCTTGATCTTCGACGTGACATCGCGTCGTCCCTTGCCGTGGCAGCTCTTGCACGGTTTTTCCACAACGCGCCCGGCGCCCTGACAATGCGGACAGGTCTGGGCAATGCTGAAAATTCCGCGCGAGGTAATCACCTGGCCGCGGCCGCCGCAGGTCGAGCAGGTGCGTGTGTTTGAACCGGCTTCGGCGCCGGAACCTTTGCAGGTTTCGCAACGATCCGGCTTGGTGACGGAAATTTCCTTCTCACATCCGTTGGCAGCCTCTTCGAACGTGATCTCGAGGTCGTAACGCAAATCGTCGCCGCGTTGGGGCTGGAAGGGATCTGCACGGCCGCCGCCGAAGAATTCGTCGAAGATGCCGCTGCCGCCAAAGACTTCGCGGAAGATGTCCGCCGGATCATGAAACCCGCCGCCGCGAAATCCCCCGCCGGGTCCCCGTCGATCGAACGCGCCGTGGCCGTATTGGTCGTAGGCAGCGCGCTTCTGCGGATCGTTCAAGACTTCGTAAGCTTCACCCAGTTCCTTGAACTTCTCCTCCGCGGATTTGTCGCCGGGGTTTTTGTCGGGGTGATACTTTACCGCAAGTTTGCGGTAGGCCTTCTTGATTTCATCGGCGTCAGCGCCGCGGGAAACACCGAGGATCTCGTAGTAGTCGCGCTTGGCCATATCAGGATGCCGATGGTGCTTTGGCGACGATCACAGACGCCGGCCGGATCAGGCGTTCGCGGAGCTTGTATCCTTTTCGAAGCTGTTGGATCACGTTGCCTTCCGGAACCTCGGTGGATTCCTGCTGGGAAACCGCCTCGTGCCAGTTCGGATCGAATACCTGGCCGACGGCATTGATTTCCTCAAGGCCTGCTTCGACGAGGACGCTCTTGAATTGCTGGAAGATCATCGTAACGCCGGTTTGAAGCGACTGCGCGGCTTGATCGGCCGAGGCGTTCTGGACGGCGGCGAGCGCCATATCGAAGTTGTCCAGGACGGGAATCAGCTTTTCCATCAGTCCTTCGTTGGCGAAGCGGATGGCTTCCTGTTTCTCCCGCACGGCGCGCTTTTTGAAATTGTCGAAATCCGCGGTCGTCCGCACGAGCCGGTCCCAATGTTCGCTGGCTTTCGCCGCGGCGGCCTTGAGTTCGTTCAGCTGTTCGGGGGTGAGTGATTCCGCCGTTTCAGCTGAGGCGTTCGGTTCCGCCGGGGCGGGGTTCTCCTGCTTTTCGGTCTCAGACTCTGCTTTGTTCATGTACAAACGTGATTTGCCAATTTTTCGAATGGGAGAAAGTAAACGAAGGGAAAACGACGGGCAACTGTGTTGTGCCCGCCGTTTTTTGACGAAAGGTGCGGAAATAACTCAGCGTTGGATGAGTTTTTGGAACTCTGGCAGGCCCTTCAGCGAAACAAACCGTGGATCGCGTTCGGCTTCCACCCTGAGGTCCGGTGCCGCTTTGTTCTGAGTCATGCGGCGGGCATTGAGTTCCAACGCCTGTTTGAGGTTGGTCAAGGCGTCCTGCGGTTTGTTCAGAGCTGCTTTGGAAGCCGCCAAATTGTACCAAGCTTCGGGTTCGTTCGGTGCCAGCTTCACCAGACGTTCGAGCGCGGGTTCCAGGCGCTGCATGAGGTTGAGGTCGGCATAAACCTTTGCGACCTGATAGACGACCGAAGCATCGGCTTTGGGATTGGCGATGATGCTGTCGAGGACATCCATCGCCTTTTCCGTTTGTTGAATGCTCCAGTATCTCTGGGCCAGGTCGAATGTTTTCTGGAAGTCGGATGGATTGGCGCGAACCTGCTTTTCCAGTTGCGCGATCTCTTCCTGAATCTTTTCCAAACTGGCGCTCGGGCTGGAAGATCCCTTCAGCTGATCGACGAGTCCTTTCACCTGAAGGTTGAACGGATCGAGTTTCAGGCAGGTTTGCGCGACGAGAAGGGCCTCCTCAATCCGTCCCTGGCTTCCGAGAAGATGGACGTAGCGATAGACGGCTTCCGGGCTGTAAGGACAGAAGGCGAATGCCTGTTTGAAAGCAAACTCAGCCTCACGGATGAGACGCTGCCGTTCCGCCTCCGTCTTGGGCAGGTATTGAGCTGGTGTCGGCGCTCCGGAAGAGTATCCGAGGCGCCAGGCATAGATGCCGCCGATGGAGCTGCGAAGTTTTGAGAATGCTTTCTGCGCCTGATCGTCACGCACGAATTTTCGATCGCCTTTGAAGTCTTTGAAATTGCGGCGCATGTAAACCTTCTCTGCAAAGGCTGCGATGTCCTTTACCGGTGTGTCGTAATCGATCCAGTCACCGACCAGGCGTGTCGAGTAGTCCTTCCAGAACTGATGGTCACGTTGGAGGATTTCCTCACTCAGTTCGGGCAACGGTTTCCGATTGATTTTCATGATGATCCCAAACGGCGTCAGGTGTGGATACATCCAGTCCAGCGGGAAGCTTTCCTCGACGTAGAATTCGTTCGTCGGGTTGTTGTCGAAGATGACCTTGGTCAGCAGTCCGTTTATGGCCATGACGGCGACCTGTCCGGAAACCTGCACGCGGTTATCGACGATTGTGACGTTTTCGCCGGGACGGATCTGCCTTGGTTCATGAGGGAACTGACGGTCGTGCATGAGACGGCGCTGTGCGTCCTCGATATAGATGTTGAAGCAGCGCTGTGAATCTTCCGGTGTCGGCGTGTAGATTTCGGCGGGTGGATAAACACCAGCCTTGCGACGCCGCGCCTCCACCTTTGCGCCCCAGTCATTGATCGGTTTGTCGAGCAGACGATAGGCGAGCCGGGCAAGAATGTTGGTCTGATAGTTGAATCTGCCGTCGCGGTTCCGTTCCTCGGGACCCCGCAACAATTCCTGGAAAAAGGGCGTGTCGTATTTGTACTCGTCGCTGCGATAATAATGCGCGCGGATGTATTGGAGATAGGTGCCGTCCGCGAGTGCGTTCTGCGTGATGATGTAAACGTCGCGGCGGTCAAACACGGGATCGACCTTGGGCTTCTGGGAATTTGGAATGAAGCTGTCGCAGAAGATCATGTAAGTCGGTGCGAAACGTCCCGGATCTGTTCCGCCGAACAGGATGGTGTGCCGGTCCATTTCAGGATAAACGAGCTTCCCATTCGGCCCGTTCATCGCTTCCTTTCGCCCGTCGGCATCGTAACTCAGGTTGCCGTCCTTGTCTTTGTAGGGCGGGGTGAACATGTCATGACCGAACCAGTAGCCGAACCAGTGGTCGCGCTGCTCGTTTTCGAACCAGTGCGTCATGACTGAATAGGCGGGCATCAGGGCAAAGACCACGAGGGTGACACCCATCGGTGCACGGCCTTTTGCGACGAAAACGGCTCCGATGAACACGACCGCTGTAACAGCAAGGAACAACGCCGCAAACACCGGCAGGCCATACTGGTCAGGTGTGAAGGCCTGCCCGAAGTTCTGGAAAACGATGCCAATGTTCTTCAAGGAGGGAGTGTCGCCGAGAACGGTCAGCGTCGAAAGCGTGAGCGAAACCACGAGGAACAATCCCGGAATGCCGAAAGCGAGCGTTCGATCCCGTTCCATTCCCTTGCTCCAGAGAATCGTTACTGTTACCAGCGCCGCCAGCCAGCACAGCACCTTGGCAAATCCGTAGCCTGTGGCCAGTTCCGGATTGAAATCGTGCTGCGTGTGGAGCGCGATGAGGAACAGCGCAAAATCGAGCGCGCAGATGCCGCCCAGAATCGACAGCTTGCGGAACCGGTCAAAATGAACCGCCAGGGAAGCACCGAGAAGCGTGAGACCGAAGCCGACCGACATCGCCACAAATACGTGCGCCGAAGTGAGGAACACGCGCGTCAACTCCAGGGACTGTCGGTCTGAGGAGAAGTTCAGAAGAAAGACCAGAAACGGTCCGAGGCAGATGAACAGGGCAATCATGCCCATGATGAAAACCCGCTCGCGGCGTTTCATCTTCCGGTAGAAAAGGAAGACCACGAGCGCGATCAGCAGGTAAAAAAGGCTGAACTCGTTGCTCAGGCCTTCCAGAAAACGCCACAGCTGCATGCCGTACGTCTGGCAGAAGCTGATGGTCTGCTCGATGATGTTGTCGCCCGCGCCCTTGGTGGGGTTGATTTTGTCGTACTGGCCGCGGGTGAAGGCGTGGATGAATCCGTCCAATGTTCTCGGGTAGCCCCACTGCATCGGCGGATTCGTTGCGCCGGAAATGGGCATGAACAGGTAAAAGGCCATTCCAGCCAGCCAGCTCAATCCGCAGACAATGACATTCCACCATTCTTTGGCATAGCTCCATGTCTTCTTGATGAAATAACCGAGGAACAGTGCTGATACGAGGCCTGCAAGTGCGGCAAGGACGAGCGTTCCGGTGCCGTTTGCCCTGGGAAGATAATTGGTGATTCCGCCAAGGAACAACGCCACACAACCCAGTGTCGCGAGGAGCAGTCCGTCGCGGGCGAATTCGGTTCCGTTCTTCTTCGTCTTGATCACCAGCCAGATCCACATCAACGCCGAGGCGATGCCGATCACGTTGAACACGGCCTTCACCATCGTGTTGTTCATCAGCATGGAAGGACCGATTGCCAGTCCGAGAACGTAGATCAGGGTGTTCCAGAAGAACATTTCCCGGCCCATCTTCGGTTCCGCCAGCCAGATCAACACCTGCATGCCCATCGCAATCACGAGCAGCGACTGATGATTGTTCACACAGATGCCGTACCAGAAGAACGCCCAGTAAAGATACCGGTGCTGGTGCGGTGCATAAACCCAGCGCATCAGGCAGGCGATTACGCCGATCAGAGACAACACGCTCAGCGGATAAACCTCCACGATCACCGACTGGCTCCACATGTATCCGTTGAAGCCGATCAACGCGCCGGCAACAAATCCTGAAACCAGGCAGATCGCGCTCTCCAGTTTGCGGTTCAGATTCTTCAGGTCATCGATGCTCTCGATGATCATGCTGCTGCCGCGCGAGACCACCAGTCCGAGAAGACCGCAAGCCAGCGCACCCGAGAAAGCCACGCCCACGCCCACACGCCAGGCGATGTTTCCGATCGGAAGCAGCACGGTCCAAAGATAGGTGTAGAGCGTCCAGACTGGATAACCGGGCGGATGCGGCACTCCGGCGTAGTAGGAAGCCACCGCCAGTTCGCCCGAGTCCTCAAGCGTCATCTCTGGCGCGAGCGTCAGGAAGTATCCGATGAAAACGACCAGGAAGGTCAGTCCAAAAGTCAGCCAATCCACTCTGCGGAACAGCGGTGGAACTTTGCCGGTCAATGGCACGGCGGGAGTGGATGGCGTGCCGATCGCCTTTTCGGCGGATGCTTTAGGTTTTTCCATGCGTGTAAAGTCAGTTCACCTGAGCCGGTAAAAATGAGGTAACACTAGAAGTGAAAGCCTTGTCGTTTGTCCATTCAAATCTGCTCGCCGGGTTGTTGTGGAGCGAATGCCGGTTCCCCGGTGGAAGAATGAATCCGGAACTGAGATTCGAAACCGTCATCATGTTCCTCCCGGGTTCCGGAAGGGCGAGCTGTTGATTCATCGATTGGTGGAAGAAGGCGAGGCCTGTCAGCAAAAAGCAGGCAGCCATGGGCGCCGCGAACCGGAGCTGCCACCGCCAGTTGTGATCGTGATGTGATCGCGAACCGAACAACCGCCGCTTAATCGTGGCGGAGGGCTGGCGCGGTTTCCAGGATTCCAAAATGGTTTCCAGCGAATTCGTCTCTTTCATAACAGATTCCTTTCATCCAGGAGCGGATCTTCCGCAGCCCGTAGCGGTAGCGTCCCGCGGCGGTATTGGGTGAGATTTCCAGAAGCTCGGAGATTGCTTCAAACGTGCAGCCGTTCCAGATTTTCAGAACGATGACCTCCCGTTGTTCCATCGGAAGCTGGCTCAGGCAGTGCATCGCCGCCTGCTCGGATGGATCAGCACTTTCACCAGGTTCGAACCAGCGGCGCGATTCCAGTTCGCGCGTCAGTCGCCGCCAGAGCGATCGCTTGTAGTTGAGTGTGCGGTTTCGGAAGCTGCGAATGCAGTAGTATTCTGCCTGCACTGGCAGATGTTCACGATCCAGCAGGCTGAAAAATGTTTCCTGCAGAACGTCCTCCGCCTCGGCATGGCTCAATCCAAGTGCTCTGCCGTAAAGAATCAGCTCCGCCGCCTTTCGTTCGTAAAGCGGCTGGCTCCAATGGACTGTCGATTCCCGGCTCACGGTTCACTGCATAGACACCGGTGCCGGAGAATTTGTATAAAATTTTTCGTGGGCTCCCGGATGGACGAAACAAATTCCGCCCGCATTGCAATCACCGGGCGGGAGCGCAAGGAGTGAAGGAACAGCTGGTAGAACGTTCAGCGACGGGTAAATGCCCCCGATCGCCATTCTTTCTCCTGTTTGCTGGCCAGGAGTTTGAAACCGGCTTCGGCGTAAGCCTGCTCCACAAGGTGAAATTCGCTGGCAAGAATTCCGGCGAGGATCAATGTTCCATCCTGTTTGACGCGATTGATGATGCGTTCGCGTTCACTGATCAGCAGGGTTGAAATCAGGTTGGCGCAAACGACATCGAATTGCTCCCGGCTGCGTTTCGGAAGCTTCGTCAGGTCGGCCTGTGAAAGCAGGATTCTTCGTTCGACGCGGTTTGTCTTTGCGTTCTCTTTTGCGACGCGAACGCTTTCGGGATCGAAATCAAACGCGACGACTGGAGCGTAATCGAGTTTCGCGGCGGCGATGGCGAGAATTCCCGAACCGGTTCCAATGTCCAACAGCGAGGTGCCGTTTTTGCCGCGTTTGGCGACCAGTTGCCGAAGACAGAAGGAGGTGGTCGGATGCTGGCCGGTTCCAAAGCTCAGTCCGGGATCGAGAATGACAACCGCCTGGCGCGGACGCGGCTTGCGTTTGATCCAGCTCGGCTTGATCAGCAGCGACGAGCCGATGGTGATCGCCTTGAAGTGGCGTTTCCATGAATCCGCCCAGTCTTCGCGGCGAATGCGTTGAATGGAGATTCGACCGGCCCCGATGTTCAATCCGCAACGGCGAATGTTGTCCAGCGCTGCAGCCAGTTCTTTTCGCAACGTCGCGCTGTCAGGTTTTGTTTCCAGATACGCGGCAACACGAGTCTCCTTTGTTTCCGCATCTGTGTAGGAGGAGACGGTTGTTCCGGAGCTTTCGGAAAGCGCGGCTGAAACGGCGTCCTCCGCCTCGGCTGTTGTGATAATGGCAATTTCCCAAAGCGGCTTGTGCGACCGGCGAGTGCCGGCGCGTGATCGCGTGGAGGACTTTCGCTTCATGTCAGAGCTGCCTGTTGAGCGGCGAGCAGCTCGCGAATGCCGGCTTTGCCGATTGCGAGCAGTTCGGCCAGCTGCGCTTCGCTGAACGTCGATTCCTCGCCGGATCCTTGCAGTTCGATGAAATGTCCGATCGAATTCATGACGAGGTTCATGTCCACGGCGGCGGCGACATCTTCGGTGTAGCAGAGATCGCAGATGGGCTGGCCGTTGACGATTCCGACACTTACTGCGGCGACTGCATGCAGCAGGGGATTCTCAGTCAATTTGCCTTCTGCGATCAGCTTGCGAACGGCAAGTGACAACGCCACGTAAGCTCCCGTGATCGCCGCGGTGCGGGTGCCGCCATCGGCCTGGAGCACATCGCAGTCGATCCAGATTGTGCGCGGGCCAACTTTTTCGAGATCGATTGCAGCGCGCAAAGACCGGCCGATCAATCGTTGAATCTCCTGCGAACGGCCATCGATTTTTCCCTTCGAACTGTCGCGTTGTTTGCGCTGATGCGTGGAGTAGGGAAGCATGGAGTATTCGGCGGTGATCCAGCCGCCCGTCACGTTCTGTTCCTTCATCCAGCGCGGGACCGATTCCTCGACCGTCACGCCGCAGATCACGCGTGTATTGCCCCATTCGATCAAGGTCGAACCGGTGGCGTTTGGAGCAATGCCGTTCTGAAAACGAATGGGCCGAATCTGACCGGCTTGGCGGCCATCCGCACGGGCGGAGGCTGCAGGGGAAATGGATTCTGACATGGGCCGGATGCTAAGAGAGCATTTGGCGGCCAGCAACGCGGAAGTGTTTTGTCCGGTTAAATCGGGTGCAGTTGAACAGACACATCAGAATTGATGAAGCATTCAGCTGAAGCGTGCTGATCATATCTCCCTCTCTTCCGAGCGAAAGCCGGAGGAGAGGAGGTTTTCTGGATCAGAATCCCTCCCATGAACCCGGTTCAAGAGTGCAAAGCAGAAAATTCCATTTGGGAGAAATTTCTCCCTGGCCATCTCCGCGCGCTTCCTTGCGGGACAAGGGAACTTTTATGGTCGCGGGCGTTCAGTTGCGCCCCGTCAAATCCTCGGTGTGGCGGACATCTGCGCGATCAGTCGTTCGTTCAGCTCCTTCGCTGCATTGTAGCCGGACATCTTGAGCTTCGTCTGGAACGCGGCGACTTCGATGAGTCGTGCGAGATCACGGCCGGGGCGGACCGGAATGGTGATGTGCGGCACATCGACGCCGAGAATTTTCACAAATTCCTGTTCCATTCCGACACGGTCCACGTCTTGAACATCGTTCCAGGTCTTGAGTGACACGACGAGATCCACGCGTTTTTTTCCGCGAATGCTTTTCACGCCGAACATGGCGGCGACATTGATGATTCCAATCCCGCGGACTTCCATGTGATTGCGCGTCAATTCCGCGCTGGTGCCGATCACATCGCGGCCGTCGATGAGCGTCACCTTGGTGATGTCGTCCGCCACAAGGCTGTAACCGCGTTCGATCAGCGCGAGCACGCTTTCGCTTTTTCCGATGCCGCTTTCGCCCTTGATGATCACGCCGACGCCGAGGATATCGACCATGCTGCCCATCTCGGTTCCGCGTGGAGCGAACATCGCTTCGAGCGCCAGCGTCGCCATGTTGATGAACTTCATCGTGATGAACGGCGTCTGGAAGATCGGGATGTTCGCATCTTCCGCGGCCTTGAGGAAGAGCTTGTCCGGGTTGAGATCGCGGCTGAAGACGAAGCACGGGATTTTGTAACCAAGGAGCATTTCATAGCGCTTGAGCCGTTCCTCGGGTGGGAGTGCCTTGAGGAAGTAGGCCTCGGCGTTGCCAATCACCTGTACGCGCTTGTTGGCGAAGTAGCGGGTGAACCCGGCCAGCACGAGTCCGGGTCGATTTACAGTTGGCTCGCGGATGATCCGCTTCAACCCGGTCGCACCGGCGATCAATTTTAGACCGAGGTCAGCGGCGTGGTCGGTGTAGAACTTTTCAACTGTTACAATGTCGCGTTGCATGGGGGTGTGATTCGTGATTCGTGATTCTAGGGCGCTGGAGCGGATTGATCGAAAGTTGCCAGATCATTCTCCGAAACATCCGTTTGTGACTGTTCCGAAACTTGATACATAACTTCCAGTTCCTTCAGGGATTGATGCCGTTGATCGGGAATCATGGTAAGGAGCAGCCGAATGATTTGTGTCAATAAATCCATCCTGTGCGCCGTGATCTTCTTTTCGAGAATGTGTCGCGCGTCGAAATACCCATCGCGCGCTTTCCTGTCGGATCCGAGTGCGTATTCGTAGAAACGCGCTCGATCCCTCGTTGAGCTGCGCGAATATCCTTCTGCGATGTTTGCGTGAATCGAACCCAATGCCGAGTAAAGTTGCACTGCGGTTTCGCGATTGCGCCCGTCCCGCATCGGCCGCGTGACGTCTCTCCAGCCAAGATCGGTTACAAACAATCCCAGACGATAGGCCTCAATCTTCCAAAGCAGATCATTGCGGATCTCTGTCGGAACGCTGGCGGCCCATTCATTGAATTTCATATCGGAGAATAACAACGCGCGCCAAACACCCAGCGCGGCCTTCACGCATCACGCATCACGTCTTCACATATTGAACTCCGGTCCCAAATATATCTCCCGCGCCTTCGGATCGTTTGCCAGGAACTCGGAGCTGCCTTCCACCAGAACCTGGCCTTTGTGAATGATGTAGCCGCGGTCGATCAGCTTGAGCGTTTCGCGGACGTTATGGTCGGTGATCAGAATGCCAAGGCCGCGGTCGCGCAGGCGCCGGACGATCTTCTGCACTTCGTAAACAGCGATCGGGTCGATGCCGCTGAACGGTTCGTCCAGCAGCAGCAGCTTCGGACTCGTCACGAGTGCGCGCGTGATTTCCAGCCGGCGCTTTTCGCCGCCGCTCAATTGATACGCCCTGCTCCGGGCGAGCGGTGTCAGGTCGAGTTCGTCCAGCAGATACTTCAGCCGGATTGCGCGTTCCTGACGGTTGATTTTGCAGGTCTCGAGAATGGCCAGAATATTCTGCTCGACGGTCAGCTTGCGAAACACGGACGGTTCCTGTGTGAGATACCCGATCCCGAGCCTGGCGCGCTTGTGCATCGGGAGTCCCGTGATGACGTGATCCTGAAAACGCACCGCGCCTTCGTCCGGTTTCACCACGCCCACGACCATGTTGAACGTGGTCGTCTTGCCCGCGCCGTTCGGTCCAAGCAGGCCGACGATTTCTCCTGCGCCCACATTGATCGAAACGCCGTTCACGACACGGCGCTGGCGGTATTCTTTGACGAGATTGTCTGTTGTGAGCAGAACGCCGTTCGTCGTTTCGGCTGTGGCAACTGCGGACTGTTCAATGTCGCTCATGGATTCGCTGCGGGTGCGTTGGTGCGGGTATTGAAAGGGTTTTTGGCACCCAGATCGATAACTGTGCGCTGGCGGGAACCCTGCGCACTGCCGGGAATGTAGGCTGTGCCGGCGATGAGATCCCAAATCACAACGTCGCCTGTAACAAAGCTTTTTTCGCCGAACCTGATATATGCGTTTCCGGACAAAACAATCAGCTGGTTCGTGGCGCCTTCCTGAATCGCATACGTGTAGGTGGCTCGATCCCCCTTCGCCGTGATGGGAGTGTCATTTCGGTCTTTGTGAGTTATCACCACGTTTCGCTCCGCAAGGACATAGTCGGGCTGTTCCTCGCCTTTTTCGGTTCGAACAGTGAGCTCCTCGCACGACAACGTCGATTCGCCATAACGCACCTGCACGTTGCCGACATAAATCGCCGTGTAGTTGGTTTCGGTTCGAAGCTCAGCACGATCGCTTTCGATCTCAATATGATTCGTTGACGTGGAAATCGTGGACGCGGCGAGCGGCGGCTGGCTGTTGGTCTGAAGGGTCGTCGCCGGCGCATTCGTTGGATCGGATCCGGTCTCGGTCTGCGCTCCTGCGATCAGAACCGAGCAGCCAAGTGCAAGGAGGATGGAAAAGGTTTTCATGGTTTCTTGAAAGTGCGTCCGTCCGTTCGAATCACCGTGCGGACATCGTTTGAAAGCAGGATCGTTCCATTGGTCATGCGCAGATAACCCCGCGCCTCGGTGAAGAACCGTCCGCCAGTCATCTCCACCTGGATCATGTTTGTTGAGGAGACGGTTCGTTTCATGATGTCGAAGGTGCATTCGGGCGAACGCACCTGGAGTTCGAGCAATCCGTTGGTGGTGAAACGATCAATTCGCGGTTCTGTGAAAATGACAACGCCGCCCGGCTGCGGATCGGCTTTCTTTCCCTGAAGCAACGTTTTGATCTGGGTTTCATGTGGCGGTGGATACGTCTCCAGCTGCACTTTGAAACTGCTCGCTTCGACACGTCCGACCTGTTGCGCCTGAACGCAGAACGTCACGGCCGCGGCGGAGAGAATCGCCAGGGCGGAAATGCTTTTCCAATCAGCCGGCATAGTCAGCGACAACTTTCTCCCATTTCTTCTGCGCTTTCAGAATCAATTCCGCGCATTCGCGAATCGCGCCGTGGCCGCCCCTGGCCTTCGTGATGTAATGCGCGTATTCCTTCGTCTCCACGGTGCCATCATTTGTGACGATCGCCAGGCCCGCGTGCTTCAATACGCAGATGTCCACAATGTCATCTCCGACAAAACAGATGTCCTCCCAATTCAATCCGGTCTGTTTCAGAATCGAATCCACGGCGGCGAGCTTGTGGCTGTCGCTTTGAACCAGAAAATCGATTTTCAAATCCATCGCACGCTCCTCGGTTGCAGTCGATGGCCGCCGCGATACCCAACCCACCTTGATTCCACAACGCTGCAAAATGCGCAGCGCAAGTCCGTCTCGAATGTTGAATCGCTTCGTTTCGCCGTTGCGACCCATCCAGACCGCGCAGTCGGTCAGGACACCATCGACGTCGCAGAGAAACAATTTCACGCGCTCAAGGCGCTTGCGAAGTTTTGCAGGAATACGAGTGGTCATTGGAGAGAGAAGGGGTGTCAGCGCTTCGCGACGCGCGACAGTTCCACGAAACTTTTCAGCAACGACGGCATTTCGGCGAGCGGAATCATGTTGGGCCCGTCGCTGAGCGCTTTGTCCGGCGTGGGATGGGTTTCGATGAAGATACCTTTCGCGCCGGCGACCACGGCGCATTTCGCCAGCACTGGAGCGAATTCCCGCTGGCCGCTCGATTTGTCGCCACCGCCGCCCGGGAGCTGCACGGAGTGCGTCGCGTCGAAAATCACCGGAAAGCCGAATTGATTCATGATCGGGATCGATCGCATGTCCGCGACCAGATTGTTGTAGCCGAAAGTCGTTCCACGTTCGGTCACGAGAAGTTTCCTGGCACCGGCGGCCTTCGCCTTTTCAACGACCTGACCCATTTCCTTTGGCGAAAGGAACTGGCCTTTCTTGATGTTCACGATGCGGCCGGTGCGGACTGCGGTTTCGATGAGATCGGTCTGGCGGCAGAGGAACGCGGGAATTTGAAGAATATCGACGTATTGCGCGGCGGCTTCGGCCTGGGCTTCGGTGTGGACGTCGGTGAGGACCGGAACTTCGAACTCAGCGCGAATTTTAGCCAGCGTTTTGAGTCCGGCTTCGAGGCCGGGGCCGCGGAACGATTTTCCGGAAGTGCGATTGGCTTTGTCGTAGCTGGCCTTGAAAACGTAGGAAATGCCGAGCTTTGAACAGGTTTTTTTCAGCGATGCGGCGATCTGAAAACAGAGCTTTTCGCTTTCGATGACACAGGGCCCGGCGATCAGGCACACGGTTTTGGGAACACTGATGGATTTCCAGATAGCTGCGTCGTTAAGCACGGGCAGTTTCTATCAGTCACACCGGGGAAAGTAAATGCGGGAAGGCCGAAGGCGGGCGGAGACGCGTCACGTTCGATTCTTGGATTTTCATCCATTTACACCTGTGTTACACAGGTGCTCATGACACGTGATTCTGTGGGTTGCTCGAATCCTGCTGCACCATTATTTCTTGCGGTGCTCTCGACAGTGTGTGCTTCCGTAACATTTGCGGCTGAGAATCCGCCGCCGGCGGCGGCCAAGGCCAATCAGTACGTCCATCGCGGCGCTGCCAATCCGTATCTGCCTTTATGGGAGCATTTGCCGGATGGCGAGCCGCGGGTGTTTGAAGATCCGGATAATCCGGGAAAGTATCGCGCCTATATCATTGGCTCCCATGACGTCCGGGTTAACAGTTATTGCGGACCGGACATCCGGGCCTGGTCGGCTCCGGTGGAGGATTTGACCACGTGGCGTGATGAAGGCCCCATCTTCACTTACAACATCAGCGGCCAGTGGGACGTGATGTATGCCCCTGACCTCGTCGAGGTGAAAGGAAAAGACGGCAAGAAGGTTTACTATCTCTATCCGCACAGCCGCGGCCGCAATCGGGAAGCCATGGTGGCCAAAGGAGATCGTCCCGACGGTCCGTTTACTCCCATCAATTTGACTCCAGACGGAACGCGCACTGTTCCGGGCAGCACGATGGGTTTCGATCCGGCGGTTTACATTGAGTACATCACGGACAGCAACGATCCCGATTTCGAGATTGGATTCCGCGCCTACGGATATTGGGGATTCCAAAGATCCCTCGCCGGCCAGTTGAATCAGGCGACGATGTATTCCATCCGACCCGGGCATCAGGTGATCGACCGTTTTATTCCTGCCAGCTCGAGGTACGGTGTGATCCGCGATCCGCAGGGCACGCAATATCCGAATGTCTATCCCGACCAGGACCTCGGAATGTTCAACTTCTTCGAGGCCGCCTCCATTCGCAAAATCGGCAACAAATATATCTGGGTGTACAGCGGATATTCCGGGCCTGATTATGGTGTGGACAGTTCCAATTCGACATTGCGTTATGCCTTCGGTGATTCGCCGCTCGGGCCATGGAAAATCGGTGGCGTGCTGGTGGATTCGCGTGCAGTGGTGCCCAATCGCGATGGCTCACGGCTCCAGACGACCTATGCAGGTCACAACACCCACGGAAGCATTCAGCTGATCAACGACCAGTATTACGTCTTTTATCACCGTGCGCCGCGTGGATTCGGCAATGCGCGTCAGGCGATGGTCGCTCCCGTCAAAGTGGAGTGGGATGAGAAACCGGTGTCCGAGGGCGGCAAGGTGACCATCCGCGGCTACGATCCGTATTCAAAGGACAACGCCTGGACCGCAAAGAGCTCAACCCATGAGTACACCGGCGCGGAAGTGACGTCGGAAGGTTTCAACATCTTCGGACTCGATCCGTATCGATACTACTCGGCGGGCTATGCCTGCTATCTTTCCAACCAAAGGACGGTGCAGGATTCGTGGGATATCTGGGATAACAACATGCCCCTGGCAAATCTCGAAAACGGAAACATTGCCGGCTACAAGTATTTCGGCTTTGGCGGGCTGGACAAGGATCAGAAGGGTCTGAAGGCCTTCGCTGGCGCCAAGCCCGGAAACAAAACGGCGTTCAATCTGTTCCTCACACCCAAGACAACCAATGCGTTCAAGGTCAACGTGTGGCTGGACGGTCCATGGGATACCGAAGTTTGGAAAGGTCGTAAGCTCGGCGAAATTAATGTTCCGGCCAACGCCAAGCTGGAGGTGACACAGTTTACGCTGGACGTCGCCGCGGTGGTCGAAAATCTCAAGGCGAAACACGCCATATACCTCGTGGTCGAAGGCCAGGGTGGCGGACCATTGTGCGACATCGTGGGACTGGGATTCAGTTCCGACAAGGTGAAGATCGTTCGTCCGGTGCCGCCGACCGTGACCATCAAGGTCAATGGACAGGAAGTTAACCTTCCGGCCAACCCGGTCCGCTCCACCAACGCGAATGGCATTACGGGAGTGGATCTTTACGAGGCCAATTTCGCGGTTTCATCCGAGGCGGATGCAGTTCCGCAGGTCACCGCAACGGCCAGTGATGGGGCTGTAAAAGTCTCTGTGAAACAGGCCGAGGCGAAGAATGGAACGGCTGAGGTGAAGTTTGACTACAACGGCGTGGTCAAGACCTATCGGGTTGTGTTCACCTCGTCGTAGCACTGGTCGAACGAAATCGATCGTCGGAAACAATATTTCCAGCGCACCCATGAGAGAGCTGTTCAAGCTCTCTCATGGATTGTCGCAATCAGCGAACTCCTTCAGTTTCCTTCGTTTGCTTCTGTTGAAATTCTTTCTCTCGGAATCGAATAAATTGCGTGAATCGGTTTCCTGAACCGCTTCGCGCGAGACCCACCGAATCGACACCGATTTGATGGAACCTGCGAGTTTGACAGGTGGTAGCCTTTTGCTACCCTCCCTCCATGAGTCAACCTGTGAAGATCTCGGATACCCTGGTTCTCGACGCCCGGCTTACTGGAGAAGTCGCGGAACGGTCCATTGCCGGGCAGATTGAATTCTGGGCCAGGTTGGGGCGTGCCATTGAACCGCTATTGCGAGGAGACAAGGCACTCGCTTTGCGTCGCGCCGGTGATTCCAAACCACTTTCAGAATGCCTGCGTTCCGTTGATTCGCCGGAGGGCCGCCGGCGGGTTGCCGAGCATCTCAATTCCCGCCCGTATCCTCATTACGAGCCCGCTGAATCGCCAGGCCTGTTGGTCAGAATCGAGTCGAACGGCAAGCGCACCATCGGGCGCTTCGTCAATCGTGAATTTCAAGCTGTCCGGAAGGCAAGACGGTGAAACGGGGACGAGGTGTTCCAGACCAAGGGGCTTCATGGATCAACCTTTTGGACCGCCGCCCAATCATCGTGGCGATAGCGGGTTCAAACGGTTCCGGGAAGACCACATTTTTTGAATCGCACCTGAACGCCACTGCTTTGCGCTTTCTCAATGCCGATGTGCTCGCGAGAGAGCTGGAGGTCGATTCCTACGAAGCTGCCAGGATGCTTGCGGCACTGCGGGCGGAGCTTGTCGCCCAGAATGAAAGCTTTATTTTCGAAACGGTATTCTCCGATCCCGTGGGGGACAAATTGGGATTCTTGAAACAGGCGGCTCAATCCGGATATGCCGTCGTTCTTTGCTTCATCGGTATTTCCAGCGCTGAAACGTCGGAGCAACGCGTGGCCATGCGAGTTTCCCAGGGCGGGCATGATGTGCCTTCTGAAAAGCTGGTTGAACGTTTCCCCCGCACGCTCGCAAATCTTGCCGCTGCCATCCGCGAACTGCCGTGCGTGATGGTTTTCGACAACGATGATCTGAAGTTTCCGTTCCGTCATCTTGCCTCATTTACGAACGGCCATGTGGTGCAAATCAAGGAGCCAGTTCCTTCCTGGCTCAAACGCCTGTTAAGTTCCGCCAACCTCCCATAGCCTCTCGTCCCAAGCCTGTCGCCTTCCTCAAATGTTCAAGCTTGCACCTGTGATTCATTTTTCAGAAAACACTCGCGCATGATTACCAGTGTCACTCCGTCCGAGATCGAGCGCGCGATTCGCAACGTTCCCGATTTCCCCAAGCCGGGCATCCAGTTCAAGGACATCACGCCCGTGCTGGCCGACGCCCGATTGTTTGCCGGTGCGGTGGATTTGTTGATCGACGGTTTCAAGCCCGGCGAAGTGGACGCAGTAGTGGGCATCGATGCTCGCGGATTCATCTTCGCCTCGGCCGCAGCGCTGCGATTGAACGCTGGATTCATTCCGGTTCGCAAGAAGGGCAAACTGCCGTATCAAACCCACGAACAGGCGTACGACCTGGAATACGGAACCAACACCGTGGCCATTCACACGGACGCACTCAAACCCGGCTCGAAGGTTCTGCTGATTGACGATCTCCTCGCCACTGGCGGCACTGCCGGAGCTGCGGCGGCGTTGATTCATAAACTCGGCGCAACCATTCTCGAAGCAGCGTTCCTGATCGAACTGAAGTTCCTCAACGGTCGCGAACGTCTCGCCGGCAACAAGGTCCGGTCGCTGGTGGTTTATTGATCGATCGCACGAAAGAATGACGCCGCCGCAATGGGGCAGGTCCAGAACCCGTTCGCGTCGGTAAATTCTCGGATGCGGACAGCCAATTTTCCGGGAGACAATTAATCTTTGAACGCCCGCACGGCCCATGTATCTATACCTCCGTGCACAAACTCAGACCATCGATCGCATTAGTGATCCTGACGCTTTGGGCGTTTTGCACGATGGGTTGTGAGGTTGGGTGTCTCGATGAAATCCCCGACGAATGCTGTGCCGGAGCCGGTTTCAAGCTGCCTTCTTCAGAATCCAAGCCCTTTCGTTCCAGTGAAAGAGAGTGTGTTTGTCGTTGGGTGAAATCAGGCAGCGTTCTGATCGTCCGCCATTCGATTCCCGCGCCGCTCTCCAATCCGCTTCCGTTCGATCTTCCGGCAATACTGACTTCCGATGTCACCTCGTCGTCGGCAGCGGTCTTCCCGGCATCGCAGTCGCATCCGCCTCCATCCAGCTGGCAATTCTCCTTCCGCACGGCTCTTCCGCCGCGCGCTCCCTCCTTCGTTTCCTGATCGTCTCGTCCGTACGAGATGTTTCCGCGTTGACGCTGCCTTAAGACGGGCGGCCTGTTCCTGTTAAGTGGGTTGGTCATGACGGTCCTATGAAACGAAGTTTGATCTGTATCCTGATGGTGGTTGCAGCAATGAGTGCGAGCGTGGCGGAAGAAAACCTTCCGAAGCCGCCTCCGCCTGAAGTTCTATCCATTGAAGCGCTCGTGAAGGAGGCGCTGGAGCGAAATCCGGAATTGAAGTTCTACGAAGCGGAATGGCTCGCGGCGAAAGCCGAGCGCAAGTCTGCAACTCAATGGCGCAATCCAGAGATCAGCGGCAGCGTCGGACACAAGACCGTTCGTGGCGGCGGAGCGAGTGCCGAAGGCATGGCGTGGTCGGCGTCGGTGATGCAGCCGTTCGAATGGCCGGGCCGGATCGGTTTGCGCAAGGCAATTGCAAATCGCGAGATCGAACTGGCCGAACTGGGTTTGACGCGGTTCAAGGCCGCTCTTGCCGGACGCGTTCGAACGCTCGCCTGCGGATTGTTCGCAGCACAGGAAAGAGCTGAAGCCGCGGGTGAAGTGGCGGAGCGATTCAAAGCATTGCGGGAAGTTCTCGTTCAGCGCGATCCGGCAGGCCTCACGCCGCTGCTTGAAACGCGGGTGATCGAAGCAACTGAACTGAACGCCCGGCGGGAGGCTTCAGAAGCATTGCTTGCGATGAATGCGGCTTTGTTTGAATTGAATCAACTTCGCGGTGCGGCGCCGGATCGGCCGCTGAAAGTGATTCGGCCCAGGTTGAAGTTTCGTCCGGCGCAAAGCATCGCGATGCTTCAGGCGCTGGCCAGAACCAACAACTTCGAATTGCGCATTCGGGCCGTTGAACTCGCACAACAGGGGTTCCGGGTCGATCTCGCGCAAAGCGAACGTTTCCCATCCATTTCGGCGGGCCCCATTTTCTCCGAAGAAAATGCCGGTGAACGGGAACGGGTCATCGGTCTGGGCGTGAGTTTTCCCTTGCCGCTCTGGAATCGAAACAGCGGAAACATCGACGCCGCGAAAGCGCGCCAGCTTCAAGCCGAAGTTTCGTTGAATCTGGTCGAGCGGGAAATTCAGCGAAAGGTCGCGGAAGCAGCGCTGGCGTATGAAACCCGGTTGCGGCAGATGAAGATGACGCGACCGGATGCAATCGAACATTTCAAGGACGCGGCGGAACTCGCGGATCGTCATTACCGGCTCGGCGCCGTTCCAGTTTCCACATACGTCGAACTGCAGAAGCAGTATCTGGACGCCGTCACAAGTCTGCTTGAAACGAAACGGGATCTTCTCGAAACGGCGCTGAACCTGGAATTGCTGACCGGGCTGACGCCGCCGCTTGCGACGGAACAGGAGGATGCGGAATGAAAACGCTTTCTGAAATCGTTCCAGCGCTGTTGATCGTGGCCGGTGCGTTGATATCGTCCGGATGCCGACACGGCGAGTCAGGTGCACACGGACACGACCATGAATCGGGCGAAGCGGCGCACAATCACGAAGAGGGAGTCACGTTCACGGAGGGCAGGGGATTGTTCGTTCCAGCTGCAACGGCGAAGTTTATCGGACTTCAAATTGCCGATGTTGAAGAGCGCAATGTGGATTCGGTCTTTCAGTTTTCGGCGAGAATTTATCGCGCATCGAATGAATCGCAGCTTGCAGCGTTGCAACCCGTTCGCCTTCCAGACGCGCTGGCAAGCGGAAGCGTGAGTCCGGATGATGCGGCGCGGTTGACTGAAGGCCAGTCCGTTTCGGTGCAAAAGAGCGGGAATGATGCTCCGTTGGAGGGCCGGATCGTTTCGTTGAAGCGCGGCATTGAGAAAGCCAGCGGCCAGGTTGAAGTGATTGTGGCGGTTCGCGATCCGCAACTTGCGGTTACGCTGGATGATTTCGTTTCCGTGACGATTCCGTTGCAAAGTGAAAGCAAGGTGATTGGAGTGCCTCGCGCGGCATTGTTGCGAACGACTGAGGGCGATTTCGTTTACACCGTCAGCGGCGCGCATTTCGTTCGCACCGAAGTGAAGCTCGGTGTTGTGAACGACGAACTGGCTGAAGTCGTGGACGGACTTTACGCCGGCGACCAGATCGTGACGCGGCCTGTAATGACGCTCTGGCTTGCGGAACTTCAATCCTTGCGAGGTGGCAAATCGTGCGCGCACGGCCATTGACGTATGCTCCACCGCCTCCTTGAATTTTCAATGCGTCATCGCAGCGCGGTGTTGCTCGCGACGGCGGTTCTGATTGTGGCGGGCATCTGGTCGGCGCTGCGGCTGCCGATCGATGCGGTTCCGGACATCACCAATCCGCAGGTGCAGATCAACACAGCGGTTTCCGCACTGGCGCCGGAGGAGATTGAAAAGCTGGTCACGTTTCCGATCGAAAGCGAGATGGCCGGACTTCCGGGAATGCTGGAGCTGCGATCGCTTTCCAAATTCGGCCTGTCGCAGATCACGATGACATTCCGTGACGGCGTGGATATTTATCGCACCCGCCAGCTTGTGAGCGAACGTTTGCAGGCCGGGCTGGACAGATTGCCGCCCGGACTGTCGCCTCAACTGGCGCCGATCGCGACCGGGCTTGGTGAGATTTTTTATTACGCGGTGGAGTTCACCGAGGGGGCGACCAACGTTCCCGCGACGCGGCGGGAGCAGCTGATGGCGCTCAAGCTGATTCAGGATTACCAGATCAAACCGATGCTGCGCACCACTCCCGGTGTGGCCGAGGTAAACACGAGTGGCGGTTATGAAAAACAGATCGTCGTTCAACCCGATCCGGCCCGGCTGATGAGTGCGGGCATGTCGTTCGCCGACCTTGCAGAACGCATCGATGAAAACACGCGCAACTCCGGCGGCGGGATGGTGGAGATCGGCGGCGAACAGATCGTGATCCGCGCGGACAGCCGCGTGGCGTCGATGGACGAGATCGTCGAAATTCCGTTGAAGTTCGGTGCCGGTGTAAAGCCATTGCTGGTGCGCGACGTGGCCAATGTTGCGATCGGTCATTCATTCCGCACAGGAGCAAGCACGGACCAGGGCGAAGAGGCTTTGATCGGCGCAGCCATCATGCTTGCCGGCGAAAATTCACGGCTCGTGGCGCGTGCCGTGCGCGAAAAGCTGGAAGAGATCCAGACCAAGCTTCCGTCCGGTGTTGAAGTCCGGCCCCTTTACGATCGCGCCCAACTCGTCAATCGCACCATCGCCACGGTTGAAAAAAATCTCGCGGAAGGCGCGTTGCTGGTTGTTGCGATTCTTTTTCTATTCCTCGGCAACTGGCGCGCGGCGTTTATTGTGGCGCTCGCGATTCCGCTTTCCATGCTCTTTGCCATCACGGGCATGACTCGGCTTGGCGTGTCGGGAAATTTGATGAGCCTCGGCGCCATTGATTTTGGACTTATCATCGATGGTGCGGTGGTGATGGTGGAAAACATCGTTCGCCATGTGGGCGAGAAACAACGCCGTCTGGGACGCTCGTTGACCGCAATGGAACGCGCGGGCGAAGTGCTGGCGTCGGCGAAGGAAGTGGCGCGTCCGATGTTCTTCGGTGTGCTCGTGATCACCGTTGTGTATGTGCCCGTGCTGACGTTGCAGGGGATCGAAGGAAAAATGTTCACGCCGATGGCGGTGGTGGTGATGCTGGCCCTGGGCGGCGCGCTGGTGCTGGCGCTCACGTTGATGCCGGTGCTGTGTTCGTTCTTCTTGGGAGGACGCATTGGTGAAGGCGACAACTGGTTTGTGCGCGGAGTGAAGGCGCTTTACCGGCCGCTGTTGAACTTTGGACTGCGACGCCGCTGGCTGGTGATTTTGCCGATGATGGCGGCGTTCGGCGGATCGCTCTGGTTGTTCACGCGGCTCGGGGCGGAATTCATTCCGCAATTGGATGAAGGCGACCTGACACTTCAGCTCATCCGCAGCAGCAGCGCCGGATTGGAGGCGTCACTTGAACTGCAGAAGCAATCGGAACGCGTGCTGCGGTCGGAGTTTCCGGAAATCCGGGAAATCTTCTCGCGAATCGGGACAGCCGAGATTGCGCTCGATCCAATGGGCGCGAATGTCGCCGACACCTATTTGATTATGCACCCGCCCGAAAAGTGGCGCACGATCGATGGCCGACGCCCGACGAAGGAGGAACTGGCGGAACAGATGCGTCGCTCGTTGATCGAGAAAGTGCCCGGGCAGGCATATCTGATTTCGCAGCCGATCCAGATGCGCTTCAACGAAATCATGGCCGGCGCGCGGGCGGACCTGATCTGCAAAATTTACGGCGACAGCTTTGAAGAACTGGAACGCCTTTCCGGCGAAGTGCGATCGGTGTTGCAGGACATTCGAGGCGGAGCCGAGAGCGAGTTCGATGCGATCGGCCGTGTGCCGATGCTGGAGATCAAGCCCGATCGCGCGGCGCTTCAGCGGTACAATCTTCACGCCGAGGATGTGAACCGTGTTGTTGAGACCGCGTTGGGCGGTGAACAGGTGGGAACGCTCATTGAAGGCAACCGCAGGTTTCCGATCGTCGTTCGCCTGGCCGAGCCGCAGCGGATGGATTTGGAAACGATGCGACGGCTGCCGGTGCGGACGGACGACGGCGGGCTGCTCACACTCGGCCAGATTGCGACGATCAAAACGGTTGAGCATGTCGGAATGATTGCGCGTGAGAACACTCAGCGCCGCGCCGGAATTCTCGTGAATGTGCGCGGGCGGGACACCGCGGGTTTTGTGGAGGAGGCGACGCGCGCCATTCGCGAAAAGGTGAAGTTCCCGGATGGCTACTATTTCGAGTTCGGCGGCCAGTTTCGAAATTTGGTGGAGGCGCGGCAACGGCTGGCGATTGTCGTGCCGCTCGCGCTGGCGCTGATCTTCGCTCTGATTTTCATGAGCTTTGGAAATCTCCGGCAGGTGGTGTTGATCTTCCTTTGTGTTCCACTTGCAGTGACAGGCGGCATTCTGGCGCTCTGGTTGCGCGACATGCCATTCACCATCAGTGCAGGTGTCGGTTTTATCGCGTTGTCAGGAATTGCAGTGCTCAACGGCATCATGCTGATCAGCTTCATCAACCAGCTGCGCGCGGGAGGGATGAATCTGCGCGACGCCGTGGTGGAAGGCACGTTGACGCGGCTGCGTCCCAAGTTGATGACGGCACTCGTGGCGAGCTTTGGCTTTGTGCCGATGGCTCTTTCGCGGAGTGCGGGCGCGGAAGTGCAGCGTCCACTCGCGACTGTCGTCATCGGCGGCATCATCACATCCACTTTTCTCACACTCGTCCTGCTGCCGGTGCTGTACGAGTGGATCGAAGGAAGAGCACAAAAAACGAACAGCGAAAGACGCAGTCCATGAAGACGATCTTGAACATCCTCACAATCGCCGCAGTGCTTTGTGTTGGAATGACAATGGTGCATGCAGCCGAAAAGAATTCCATCGCCGGACCGAAAGGCGGACGCCTGCTTGAGAAGACCGAGCCGAAAGCCGAGTTTTTCGTGGAAATGGATCGGACGGTGACCATTGCGTTTTATGATGCCGGGTTGAAACAGGTCGCCGCGACGACGCAATCCGTGACATTGATCGCTGATGCCAAAGGCGGAAAGAAGACCATCGAATTCGAAAAGAAGGGTGATGTGCTGGTGAGCCAGGGTGCGTTGCCGGATGGCGAAGGATACAGTCTGGTCGTGCAGTTCAAACAGACGGTTGATGCGCGGTCCCAGAATTTCCGCTTCAAGCTGGAGACGCACAAATGCGGTGAATGCAAGCGGGCGGAATATGCCTGCGATTGTCATCACTGACCGGTTGAATCCGGCGAATTGCGGGATTTCGCGAATGGAACGATCCGAAGATAAAATGCGATATAATTTGCTATTCGCGTGGAACAGCCGATAGTGGCGGCGTCTGTTCGAAGCTTTAAGCTTCCGAGATATGGGGAATCCTCAGGTGAACACAGTTCAGTGATGATTTGAAATCCGGCGACCGGAAACGATCTGGAAAGAAGCAATTGGGACAGCAATACATCACATGAGCAACAAACTGTTTGTCGGGAATCTTTCCTTCAACATCACTGAAAACGAACTCCAGGACGCCTTTGCCGCACACGGCACCGTGACTGAAGCCAATCTGATGATGGACCGCGCCACCGGCCGTCCGCGTGGATTCGCGTTCGTCACCATGAGCACTTCCGAGGAAGCGCAGAACGCCATCGCGAGCCTCAACGGCGCGACGCTCGATGGACGCGCACTGACCGTCAATGAAGCCCGTCCGCGCGAAGCCCGTCCGCAGGGCGGGGGAGAACGCCGTTCCTTCGGCGGTTCACGTTCCCGTTACTAAAATCCTTTTCATGGCCCGGATGCATTCAAACATCCGGGCCCTTTCTTTTCTTTGCAGTTCACCACCACTCCACTTTTAAACCAACAGATCGGACATTCTTGAGTTATCCTCCTTTTCGCTCCAACCGTTCGCGCGAACCGCTTCACCGTCGCAATGGAAAAATCCGCGCCCGCGAAGTGCGGGTCATCAGTGAATCGCGGGAGCAGCTCGGCGTCATGTCGCTCAACGACGCCCTGCAACTGGCGCGCGCGAAAAGCCTCGACCTGGTCGAAATCGCGCCGACAGCCAATCCACCGGTCTGCCGGATTGTCGATTACGGAAAGTTTCTCTATGAGGAAGCCAAGCGCAGCAAGGAATCGAAACAGTCCGGTGGCCGGCTCAAGGAACTTCAGATTTCACCGGCGATCGATCCGCATGACCTCGGCGTGAAGCTGAATCACGCGATTGGATTTCTTTGCGACGACATGAAGGTGCGGATCAAGATGCGTTTTCGCGGACGCCAGAACGCGCACAAGGAGATCGGCTTCGACTTGATCAATCGTTTCGTGAAAGATCTCGCGCCGTATGCGCTTGCGGATGCGCCGCCGAAGATGATGGGATCGCGCGATCTGTCCGTTCTTCTCAGCCCATTGCCGCGGAACAAACGCGCAAAGCTTCCGGAGAAATATCAGCGCGCACCCGAACCGGCGGAGGCTGACGCACCGGATTCCGAAGAACCTGGTTCTGAGGAATAGAAATCGAAGCTGGTCGCGACGCGTAGCGCGAGGCGCTTAATCGTCGGAATGTCTGGCGCGCAGCATTGCTGCGAAACGCGCGACCTTTGACTTGCGGCGTTTGGCCGCACTTGGCTTTTCGAATGTTCGTCGCCGACGGACTGTCAGCATCGTTTGTTCGCGATCCATTTTTTTGCGGAGGCGGCGGAGCGCTTTGTCCACCGGTTCGCCTTTCTTCAGCTTTACTTCAGACATAGGAAAGATTGAGTTTGTAACGGAGGAGATGCGGGCATGCGGTTTCGTGCTTCAGCGCGTTGGAACGCGTGCCGCCGCAGGCGATTTCACCCTGAACCGTCTTGCGTTTGCCGCGCACGGCCGTGCGGAGAATCTCCGTCAGATCGAACCCGCCGCCGCGGCATCCGGACGCCGGGCAGCTGAACGTGAGGACTGCTTTTGCGTGCTGAATGTTTGCGCGGTAGCGGAGTTCGCCGGAAGGCGTGCCGCGCTGGCTTTCGAAGTGGCCGACGACAACGCTCAGGGATTTGAGACTGGGAAACGCGCTGGCGAGAGTGGGCGTCCGCTCAAGGCGTTCACGTTCAAGGCGCATCTGTTCCTGGCGCTGGTTCGGTTTTTTTGTGAATTGCATATTGAAAACCAAATTCACCCGAACCTGAAAGGGCGCCCTCCGGCAGCCCTGAGAAGCTTGGACAAATCGCGGATACTTTACACTTCGCGGAGCCATTCACAATGAGCAATTCAACATTTCCGGCCGGGAGGTCGGAAACCGCTTTGTTTCAAGTTGATGTCGCTGCTTTCCGCTTCCTCGACCGAACCTTTTCCGTAAACTCTGCGCGTGCATTGGCTTCAGGAACTCGATCTCGGTCTGCTCCGCTTCTTCAACCAGACGCTGAGCAATCCGTTCTTTGACTTGCTGATGCCGTTTGCCAGCGGGAATCCATTCTTCTTCCCGTTCATCATCGCCCTGGGAATCGCCCTGCTCTGGAAGGGCGGACGGCGGGCGCGACTCTGCCTGTTGATGATCGCGTTGATCGTTGGACCGGGTGACGGGTTGATCGTGAACACCATCAAGCACGCGGTGCAGCGGCCGCGACCTTATGTCGAGCATTCGGATATTCGACAGCCGGCAAGCAAGACGCCGCGCGAACTGAAGTCGCAGGAGGACAGGAAGGTTCAACGGGACGCGGCGAAACCGGGTGCGCGCCGGGCCGGCTACAACAGCATGCCGTCGGCACACGCGGCGAACTGGTTTGCGACGGCCATGATCTTCTTCGTCTATTACCGTCGCAGCGTCTGGATTTGTCTGCCGCTGGCGCTGCTGGTTTCGTTTTCCCGGCTTTACAACGGCGTGCATTATCCGAGCGATGTGCTGGTGGGGGCAATCGTGGGCGCCGGCTACGCCATTGCAGGAATATGGCTCTTCAACGCCGTGTGGAATGTCATCGGCCGACGGCTTTTTCCGATTTGGTGGGCAAAGGTTCCGTCCTTGGTCAACCCCGACGCTTCCGACGAACCGGCAATCCGCAATCCACAATCCGCAACATCAGGGTCCGTTGACCGCCATTGGCTGCATCTCGGATATCTCCTGATCGCTGCGTTGCTCATCGGGCGGCTCTGGTACATCGGAAGTGGAAAGATCGAACTGAGCGGCGATGAAGCGTATCAGTGGGTCTGGTCGAAGCATCTTGCGCTGTCGTATTTCAGCAAGCCCTTGATGATCGCGCTGACGCAGTGGACGGGAACGCATCTCTGGGGTGACACGGAGTTCGGCGTGAGGTTCTTTTCGCCCGTGCTCGCCGCGACGATGAGCCTGTTGCTGCTCCGGTTTTTTGTGAAGTTCGTCAGCGGTCGCGCGGCTTTTGTTCTTCTCCTCATTTCCGCAACGACGCCGCTGCTGAGTGTCGGTTCGACGCTGATGACGATCGATCCCCTTTCTGTTTTTTTCTGGACGCTGGCGATGCTTGCGGGCTGGCGCGCCGTTCAGCCGGATTCGAAGACAACGGACTGGATCTGGGTGGGGCTTTGGATGGGGCTGGGCTTCCTCAGCAAATACACCGGATTGTTTCAGCTGCTGTGCTGGGCGGTTTTCTTTGCGATTTGGAGACCTGCCCGGGTGCATCTGCGGCGGCCCGGACCGTACGTCGCGCTTCTGGTGAATGCGCTTTGCACGCTTCCTGTGATCATCTGGAACGCGCAGCACGATTGGATCACGCTGGCACACGTGGCGGACAATGCCAGCATCGGGGACAAGAACCGGTTCTTTGTTTTTGATTTTCTCGGAGTGGAGATGGCGCTGTTGAATCCGGTGTTCTTTGTTGGAATGATCTGGGCAGCGATTGCATTCTGGCGGCGGCTCGGGAAGAACGCGCTCGCCGTTTACATCTTCTCGATGGGGACGCCGCTGTTCCTCTGTTATTTCCTCTGGTCGTTTCGCGCGCGAATCCTGCCGAACTGGATCGCGCCTTCGGTGATTCCCATGTTTTGCCTGATGGTGCTCTACTGGCGTGAACGCTGGCCGGATTTCCGCAGGTGGACAAAGCCGATTCTCATGTTCGGAATTGTTTTCGGCGCGGTGTTCGTGGTGTTTTTGCATGACACCGACATCGTCCGGAAAGTGGCTGGACGGCCCTTGCCGCCCAAACCGGATCCGTTGACCCGGCTCAGGGCTTATGGAGAATCCGCCCGGATCATTGATGGACTCCGGCAGAATCTCCTGGCTGAAGGAAAGCCGGTCTTCATCATCTGCGGGCACTATCAGCACGCCGGCCTCTTCAACTTCTACATTCCAGAGGCGAAGACCAATGTCAGTGGCAGGAAACTGGTCTATGCCCGTCCGACCCCCCATCCCAGGGACCAGTTTTATTTCTGGCCCGGTTACCGTGAGGAACGCAAAGGCGAGAACGCACTGTTCGTCCGCGAACTTGGCGGACCGCCGTTGGTGAAGGGATGGGTTTCCAAATGGCTGGCTGGAGAAACCAATCTGCTGCGTCATCCGCATCGAAGCTCGCCGCCACCGGAGTATCTCTTGGAGGATTTCGAATCGGTGAAGGATCTCGGGCAGTTCCATGCGTATTACCGCGGTCGCATCTTCCACACTTACCAGGTCTTTGAATGCCGCAATCTCCAGTGACGCGCCCCAATCGCGCGCGACTTTTGCAGCGATCGACTACGACCTGGCAGAAACGCTGAGTTCCGGGCAGGCGTTCCGATGGCGGCAGGTAAACGGATTCTGGCAGGGAATTGTGATGGGACGCGCGGTTCGTTTGACGTCGGATGCCGCCGGTATTCACGCTCAAACCGCCGTGCCGGTAACCGGTTGGGGCTGGTTGCGCGACTTTCTTCAACTCAACGTCGATCTCGCGGAGATTATCGGAACGTTTCCCGACGATGATCCCATGCGCGCTGCGGTGAGTGCGTGTCGTGGATTGCGATTGCTGCGGCAGGATCCTTGGGAGTGCCTCGCGTCCTTCATTCTTTCGTCCACGAAACAAATCGTTCAGATCCAGCAGATCGTTCGATTGCTTTGCGAACGGTTTGGCGATCGGATTCCCGGTTTTGGATCGGAGGACGATTTCACTTTTCCGTCAGCGGAACGAATCGCGTCGCTGAGTGAAGCTGACCTGCGCGCATGCAAAATGGGATTTCGAGCGCCTTATCTGCTGGGGAGCGCGCGCATGATTGTCAGCGGCGAGGTCGATTTGGAAGCATTGCGAGCGATCGACGTTTCCTCCGCGCGGGCGCAACTGATGCGATTGCCTGGCGTGGGACGCAAGATTGCGGATTGCGTGTTGTTGTTTGCCTACGGATTTCCAACGGCTTTTCCGGTGGACGTCTGGGTGTTGCGAGCATTGAGGCAGCTTTACTTTCCAAAACGCAGACCGAAAACGAAACGGCTGTTGCGATTTTCCGAAACGCATTTCGGTCCGCACGCTGGCTACGCGCAGCAGTATTTGTTTCATTACGTGCGGACAAAACTGAGGCACGGCCTCGGATGACCGTTGGATAGCATGAAGACACTCGAAGTTCTGTTTACGCCGGCTGATTTCAACACGCTCAAGGACCGCGATCTTTCGACGACGGTCTGTGTGGTTTTTGATGTGTTCCGCGCGACGAGCTCCATGATCACCGCGCTGGCGAACGGTGCCGCGGCAGTGATTCCGGTCGCGGAGATCTCGGAGGCTCTGGAAATTCGCAGAAGCCAGCCGGAGGTGCTTCTTGCGGGGGAACGTGATGGATTACGCATCGGTGCGGCGCTGACGGGTGGTGTGGAATTCGATCTCGGCAATTCACCGCGTGAGTTCACACGGGAACGTATTTCCTGCAAAACGATCGTCTCCACGACCACCAACGGTACGCGCGCGCTGCGATCCTGCGCTCATGCAAAACGAATTTTTGTAGGCTCGTTTTTGAACCTCTCCGCAACCGCCGCCGCGGTCCGCAGGCAAAATCCGGAATCGCTGATCGTGATCTGCAGCGGCACGTTCGAACAGACGGCGCTTGAAGATGTGCTTGGAGCAGGGGGCTTGTGCGATCAGCTTTGGACTGAAACTTCCGGCGCAAGGGTTTCCGATGCCGCATTGATGGCGTACAAGCTGTATCAGCTTGGAAAATCCGACATCCTCAAAGCGGCATCGGAAGCGCGAAACGGCCAGAAGCTTTTGTCGAATCCCGACCTGCGCGACGACGTTGCGTTCTGCATGCGGACCGACAGTTGCGATTTCGCCGCCGAATTGGAGAAAGATGGACGTGTTTTCCGGTCACGGGAACGTGATTGAGTTTTCGATCCTCAGTTCAGACCGAGCGAGGAGATGTTCGAATGCGCTTTCGGAGTCGAACCACAATCCGTGTTCATCTGTGCAGACTCAATCTTTCTTCTCCGTATCTGCGGCCGCTTCCGGATGTGACGCGCGATAGCTCGCCACAACCCATTCGCTCAGCATCTTGTCCGGATTTTCCACGGCGTCGCGGTCGAGGACGAATTCCTTCGGACCGGAATTCTGAACGATGAGCTTCAGGCCGAAGTGAAAATCCTTGAATCGTTCCGCGCAGAGATCGCGCACGGATTTGTTCTGTTCGAGTGCGTGAGAGACGAGAAGATCAGCGGCTGAATCGGTGAAACGGATCGCGATGCCGTGAGCTTCGTGGAAACGCTTGGCGAACTCCTCCACGACCTGCCGCGCCACGAGGCGTTCCTCCTGCTTCGGATCGGCCAGAATTTTCTTCAGCTCGCCAGCCGGGTCCTCCACCAGTTCGGGCGTGACGACGAACCGCTTCACCGGCGTTGACGGAAGCTCGAACTTGATCTCACGGAAGATGCGTTCACAAACCGTCATGAGTCCGCGCGCCCCGGTTTGTTCTTCACTGGCGCGTTCGGCAATTTTCCGCATGCCTTCGTCCGAGAAGAGAACTTCAATTCCATACGCGCCGAAATCCTGTTCGTATTGCCGGATGATGCTGCCTTCTGAATTCTTCAGAATGCGATACAGGTCGTCGGTGTTGAGCGGATGACACACGACACGGACCGGGAGGCGTCCGATGAACTCCGGTTCGAAGCCGAATTCGATGAAATCGCGCGTTTGCGCCGAGTTCATGACTTCTTCGGAAGTTTCCGGTCGCTGTTCCTTGGCCGCGAAACCGATCGACGCATCCCGCAGCCGTTTGCGCACGATCTTTTCCAGGCCATCGAATGCGCCGCTGACGATGAAGAGAATGTGTTTCGTGTTGATCGTGCTGGGGGACTTCTTTCCGCGCTGGCCGAGATCCATCATCGCCTGAATCTGTCCCGCGATGTCATTCGGCGAGCGTGCCGGAACCTCGGTTTCCTCCATCAGCTTCAACAGATTCGTCTGCACGCCGCGGCCACTCACATCACGCCCGCTGCCGTTGTTCGATGCTGCGATCTTGTCGATTTCGTCGATGTAGATGATTCCGTATTGCGCCCGGGAAACATCGCCGTCGGCGAGCCGAACCAGATCGCGAACCATGTCTTCGACGTCGCCGCCGACATAGCCCGTTTCGGAAAACTTCGTTGCGTCGGCCTTCACGAACGGAACGCCGATCAATTCCGCCGCACTGCGAATGAGATAGGTTTTTCCGACACCCGTTGGGCCGACGAGAATGACATTCTGCTTGGCGTAATGCGGCGTGGCTTTGCCTTCCAGCGCCATTCGGACGTGATGATAGTGATCGCACAGCGCGACGCTCAGGACTTTTTTGGCTTCGTCCTGCTTGATGACAAACCGGTCGAGAAACGCCTTCACCTCACGCGGTTTGTATTTGAACTGGAAAATGTCGGGTTTCGCGCCGGGTTGCTCGGGCGGCGGCTGGAATTGCGGCTCGGGTTCGGCGCTCCGGTTCTGGAATTTCTGGCGGACGAAATCGGAAAGCTGGCGCTGAAATTCCTCAGGTGTCATCGGACCGGATGCGTTGCGAATGTTCATGTGGTGTTTATGTCTGGATCACTCTTGCCACACAATCCCGCTTTTGCAATAAGACCCGCGCTTGAACGAAAACTTTCAGAACATTGACGCAGAACGTTTCCAAAATGCGATCCGCCGTTTCGATGAGGAGAACTCACGTGATCCGAATCACGAAATCGTGGATGGCGTCGCGCGTCCGCGCGAACTGGTCCATGCGAAATGGCTCACGGCCTGGGTGACGAGGCTTTGCCCCGACGCATCCGAACCGCTGCGACTGGCCGCGCGTTGCCAGCATCTTTGTCGCTGGATGATTCCACGGAGTTCCTATCCGATGACCAGGCCCGGCTACCTGCAATGGCGCCAGAAACTGAAACAGTTTCATGCAGAGAGATCGGCGGCGATTTTGCGCGAGTGCGGATATCCGGAGGAAATCGTTTTGCGGGTTCAGGATTTGAACCTGAAGAAGAATCTTTCGACCGATTCCGAAACGCAGGTTCTTGAAGACGCCTTGTGCCTCGTTTTTCTCGAACGGCAGCTGGGTGAATTCGCCACGAAGAACAGCGAGGAAAAGGTCATCAATGCCCTGCGCAAGTCCTGGGAAAAGATGTCATCGGCCGGACGCGCCGAAGCGTTGAAGCTTGCGTATTCGCCACAGGAAAAGGCGTTGATCGAGCAGGCGCTGACCGGAGATCAAGGCGGGGAAAATCGGGCCTGACCGCGGACTGCTGAGCTCAAAAGGGACTCGAGCATCGAGATCCCGTGGCGTGGTTGATCGCATCTCCAATCTCTTTTTCACGGTCCCAATTTGGCTTCCGGGAACTTCTTTCGAACCGGTGCGCTGCCAGTGGATTTGCAATATGGGTTTGTGGATTTGGGTTATGTGCGGACTGGCATTTGTTCAATAACGTCCCATCGTGCCCACAATAAAAAGCAGACTGGCTGATGTCTGTTGCCCTTCAGGGATTCCAAGGGAGCGTCCCCACACACATTTCGAGCAGCCGCAGGTGGCAGCAGATTTCGCAGGTTCGGAGACTCAACCCAATAACCAAACCGTATGAGAAACCTTGTTAGCAAAACCGCAGCATCATTGCTGGCCGCCTCAGCCGTCGTCATGACGGGCCACGCGGCAACATTGATCAACACCTTCGATGCGCCGTTCGACTATGTGGCGAATGGAATTGTCGGCGACCCGAACTGGGATGGCGTTTATCTCAGGCTCGGGGACATTCCAGGTGCGAATCCGGGTGGTGACGGCAATGGGCTGACGACGGATGCGAACACAACGGTTTTCGGTGGCGGCTTCCTGGGAATTCGGTCTCAAGGCACCTCCTGGTCGGGTCCGGAGAACGACGGGTTTTTCCTGTATAAGGTTGTGGATGGAGACTTTGATGTATCGGTGGAGAATCTTCCCTATACGCTTGCCGGTGGAACAACGTTCGATAATCAGGCATTTCATTTTGCCGGCCTGATGGTGCGCGCCTACCACACGAACAATTCAGGTGCGCCGTATGCCACGACCGTGACAAACGCGGCGGAGAATTCACTTCGTCTCTGGCGCTTCAACGAGTTCGGTTACGACGGCCAGATTCGTATCTCGACCAATGGCCAGAATATCGAGTTGAGCTTTCCCGGGAGCAATGACGAAATCGCCTCCTCACGTTTCTTCCGGATCACCCGTGTTGGAAACGTTTTCAGCTTCTATGTGAAAACAAACGTCTTCGATGACTGGGCGCCTGTGACGATCGGATTGCCGGCCGGCACGTTGACGCGGGACGATTGGGACGGAGTCAGGCTTCAGGTCGGAATTGCGCAGGCTTCCTTCAATGCCGCTGCCCGCGAGGCGTTGTTTGACAACTTTGAACTGTCCGGACCCAACGTAACCTTACCTGCATTGCCCGACGCTCCATCGAATCTGATCGCGACGGCAACCAATATCTCCGGTTCGATCACGTTCAGCTGGCAGAAGGGGAATCCGGCGAACAACAGCCTTGTGTTGATTCGTCAGGGCGGAACGATTCAACACAGCCCGGTAAACGGGCTGACGTACAACGCCAATGCGGCATTCGGAACCGCCGATACGTTGCTCGGCGGCTCCCAAACCTATGTGGTCTATAACGGCTCGGGTAACAGCGTCACAGTTTCGAACCTCGGCGCGAACAATCGCACCTACACCATCGCTGTTTATGAATACTCAGGAACCGGCGCCGCCACTGTTTACAACACGGAAAGCCCCGCGACGAACGGTTTTGCCGGACCGGGTGTAATTACTGCGGCGAATCTCAACGTTCCCAAGAATAGCATCCCCGTTGGAGGAGCGACGGCGATTCAACTGATTGCTGGATTCAGCACGGGTGAAACAAGCGATCAGACGGCGGCTGCTGCATGGGCAAGCGACGATTCTTCGGTCGCAGAGGTCTCTGGGGGAGTCGTCAGCGGAATGAGTGCCGGCAGCGCGAACATTACCGCAACCTTCGGGAGCTTTGTTCTGACAACCAATATCACCGTGCACGCTCCCGCTTTTGTGGACGACTTTTCCGCCACGAACGATCTTATCTCCAGTGGATTGTTGGGAACTCCTTATGACGGGTTGTACTTGAACTTTGGTGATGTTCCGGGCGCGGTGGCGTCGGCCGACGGAAACGGAGGGGCACTGGTTCTCGATACGCAGATTTCGAGCACCAACGGATTGACCATGTCGTCCGCGCAATCGACGTGGCAGGGAACCGCGAATGACGGTCCGTTCCTCTTCAAGATTGTTCCGGGAAGCCGCAATGGAATCTCGGGCGATTTCCAGGCCGTGATCGAGGTCAACACCATGAACACGCTCGCATCCAGTGCAGTCGGCATCATGGCGCGTCTTTACAACCCGACGACCGGTGGTGCGGCCCCGGCCGGTAGCGAGAATCATGTCAATTACTGGAAAGTTCAGAATGGCACCACCTCCGTGCGCAGGACCCAGGGAGGGGCGAACACAACTTTCGTCGCAGCAGGTCCCGCTGCGGCCAATACGATGCTGCTCGTGCAGCGCGCGAATTCCACCAACTTCTACTTCTTCGAGAAGACAGCGGCGGCAACTCAATGGACATTCGTCACCAACATTGTCCTTGCGGCGGCGGCAGATAACGCGCCCATGCAGGTCGGTATTGCCCAGCAGACACAGTCGGGCGTCACAGGCAGTGCCGTGATCCGCTCGTTCATGCTGGATGCCGCGGGTGTCGTGAGTCCAACCCCGGCCCCTGTTGCAGCGGGTTCTTTGGAAATGAATTTGAATCCGGACCTCTCAATGACCTTGAACTGGGTGGCGGCTGATAATCTCGGCAACCCCATTCCCAGCATCGTCGTAATGCGCGGCGGAGCGCCAGTCTCTACTCAACCGAGCTATGGCCAGGCTGTTACTGCAAATTCCGTGTTCGGAACTCCAGAGACCGGCCTTGGCGGCGGCAACTTCGTTGTGTTTGATTCAGGTCTCACGCCGGCTTCCACAAACAACACGGTGACCGTCACAGGACTGTCCCCGGGCGTTGTTTATTATGCCGCGGTGTTCACCTATGCCGGATCCGGCAGCACGACGACCTTCAATAACATCGTTCCGACGGAGGCCGCAGGCAGTCTGGCGGACGGATTCCTGACGGGAATTGAGGCGTCTTTGGAGGGAGGCATTCCGGTCGGCGGCATTGGCCAGCTCCAGGTCATTGCGAATTACAGCGGAACGCCGGTGAACGTCAGCAGTTCAGCGATCATTACCTCCGGTGACACAAACATCATCAAGGTGTTGAACGGAGTTTTGACCGGAATTGCAAATGGCGTGGCGCCCATCACCAACTCATTCGGTGGCTTCACAAACGTGGTGAATGTCACGGTTCGTGCACCGGCGTTTGTCGATGAATTTGATACGGACCACGACTATCTGATCAACGGTATCGCGGGTACCAGCTGGGATGGACTCTACAATCCCAACTCTGTTGAGAATCCCATCCCAGGCTCGCCTTACGCGCCGTTGGCGAATTCCGGGGCGACGGTTGCCGATGCAAATGTGTCGGGCAGTGGAGTGCTGACGATCACTTCCTCCGGTGACGGTTGGGAAAACGATGCAGCAGGTGGTTTCTTCCTGTTCAAGTATGTGCCGGGAGATTTCCAGGCGGCCGTGCACATCGAGTCCTATGACATAGAGGCCTACAATCAACCGGGGATCCTTGCCCGTGCCTATACTGCGAGCAACGGCATTCTCGGATATCCATTGGGTTACTCCGTCACGAACGCGGAAGGTGAGTTTACAGATGGAGAATACTGGGTGTCGCTCACACGGTTTGATGAGTTCGGCATTGGCACATATGCGCGGCAGAACATAGACAGCGTGGTGTCGCAGAACACGCAGCCGGATGCCAACGACAACAATTATTGGATGCTGATCATCCGGTCTCAGGGAACCAACTTCACGTTCTACAAGAGGTTGTCAGAGACCGATCCCTGGAGGCGCATCCCGAATAACACTGCGTATCGGATCATTGAGATGGCCGGCCGGCCTATGCAGGTTGGCGTGATGGCCGGGCCGTGGTCGGCAAACCAGCGGACAGTGCGGTTCAGCCGGTTCATGCTGGATTATTCGAGCGGCGCAGAGCTGAAGATCACGGCCTCTGGCGGTAATGTGACTCTGAGGTGGCCGGCTGATCCTAATCTCGTTTTGGAATACAGTCCGTCTCTGAGTGAACCGGATTGGGATACAGTGCCGGGAATTCCCGCGCTCGACACCGAAGGTTACATGCTCACGTGGCCGATCGGGACAGGTGAACTGTTCTTCCGGCTGAGACGATGAATTGGTTGGTGTGATTGAGGGGAAGGCGGGCGGGGGCCCGCCTTCTCTTAAGTAGAAGGAAATGTATATGCCGAAAAGCGTGGTGCTCCATTGTAGCGACCGAGCCGATGTTTCCGAGTCCGTCCGCGGTGCTGCGAAAACAGTCCGTTCCGCCTTCACCCTGATCGAACTGCTGGTTGTCATTGCGATCATTGCCATTCTTGCCGCAATGCTGCTGCCGGCACTGAGCAAGGCGAAGGAAAAGGCCAAGCGAACACAGTGCATGAACAATCAAAGGCAGCTGTCGCTTGCTTTGCTCGGATATGCGTTTGAAAACAACGACAAGTTTCCACAAGGAAAACAGGGTTTCTGGATATGGGATCTGGACGGTGCGGCGGCCGACTGGATTTTGAGCAGCCAGAATACGTTTCAGAAGTCTTCTTATTGCCCGGGAACAAGTACCCGATTTGATGATAGCGACAATCTTCGCCTCTGGTGGTGGGCAAATGGCGGCAATCCGTCACAGAATACTCCTGCCTACCGGGTTCTTGGCTACGCAATGGCAATTCCGGGAACAGCTGCATTGCTGGCAACAAACGTGAACAAGAGCATTCATCCCACACCGATCCAGTTCGGCCCCATTACTGTGATGCCCGGTCCTCCGACGGAACGGGTTCTTACTGCCGATGCGACGCTGTCTCTGAACCAACAACGAAATCCGGATCAGCGGAACAGTTACGAGTACGTCAACATCACGGGCGGCAGCTACCCCAAGCCTCACATCACAGCGCATCTTGATAAGAGACTTCCGCTGGGAGGAAATATTGGAATGCTCGATGGCCATGTTGAATGGCGAAAGTTCCGGGATATGACTGTCCGTGGATATGGAGGCGCAACACCGGGTGTCGCTCAGGATAATGGAACCTGTCCCACTTTTTGGTGGTAACCGATTTCGCGAAAAATTTCCTCTGCCATCCCCTCCTTCGGAGCCGGTCCGTTGACGGCTCCGATTTTATTTTCACCTCAAATGTCTGTTAATTCGGACGGCCTTTCCTACAATCCCGCCGAAGTATGAATCAGATTGGCGAGCTGTCGGACGTCACCATTCATAGCCCACGCACCAAAATGCGAGGAGTTCAAGCCGCCAATGTCGAATCCCGCCCCTGGATCGAAAATTTTCCTGTCTGCCAGACGCTCAATCAATATCAGATGGTTCACATCGGCATTCAGGAAGCCGCGCCGCTGACCCGGGTCGTTCGAACCAAACAGACCACGACTTATTTCCTCGCCTGCATCGGTGGGAAGGGACGCGTTCTCATTGACGGCCGTTGGCGCATCTGTTCCGAGGGCCACGCCTGTCTGCTGCCGGCTCATACGCTCAATGCCTTTGAAACGCTTTCAAAGGGCACCTGGGAATTCTGCTGGGTCTGCTATCAGCGTCCGACCGAACAGCGTCCCATTGCCGACACCACCACGCCGGTCATGGCCAAATACGATCCGTTGCCGCTGCGTTCGGCAATCCTCGGCCTGATGTATGAATGCAACGGCCCGGCGCAGCCGACGTTGATTCAGGAGTGGACTGATCTCGTTCACGCCTACGTGCTGCGGTTTGCGCAACCGAAGGATCAGCCTGATCAACTCAAGTTGCTCTGGGATCGTGTCGCGCAAAATCTTGCCGACGACTGGAGCCTCAGCCGTCTTGCGAAGGAGGCCGGTTACAGCAACGAACATCTGCGGCGCCTGTGCCGGCGTCAGCTGGGACGCAGTCCGATGCATCAGGTGACTTATCTTCGCATGCGCAAGGCTGCGGAGCTTCTGGCGACGACGGATCACACCATCGATTCGATCTCGCACGAAATCGGTTATCACAACCCGTTTGTGTTCTCGAACGCGTTCACGAAATGGATCGGATGGAGGCCTTCGGAATATCGCCGGAAGAAATTCAATCCTTCAGCCTGAGGCAAGGGTGACGTTCGGTTAAGACTTCCTCACGAAAACGTGAACCGGGTTTCCAGCGCATGCTGACAACGCCGAGCTTGAACCAGTGAGCGATGCGTTTGTCACCAAAACGTCACAAAGAGGTCACCAGGCCGACATTGTCGCCCGAGATTTCAAGTGGTATCCAACCGTCCGTGAGATCGAAGATTCTAGTCGTGGATGACGAGCCGGAGGCGGTGGAACTCGTGGAGTTCAATCTGGAGCAGGCTGGTTATTCAGTCATCACAGCTGCCGACGGCGCAGAGGCCCTGGAAAAAGCCCGGAGCAACGTTCCAGACTTGATCGTGCTCGATCTGATGCTGCCGGAGATCAGTGGATTGGACGTGTGCAAAATGTTGCGGCGCGATCCGGCAACCGCTGGGATTCCAATCATCATGCTGACGGCGAAGGCGGCGGAGATCGATCGCGTGCTTGGTCTCGAACTGGGGGCGGATGATTACGTCACCAAGCCGTTCAGTCCTCGTGAACTGGTGCTGCGTATTCGGAACCTGCTGCAACGGGGCCGGACCGAATCTTCCGACAAGGAAATTCTCCGGTTCGGTGACCTGTTGATCGATTCTCCCCGGCATCTCGTCAGCTGGCGCGGCAAGCCGATCGATTTGACCGCGACCGAATTCAAATTGCTGGCCGTTCTGGCACAGCGTCGCGGTCGTGTTCAATCGCGCGACCAGTTGCTCCGCGATGTTTGGGACTACAACAGCCTTGTGGACACGCGAACCGTCGATACTCACATGAAACGGCTGCGGGAGAAACTGGGGCCGGCCGCAAAGTTTCTCGATACCGTCCGCGGCGTTGGCTACCGTTTCATCGAAGCGCCGTGAAAAACCTCACTTAATCTGCTCCAGTAACCTGATCAAACCTGTGTGGCCAGCGTTGACAGTCGTTGCATTGATCGCCGTCGTTGCACTGCATCTCTGGTGGCGCCGGCGACTGCGCCTCCTTGAGCATTCGGCCCGTTCCAGAATCCAGCTGCTCAGGTCCGAAATGCAACAACAGGCGCTGGAGTACGAGGGACGCCAGCAGGCATTGTTCAACAGCATGGTGGAAGGAGTGCTTCTGCTGGATGAGAACGAACGCATTCAGATGGCGAACCAGGCGTTTCTTCATCTGTTCGACGCGGCTGGGGATGTTCGCGGCAAAACTGTGATCGAAGTCATCAGGCAACACGAAATGGACGAATTGCTGCAGCGTGTTTCCCGCGAAAAGCAGGTGCTTGGATTCGAGCTGATACAAAGCGGGCCGTCCGAACGTTGTCTGCAGGTCAATGCGTCGGCTGTGTTCGACGGCAGTGGCGCCAGAAGCGGAACGATCCTGGTATTCCATGATCTCACGCGGTTGAAGCAGCTGGAACACACTCGTCAGGAATTCGTCGCCAATGTCAGTCATGAGCTTCGAACGCCGCTCTCGTTGATCAAGGGTTATACGGAGACACTTTTGGAGGGCGCGAAGGAGAATCCCGAGGTTGCGACCCGATTCTTGCAGACCATTCAGCGCAACTCCGAGCGGCTTCAGTTTCTGATCGAGGATTTGCTCATTATTTCCGAACTGGAATCCGGCCGTGTTGCGATGAACATGCAGCAGGTTCAGATGAGGTCGGTGATCGAAAAGGTGCTGGAGGATTTGCGACCGCAGGCGTTGGGTCGGAACATCACCCTGACGAACGAAGCCGCAGAGCTGGTGGCGCAAGCCGATCCGGAGCGGCTCCAACAGGTGCTCGGAAATCTTGTCGGCAATGCGATCAAGTACGGCCGTGCTGGCGGCCGCGTGACAGTTCAGGCAAACGAGAAGGGGAATTGCGTGGAAGTGTGTGTGCGCGACGATGGTCCGGGCATTCCGCCGGAGGCTTTGGACCGGGTTTTTGAGCGCTTCTATCGAGTGGACAAGGCTCGCTCAAGGGAACAGGGAGGAACCGGCCTTGGTCTCGCCATCGTGAAACACATCATTCAAAACCACGGCGGACGGGTGTGGGCGAGGAGCGAAGTCGGAAACGGCGCCTCTTTTTACTTCACGCTCCCGCATCTGTAGGCGTTCAAACGCGTCGCGGCGCAAACGCGCCGGGCCGGCCGTTCAATGCTTGCCGAGAACCTGTTTCACCCATGCCTGGTTCGCGAGATACCACTGCACGGTTTCGCGAATGCCCTTTTCAAACGTGTGCGCCGGGACCCACCCAAGTTCATTTTGAATCTTCCTGGCGTCGATCGCATAACGTCGATCGTGTCCGGGCCGGTCCTTCACAAACGTGATGAGCTTCTGTGAATCGCCCCCGAGCTGCGGGGCGAGTTCATCGATCAGATCGCAGATCAACTTCACGATGTTGATGTTCGCCCATTCGTTGTGGCCGCCGATGTTGTAGGTTTCGCCGAGTTTGCCCTTGTTCAGCACCGTCCAGAGCGCTTCCGCGTGATCGCGCACATAAAGCCAGTCGCGGACGTTCATGCCGTCGCCGTAAACAGGCACCGGCTTGCGAGCCAGCACACTTTGGATGACGACGGGAATGAGTTTCTCGGGAAATTGATAGGGTCCGTAATTGTTCGAGCAGTTGGTGATCACAGTCGGCATGCCATACGTGTGATGATAAGCGCGAACGAGCATGTCGCTCGAAGCCTTGCTGGCGGAGTAGGGGGAGTTCGGCGCGTAAGGAGTCGTTTCGGTGAAGTAACCGGTGGCGCCGAGGCTGCCATAGACTTCGTCGGTCGAGACGTGGTGAAAGCGAACTTCGGATTGTGGATTGCGGATCGTGGATTGCGGACTGAGCCAGAGGTCGCGGCAGGCTTCAAGCAGGTTGAAGGTCCCGACCACATTCGTGTGGATGAAATCGCCAGGGCCGGAAATGGAGCGATCGACGTGCGATTCCGCAGCGAGATGCATCACGTGTGTGATCGCATGCTTGCGGACGACTTCGGCGACAGCAGCCTTGTCCCGCAGGTCCACCTTCTCAAAAATGTATTTCGGATGCCCGGCAATCTTCTCCAGGTTTTCAGGGTGTCCTGCGTAAGTCAGGCAATCCAGATTCACCAACTTCGAGATGCTGGGATCGTCGATGATGTGGTGAATCAGGTTTGAGCCAATGAAGCCTGCGCCGCCTGTAATGAGAAGGTTCATGTCGGGTTAGGGAAACGTGAATGCGTGAATGCGTGATGCGTGACGAGTGATTACGTGATTGCGAGGTGTTGACTTAATCCGTTTTTCTTACTTCTTACTCCATTCTCCCCGCTCCTTATTCAGCCTTCGTTTGTTCGGGTTTCCAGTTGCGAAGGGAGTTTTCGAGCGCTTCTTCCACGGGACGAATTTTGACACCGGCTTTCAACAGCTTGGTGACGTCCATCACGCAGTTGGAGCGGGGTGTCTTGGCAGCGACCTTGTAGAATTCCTCGTCGCTTTCCCAGAATTCGAATTTTTTCGCCGGCTTCAGATATTTTTCGACCAGTTCGACCACGTGCCTCGTGGTGACAAAGCCCGGGTTGGTGACGTTGTAGATGCCGAATGGAGCGCCAAGTTCCCAGGTGTCGAGACAGGCTCTGACGTAATCGAGCCGATGTGAAATCGAGTTCACGTTGTCATAGACCTTCGGATAACGCTGCACCTTGCTGAGGTAATTGCGCGGGCTGTCGAATTCATCGAATGGAATGCGCAATCGCCAGATGTAGCTGCGGCCAATGCCATGGATGGCTTCCTCGCCAAGAGCCTTGGTGCCGCTGTAAAAACTGCACGGACCGTCGCGGAAGGAAAAGTTCGGCGTGTCTTCTTCGGTGAAGCCGAGGATCGATTCGGGCGACTGGTCAATCAACGTCCGGAGTTCCGGACGCGTCATGTCTTTCTCAACGCGGATTGTTCCATTCTCGCGGATTTTTGCACCTGAATAGATGCAGCCGGAGGAGATGTGTCCCCATGGAACGCCAGCGACATCGCACGCCTGTGCGAAGGTCTGGGGCAACAGCGCATTGCCGGCGAGGGTGTCGCCCTTGGCGAGTTCACAGGCGTCCACGTTCGGCTTGCCGGTGTAGCCGGCGACGTTGATGACGAAGTCGGGTTTTTGAGCGCGGAGAAATTCGAGCAGGCGATCGAATCGGGTGTAATCGACCTCTTTGCGGCTGATGGGCAGCACGCGATGGCCGCGGCGTTTGGCTTCTTCGACAAACACCTGGCCGACGTAACCGGTGGCTCCGGCGACAATGACGAGTGGACTCATTGCTATTTCAGACGATTTGCTTCGCTGAGAACCTCTTCGAGGTAAAGCCGATATTCACACTTCGGCAGCCGGGCAACAAGCGCGCTGAGTTGTTCGAGCGAAAGAAATCCTTGCCGGAATGCGGCTTCCTCGGGGCATCCCACCTTTACGCCCTGACGTTTCTCAATCGTTTGAACGTAGGCGGAGGCTTCGTGCAGGCTGCTGCTGGTTCCAGCGTCGAGCCAGGCAAAGCCGCGGTTGAGCCGGAAGACGCGCAATTTGCCTCGCCGCATGTACTCGAGATTCACGTCGGTGATTTCCAGTTCGCCCCGGGCGGAGGGTTTCAACGCTTTTGCGATCGCCACAACTTCATTGTCAAAAATGTAGAGACCCGGCACCGCGTAATTGCTTTTCGGCTGCTCCGGCTTTTCTTCGATTGAAATGGCGCGGCCCTCGGAATCGAATTCGACGACGCCGTAACGTTCCGGATCGTTCACGTGATAGCCGAAGATCGTGGCGCCGTCGTGGAACTCGTGGAACGCCTTTTGAAAGATTTCGCCGCCGTAAAAGATGTTGTCGCCCAGGATGAGCGTGACCGCATCGTTTCCGATGAATGACTCCGCGATTCGAAACGCCTGTGCGATGCCTTCCGGTTTGGCTTGCTCCCGATATTCGATGCTCAATCCCCAGCTCGCGCCATCACCCAGCAGCTGTTTGAATCGGGGCAGGTCGTGCGGGGTTGAAATGAGGCAGAATTCCCGGATCCCGCATTCGATCAGCGTCGTGAGCGGGTAATAAACCATCGGCTTGTCATAAACGGGCTGCAGCTGCTTGCTCGCGACAAGCGTCAGCGGAAACAGGCGCGAACCCGCGCCACCAGCCAGGATAATACCTTTCATTCGCCGCAAAACCTACGGGTATGAGAACGGCAAGGGCAAGACACAAGTCTGCTTGTGCGGCGGCGACAATTTGGGACGGAAGGTCCGTAAAGCGGCGGAATTTCGGTCCGTGATTTCCGCTCAACGCGCGGCACCCGGCGTGACCTGTCCACCGGCGGCTGGCGCACCCTGTTGGATGTTTTGTGGCACCCGCTGTCCCGGCTGGAGAATGCGGTTTCGAAGAACGTTGTTGTCGGCGGGAATGACCGCCGGGCTGTTCGCGCCGGGTGCAACTGTCGGAGGTGTTCCCGAGGGATTCACGCCTGTGGGAGTCAACGTTCCGTTCTGGTTGAGCTGTTGTTGGGCGTTGGCGATGAACGGAGAGGCGTTCATGTCCCGCAGCGACATGAGCGTCTGTTGCAGGTGATTCTGAAGGACCACCATCAAATGGTAACTCTGGGGATCGACCTGAAGAGTATTGGTGCCTGCGGTGGCCAGATACGAAGATGGATTCACTCCGCGCACCGCTGCGCCGACAAGCTGGTTTGGAAGACCGGTGCGCGGATCCGTGCCGGCATTGGCTGCGGTCATTCGGGCCAGAACCGGAATGGCCTGCTCCAACTGCGCTTGCAGGTTTTGGAACAGTCCCTGGACTTCGACGAGGCCGAAATTCCCGCTTTGAAACACATTGGTCTGGTCGGCTGTGTTTGCCGCGCTTTGATTCGTGGCGAACGGAGTGGATGGCGCAACGTTTCCATAACCGGGAGCCGTCGGATACGTTTGCGGCACAAACTGTCGCTGACCGGCATTGGGAGAACCGGGCAGGGGATATTGAGGCGGGGCAACAGGCGTTTGCGAACCGGGAACCGGCGTTTGCGCGGCGGTATTTCCACCGCTAGTTCCAGTGGCTGGAGTTGTCGAACCGGTTTGAGCAGCGCACGTGAGCGCGCTTACGAGACCTGTTGCCAGAATAAGTTTCTTCATACGCAGTGAGTGGCAGGCTTCGGATGGAAGCAACCGCCGTGAGCAACGTCGGCGGCGACGCACGTTTTCTCCATGGGGACGTAGCCCCACTCAGCTGCGGAAGGGATGGACTTACTCGGTGACCTCGGCGGTTTTGCGATTGGCCATCAGGAAGGTGATGTAATCGGTAAGCCGCTGCTTCATTTCGTTCCGGGGAACGATTGAATCGATCAATCCGTGTTCGAGCAGAAATTCGGCCGTCTGAAATCCAGGGGGCAGTTCTGCCTGTGTGGTGTCCTTGATGACGCGCGGCCCGGCAAATCCGATCATCGCGCCCGGTTCGGCAAGGATCAGGTCGCCCACGCTCGCATAGCTGGCCATGACGCCGGCCATTGTGGGATCGGTGAGCACGCTGATGTAGGGCAGCCTGGCCTCGGCATGGTAGGCAAGCGCGCCGCACGTTTTCGCCATCTGCATCAGGCTGAACATGCCTTCATACATGCGCGCACCGCCGCTGGTCGAAATGATGATGAGGGGCAGGTTTTTCTCGGTCGCCTTTTCAATCAGGCGTGTCAATTTCTCGCCCACGACGGATCCCATGGAACCACCGAGAAAACTGAAGTCCATGATGCCGAGTGCAACGCGGTGCTCGTTGATCTTGCCGATGCCGGTGACCACGGCGTCCTTGAGTCCGGTGCTCTTCTGGTATTTCTCCAGCTTGGAGATGTATGAGGCTGCGCCGGTGAAGTTCAGCACGTCGATGCTGGTCATGTCGGCATCCATCTCCTCGAACGTGCAGGTTTCGACAAGCGAATGAATGCGTTCGCGGGCACCGATGGGGAAATGGTAGCTGCAGTGGGTGCAGACCTTCAGGTTTTCGTCCAGTTCCTTGTCGAAAACCATGGTGCCGCATTTGGGGCACTTGGTCCAAAGGCCTTCCGGAATTTCCTTCTTTCGAGACTTGGACTGCAGCTTCGGCTTTTTGACGAAAGAGGTGTTCGTGCTCGAAACGGGCGGGGGAGTGACGGCCGGTTCAGTCGTTTCAAGCCCGAGGGTTTTCTTGATGAATGAAGTTGCCATGGGGGTGCGTCGGGATCAGTCACGCCGGCTCAATCTGGCCAGCGCATCACAGGGTTCTGTTACGGCGGTCTTCATTAAAAATATTCGTGATACTATTCAAACTCCGCGCGCGACTGTCCAGACGCAAACTTCCTCCGCGCCCGCACGCCGCAGAACCCGCGCGCAGGCATTCGTCGTCGCGCCGGTCGTGAACACGTCATCCAGCACGACGATCCGTTTGCCTGAAAGAGCGGTGCGTTCCCGGAGAACGAAAGCGTCGCGCACATTCGCGGCACGTTGCTGGCGCGTGAGTTGGGTTTGCGTGGGCGTCGGCGTGACGCGGCGGAGCAAACGTGTGTTCACTGGAATGCCTGTGGCATCACCAAGGAACGATGCCAGACGCTCCGCCTGGTTAAATTCGCGCTCGCGTTGTTTCGTAGGATGCAGTGGGACCGGAACGATCCAATCCCATCGTTCGCGCTTCAATTCGGCGGCTGCCTGTCGGATCAACAGGTCTGCGAGGAAATTTTCGAACCAGAGTGCGCGTTGATATTTGTAGCGATGAATCGCTTCCAACACCGGGCCTCCGGTTGTGACGGCCGAGCGCGCGGAGCGGAAGTAAAGTTTCACATCGCCGCAGTTGGCACACTCGAATGCGGTGGTGATCTCGCCGGAAAACGGAAGCCCGCAACGTTCACAGAACGGCGGTTTGATGAAGCGCACGCTGGACCAGCAGCGCGAGCAGACGAAACCGTCGTCCGATCCGGCGCGTTCCGCTTCGCAGATCTGGCACACCTCCGGGAAAAGCAGCGCAAAAGCGGCATTGCCCAAATCCTTGAGTGTCGAGGGAAAATTCATCCGCGCCGCGACGATAGACAATTGGATTCAGTCCGAAAAGTGATAAACCGGAACCGCTCAAAGAGGTCTTCATCACGCCGTAGTCGGGCTTTTCGGAATAAACCGCCGCAGAGGCGCAGAGGCGCGCAGAGAAAGACTTGTTTTGCTTCTCTGCGTCTCTGCAGTGATTTTAAAACCTGGCTAAGCTTCGAACCGGTGCCGCAGCTGATCCATGTTGCGGCGAATTCGTTCGAGATAGAAATTGGGGCCGTCGGGGAACGGATGGTGCAGGTAACGGTAGATTGCGCCGAAATCCCGCTCCAGTTTCGGACGGACAAACGTATCCCAGAATCCCGGCGTCCTCCGTATCAGATCGTCCACGCTCTCATAATTCGCGACGAGGTGTTCCTTTCCTTTGGACCACGCAGCGGCCTCGCGGAATTCGCGAAACAGTTCAGGAAGTTTCTGAATGTAATCATTCGCCGCCATCTGTCCCAGAAGGTCCGCTGTACCCAATGCGTGACCCAGGATGCGTTCCAGTTCACTCTGGAACGGAATTTCACTCACCGTATTGCCGAGTCCCGTGCATTGGATCATGTTCCGCACCGCTGTGATCTGCGTCGCGTTGAAACCTTTTTCGCGGAGAAATCGTTCGGCAAATTCCGCACTCCGCCGGACGTGAATGGCGGTGTACTTCGCGCCGGTTCCTTCAGTGTCGTCGCGTCGCTTCAGGTAGCCGGTGTCATGCATCAGAATCGCCAGCAAACCGAGTTCGACCATCTCCTGAGTAAGATGCGGCGTTGGGCCCGCCTCATGCCATCCGCGAAGAATCCGCGCCATGCAGAGCGTTCCCTGAAGCGTGTGTTCGAAGTCGTGATAGGGAACATCGATCGGCTGGTAATCGTCGTAACGACCGTTGAAATAATCCTCCGCCCATTCGAAAGCCCGTGAAATGAACTGTGCATCTCCTGCGGGAAGAATTGCGTCGTAGGCAGATCGAACTTCAGCTGCAACAGCTTTCGGATCCTTTGTGTCAACGGGCGGATGCATCAAAACTGCGAGACTTTAACGCCGCAGGGCACGGTTTGCACGCTCATTTAAGATTCAAAAGGCCTTTGACTCGAAGGGCTGGTTTTCACTAAAACCGCGCGATGAAACGCGCATGGGGACTGTTGATCGGGTGGGTGTTGCTGGCTTCTCAATCCGGCCTTCCGGCCGCCGAAACGTTTCGCATCGCCACCTACAACATCGAGAACTACCTGGACCGCGCCACCGAAAGCCGCCCGAATCTCAAGAGCGCCGCTTCACGCGCCAAGGTTTGCGAAAGCATCCGCGCGGCAAAACCCGATGTTTTGGCGGTCCAGGAAATCGGCAACACCAACGCATTGCTCGAACTCCAGGCGGCGTTGCGCCGCGAGGGAGTCGATCTTCCGTACTGGGAACATGTGGCGGGATTCGATACGAACATCTTCGTCGCGGTCCTCAGTCGTTTTCCAATCGTGGCCCGACGTCCGCACACGAACGAAACGTTCCTGTTGAGCGGTCGGAGATTTCGCGTGAGCCGCGGTTTTGCAGAAGTCGATATCAAGGTCGCTCCGAACTACTCCGTCACGCTGATCACCTGTCATCTCAAATCCAAACGACCGAGCGGCTACGGAGACGAAGGCGAACAGCGGCTGGAAGAAGCGCGAATTCTTCGCCGAATTGTCGATGCCAACCTTTCAAAGAATCCCAATGTGAATCTGATTGTTCTCGGCGACCTGAATGACACGAAAGATTCTCCACCGGTGAAGACTGTGATCGGACGCGGCCGCACCAAGTTGGTGGACACACGTCCGGCGGAACGTAACGGCGATGATATTCCTGCGATCGCGCCGTCCACGGAACCGCGTCGTGTGACCTGGACGCATTATTACGCCGCGGAGGATTCCTACAGCCGCATTGATTTCATGCTGCTCAGCCCGGGATTGAGCCGTGAGTGGGTGAAGGAGGACAGCTGGATTGTCACGGTCCCGAACTGGGGCCGGGGATCGGATCACCGGCCGATCGTGGCGACCTTTCTGATTGGCGACCGGTAAACTGTTTCGATGCCAGCGCTGTTGAAAGAGCGTTGCGAGGAATCAACGATTAAACGTACAGCGTCGATTTCAATTCCCGGGCCATCACGCTCATGAACGGATAACGCCGGTCCGACTCGGTTTCCAGGCACTTCAAAATGACCTTCTCGAGATTGGCCGGCAGCTCGGGATTGTGCTGACGTGGCGGAATGAAATCAGAGCGATCCAGTTGCTTTCGAAGAATGTCCGTCGGCGTGTCTCCCGGGAATGGCTGTTGATTCGTCAGGAGTTCGTAGGCAGCGACGCCGAACGCGAAGATATCGACGCGATGTGTCAGCGGTTGTCCCTGCAACTGTTCCGGCGCCATGTAGGCAGGGGTGCCGGGGTTTTTCGAAAGCTTGATCGGTTTGTCGGAAATCGGCTGTGCGAGGTCAAAATCGACGAGGCGCACGCTGCCGTTGCGGGTGACGAGGACATTCTCCGGCTTGAAATCGAGATGCATGTAACCGTTCTCATGCATGTGTTCGAGCGCGCTCGCCATGTCGATGAGGATCTGCGCGATGTTTTCGATCAACAACCGGTCGCTGCGGGCGTAAAGGATTTTCAGGTTTTCAGCCTCAACGTATTCCATCACGAGATAAGGCTGGCCCTTCACCTTGCCGTGTTCCACGTAGCCGATGATGTATTCGCTGTCGGGAATCGTTGCGAGCACTTCGCATCCGCGCAGGAACCGGCGTTTGGCGAAGAGATTGAACTTGTAGCGATCGTGCATCAATCGCAGCGCGTAAGGTTTGTTCTTGCCGTCCGTGGCGAGCCAGATGTCGGCCATGCCGCCGCTGTTGATGCGTTCCTGAAGATAAAAACGGCCGAATTGTCCGGGCGCGGATGAGCTGCCTGATGCGTTATCTGAGCTGAACACGAAATTTATTTAGCACGGGGGCAGGGCAGGGCGAAAGGGGAAATCGGGAAACAGGTCCAAAATCCAAGTTCCAATGCCCAATGCCCAATGCCTCACCCCTCACTCATTATGCGGAATCTGAATCGTGCTGCCGCCTATGAATTCCCGGATCACAGCGTCACCGGGAATCAGCTTGAGATCGGAAATCTGTTCCCGCGTGAAGCCCTGCACGTCTGAGATCAATTCTTTTACGCGGCGATACCGGATTGCTGCATCCAGAAATCCCGAATACGGCTCGAATTCCCCCGGCTTCGGCAGAATTCCATCAGCACCCCTGAAGAACGGTTGCAGCGCCGCAAGATCGAACGGGAAACCGCCATTGATCGCATGATCGGCCAGGCCGCTGAGGGGAATGATGCTGAAAAGTTCTCCGGATCGCACGTAATGCCAGTGAAGGATCGTTCGAAGCGGACTGTGGTTGCGATGCGTGGCGTCGCGCAGCATCCGGCGCATCAGACGCAGATCGGTAAAACGCGCCAGCCGCCCCGAACTGCCGTCGCCTTCATGAATCATGTTCTGCGCCTCGATGTAGAGACGGAACTGCGCCGAGGGTTCAATGCCTTCGCTGATCGGCGGATAAAATCCGTGCAGACAGTCGAGCAATAGAATCTGATCGGGCTCGAGTCGAACCGGTTTGGTTCCGAGCCGCCGGCCTTCCTTGAAGCTGAACACCGGTTTTTCGATTGTTTTTCCTTCCAGCAGCGCGCGCAGATGTTCGTTCAACAACTGGATGTCGAGCGCCTCCGGCGTTTCGTAGTTGCGATCGTTGATCCAATCGGTCGGATGCTCCACGACCGACCAGAAGTAGTCATCGAGATTCAACATCAGGAACCGGAGCCCGTGCCGTTCCAGACGCTGTGTGAGTTTGACAGTCGTGGTGGTTTTGCCGGATGAACTCGGACCGCTGATCCAGAGCACCCGAAGCGCGTCACCGCGATCCAACCGGGCGATTACTTTTGCGGCAGCCTCGTCGAGCGCGGTTTCGTATTCCGCGATCGAAGCCTTGATCAACGCCGCCGCCTTGCCACTGCGGACGATTTCATTCAAACCTGCCACCGTGTCGCAGCCGTAAGAATGATTCCATTCCAGGCTCCGCTGCATTTCTTTCGGCCGGAAACCGTTCCCGATGAATTGATGCGGTTGAATCGCGCCTTCACGCATCCAGTGCCGTCCCCAGCGATAACACGCATACGCATCCGCGGTGTTCTGAAATCCATAGCTCAACAGCGCGTGCAGCACCTCGTCCTGGATTGTCTCGATCGTTGGGGGGAAGTTGGAAATGAGATGGTGCGGATTGGAATTGAGGCAAACCACAACCGCGTTGGAAAGAAACTCCGCGATGCGCTCGTCAGAACCGTAGGCTTCAAAAAGGTCGTCGTTCACGCCGGGAAGCAGGTCCGACTGGAAACCGCCGATCGACTGTGCCGCGCGAAGAATGGCTTTGTAAATGCGCGCCGGATCAAAGCGCACGAGCGCCCGGTTCCGTTTCTGCACTTTCACGATGCGGTTTTGAACTGGCACATCGGGAGAATAGCGGGCGAGTCGCGCCGCATCAAATCCAGTGAAGGATGATGTTTCTTTCGTCTTTTCGTCGAGCGGTGAGCCTGGGTGTGCTTTTCCAGCTTTCCGCATCCGCGGTTTTCCATTTCCATTCCGGAGTGATCAATCTCGTTGAGCAGGTTGAGCAATCAATCATTTCGCATCGACTCCTGTTGCCGGGACAGCCGGTAATCGTCGCGGTTTCGGGCGGCGTCGATTCCATGGTGCTGCTTCACGTCCTGATCACATTGAGAAACAAGAAGGCCAACGACTGGAAGCTGACTGTTGCGCATTTCAATCATCAACTTCGCGGCAGAGCATCCGATGCAGATGAACGGTTCGTTCGACAGCTGGCGGAGGAACACGGCATTCGTTTCGTATCCGGTAACGGTGATGTGAAGCGGGCGGCGGCCGACAGCAATGTCTCCATCGAAATGGCGGCTCGCGAGATGCGGCACCGGTTTCTCGCTGCAACGGCGAAACGGCTTCGGATTCCGACCGTTGCCCTGGCGCATCACGCAGACGATCAGACCGAACTGTTCTTCCTTCGCCTCTTGCGCGGAAGCGGCGACGAAGGATTGTCGGGCATGAAATGGAAAACGGTTTCGCCGGCGGATGCGGCCGTCGAACTGATCCGTCCGCTGTTGGATCAACCGAAGGAAGCGATTCTGGAATTCGCGCGAGAGAATCGCATTCGATTTCGCGAAGATCGCAGCAACGAATCCAAAGAGTTTCTTCGAAACCGAATTCGCCATGAACTGTTGCCGTTATTGCGACAGTATCAACCGGCTCTGGACCGAATCGTTGGACGGGTGAGTTCCATTTCACGGCTGAATTCCGATTTTGTGAATGGAGCGGCCGCAGCCTGGTTGAAGAATCGTGACCCCGAATTTTCGAAACTTCATCCAGCGGTACAACGCCGATGCCTCGCGCTTCAGTTGCGATCAATGGGCGTGGAAGCTGACTTTGACCTGATCGAACGGCTTCGACTTTCACCTGGGGTCCGTGTGTCTGTCGGCACGCAGGGATTTGTATTCATGAATTCGACCGGAACCCTCGTGCTTCAGCCGGCGCAATCCAGCGGGTTTCAATCGGAATCGATCCCGAAAAATCTCAATGGTTCACGCGGCACGATCGAGTTCTCCGACAAAGAGATTGTCTGGCAGATCCGGCGCGGGGCAGGGGCGGTTTCAAGACAGCCGGGGCGCGAGGTTTTTGATGCTGACCGCGTCGGCAGGCGCATTGTTCTCCGCCACTGGCAGCCGGGCGATCGCTTTCAACCGATTGGCCTTCCGCGACCGGCAAAACTGCAGGACCTGTTCACGAACGCCAGAATCCCACGCGATGAACGTCGCCGGCTTCTGGTCGCCGTGAGTGAAGGCGGGGAAATCTTCTGGGTTGAGCGCCTGCGCATTGGCGAGCGATTCAAGGTGACGTCCTCGACGAATCGCCGCTTGCTTTGGTGTTGGAAGCCCCGTTAAATCCCTTCGTTGCGGGTAAATCCCCATCATGCTACGTTGGGCGCAACCAAAAAATCATGGCTGACGAGAATAAATTTAACGACGACAAGAATCCCAAAAAGGGCGGAGAGTTCCGCGTCCCGCCACGCACATGGGTCGTCTGGATCGCGATCATCGGCAGCATCCTCATGCTCCTGATGATGCGTGGCAAGGTGGATGCGCCTGGAACGCTGCTCACCCAGGCGGACTTCATGTCCAAGGTGGATTCCAACCAGATCGTCGCGGGCGCAAAGATCAATTACAACCCACAGTCGCCCCTTCAGGAGATTACCGGACAATACGTTCCGCTGAATGCGAAGGGTGAATTCGACAAGAGCGTTCCCGCCGTTCCGTTCCGTACCAAGGTGCGTCTTACGGATGACATGGAAAACAAGCTTTATGCGACCGGAAAGTTTGTTCCGCACGAAGCGAATCAGTTCCTCATGGGACTGATCTGGAGCGTGCTGCCGATTCTGGCGATCGCTGCGTTCATCTGGTTCTTCTTCATTCGGCAGATCAAGATGGCCGGCAAGGGCGCGCTCAGCTTTGGAAAAAGCAAGGCCCGTCTGCTCGCCAAGGAACGTAACAAAACGACGTTCAAGGACGTGGCCGGCATTGAGGAGGCGATTGAGGAAGTTTCGGAACTGGTCGAGTTCCTCAAGGATCCGAAAAAGTTCCAGCGTCTTGGCGGACGCATTCCCAAGGGCGTCCTGATGGTCGGTCCTCCCGGAACCGGCAAGACGTTGCTCGCAAAGGCAATTGCCGGAGAAGCCGATGCGGCATTCTTCAGCATCAGCGGATCGGATTTCGTGGAAATGTTTGTCGGCGTGGGTGCAAGCCGCGTTCGCGACATGTTCGATCAGGCGCGCAAGAACACGCCCTGTTTGATTTTCATCGACGAAATTGACGCAGTCGGTCGCAGCCGTGGACACGGCCTTGGCGGCGGAAACGACGAACGCGAACAGACGCTCAATGCGTTGCTCGTTGAGATGGATGGTTTCGACACACAGGAAGGCATCATCATCATCGCCGCGACCAACCGGCCCGATGTTCTTGATCCGGCCTTGCTGCGCCCGGGACGTTTCGATCGTCAGGTGACGGTGAATCTGCCGGACGTTCGCGGTCGCGAAGCCATTCTCAAAGTGCACGCGAAAAACGTGAAACTTCTGCCGGGTGTGGATCTTTCCATCATTGCCCGCGGCACACCTGGTTTCTCAGGTGCCGAGCTGGCCAATCTTTTGAATGAAGCTGCTCTGCTCGCCGCCCGCACGAACAAGAAGGGCGTCGGCATGGAAGAGCTGGAAGAAGCGCGCGACAAGGTCCGCTGGGGCCGCGAACGCCGCAGCCTTGCCATGACGGATGAGGAAAAGAAATTCACCGCCTGGCACGAAGCGGGGCATGCCATCGTCAACGTGATGCTCAAGCACACGCATCCGCTGCACAAGGTGACGATCATTCCGCGCGGACAGTCTCTCGGCGCGACGATGTATCTGCCGAAGCAGGACATCCACAGCCGCAAGCGCAAGGAGATGCTTGATGTGATTGCCGTCACGATGGGGGGGCGCATCGCCGAGGAAATTGTTTCCGAAGACATCTCAACCGGTGCCGCCATGGACATTCAGCAGGCGACACAGCTCGCCCGCGCAATGGTCTGCCAGTACGGCATGAGCGACAAGCTCGGCATGGTGCAATATGGCGACGACGACGAGTATGTTTTCCTCGGACGCGAGATGGCCCGCACAAAGAACTTCAGCGAACACACAGCTGAAGAGATTGACCGGGAAATCAAGAGGATCATCGACGAGGCGTATCAGGTCGCCAAGGACATCATTTATGGCAACCGGGACAAACTGGAGCTGATTGCCAAGTCGCTTCTCGAATACGAAACGCTTGAAGGTGCGCAGGTCGAGGAAATCATCCGCACTGGAAAGTTCACTCCGCCTCCGACGCCGACGAACGTCGAACCGCCGCACGGCGCTCCGGCTGGAACACCGCTGCCGGAGAATCCCGCCAAGCCTTCGTCGCCGAAGCTCCCACCGGGACTCGGCAATCCGGCTCCGGCTCCAGTCTAGTCGGAAGGATTTCGCAAAGTTTAACGGCCGGCCTGAAGATTTCAGGCGGGCCGTTTTTGCTTCAGAAGATAGCTGACGTTCTATCCGCAGACATAGAGGCATATCCCCAATCCGATGGATCGACAGGATTGATTACTGACAGCATTATCCTGCGAATTGCACCCGCTGTCTTACATCATGCCCCCAATGTGTAAACTCATCGGAATCTGGTTGGGGGGGCTTCTCGTTGCCATTGCCGCTACGTTCGAAGCTTCCGGCGACTCCTTGCCGCCTTCATCTTCATTGAGTCGCCGCCAGATGGAACGCCTCGATCGCGGATTGGTGGCGATCAACAAGGGCGGTGGAAACGTGTATGTCAGCTGGCGGATGTTGGGACTCGATCCTGGGAACATTGCATTCAATCTCTATCGCTCCACGGGAAACGGACCAGCCATCAAAGTGAATCGGTCGCCCATCACTTCGACTTCCTCCTACAGCGATACCGGCGTCAATACGTCGCTTTCGAATACCTATTTCGTCAGACCGGTGATCGGCGATCAGGAACAGTCTGCGAGTTCTTCATTCACGCTTCCGGCGGGTGCGCCTGCCGCTTTCTGGCTCACGGTTCCGTTGCAGCGGCCCGAAGGCGGCACGACGCCGGATGGCGTGGAATACACCTACAACGCCAACGACTGCAGCATCGGCGATGTGGATGGTGACGGCGAATACGAGATCATCCTGAAGTGGGATCCGTCGAACTCCAAAGACAACGCCAATTCCGGCTACACGGGAAAAGTGTTTCTCGACTGCTACAAACTCAGCGGAACCAGACTCTGGCGAATCGATCTGGGCATCAACATTCGCGCCGGGGCGCATTACACGCAGTTCATGGTTTATGACCTGGATGGCGATGGGAAAGCCGAGGTCGCCTGCAAGACCGCGCCGGGAACGAAAGATGGCCTGGGCGAAAATGTGATCCTGCCGGGGCACAATCCCAGCGCCGATTACAGAAATTCGTCCGGATACATCCTGACCGGTCCTGAGTATCTGACGATTTTCGACGGACTTACCGGACGCAATCTCTGGACGACCAATTACATTCCGGCTCGTGGCAATGTTTCCAGCTGGGGCGACAGCTACGGGAATCGCGTGGATCGTTTTCTCGCGTGCGTTGCCTATCTCGATGGAGCCCGTCCGAGCCTGGTGATGTGCCGCGGTTATTACACGCGAGCCGTTCTGGCAGCCTGGGACTGGCGGG
>Ga0065721_10003784_pt1 | contig 76533 bp, 61 predicted proteins | sample Mesricmetagenome_FD_59108 | JGI IMG/M metagenome (GOLD analysis project Ga0065721, IMG submission 59108) | Mesophilic microbial community from rice straw/compost enrichment Sample: eDNA_1 v2 (version 2) | ecosystem: Engineered > Solid waste > Grass > Composting > Bioreactor | place: USA: Davis...
CCGCGTTTGAGCTCGGAGCGTTGGAAGCCGTAGCCGACGCCGCCGAAGATGGCGACGGTGCGAAGATCGGTGAAACGGGCGAAGTCGCGGAAGGCGGTTTCGACCTGGGCGGCGAGTTCGCGGGTGGGTTCGAGGACGAGGACGCGCGGGCGTGACTGGTGTTTGCCGAGGCGCGAGAGAATGGGGAGGGCGAACGCGGCGGTTTTGCCGGTGCCGGTTTGGGCGGATCCGATGAGGTCGCCGCCGCCGAGGACGACGGGGATGGCGCGGAGCTGGATGGGTGTGGGATCGGTGTAGCCGGCGGCTTGAATGCCGCGGAGAACGGAATCGGAGAGATTGAGAGCTTTAAAAGGCATCTTGCGGAGAAAGGTGTCGTGCCAAGCGCAGGGAGGAATGCAGGAGGTGTGAGGGCCTGGGTTCTTCGCTTCGCTCAGAATGACAAAGAGAGAGGGAGGTGGTTTTCGAGAGACAAAAAAAGGACGGAGCCCCGAGGAGCTCCGTCCTGGAAAATCGTTTCGTTAGAACGATTGCTTAGTAACGGCGATCGCCGCGATCGCGATCGCGACCGCCGCCGAAGCCGCCACGACCGCCGCCGCCGAAGCCGCGACCGCCGCCGCCGAAGCCGCCACCCGGGCGCTCTTCCTTCGGACGGGCTTCATTGACGGTGAGCTGACGGCCACCGAGGTCGGTGCCGTTGAGCTTGTCCGCCGCGGCCTTGGCTTCTTCAGCCGTGCCCATGGTGACGAACGCGAAGCCGCGGGGGCGGCCGGTCATCTTGTCCATGGCGACGTAAACGTCGGTAACGGAACCGAACTGGCCGAAGGTGGAGCGGAGCTCGTCTTCGGTGGTTTTGAACGACAGATTTCCAACGTAGAGTTTGGAGTTACTCATTAGTGATATCTCGTAGATTGATCGTCTGCTGCCAGTCCGTTCCCACCGTGGGTTTCGAAATCATCACTTAAGCCAAACGCTCAGCCTACGACTCACCAGATACTGTCATCTAACGCTTTCTCTCTAACGATGCCCGGGAAGGACGCATGGGGGCCGGATAAATGCAAGGCAATTCGGGATTTGGGGCCGCGGCTGGGTTGGAGAGTGTTGATGGATCAAGCGGTTCGGAACGTGGGGAAACGAGTGCGGACTTTCCAAACGGCGGAGGCGCGCTAGGGTGCGTGCATGCGGCGCGTGATTTCCGTTGTCCTGGTTTTTCTGATACTCGGCGCGGTCGCGGGACCGCGGGCGTGGGCGGCGGAGACGGAGGGGGTGAGGGGGGATCGGTCGCCGGGCAGCCAGATGGCGGCGGCGATCACGACGGTGACGGGGATTGCGATTTCGCCGCTGTTGGGGACGGGGGCGTATGGGGCGTATTTGTGGTGGTCGGCTGAAGGCGCGGCGGCGCGCGAGCGGCTGCCGTGGTTTGCGCAGGTGCAGTTCTGGCTGCCGGCGCTGTGCATCGTGGGGATTTGTGCGGCGAAGGACGCGTTTGGGGCGGTGGTGCCGCCGGGATGGAAGAAGCCGCTGGACGTGCTGGAGACGATCGAGAACAAGGCGAGCGGGTTGATCGCGGCGGGGGTGGTGATCCCGGTGACGATGGCGCATCTGTCGAAATCGCTGGCGGGAACGGAGGCGATGGTGGAGGGCGGCTTCGGGAGTTCGGGGCTCGCGATGGTGACGGTGGGTGCGATCGATTTTTCGTGGTTGTTGAATGTGGTGACGGTGCCGCTGGGCATCGCGGTGTTTGCGGTGGTGTGGATGGCGTCGCACGCGATCAACGTGCTGATCCTGCTGAGCCCGTGGGGGGCGATCGATGCGGCGTTGAAGAGTGCGCGGACGGGGCTGCTGGGATTGCTGACGGTGACGGCGACGCTGGAGCCGTGGGTGGCGGCGGGATTGTCGGTGGTCGTGATAATCGTGGCGTGGTTGGTGGCGGGGTGGGCGTTTCGGCTGACGGTGTTTGGGTGGGTGTTTTCGTGGGATTTTCTGACGTTGCGGAGGCTGCGTTTTCGGCCGCGGGAGAATGACAACGCGGTGTTTGCGGGCGGGCAGCTGGGCGATGTGCCGGTGCGCACGTATGGGCGGTTGCGGCGGAAAGAGGGCGGCGGGTTGGAGTTTGTGTATCGGCCGCGGGTGATCGGCGGACGGGTGGTGCGGGCGGTGCCGGGGACGCAGGCGACGCGGGCGGTGGGATGCGGGCTGTTCTTCTCGAGCGTGACGAATGGGGAGGACGACACGTTGTTTTTGCTGCCGCCGCGCTATCGCGGGCACGAGGAGTCGCTGGTGGCGACGTATGAGTTGGGCGGCGGAGTGAGGCCGGCGGGGCTGCGCAAGGCGTGGAGTGTGATGCGCGAGCTATTTGGCGGGAAGGCGGCGCAGACGCAGGTGGTGTAGAAGGCGGATGTGACGTGAGCGGGCGAGAGAAGGTGGAGTTTTAGCGGGAGGAGAAGGAGCGGGGTGGCGAGGGGATGGGGTTGGGAAACTCGCTGTTCCAGAGGGAGGGGCGGGGATTTGGCGCGGGATCGGCGGCGGGGGCGACGTGGGTGAAGACGTCGGCGAAGCGGAGGCTGCACTGGAGGCGGCGCTGGGACTTCGAGTCGATCTTCGGGTTTACCACGATGCGCGAGAGGGTGAAGGGCGGGGCGTTCTTGATTTTGCGGGCGGCGGCGCGGGCTTGGACGGGGGTGAGCGAACGGTCTTTGATGACGGCGTCGAGACGCTCGAGATCGGCGCGGGTGATCGGGTGCCAGAGCGCGCGCCACTGGGCGGGCTCGATGCGAGCGGGGACGAGATTGACGAAGCGCTTTTCGGAGCCGTGTTGCTGCCAGTAGCCGATGATCAGGAGGAACGGTTCATCGATGTCGAATTGGCGAAGGGCGTCGCCGAGGTCGACGGGCGAGCCGTATTTGGCGGCTTTGGGGTTGGCGGGAATGTGGCCGTGGCGGTGGTTCGCTTCGGCGGGAATGTCCCACTTTTGGGTGTAGCTCGCGGGCGTGTAGCCGTCGAAGAAGGTGTTGCGAATCCAGTTTTCGAATACGACGCCGTGGTGCTGGACTTCGGCGGCGGGGGCGAGCGGGAGGAGGGAGAGGAAGAGGAGGGCGAGCGGGAGGAGGCGGGGGTAGGCGCGGAGTTGGGGCATGGCGGGAGGCGGAGCGCGAGCGAGCTCGCGGCCTGCGGCGGGGATTACGCGGGACGGAGGGCGGAGGCGATGCGGGCGGTTTCGTGGGCGCAGTCGGCGACGCGGGCGGCGATCTTGGCGTCGCTGATGGTTTCGCCGGAGAAGGCGGCGCCGGTGGCGTAGACGAAGCGCGGGACGATCACGGTGCGGAAATCGAGCATGAGGCTGTTGGCGAGGGCCATGATGGCCATGTAGCTGCTCGAGCCGCCGGCGGTGCAGAGGAAGCTGGCGACCTTGTTTTCCCAGCCTTTGCCGGTGAGTTCGACGAGGTTCTTGAGGGCGGCGTTGGCGTCGTAGTTGTAAATTGGAGACGCGACGATTATGCCGTCGGCGGCGGCGATGAAGGCGTTCACGCGGCGGACGTTTTCGTGTTCGTAGGCCTTGTCGCCGTCGCAGAGCGGGAGCGGGTAGTCGCGGAGGTCGAAAAAGGTGACGTTGCGGCCGGCTTCGGCGAGGACGCGATGGGCCTCGCGGGCGAGGGCGCGGCTGTAGCTCTCGGGGTTGAGGCTGGCGGAGAGGACGAGGAGATTCATGGTGTCGCGGACGAGGTGGAAACGGGTGTAGATTGGTAGGAGGCGAGGCGCCAGCGGCCGGATTCGAGGCGCCAGGCGGCGAGGAAGCGAAGGGAGAAGCGCAGGCGCTGGCCGTTGGATTCGGCGAGGATGTCGGAGCGTCCGGTCATGAGGACGGCGCCGGGGGCGAGGAGCTGGAGTTGCACGGTGCGCGGGTGCACGGCGAGGTAGCGGGCTTCGCTTTCGGCGACGGAGGCGAGGTATTGGGACTTCGTTTGGACGCGGCCGTCGGCGTTGGTGTAGGTGAGGTCGTCGGCGAGGAGGGCGGTGAGCGACGACGTGTCGCGCGCGATTGTCGCGGTGATGCGTTCGGCGTCGGCGGCGCGGACGGCGGCAAATTCGTCGGGCTCCGCGGTCCGGGCGGGAGCGGCGAGGGCGGCGGCGAGCGCAGCGAAGGCGAAAAGGCGGACGAAGGTGTGGAGCGACGGCACGCGAGCGTGAAGGTGTTGCTCGCGAAGGCGGAGGCAAGTGTGCGCGGCGGGGGGCGCGTCAGGCGTTGAAGCAGGCCATCGCGCTGAGTTCGTCGGCGATGAGGCGATCGGTGCGGGAGCGGGGGAGTTTGTGTTGGTCGCCGACGCGCTGGTGATGGCGCATCCAGTGAGCGAAGAAGCCGGGCATGACGAGGCGGACGATGGGCGGGGTCATGGCGCCGCCGCGGCGGCGGGCGGCGTAGGCGGGGTTTTGCGCGATGAGTTCGGCGTCGAGTTCGCCGGCGAGGAGCGGGCCGGTGGGGGTTTCGATCGTGCGGGGTTTGAGTTCGATCCACCACTCGTGGCAGCCGTGGGTGCGGCCGGTGAGCGTGCTGGCGACGAGGGGGGCGACGTGGAAATCGGTGATGGACCAGCCGTGGCGTTGGGCGACGGTGACAAGCGCGTCGGTGAGGTCTTTTTCGGAGACGCGTTCGGCGAAGGTGTCGAGCAGCTGTGGGAGGCGTCCGAGGTAAATCAGGCGATGGGGCGCGGTGGAGGTGAAACGGACGATGTCGCCGAGAACGTAGCGGCAGAGACCGCCGGGGGTGGTGACGAGAATGACGTAGGGCTCGTCGGTGCGGACGGCTTCGAGCGGAAGGGTTTTGGTGGCGAGCGAAGGTGGAAGATGCGGGGAGTAATCGGCGAGCGGGAGGAATTCGAAGAAGACGCCGGCGTCACCGAGGAGCCGAAGGCCGTCGGCGGGAGTGGCGTCCTGGGCGGCGACGAAGCATTCGGTGGCGGCGTAGATTTCGTGAAAGACGGGTTCGGGGCCGGCGAGCTCGCGAAGTTCGTTCTGGAGCGGGGCGAGCGGCGTGCCGCCGTGGACGATGCATTCGAGGTTGGGCCAGACGGAGCGGAGGGTGAGCGGAAGGGTTTCGGACTGGCGGAGCGTGGTCGCGAGGTGGACCAGCCACGGCGGCAGGCCGGCGAGGAGCGTGATGTCGAGGCCGCGGGTGTGTTCGAGGATGGCTTGGATGCGGCGGGACCAATCGGGGATCGCGGCGACGGCGGGGGAGGGGGCTTGGAAGTGGCGCTGGACCCACGCGGGGAGATAGAGCGAGGCGATGCCGGTGATATCGCCGAAGAAAGGAGAGAACGGGCCGGTGGGAGGAAGCGGGGTGAGCGTGGAAGAGCTGCCGAGGAGCAGGTGGCGGCCGTGGAAAATCTGCGAGTGGCGGTGCCGGGCGGCGTAGTGGAAAAGCGAGCGCGCGCCCGCGCGGCGGAAGTGGGTGAGGAGGGCGGCGGTGACGGGGAGGAGTTTGGGTTCGCCGTCGGTGCCGGGGGTGCGGGCGAAATGCGTGCAGCGACCGGGCCAGAGGACATCGGCTTCGCCCTGTCGCATGCGACGCACGAACGGTTCGATGTGCGCGTAGGTGCGGAGCGGCGCGCGGGTTTGGAATTGGGCGTAGGAGAGACGCGGTTCGAGGCCGGCGGCGCGACCGGCGGCGGTGGCGGCGAGGCGTGGGAGAAGCGCGGCGAGAGCGCGGGGTTGCGCGGCGAGGTCGAAGCGCGGGTCTTGCAGGTGGCGCGCGGTGCGGGTGGTCCGAATGCTAGCGCCGATCACGTAGAAGGATTTGGGCAGGACCGGCATCGCGGGCGGGTGAGTGCGATTCGAAGGCAGCCGGGCGGGGCGGGAGCGGCAAGCGGAATTCGGGGGCGGGGCGGGAGGTTGACGGGGTTTTGACCGGGAGCGGAGGGATGGCGCGGAGGTGAGGAGAAATAGATGCAATCCACTCGCTCACGCTCGTCGCCACGAAGGGTGGAATCTGCGCTTCGCTTGAAGCGGGAAATCATGCACGTTGCGGGGCTCATGCCGCTGCCGCCGATTTTGTATGAGGATGAGGTGATGATCGCGTTCGATAAACCGAGCGGGTTGTTGATCGCGCCGGACCGGTGGGACAAGACGCGCGAGAATCTGATGGGCCTCGTGCATGCGAAGATGGGGCACGGCGTGGCGAACGTGCACCGGCTGGACGCGGATACGAGCGGGCTGCTGTTGTGCGCGAAGACGAAGCCGGCGCTGGATTTCCTGAGCGGGCAGTTTCAGGCGAAGACGGTGGAGAAGAAGTATCTGGCGTTTGTCGTCGTGCTGCCGGTGGAGGAAGCGATGAAAGTGAAGGCGCCGGTGCGGGATGAGAACGGGACGCTGCCGGAGGCGTTTACGGTCGATGTGGCGTTGGGCGAGGACGAGCGGCAGCCGGGGCGGATGCGGGCGTTCAAGGGGCGAGGAGGGAAGGACAGTGTGACGGAGTTTCGGGTGTTGGAGCGGTTCGGGAAGTTTGTGTTTCTCGAGTGCAAGCCGCTGACGGGGCGGACGCATCAGATTCGCGTGCATCTGGCGGTGGCGGGCGCGCCGATTTTGAACGATCCGTTTTATGGGAATCCGGACGTGAAGCTGCTGCTGTCGGAGTTGAAGCGGCGGTATAAGGGGCGGGATGAGGAGAAGCCGTTGATCGGGCGGCTGGCGCTGCATGCGAGCGAGCTGGTGTTGAAACATCCGGTGACGCGGGAGCCGGTGACGCTGAGTGCGCCGATGCCGAAGGAATTCGAGGTGGCGTTGAAGTATTTGCGGAAATTTGGGGGAGTGAAGGCGGGACGCGGAAGGTAGGAAGGCGCATCTTTTTGAGGAGGGGTGCGTCAGGGGTGTTGCGCCCGCGTGTCGATGTATGCGAGATGCGGGCGGTTTCCCCTTTCCCCTTCACATGGACTCTTTTTCGGCGCCGCTTGGTTTCGGCATTGTTGGGCTCGGCATGGTTGCGGACTTTCATGCGCAGGCGATCGCGCAGGTGAGTGGCGCGAAATTGGTGGGAGTGGCGTCGCGAAATACGGAGAAGGCGAAGGCGTTTGCGGCGAAGCACAAGGTCGCGGCGGTGTGCGGGAGCGTGGAGGACCTCGTAGCGCGGAAGGACATCGACATCGTGTGCGTGACGACGCCGGCGAGTGTGCACCGGGAGACGTCGCTCGCGGCGATTCGCGCGGGGAAACATCTGGTGATCGAGAAGCCGCTGGAGATCACGGTGGAGCGGGCGGACGAGATTTTGCGGGCGGCGGATGCGGCGGGGGTGAAGGTGGCGGCGATCTTTCAGGGGAGGTTTGGCGACGGGGCGCAGACGGTGAAGCGGGCGGTGGAGGCGGGGCGGTTTGGGCGGATGGTGATGGCGAGCGTGGCGGTGAAGTGGCATCGCACGGCGCAGTATTACAGCGGGACGCGCGGCACGTGGTCGGTGGACGGCGGCGGCGCGGCGATGGCGCAGGCGATTCACGGGATCGATTTGCTGCAGTGGCTGGCGGGGATGCCGGCGGAGGTGTTTGCGTGGGCGACGCGGCGGGTGCACACGGGTATCGAGGCGGAGGATACTACGTGCGCGGCGTTGAGGTTTGCGGATGGGGCGATCGGGACGATCGAGGCGAGCACGGCGTTGTGGCCGGGGTGGCAGCGACGGATCGAGTTGTGCGGCGAGCATGGATCGGTGGCGCTGGAGGACGATCACATCACTCGGTGGGAGTTTCGCGAGGCGCGGCCGGAGGATGAAAAGATCCGCGCGGCGAAGGATTCGGCGGCGCTGGGGTCGGGGGCGAGTGCGCCGAATGCGATCAGTTTTGTCGGACACCAGCGGCAGATTCAGGATCTGGTGGAGGCGATTCGCGAAGGGCGAAGGCCGGCGGTGGACGGGCACGAAGGGCGGAAGGCGGTGGCGATCGTGCGGGCGATTTACGAGTCGGCGGAGCGCGGAGTGGTGGTGAGGGTGGGCTGAGGAGCGCTGAACGAGTTTCGAACGTCTAGTCGGACTCTCGCTTCGATCAGAATGAAAAACATCGAAGCGGAGGCGGGAGAGGCGAAGGAGGCGGGGCCGTGGTGGCGGTTGCTCACGAAGGAGCACTGGGTGGTGTTTGTCGGGGCGTCGCTGGCGTGGTTGTTCGATTGTCTGGATTCGCAGCTGTTCAATCTGGCGCGCGACGGGGCGATGGAGGATTTGATGGCGAGTCGCGAGCAGGCGACGGTATATGCGCCTTACACGACGTCGGTCTTTTTGTTGGGATGGGCGGTGGGCGGATTGATTTTCGGGGCGCTGGGGGATCGGTTTGGGCGGGCGAAGATTCTGACGTTCACGATCCTGTTGTATTCGCTGAGCACGGGGCTGAATGCGTTCGCGACGAGTTTCTTGGATTTCTGTATTTATCGTTTCATTACGGGGCTTGGCGTGGGCGGGGTGTTTGGGTTGGCGGTGGCGCTGGTGGCGGACACGGTGGCGGACCGGGCGCGGGCGCCGGCGCTGGGATTGCTGCAGTCGCTATCGACGTGGGGAAATGTGGCGGCGGGATTTATCGGGATGGGGATCGGGCTCGTCGCGGCGCGCGGGTTGTTGCCGTGGGAACTGAAGCCGTGGCAGGCGTTGTTCATCGTGGGGGCGCTGCCGGCGTTTTTGTGCGTGTTTGTGATCCGGAAGATGAAGGAGCCGGAGAAGTGGGTGCGGGCGCGCGAGGATGGGGCGAGGCGCGGGATCAAGTTTGGTTCGTATGGGTCGCTGTTGAAGCATCCGCGGTGGCGGAAGCATGCGTGGCTGGGATTGATCGCGTGCAGCTCGGGCATCATCGGGCTGTGGGGAATCGGAAATTTTCATCCGAAGATTGTCGGGGCGATCATCGAGCTGGAGCTGGCGGCGCGAAATTTGTCGGCGGAGGCGATGGCGAGTGAGAAGGCGTTCTGGCGGTCGGCGGGGCTGTTGCTGCACAACGCGGGCGGGTTTTTCGGGATGATGACGCTGGCGAAGCTGGCGCAGGTGAAGGGGCGGCGGATCGCTTTCGCGCTGGCGTTGTTGCTGTCGTTTTTGTCGACCGTGCTTGTATTCAAGTTTCTGAGATCGACGGGGCAGATGTATTGGATGCTGCCGGTGATGGGGTTTGGGCAGTTGTCGGTGTTCGGGGTGTTTGCGGTGTATTTGCCGGAGCTGTTTCCGACGAGCCTGCGGAGCACGGGGACGAGTTTTTGTTACAATGTGGGGCGGGTGATCGCGGCGACGGCGCCGTTTACGATGTCGCGGATCACGGCGGGGTTGGGCGGAGAGGTGGAAGGGTTTCGGACGGCGGGGTTGTGGGTGAGTCTGGTGTTGTTGGTGGGGATCGTGGTGCTGCCGTTTTTGCCGGAGACGAAGGATCGGGAGTTGCCGGAGGAGTGAGAGGAGCGGGGCGGGAGAGGGTGGTTTGTTAACCGGAGGAAACGGAGGGAACGGGGGAGGAAGAAAGGAGGTCGAGGGCGGAAAGATTGGGATTGGCGGTGGGGGGCGGGGCGGGGATGTTGGCGGGATGAAGGTGGCTCCTGCGGCTGAATCGATTTGGAAACCGGGTGCGCTGTGTCCGTGTGGCAGCGGGCGGGCGTTTGCGGCGTGCTGCGAGCCGATCTTGAAGCGGGAGCGGAAGGCGGCGACGGCGGAGGAGTTGATGCGGTCGCGGTTCACGGCGCATGCGGTGCGGAACTTCGAGCATCTGCATCGGACGTATCGCGAGACGGCGGGAACGCCGTATGTGCCGGAGCCGGAGGCGCCGGAGCTGGCGTGGACGCGGCTGGTGGTGCATGCGCACGAGACGGGCGCGCGGCCGGAAGTGGCGTTCGTGGATTTCACGGCGTATTTCGCCGATGAGGACGGCGAGCACGCGGTGCACGAGAAGTCGGAGTTCGTGCGCGAACGCGGCGAGTGGTTTTACACGCGGGCGGTGCGGAGCGGGCCGGCGCCGGTGCGCGCGGCGGCGAAGGTGGGGAGGAACGAGCCGTGTCCGTGCGGGAGCGGGAAGAAGTTCAAGCAGTGTTGCGGACGGTAGTGGGGCGGGGGGATTTTCGAATTTCGATTTTTGATTTTCGAATTTTGGGGGCGCCCACGGAAGACACGAAGTGGGGATGGCCGCGAAGAGGCGCAGAAGGCGCAAAAAGGGAGAGAGGGTTTAACGGTGGCGGGCGAGGGTGGCGGAGAGGGATTTGACGCCGGCGGCGAGGGAGGCGGCGATTTTCTGGCGGTAGGCGGGGGTGGAGACTTTGCGGGCTTCGGCGTCGTTGGAGAGGAAGGCGGCTTCGACGAGGACGGCGGGACAGTCGGCGCTGCGGAGGACGCTGTAGCGAAAACGTTTGAGGCCGCGGTCGGGGAGGCCGAGGGCCTGCACCATGTGGCGGTGGAGGTGGTAGCCGGCGAGGGTGTTCCAGTGGTCGTGCTTGTTTCCTGGATACGCGGTGCGGGCCATGGAGGTGTCGCGTTCGGCCTGCGGGCTCGAGCGCTGGCCGCGGGGCGTGAGGATGTAGGTTTCGGTGCCGGCGACGCGGGCGCTGGTGAAGGCGTTGAAGTGAATGCTGATGAAGAGGTCGGCGCGGTGTTTGCGGATCAGGGCGGTGCGATCGTCGAAATCGACGAAGTGGTCGGATTTGCGGGTTTGGATGACGCGGTAGCCCTGGGCGACGAGGAGGCGTTCGAGGCGCTTGGCGACGTCGAGGGTCATGCGCTTTTCCTGGAGTTTCAGGCGGCGGTTTTGGTTGCCGGGATCGTGGCCGCCGTGGCCGGCGTCGAGGATGATGGTCTTGAGGGGCGGGACGGGTTTTTTCGAGCCGGGCTGGAGGATGGGGTGGAGGAGCTGCTCGATGTCGCGCTTGCTCAGGTGAAGGCTGCCGCGGTGGAGGGCGACGGGGTCGCCGAGGAAGAGGCGGAGGTTGTTGAGGGTGAAATCGACGTTGTGGACGGTGAGGTCGATGGTGGTCCACTGGCTTTGGAGCCGGAGTTTTTTTTGCGGCTCGAGCCATTTGGGCGTGAGGCCGAAGCGGCGGGCGAAGTCGCGGGCGTCGACGTAGTCGGTGCCGAAGAGACGGACGGCGGTGTAGCCGGCGGCGGCGTGGAGCGGCGCGGAGGAGAACGGAAGCGAACTGAGGAGAAGGAAAAGGAGGAGGGCGAGGCGCGGGGCGGAAAACATCACGACGGGCAGAATCAAGCGTCGGCTTCGGCGGCGATGCGAGCGCGGAGCGGGCGGAAACGCGGGTCACGGCCAGAGATTTCGGACCAAAGTTCGCGGACCGAGATCTGGCGTTCGCGGGTGCGGTTGACCCACGCGACCTCGGCGGGCGCGGTTGTATCCGTAAAACGGATGCCCCAGATGGGGTCGAAAGCCTCGGCGGAGAGCGAGTAGCGCATGTCGCCAAGGACGGAGGCATCGGCGGGGTTGCGGGCGACCCAGTTTTCGGAGAACCAGGCGAAGCGTTGGAAGGAACGGCGCTGGTTGCGGGCGGCTTCGGCGGGGGTGAGGTCGTCGAGTTGGACGAGCGGGAGCGACCAGCCCTCGCGGACGGTGGGAGCGGAGAACCAGCCGACGCGGATGCGATCGGCGTAGATGTGGCCGTCGTGGATGTAGAGTGCACGCCAGACGAAATTATTGGCGAGCGTGGGCATGACCTCGAAGCGCTCGATGGTGTGGCCGCGGGCGGCCGCGAGGGTGCGTTGGGCGGAGGTGGCGCGGGCGTGTTGGACGGCGCCGAAGCCGATGTAGGCGACGGCGACGGTGAGGGCGATGAGCGCGGGGCGGGGACGGCGGCGTTTGAGGGTGAGGAAGAGACCGACGGCGAGGGGAATCGTGACGAGCAGGTCGACAACGGAGACGAAATCCCAGCCGAAGCGGTGGTTAGTGAGCGGCCAGAGAAGTTGCGTGCCGTAGCTCGTGGCGGCGTCGAGCAGGCAGTGGCTGACGTAGGCGCAGGTGGCGCAGAGCCAGAGGAGGAGGAAGCGGGCGCGGTTGGCGCGGTGGAGGAGGAAGAGGGAGGCGATGAAGGCGGCGCCGAAGGGAGCGAAGAGCAGCGAGTGCGTGAAGTGACGGTGGTATTCGATGGCGAGGAGCGGGTCGGAGGCGCTGCGGATGAAGACATCGGCGTCGGGCACGAACGCGGCGAGCGCGGCGACGCCGGCGGCGGTGCGGCCGAGTTTTTGGTGAAACGTGGCGTAGCCGCAGCAGGCGCCGAGGAGGGTGTGGGTGAGGGGATCCACGCGCGGGATGAAATGCGCGCGGAGAGGAGAGGCAACTCGGGGGCGTGAAGAGCGCGAGCGAGCTCGCGGCCTACCGCGGATAACTAATCGCGGCGGCGGAGGGCGGATTTGACTTTGCGGCCGACGACGAGGCCGGAGATCAGGAGGATCAGGAAGATCGCGAGGAAGAGGAAGAAGAGGATCTTGGCGATTTCCGCGGCGGCGCCGGCGATGAACCCGAAGCCGAAGGCGCCGGCGACCAGGGCGATGATGGCGGAGATGAGGGCCCACTTCAGCATGCGAGGACAGACCGGGTGGCGGGGCGGGCGTTCCGAGGCGGGTTCACTTGCCAGCGGGGTTGCGCGTGGCAGGGTGGCGAAGTTCAGCGATGATGAACGTGCACACCGAACGGGCGCGGGGAGCGCCGGAGAATTTTCCGATTGCGTATGAGGCGAGCGGCGAGGGGGTGTTCAACCGGGAGTTGAAGGGACGCGGCGTGCTGACGCTGGACGGGGCGGCGGGGACGTGCGTGTTTGCGGGGAAGCAGCGGCGGATGCTGGGCGTGCCGACGGAGGTGACGGTGCGTTTCGAGGAGATGCTGAACGTCGTGGGGCGGGGGCGGCGCGTGGAGTTCGATCGCGTGGCGGGGCCGGGCCGGCGGGTGCAGCCGTTTGTGTTTTACTGCGAGGACGAGGCGGCGGTGCGCGAGGTGGTGCGGCGATTGCCGGCGACGCGGGAGGCGGAGTTCGTGGCGGCGGAGACGTTTGTGGAAAAATTGCGGCGGCTGCCGGGTGCGCGGTCGGAGTGGCGTTCGCCCACGAATCTGATCATCGCGGCGAATGTGGCGGCGTTTGTGGCGATGGGGTTCCTCGGGGCGGGGTGGTTCGAGACGGCGGATCCGATGGTGTATCGGCAATTTGGAGCGAACAACGGCGCGGCGACGACGAACGGCGAGTGGTGGCGGTTGGTGACGAGCATGTTTCTGCACTACGGGTTGATGCACCTGCTGTTCAACATGTGGGCGTTGTTTCAGGTGGGACATTTCGTGGAGCGGCTGTTCGGGGTGCGGCTGTTTGCGGGGCTGTATTTCGCGTGCGGGATCGCGGGAAGTCTCGCGAGCATCGTGTGGAATGGGGATCGCGTGTGGAGCGCGGGGGCGTCGGGCGCGGTGTTTGGCGTGTATGGGCTGCTGGGCGGGTTTGCGCTGCGGGAGCGGCGGGCGATGCCGCGAAGCGTGTTGCGGCCGCTGTTGATGAGCACGGCGTGGTTCGCGGGGTTCAATTTGCTGTTCGGGATGGCGCATCCCGGGATCGACAATGCGGCGCATGCGGGCGGGTTTTTGAGCGGGGTGGTGTTGGGCGCGGTGTCGGCGCTGCCGGTGGATCCGGCGGCGCGGGCGCGGTGGCGGAAGTCGCGCGCGATCACGGGCGCGGCGGTGGCGCCGGGGCTGATCGCGGTCGGGCTGTGGACGTGTCCAAAATTCAATTACAACTGGCGCGAGCAGCGGGCGTGGCAGGAATCGTTGCGGGCGCCGATCGAGAAGGAGACGGCGATTCTGGTGCGGCAGCAGGAGGCGTTGCGGGCGTTTCAGGCGCCGGAAGGGACGCACGCGGAGTTCATCGCGTGGATCACGGAGGAGGCGGTGCCGTTTTACGAGAACTGGGCGCGGGAGCTGCGGGCGATGAAGCTCACGAGGGGCACGGACACGGACGCGGAGCGGGAGCGGCTGGTGGAGCTGATGCGGACGAAGGTGGAGAACTATCGCCGGCTGATCGCGGACGTGCAGGCGGGAGATCCGGATGCGGCGGGGCGGTATTACGCGGCGGAGGAGCGGATGATCGAGCGGGCGAAGGAGCGGAGCGGCGATTAGTCGGCGAGGGCGGCCCGGGCGCGGGAGAGGGCGAGTCGGTCGTAGTGGGATTTTGGAGACAGCGCGAGGGCGCGGGCGAAGGCGGTGCGGGCGGCGTCGGGTTGGCCGGCGGCGCGGAGGGCGAAGCCGAGTTCGACGGCGTGGGCGGGAGAGTCGGGGTCGAGTTCGACGGCGCGCCGGAGGTGGGCGATGGCGGCGGTGAGCGAGGCGTCGGGAAGTCCGCCGTAGACGAGGCGGACGAGGAAGCGTTTGGCGGGGTGGAGCGTGGCGACTCCGAGGTGCCAGCGGCCGAGGACGTGGTGGGCGTAGGCGTAGTCAGGGTTGGCGGCGAGGGCGCGCTGGGCGAAGTCGCGGACGAGGCGGGAGCGTTCGATTTTTTCGCGGGTGCCGGAAAGGAGCGCGAGTTTGCCGTGGCAGACGGCGACGGAGGTGAGATTCGGGGCGTTGGGCGCGAGGGCGGCGGCGCGTTCGGCGAGCTCGAGCGCTTCGGTGAGGAGGCGTTTTTTCGCGTCGGGGTCGGAGGCGGGGAGATCTTCGGAGAGGTCGGAGAGTTGGCGGGAGGTTTTTTCGAGGAGGAAAGGGTTGTCGGGTTGGGCGGCGAGGGCGCGGCGGTAGAGGGCGAGGGCGGTGGCGGGGTCGAAGCGCGATTCGGCTTGGGCGGCGTCGGTGAGGAGGGTGGGAGCGGTGGGAGATTCGGAGGCGGAGAGGTGGGGGAGAAAGAGAATGAGAAAGAGAACGAGAACGAGAAAGAGAACGAGAACGAGGGGGAGGCGAGGAGGCATGGGCCGGCGTGGAGTGAGGAAGGCGGAGGAATGATGGAGGGGTTTGGGAAGGGAGGCGAATGGGGTGGAGGGGTTTGATCGCTCGAACAAAAAAAGCGCCGCGGGTGAGGCGGCGCTGAGGATGGTTGAAGTTGAAGGAGGGGTTAGGGAGCGGAGAGGAGGGCGAGGTCGCCGAGGGTGGCGGAGTCGCCGATGACGACGGCGCCGGGTGTTTCGGCGGCGAGTTTCGCGGCGTCGGCTTCGCTTTCGACGATTTTCGGGGCGGAGCCGCCACCGGTCATGAAGAGCCGGCGCCAGTGGTTCTGGAATTGCGCGGTGGTCATGGCGACGGAGGACTTGAGGAAGGTTTCCTGGACGTCGCTGGACTTGGCGATGACGAGGACGACGCGGGTGTCGCCGATCGTGACGCGCTTGCCGAGGAGGACGGCTTTGACGCCTTCGGCGTCGAGCGAGTGGCCCTTGAGGCCGGGATGACCGGCGAGCGCGGGTGCGGCGTAGTGGGAAAGTGGAGACGCGAGCGCGAACGCGGCGGCGACGAGGAGGGATCGGGCGGTGGCTTTCATGCGGTTCGGGCGCGGAGGGTTCAGAACGAGAACGTGACCTTGGCGGCGAGGAGGAACCAGGAGTCGTCGCGCGCGGCGAAGGGCTGCGGGCGGGCGAGGGTGTCGAAGAGTTTGCCGGCGCCGTCGATGTAGTGACCTTCGAGTTTGAAGAGGACGTTGTCGTTGAGGTCGAAACGGGCGGAGAGCGCGTAGTCGGTTTGTTCGAGGCGGGGGAGGTCGAGGCCGTCGGCGGCGGGGATGAGGACGGTGAGGTCGTCGGAGTAGCTGATATAGGCGCCGAGTTCGAGGCGGGCGTTGATGCGCCGGGCGGCGGAGACGTAGAAGTAGTCGCTGTCGAATTCGACGACGCTGCCGGCGCTGGTGCCGGTGTAGACGTCGGAGCGGGCGGTTTCGCGGCCGGCTTCGATCGCGAAGATCCAGTCGCCGGTGGTGTATTCGGCGGAGAGGAGGTGGCGGTGGTGCGTCGGGGTGAGTTTCAGGAGGGGGATGGAGTTGCCGCCGTAGTAGGCGATGCGGTCGACGCCGAAGTTTTCGAACGCGCTGTAGGAGTAGCCGAGGCGGAGGCCGGCCTTGGGGGTGTTCCAGAAGAGGCTGCCGCCGTAGACGGCATCCATGCCGATGCGGGTGTTGGGGAAGGGGACGTCGTTGTTGAAGTAGTCGCTGGCGCCGGAGGTGACGGACATGGGGATGTCGCCGTAGAAGGCGCGGTAGTCGAGGCTGCCGGCGGATTTGAGGCTGATGTTGCCGAAGAGCATGCCGCCGTTGAAGGCGCTGTTGAAGTCACGGAGGCGGGCGTCGTAGACGCTCTGGGGGAGGAGGACGAAGGGGCGGACGGAGTCGATGTCGAGGGCTTCGTTGTAGAGGCCGCGGGGCATCTTCACGCGACCGGCGCGGAGGCCGAACCATTGGGCGGGCTGGTAGTCGACGGTGGCCCAGTCGAGTTTGATTTTGTCGTCGCCGTAGTCGCCGAGTTTTTGGCCGAAGGCTTGGGCGCCGATGCGGAAGGCGCCTTTGGACCAAGAGGCGTTGAGGGCGTATTCGCGGAAGTCGAAGGTGCCTTCGCTGGTTTCGCCGAGGTAGTCGTTGTGACCGGTGTTGACGAGGTAGCCCTGGCTGGCGAAGCCGCCGAGCTGGATGTCGTTCCAAGTCACGGCAGCGGAGGCGCTGCAGGCGAGGCCGAGGAGCGTGGCGAAGGCCAGGAGGGCCGTGGCCGTGCGGGGCCGTTGGGACGAAGACAAGTGAGCGGGATGGGATGACATCGTGACGTGGAGCGAGCGCGGCAATGGGTGCGGCGTGCAGCTTCCAATCGGCGAATCGGCGGCGGGGCGGAGTCACGAAAGTGTCACAAACGCAAGGGACGCGCGGCGTGTGGCGGCGGGTGGCGTGGCGGGCGTGCTATCTGCGGACAAAAAAAAGCGCCGCGGGTGAGGCGGCGCTGAGAGAGAGGAGCGGCGGATTCGGCGGTCAGATGACCGGCGGGTTGGGCTGCTGCGGTTTCGCGGGCGACGGGTTGGTTTGCTCGGTGACGTCGCGCTGGACGGCGGGGCCGTCGGCTTTTTTCGGAGCGACGGCGCTGGACGTGTTGACCGTGGCCATCGCGAGAGCGGCGGCGGCGGGGACGACTTTTTTGAAGGGCGAGTGCTCGTGGATGACCGCGGCTTTTTGGGCGGCGGCGACGGAGGCGGCGTGTTCGGCGCGCATGCCCTCGTCGAGGATGGACTGCGGGACGGGTTTGAGGCCCCAGATGAGTCCGGTCCAGGAGAGGAGTTTCAGGCCGTAGTAAGTCGGATCGATTTCCCACCAGTAGAAGCCGTTGCGGGTGCAGGACTGGTAGCGGTGGTGGTTGTTGTGCCAGCCTTCTCCGAGGCAGATGATGGCGAGGATGAAGCTGTTGCGGGAGTCGTCGGTGGTATTGTAGCGGCGCTTGCCCATGAGGTGGGCCATCGAGTTGATGCAGGCCGTGCCGTGGAAGAGGGCGGTGGTGCTGATGAAGAAGCCCCAGATGAGCATTTGCGGGCCGTTGGTGCCGAGGCCGGGGGCGAAGCGTTCGAGGGCGACGCCGAGGAAGTAGATGGCGGTGGCGAAGACGGCGGGAACGACGGTGTCGAAGCGGTTGAGCCAGACGAGCTCGGGGTATTTCGCGAGATCTTTGACCTTGGAGTAGTCGGTCGGGAAGTTGCGGCGGCTGGTGATCCAGCCGATGTGGGACCACAGGAAGCCGTGGATGTGCGGCGAGTGGGCGTCTTCTTCGTGATCGGAGTGTTGGTGGTGGTGGCGATGATGATACGCCCACCAGAGGCCGCCGCGTTGGACGGTGGTGGCGCCCCAGAGAGCGAGGAAGAGCTGACCGGCGCGCGAGGTGTGGTAGGTCTTGTGGGAGAAGTAGCGGTGGTAGATGCCGGTGACGGCGAACATCCGCAGGAAGTAGAGCGCGACGGCGGCCCAGACGGCGAACCAGCTCCAGCCGACCCAGATCACGCCCAAGCAGCCGGCGTGCAGGATGATGAACGGGATGCAGCGCACCCAATCGACTTTGTCTTCTTCGGCGCGCATCTTGTCGGCGCCGCCGGGGGTGTGATCACTATCGAACCACTGAATTACTGCGGTGAACGCGCGCTGGAGAAAGCCCGTCTGACGGGTAGCTGAGGAAGATGTCATTACGAAAGGAAGGAGCGAACAGTCGAATGATCGGTGCGGCAAGTCGGGGGTTGGATTAATTTGTGTGAAACGGTGGCGGGAGAAGGGTGGGGCCGGTGGTTCATGCTCGGAACCACGGCGCACGGGTAGATCGTTGCGGGAACGTAACCGTGGAGGGGTTGAGTCGGCGGCATGGGAGTTGCTAGATTGGGCGTGCAGCTTCCGAGGAGTTGCGGTTCTTTGAACGGATGATTTTCGGCGATGCGTGGGCGAGCTGCGTGTTGCCGGTTGGGTTGCCCCAAGACGGCCTTTGGCCGCTCCGGCGCGTTTTTTTTGCGTCGCGCGGTCAACCGCCCGTCGGCTTTGCCGCAGCGATGCGGGGGGCAGACGGGTGTTCAACCCAGAGAAAGCAGAACACAAACTCTCCGCCTCACGGCGGAGTTTATACACATGAAAGCAGTCCGTAAGCTCGCCGTCCTGATCAGCCTAGGCGCCCTCGTGCCTCTCGCGGTTTCCGCGAAGACGCCGGAGGAAGCCTATATCGAGACGTCGCTCAAAGCCCCCGGAGTTCCGGTTCCTGTCGCTGTGGTTCGTCCCAGCATCAGCCCGGATTACGCCGGCGCCAAGATCGACGTCGCGTTCACGGTGGATGCGAGAGGCATGCCGACCGGTTTGACGGTCGTCTCATCGCCCGACGCAGCTGTCGCGAAAACGGTCGCGGACGCGGTCAAGAAGTGGCGTTTCACGCCCGCGCAGAAGAACGGAGTGGCGGTGGCGACGAAAGTCGTGCTGCCGGTCCGGATCGCTCCGGGTGATCGATTCGCCGCGAACTAAACCTAAGAAAACAACCAGGGGCGCTTCCGTTTCGACGGGGGCGCCCCTGCTAGCTTTTCGGGGGGAGTTGCGCGGCGGGCATGTGGCCCGCCGTGGGGGCGGGGTTAGTTTTGGCCGCCGCGGGACACGTCGGATTCGGTCGCCACGAGGACGACGAGGAGAAGCAGGACAATGGCGGCGGCGAGCATGGTGAGGTGGTTCAGACGGGCGGTGGCGAAACGGTAATGGTTTCGCGGTTATCAAACCATACGCATAGATGCGCACGGTTGAGTCGCCCGATTTGAAGGACGGGCGTGATGGGCGGGCGGTCAGGTCAGCGCGAGCCAGAACACGGTGCCGACGATGAGTAGTAGCGCGGCGCAGAGGAGCAGAAAGCCATGCACTAACGTCAGGAGCGAAAGTTTGAGGACGGTTTTGGGCCAGGTCTGGAGATAAACGCGGCGGAAGGCGGTGAGCGCATACCAGGCGGACCAAGCGAAAAGGAACCAGGTGAGGACGGTGCCGATCCACGCGGGGCCGAGCGAGGCGAGCTCAAGGTAGCCGTTGCCGACCATGATCACGAGGAAGGCCCAAGTGTGGAGGTGGAGGGAAAAGATGAGGTGCTCGATGTAGTAGCGGCCGGAGCGGAGGTAGAGGAGCTTCAGCAGGAGAGCGAAGAGCGGGACGCCGAAGAAGAAGAGAGACGGGATACGCTGCTCGATGGCGTTGGCGATGTCGGCGAAGCGGAGGTCGCCGGATTCGAGTCGGCGGACGAAGTGTTCGAAGGCGTTGCGCGGGGCGGTGCGGGGCGCGGCGGGCTTTGTTTCGACGGGGGCGGGTGTCGCGGTGGCGGAGGATTCGCGAGCGCGGCGGGCGGCGACGTCCTGGACGAGCTGGAGCGTTTCCTCGAGGTTCTCGGAATCGATTTGTCCGGTGGTGCCGGCGACGGTGAAGCGGCGGGCGAACTCCTGTTTTTCGGCGTCGGTGAAATGGGCGGAGGCGCCGCGGGCGTTTTCGAGTTTGGTGGCGAGCTTCTGCTGGAGTTGGTCGGCCTGGCGTCGATCGAAGTCGATGAGGTGGCCGTGGTTGAGCAGGGAGAGTCCGACGAAGAAAAGGAGGCTGACGAAGATGTAGAAGCGGAGGGGGTGGAGCTGGCGGTGGCGGCGGCCGGCGATGAATTCGTTGGTGAGGCGGCCGGGGTAGGCGAGGAGCCAGGCGATGGTGACGAAGGATTTCCCTTCGAAATGGAAAAGGCTTTCGAGGAGGTCGTGGGCGAGGTGGTGAAAGGAGCGGTGGTAATCGATGTCGTGCTGGCCGCAGGCGGAGCAGTAGGGGCCGGACAGAGGCGTGGAGCAGTTGCGGCAGGATCGCGGCGGCGCGTCGGTGGCGGCGGGCGGAGGCGTGACGGAGTTCGACACGCGAGCGAGCAGAGCAGAAGGCGGGGAAAAGTGAAGCGGGTGGTGAGAGGGTGAGGGGGCAGGGAGGGCGAAAAAAAGGCGCGCTGGGCGAGCGCGCCGGGGAGGAAGGGAGGGCGGGTTGTAGACCCGCCTTACTGAGCGGTTACTCGGTTTTGCGGAGGGTGACGTCGCCGTTCATCGTGGTGATGCGGAGTTCGGGGCCGCCGCCGTTGAGGGTGCCGGTGACGATCTTGCCGCCGGTGACGGGGGGAAGCGGGGGGATGGGCGGGAGCGGCGGGTTGGGGTTGTTTTCGTCGAGGTCGACGACGACGTCTTCTTCGGCGTAGTCATCGTCTCCGGCATGGGCGCGGCGGGCTTCGCGGACGGCCTCGCGGGCGGCACGGGAGGCTTCGCGGGCGGCTTCGACGCCGACGCGGACGGCGGCCTGGACGGTGGCGCGGATTTCGTCGGAGTTGAAGGAGGTGTTGCCGTTGCGGAGCGGGGCGGTGCGTTTGGCGGTGGTGGTTTTGGTGACGAGCCGGTCTTCCTCGAAGTCGGTGAGGATGGATCCGTTGTGGGTGCGGAGGTGGACGTTGGCTTTGGCGTCGACGGGGAGGTGGACGGTGACCTCGCCGTTCATGGAGGTGAGGGAGATGGGTTTGTTTTCGACGAGGGTGGCGATCTCGAGATCGATTTCGCCGTTCATGGTTTCGACGAGGGCGCCGCCGGAGACCTCGTGGAGCGAGACGGAGCCGTTGAGGCTTTTCACTTCGAGGTCGCCGCTGACGCCGGTGATTTCGAGGTCACCGCCAATGGCGTTGGAGATGACGATGTTGGTGTTGCGGGGAACGGTGACTTCGAAGTCGCTGCTGGAGCCGGGCCAGGCGCCGCTGCCGTGGCTGAGGGTGATGGTGTTGTTCTTTTCGGTGAGCGAGTAGCTGGCGGCGGAGGTGAGGACGCGAAGGCCGTCGCGGCGCGGCTGTTTTTGTTCGGGCGGGACGGAGGAGCGGACGGTGACTTCGTCGGTGTCGTCGCCGTGGACGAGGATGTCGCCGTGGGAGACGGCGATCTTGAGCGTGCCGGGTTTGGACGGATCGGAGAACTTGATCGAGGTGGCGTCGTCTTCGGCGCGTGACGCGGTGAGAAGCACGACGGCGAAGGCGGCGGCGAGGAGGAAGGAGCGGAAGAGAGTGAGAGGAGTCATGAGTTGAGAGATGAGAGCTGAGAGTTGAGAGTTGAACGGTGCGGCTGGGCGGGGTCGCCTCGCGCTACCGGGGCTCTCGTTCGGTTGTGTTGTGTTTTGTTGTGGAAATTGCGTTCAGAGCTGGGCGAGGCCGCGTTTGGCGGCGTCACGGACGGCGGCGTCGATGGCCTGGTTGTGGGCGAGTTTCTGGAGCTCGGGGGTGGCGTTGCGTTCGCGGGCGGCGACGAGGAAGTCGATCATCGCGACCTGGACGAGGGGGTTTTGCTCGCGGGGGAGGGAGGCGAGGACGCCGTTGCGGACGAGTTCGCTTTCGGCGTGCGGGTAGAGGGCGTCGAGCGCGGAGAGACGGACGTTGACGCTGGGGTCGAGGGCGAGCGCGCCGACGAGGGCGGCGAGGTCCTTTTGATCGGGGTTTTTCTGGTCGATCTTGGTGAGGACGGCGTGGAGGCGCTCGTTGGTGGATTGTTGTTGGAGGAGGGAGGCGACGAAGGCCTGGCCCATTTTGTCGACTTGGGCGCGGAGCTCGGCGATTTCGCGTTTGGTCTCGGCGTCGGTGGTGACGACGGGCGCGGGGGTGGCGGCGGGCGTGGCGTAGTGGGTGCCGGTGTAGAAGCCGGCGAGGGCGAGGGCGAGGGCGGCGGCGGGGGAAAGGATCCAGCGCCAGAGCGAGGCGCGNGAGGCGCGTTGGCGGCGNNCGACGGCGGCGCGGATGCTGGNGGCGGAGTTTTTTTCCTCCTCGAGCATNGCGTAGAANNTNGCGNCGGAGGCGCGGCGAGGGCGAACGGAGCGNGGNNNGANNGTCGAGGGCGGAGAGNGTTTGCGCGAGNGANGCGTATTCGCGCTGGCACTGCGGGCAGGAGGCGAGGTGAGCGCGGNCGGCGGCGGTGTCGCNNTCGGCGAGNCGGCCGTCGAGGAGCTCGGCGAAGCGGTCCTGGAATTCGGTGCAGTTCATTGGGCGAGTGAAGAGGTGAGCGTTGAGAGCGGGGCTAGTTGCGGCCGGTGCGTTGGAGGGAGAGGAAGATGTCGCGGAGTTCCTTGAGGGCGCGGTGGGCGCGGACTTTCGCGGCGCCGACGGAGCATTCGAGGATGGAGGCGATTTCGGCGAAGGAGAGTTCCTGGAAGCGGGAGAGGAGAAGGATTTCGCGGTCGTCGCGGTCGAGGCGGTTGAGCGCGAGGTGGAGGAGGGCGTGTTCGTCGCGGACGGAGGCGTGGTCGCCGGCGTCGGGTCGGCCGTCGGAGTGATCGGTGAGGTTTTGCGGATCGGTGGCGACGGGAGCGGAGGAGGATTTGCGGAAGTGGTCGGCGGCGCAGCGGCGGGCGAGGTGATACATCCAGGCGGTGAAGCTGCCGTCGTCGCGGTAGGTGTGGCGGTATTTCAGCATGCGTTGGAAGACGATCTGGGCGATGTCTTCGGCGGCGGTGCGCTGGCCGGTGAGTTTGACGAGGAAGCCGAAGAGGGGGCCGTGGTGGCGTTCGAAGAGGATGCCGAGGGCGTCGAGCTCGCCGTCGCGGACGGCGAGCATGAGGTCGTGATCGGAGAGAGGTTCGGCGGCGGTGGACACGGCGTCGCTAGGCTCCCGGGTTTCAACCACGGACGACGGAGAATGGACACGAATATCTGTGGTTTGGGCGATCACGGCGGCGGAGGAGCATCGTTGTGTGCGGGGAATACCGGAGCGGGGGTGAAAGGTTACACGAAAGTTGTCGTTGTATTCGCGGCCGGGGCGCGTGACGCGGAAAGTGGGAGCGCGGGGTGGATTTTTCGCGCGAGGCGCCCATGGTGGGCGCATGAACCGTCGCGAGTTTGTTGTTCGTTCGTCGTTACTGGTTTCCGCGGGACTTTTGTTCCGCCCGAGGGGGTGGGGTGCGGCCGGGGCGGCGGCGGTGACGGAGTTTCGGCCGTTGCGGAGGAATGTCGGCGTGTTCACGGGACGGGGCGGGTCGATCGGGTGGTTGTCGAACGCGGACGGGCTGGCGGTGGTGGATACCCAATTTCCGGATACGGCGGCGGCGTGTCTGGAAGGGTTGCCGGAGCGGGGCGAGCGGATGATCGACGTGGTGATCAACTCGCATCATCACGGCGATCACACGGCGGGGAACGAGGTGTTTCGGCCGGCGGCGAAATCGATCGTGGCGCATGCGAACGTGCCGAAGCTGCAGATGGCGGCGGCGGAGCGGGCGGGGACGGTGGAGCGTCAGGTGTTTGCGGATACGACCTTCGCGGAGGCGTGGCGGAAGGACATCGGCGACGAGACGGTGACGGCGCAGTATTTCGGGCCGGCGCACACGAGCGGGGACATCATCGTGCACTTCGAAAAGGCGAACGTGGTGCACATGGGCGATTTGATGTTCAACCGGCTTTATCCGGTGATCGACCGGCCGGCGGGGGCGAGCATCCGGCACTGGATCACGGTGCTCGAGGAGGCGGCGAAGACGTTTGGGGACGAAGCGATTTACATCTTCGGGCACGGGAATGCGAAATTTGGTGTGACGGGCGGGACGGCGGACATCGCGGCGTTTCGCGATTATCTGGGCGGTTTGCTCGCGCACGTGGAGAAGGAGATCGCGGCGGGGAAGGCGAAGAACGAGATCGTGGCGTTGGAGAACCTGCCGGGGTTCGAGGAGTTTCATGCGCCGCTGCCGAACCGGCTCGGGTCGAATCTGGGCGTGGCTTACGACGAGCTGACGGAGCGGGCGGGCTGAGCTATCGGGCGGCGGAGGTGAGTTGCTGGATGGGTGGACCGGATTGGCGCCCCGGGTGCGGCTACGCAATTATCCGTATGTCGGCGGGGCGGCTCCGGGCGTATGTTGGCGACGAGCACCGACACACCTATGAGCAACGCACGCGAACGGCGCAGGAGTTTTTGGGAAGGGTTGCGGGTGTGGTGGCGGGAAGTGTCGCGGTCGTATTGCGAACGCGCGGTGCGGGCGTCGCTGGCGGCGGCGCCGTTGGGAGGGCACGACTGGTTTCTCGAAGGCGACCGGGCGCGGTGAGCCGGAGGTATTTGTCATGCAAGTGCCTGCGCGTGCGGGCGCGGCGTGAGTGAGCGGGTGCGCGCTCGCCAAGCGGGGCGGATTCCGCCAAGGCTCGCGGGGCCATGAGCTTTCAGGCGGTCATCAAATCGGTCGGGTTTCTCGCGCTGCTGTTTGTGATGCTCTACGTGGGGCTGAACAATCCGCAGCAGGCGGAGTTTCGGTTTCCGGTCGCCGGGTTGACGGCGAAGAATCCGATTCATTCGTCGGCCGCGGTGATTTATTTCGGGGTTTTCGCGGTCGGCGTGCTGGCGGGCACGCTTTTGCACACGGGCAAGGGCGGCAAGCGCGGCGCGGGGCCGAAGGAGAAGTAAGCCGGGCGGTTGCGAAGCGCGGGCGGGAGCGCGCGATTATTTCGGGGCGAGGACGCGGAGGAGCCAGGCGATGCGATCGGCGGCGGCGTCGGGGTCCTGGAGATCGTGGCGGGCTTCGTAGGTGGCGGCTTGTTTGCGCGGGCGGGCGGCGGCGTAGAAGCGGGAGGCGGCGTCGGCGGAAACATAGTCGTCGGTCGCGGCGAACTGGAAAAACACGGGCGCGGGGGCGAGTTGGCCGACGAAGTGGATCGGGTCGAGCGTGGCGAGGCGGGCGCGGTAGGCTTCGGGTTCGGCGGGCTGGCGGGCGAAGAGGAGCCAGTCGATGAAGTGGGGCGCGCCGGCCATGAGAACGTAAGTGGCGGGACGGCCGTCGACGGCGCCCATGACGGCGCCATACATCGCGCCGAAATCGTGACCGACGAAAGCGACGCGTTGGGGATCGACGCCGGGTTCCGCGAGGAGGACGTCGAGGGCGCGGCGGAGGTTTTTCACCTGCGTGAGGCTGCGCGCGTAGTCGTCTTCGGGAATGCGNTTTTGATACCAGNGNGGCTCGGNCCACATCGCGTCGATNAGGAGGGANACGATGCCGCGATCGGCGAGGGCGACGGCTTCGTGGAGGAATTCGGTGCGNTTGNTGGTGGAGGGATTGCCGAGCCAGTGAACGTAGAGGATGNCGGCGAGCGGGGCGGAGGTTTCCGCGGCGGGGCGGACGAGGTAGGCTTTGATCGGGCCGTCGACGCCGGCGAAGGTGAGGTCGCGCAGGAGGGCGTCGCTTTCGGTGGCGGTGTCGATCACGCGAAGATCGAGCGGGGCGTCGCGATCGTAGTCGAAGAGCGAGGCGTCGGGAAGCGCGGGCGACGGGGTGGTTGCGCCGAAAGCGGCGGCAAGGACGAGGGGCGCTAGAAACGCGCGGAGCAAGGCGGGGAGCATGCGAGAACAGAGCAGAAGCTGTGCGGGAGTCGAACTGCGCGAGAAACGAACGGGGGAAGTGTCATACATTATATGACACTTTCGTAGAGGTGAGCGGGTGGGTTTCGTGGCGCGGTGGGACGCCTTGCGCTATCGCGAGCCGGGGGCGGGGAAGTTTTTCGCGGCGTCGTCGAGGACGAGGATCCAGTCGAGGGTTTCGCCGCGATCGGGCGGGGTGAAGCGGTGTGTGTCCGTTTTTTCGATACGCCCGGCGGAGGTGGCTTCGCCGGTGCGCGGGTTGAACCACCAGACGTTGAGCGAGGTGCCGGTGAGCGCGGCGGTGCGAACGGTGAACGCGCGGCCGACGGGGGCGTAGATGGCGGCCCAGGAGCCGGATTGGTCGCGCGTGGCGACGAAGCGGTAGCGGCCGGCGCCGGGGACGGCGGTGGGGGCGCTGTCGGGGATGAGGAGGGTGTCGTCGGGTATGCGGGTGAAGAACGGGCGGGATTCGAGGAGGCGGCGGGCGTGTTGCATCTGCACGGCGCCGGGCTGGTCGAGGGCTTCGCGCCAGGGAAGGAGCGGCAGGTTGGCGGGCGGGTGGGCGGGCGAGGCGAACTGCCAGATGGAGTGATGGCCGTAGGTGTGGCCGAAGGCGCCGTTGAAGAGATTCCAGTAAGCGGCGCGGCGGACGTCGGCCGAAAGGGAGTGGCCGTGGTCGGGCGCGGCGAAGGAAATCGGGTGATCTTCGTAAACCGGTTCGCCGTCCATCACGGGTTTGGTGGGGGAGCGATCGTAGTCGGCGCGGGTGTTGGCGTAGCGGGGGAAGTTCACCTCGTGGCCGTTTTGGCGCATGTTGAAGTCGAGCCAGTCGGCGTCGTGAAACCAGGTTGAAGAGCCCTGTCCGCCTGGCGGGTGAAACGTGATGAGGTGGGCGCCGCCGTCGCCGTGGCGGAGGCCGCGGGCCATGGCCTGGATGATGGCGTGGTGTGTATCCGTTTCGATGGGACGGTCGCCGCCGACGATCCAGATGATGGGTTTGTCTTTGTAGCGCCGGCCGAGCCATTCGCCGTAGATCGCGGCGTTTTCGGGGGTAAAGATGACGGGCCCTTTTCCCCAGCGAGCGAGGTTCCATTTGTCGCCCCAGGTGGGGAGCAGGCCGACGAAGAGACCGCGTTTTTCGGCTTCGTCGATGACGGCGTCGACGTGATCCCAATAGTCGTTGTTGGGGCCGGGTTTGATGTCGGGGCGCGTGGGATCGTCGTCGATCAGAGGGGTGTGGCCGTAGGCGTTGGGGGTGTGGAGGCCGTCGAATTCGGCGAGCGCGACGGCTTGGATGACGGTGAAGTTTTTGGCGGCGCGGTTGTCGAGGTAGTGGCGGGCGTCCTCGATCGTGAGGCGGTGAAACAATTCCCACGCGGTGTCGCCGAGGTAGAAGAACGGACGGCCGTCGTCGTAGGCGAGGAAGCGTTTGGACTCCGGGTGGACGACGAGACGGGGGGTGGCGGCCATGAGGAGGGAGGCGTTCGAGGCGAGCAGGACGGACGAAAAGAGGCGGGCGAGAAGTGGGGCGGGTTTCACACGGGCATCGTGACGCGTCGCGGAGGAAAGGCCATCCCCGGGCTGGGGAGTTAACGGGATCACTGATTTGGACGCACGGGGGCGGGCGGTGGACGGTTTTTCGGGCGAAAATTGGCGTGCGGCGGAGGCGCGAGCCAATAGGGTGCAGCGATTCCGATGCAAAGATCGGGATGTTTGCAGATTTTGAAAACCACCCCGCTGCCGAGGCGTCGTGTTGTCACGCGCGCATCGTGCGCGATCCGTCCTCCCCTTTTATGTCCATGTCTACTGCTCTGAATCGTCGCGATTTCATCAAGTTCTCGGCGCTCGTGGCCGCGATGCTGAATTTCCCTGGCTGCACGACGTTGCAGCAGAATCCGCGGAGGCCGCGACCGATCGCCGCCGGCAAGAAGATCCGGATCGCGCAGATCGGCTGCGGCGGAAAGGGATTCAGCGACATCATGGTCTTCAAGGGGCGGGAGGAGGTCGTGGCGTTGTGCGATGTGGATTGGGAGGGGAAACCGACCTACGAGAACGTCGATGGCGTCCGGACGGAACGGCCGTCGAACGTGAAGAAGCTGATCGCGGAGTTTCCGGAGGCGAAGCGCTACACGGATTTTCGGAAGATGCTCCTCGAGATGGACGACCAGATCGATGCGGTCTCGATCTCGACGCCGGACCACATGCATTTTCTGCCGGCCTACATGGCGATCATGCTGGGCAAGCACGTGTATGTGCAGAAGCCGCTGACGCAGACGGTGGGCGAGGCGCGGGAGTTGTTGCGGCTGGCGCGGCTGAACGGCGTGGTGACGCAGATGGGCAATCAGGGGCACGCGGGCGAAGGTGTGCGGCTGGTGACCGAGTGGCACGATGCCGGCGTGATCGGCGACGTGCGCGAAGTGAACATCTGGACGAATCGTCCGGTGTGGCCGCAAGGGATGACGGAGTGGCCGGCGGCCCAGCCGGTGCCGGAGGGGTTGGACTGGGACGGTTTCCTCGGGCGCGCGCCCGAGCGCGGTTACAGCCCCGCGATCCATCCCTTCAACTGGCGCGGGTATCATGATTATGGATGCGGCGCGCTGGGCGACATGGCGTGTCACTTGATGGACGCGTCGTTCACGGTGCTCCGACTGGGAGCGCCGTCGAGCGTGGAACTGAAGGAGATCAACGGGAAGAGCCCGATCGCGTTTCCGAATTCGGCGATCGTCGAGTTTCAATTCCCGGCGCGCGGAAACCTGCCGCCGGTGAAGCTGACGTGGTATGAAGGCGGGTTGAAGCCGGAGAAGCCGGCGCAGATGGAGGAAACGCGGCAGCTCGCGCGCGGCGGTCAGTTGATCGTGGGCAGCAAGGCGACGGTTTACGACGGCAACGACTACTGCAACAGCCCGCGCATCATTCCGGAGACGCTGCACCGCGAGCTGGCGCCGACGTTTCCGCCGAAGACGATTCCCCGCGTGCCGAACGCCAACCCGCATTACGAGTGGACTGCCGCGATTCGGGCCAACGATCCGCGGGCGGCGGGTTCGAACTTCGAATACTCGGTGCCGTTCACGGAAGCGGTGTGCCTTGGCACGCTGGCGATTCTCGTCGGCGGCAAGCTGGAGTGGGATGCGGAGAAGATGACGACGGGCCGTCCGGAAGCGGACAAGCTGCTGTATCCGACGTATCGTCGCGGCTGGGAGCCGGCAGCGATGTTGTGAGCGTGATAAGCGCGAATTCGATCTGAAAAGAAGCCGCCGGTGTCGCGAGGCACGGCGGCTTTTTGTCGGGGCGGACGACGAACGACGTTAACCGCAAAGAGCGCGGAGAGGCGGAATGTGGTTATCGTTTCGCCCCGCCGCGGCGGGGAGTCGCTCGCTAACGCTCGCAGCTACGCGAGGCAGGATTTGGCGGCTTCGGTGAGGGCGGCGCGGTCGAGGTTCTTGCCGATGAAGACGAGGGTGTTTTGGCGCGGGTCGCCGCCCCACTCGCGGTCGAACTTGGCGTCGAAGAGCATGTGGACGCCTTGGAAGACGAGGCGCTTGTTGGAGCCTTTGATCGCGAGGACGCCTTTCGAGCGGTAGATGTCGCCGCCCTTGGTGCGAAGGAGCTCGCTGATCCAGCCGTTGAGTTTCTGGCCGTCGAGATCGCCGGGGAAGTTGATGCCGACGGAGCCGACGGATTCGTTGTGCGAGTGCTCGTGGCGGAAGGTGCGGTCCCAGCCGTAGCGGATCAATTTCTTGTCCGGGCCGTAGAGATGGGTGGGGACGTCGTGGCCGGTGAAGAGCAGGTAGCGGCCGTTTTCCGGGAGCGCGAGGCGGAAGGCGCCGTATTCATTTTTCAACTTCAGGCGGTGGAGCGTGGCGCCGGGCGTGATGTCCTCGCCGGGTTGGACGAGTTTTTCCCAATCGGAGAACGTGACGACGGCGGCGTTGATCGCGGCGGTGAGGTCGGGTTCGTCGGTGGATTTGATCGGGAGGACGACGACATCGAGCTCGTTGTGATCGTGGCCGCAGTCGGGGCCGCACTCGTGATCGTGGTCGTGTCCGTGGTGATGGTGGTCGTGACCTTCGTGGTCGTGTTCGTCGTCGGGGGCGTGGCCGATGGTGAGCTCGTAGTTCCCGGCGGGGAGTTCGTAGGCGCCGGCCCATTCGAACGGGTATTCGGTTTCGAGGAAGCGCGGGTCGAGATCGGTGGCGCGGGAGAGATTGAAGCCGCCGACCTCGAGGACGCGGTCGAGCGGGAGGTCGCAGTTTGTCGTGCGGTGGATTTTCGCGACGGCGTTGATGCGGCGGATGCGTTGCTCGAGGGCGTCGAGTTCGGCGGGGGTGACGAGGTCGGTTTTGTTGAGGAGGATGACGTCGGCGAAGGCGACCTGCTTCTGGGCTTCGTCTTCGGCGTCGAGGTGTTGGAGGACGTGCTTGGCGTCGACGACGGTGACGATGGCGTCGAGGCGGAAGTTGGCGCGCATTTCGTCGTCGGTGAAGAATGTCTGCGCGACGGGGGCGGGGTTGGCCATGCCGGTGGTTTCGATGAGGATGCCGTCGAGCTTGTCCTTGCGCTTCATGAGGCGGCCGAGGATGCGGATGAGGTCGCCGCGGACGGTGCAGCAGAGGCAGCCGTTGTTCATCTCGAAGAGTTCTTCCTCGGACTGGATGACGAGCTGGTTGTCGATGCCGACTTCGCCGAACTCGTTTTCGATGACGGCGAGTTTCTTGCCGTGTTGTTCGGTGAGGATGCGGTTGAGGAGCGTGGTTTTGCCGGCGCCGAGGAAGCCGGTGAGGACGGTGACGGGGATGGACATGTTCGGAGTTCGAAGATGGGAGTTGGGAGATCGCAGGGGAGCAAGCGTGGCGCCGGGGAGGCGAAAGGCAAATGCGCGACGGGATGCTGCAAAATGACAGCGTTCGTCAGGTTTGCGCGGTGTTTGCACGGGTCCTGCTAGATGAGTGCAACACTCGACCGCGGAGTTCGCGTTCCGCGGTTCACACAACCTGACACACTCCATGTTCAACACAACCGCTCTGCGGGCGTTGGCGGCTGGCATCATCATGCTGGCGCTGGCGACTGCTTCCTCGTTCGCGCAAATCGTCTCGTCGGGCATGACCGGCACGGTCACCGATGCGTCTGGCAATCCATTGGGAGGAGCGACGGTGACGCTCGTCCATGTGCCCACCAACACGACCGCGACCACGACGACCGGATCGAACGGCCGGTTCCTGTTTCGCGGTTTGCGGCCTGGCGGACCTTATCGCGTGACGGCGGAGGCGAGCGGGTATGCATTCGAGACGGTCGACAACCTGCAGACGGCGCTGGGGGGCGACGTGGACGTGAAGCTCACGGCGCAGCAGTCGGATGTGGAGGTGCTCGAACGGCTCGTGGTCGAGGCGGATGCGACCGACCTGGATGCGAACGCGACGGGAGCGGGATCGTTTTTGGACAGCCAGCGGCTGGAGTTGAAGCCGACGGCGCAGCGTTCGCTGGCGGATTTGATCAGCGCGTCGCCGATGGTGACGTTGCGCGCGACGATCGGCGATCGCGAGGAGTCGCAGATCGTGGCGGTGGGCCAGAACAATCGCTACAACTCGATCATGATCGATGGTGCGCGCATCAACGATCAGTTCGGCCTGAACATGACGGGGCTGGCGTCGTTCTTCAATCCGCTCTCGATCGACACGATCGAGCAGCTGTCGGTGCAGATCTCGCCTTACGATGTGCGGCAGGCGGGGTTCACGGGGGCGACGATCAACGCGGTCACGAAGAGCGGCACGAACGAGTTTCACGGGTCGGCGTCGTATATCTTCGGCGGCGACGAACTCTTTGGTCTGCAGATGATCGGCGAGGACGTGATCGACAAGTATGTGCTCAACCGGAAGGTCGTGCCGCAGTTCGAGCGGACGACGGTGACCTACACGCTGGGCGGTCCGATTTGGAAGGACCATCTGTTCTTCTTCCTGAACTACGAGAAGTTCGAACGCATTTCGCCGCCGAGCGCGCCGGGATTGGTGGCGGTGAGCGACAGCGACATGTCGGCGTTCATCAGCGGGCTCAATGCCTACAATGCCGCGACCGGGCATGACATTCCCTGGGGCGAGAGCCTCGTCGGCACGGCGACGACGAACACGACCTCGGACGAGAAGAAACTCGCGAAGATCGACTGGCAGATCAACGCCGACCATCGCGCGTCGATCCGCTACTCGGTGACCGAGGGCGAGCTGCCGCAGTATGGCAAGTATCAGGGCTTCGCGTTCACGCCGACCGGCGTCACGCCGGCGCTGACGACGGATGGATCGACGGCGTTGAGCACGCACATCTATTCGCAGATTCGCAAAGAAGAGGTGTGGGCGGGGCAGTTGTTCAGCCAGTGGACGCCGGATTTTTCGACGGAAGTGCGGTATTCGCAGGTCAGCCAGGATCAGGACACGCCGCTGCAAGTCGTGGCGCCGGAAGTGACGGTGTTCGGGCTCGGCGGCGTCGATCGCAACGGCAACACGATCAACAACGCCTCGTATGTGGCGGGCACGGAGTTTTCGCGGCAGGGCAACCAGATCCTGACCGACAGCAAGGACTACAGCGTGATCGGCGATTATCGCTGGAAGAACTTCGTGTTTTCGGCGGGTTTCCAGCGGGAGGAGACGGACTATTACAATATCTTCCGCAACGGCTCGTTCGGCACGGTGACGTTCCGCAATCTGGCGGACTTCCTCGCGGACCGGCCGATCTACATCGACCGGCTCTACTACGATCCGACGAAGCGCACGGATTTGGCGGACATCTCGGATTTCGCGTCGACGGGGATTTTCGCGCAGGCGAAGTGGGATGTGACGCCGCGGTTGTCGGTGCAGGCGGGCGTGCGCTACGAGATGGCGGAGAGCGATTCGGTGCCGCCGTTCAACGAGAAGTTTCTCGCGGATACGGGGTTCAACAACACGGGCACGGTCGACGGGGTGAAGACGATCTCGCCGCGAGTCTCGTTCAACCTCGCGCTGGACGACGAGCGCACCATGCAGCTGCGCGGCGGTGTCGGGCATTTTCTCGGCCGGGCGCCGTGGGTGATCTTTTCGAACTCCTACAACAACCCGGGCGTGGGCGTGTTCAATCTGACGGAGCGCGCGCCGGCGAACGGGACGCTGGCGCAGGGATCGTTCGCGCAGTTCCTGCGCGATTTCGATCCGGCGAGCCCGTATGGCACGGCGACCGATGCCGGGGCGACGCGGCAGGTGGACTGGGCGGACGACGAGATCAAGTTGCCCTCGGTATGGCGCGGAAACCTGGCGTGGGACGTGAAGCTGCCGAGCCTCGGGGCGACGTTCACGCTCGAAGGCGTGCACACGATCAACGACCAGACGCTTTTCATCATCAACGAGAACTTGAAGCCGTCGGGTTTGCCCGCGGCGGACGGACGCACGCGGTTCTCGGGCGGGCCGACGGGCAACGCGGCGACTTCGCGTTTTGTTGGATACACCAATCTCTATCATATCACCAACGCGTCGGTCGGCGAATCGACCTACGTGTCGGCGATGATCGATCGTCCGATGAAGGACAACTGGAGCTACTTCGCGAGCTACACGCACGGTTCGGCGACGGACGCGCAGTCGTTTGGCCAGACGACGGCGTCGGGCCAGTGGCAGCGCAATGTCGTGTTCAATCAGAGCACGGTCGAGGAGGCGCGGTCGGACTTCGAGGTGCGGCATCGCTTCCAGTTGAGCGTGGCGCGGCAGTTCAAGTTCTACCGCGACTGGACCACGACGATCTCGCTCTATTACGAGGCGCGGTCGGGCGAGCCTTACAGCTGGGTGTATTCGAGCGATCTGAACGGTGACGGCCAGACGGTGAACGACACGGTGGCGGTGCCGTCGGGGGTCGACGATCCGCGTTTCAACTTCAGCAACATGAGCTCGGCGCAGGTGGAGGCTTATTTCGAGTTCCTCGAGCGGAGCGGGCTGAGCCAGTATGCGGGCGGCGTGGCGCCAAAGAACGCGTTTCTCGGGCCTTGGATCAACCGGCTCGACCTGCGGATCTCGCAGCGGGTGGGGATCTACAAGTCGGCGGAAGTGGAGCTGTTCCTCGACTTCATCAATTTCGGGGCGTTCCTGAGCGAGGACATCTTTGGCGGCTATTACGTCGAGGCGAACCAGAAGCATTTCGGCAGCGAGATGTTCCGCCGCAACCGGCTCGGGCCGGCGAGCTACGATGCGGAGGGACGGATTCTCCCGCAGCAGATGTCGGCGGGCGCGGCGGTGCAGAATCTCACACCTGATCAATTCGTGTTCGAAGAAGGGCAGTCGCGCTGGCGCATCCAGGTGGGAGCGCGGCTGCGGTTCTGAGCCGGACGCATGAGTCCGGCCGAGTAGGATTTCGGCCGAAGTCAGACGAGTTCGTGCGCGAGGGTGGCTGCTGCAGCGGTCACCCTCGCTTTTTTGTTATTGTTGTGCGCCTGATTTTGCAGGTGGGCGGCGATAGGCGCGGTGTGGGCGGGCGCAATGTTACAGGGAGGCAAAATGCCCGACGCGAAAAGAGGCGCGGGGACCGGAGCCTTGACCTCGTTGGGTTGGGACGGCACCTCAGAAATCGCCGACAACACACGAACTCGTTGAACAAAGGCACACGATGCAAACTACGCGTAGACTAACGAAAGGGCTGGTGACCCTGGGCGCCGCAGTGATGGCGCTGCCAGGTTTCGCTCAAGGCACGGCGGACAATGATGATCCGATCGTGCGTGAGACATTCACGGTCACGGAAATGAAGGCATTTTCCGACCAGGCGATCCCCGGCCAGACACCGGTGGCGTTTTCCGAGCTGGGCAAGGACGTCATCTCGCGCGAACTCGGTTCGCGCGACATCCCCCTGGTGCTCAATGCGAGCCCCTCGGTGTATTCGACGACGGACGGCGGTGCGGCCGGCGACGCGCGCGTGAACGTGCGCGGTTTCAGCCAGCGCAACGTCTCGATCCTGATCAACGGCGTGCCGACGAACGATATCGAAAATGGCTGGCTGTATTGGTCGAACTGGGACGCCCTTGGTGACGTCACGAGCACGATCCAGGTGCAGCGCGGCTTGAGCAATGTCTCGCTGCCGACGCCCTCGATCGGTGGCACGATGAACATCATCACGGATCCGGCGGCGACGCGTCGCGGCGGTTCGGTGAAGGCGGAGTTTGGCAGCGATAAATTCTACAAGGCCACGGCGGTGCTGAACACCGGCATGCTGCAGGACAAGTTTGCCATGACGGTCGCCGGCATGTGGAAGACCGGCGAAGGCTATCCGAACGGTGCCTGGAGCCGCGGCATGGGTTACTATGTCGGCTCGACCTGGATCGTGAACGAGAACCATCGCCTGGAGCTCTTCGCGATCGGCGCGCCGCAGCGCCACGGCCAGCGCTCGTTTGCGTCGAACATCGCGGCCTACTCGGTCACCGAGGCGCGCAAGATGGGCTTCACCGAGGAGCAGATTTTCAGCACGGCGTCCGGGGCCGACGCCGGCGCGTTGCGGCAGGGGCCGGTCGATGCCGGTTTCGAATACAACCAGAACGTCGCGCCCGTGAGCCGCAGCTACGCCGGGAAGCAGTTCTACTGGGGCGGTCTGCACAGCCGTGAAGACCCCGACCACATCAACGAGCGCGAGAACTACTTCCACAAGCCGCAGATCAACCTCAACTGGTATGCGACGATCTCGCCCGACGTGCAGCTGAACTCGGTGTTCTACTACTCGGGTGGTCGGGGCGGCGGCGCGGGCACGTTGAACAACGGCTCCAGCAGCGCCGCGTTCGCGCGTTATCCGAACACGGTCGCCAAATACGGCAGCAACATCAATTGGGACGCGACGATCGCCAGCAACGCCGGTTCGGTCGCCGCCAACGGCACCGCGAAGACGGCCGGCCAGTCGCTCGGCATTCTGCGCAACAGCGTGAACAATCAGGACCAGTGGGGCGCGGTCTCCAAGCTGTCCTACGACATCACGCCGGAGCTGAAGCTGACGACCGGTATCGACTGGCGCACGGCGGAGATCGACCACTTCCGCGAAGTGCGCGATCTGCTCGGCGGCACCTACTACCTCCCGACGGCGGCGCAAGCCAGCGAGTTCTGGTCGGAAGGCACCAACACGAAGCTCGGGCTCGGCGACAAGGTCGACTACTTCAACACGAACTCGGTCGACTGGCTCGCGGGCTTTGTCAGCGCGCAATACGACAGCGGCCGCGTGCACGCCTTCGGCGTCTACGGGTATTCGGTGATCGATTACGGCTTCGTCGACCACTTCCGCCGCGCGTCGGCGGGCTCGTCGGAAGCGTTCTCGCTCAATCCGGGTTCGATCGACGGCCACCAGATCAAGGGCGGTCTCAGCTATGACCTGACGAACAACTTCAGCGTGTTCGCCAATGCGGGCTGGGTGTCGAAGACCCCGGTGTTCGACGGCGTGATCAACGACATCGTCGGCGCCTTGGTGAATGGCTCGAAGAACGAGAAGTTCACCTCGTTCGAGACGGGCCTCCGCTGGACGAGCAACGACCGCAAGTTCAACATCAGCGCCAACGCCTACTTCACGAAGTGGCGGGATCGCACGGTGTCGGTGACCAACGAAAGCGCGGACACGATCACGTATCTGCGCGGCGTGGACTCCGACTACAACGGGGTGGAGATCGAGGCGGCGTATCGCCCGAACAACTTCATCCGTTTCGACCTGGCCGCGTCGTTCGGCGACTGGAAATACACGGACGATGTGGAAGGCGAAGAGTTCGCCATCAGCACGGGCACGCAGCGTCCGGGTTCGCCGCGTTACTACATCAAGGACGTGAGCGTGGGCGACGCGCCGCAGTCGCAGGTCGCGTTCGGTGTGACGGTTTATCCGGTGGAAGGCCTGTCGGTGAAGCTGCTCACCCGCTACTACGATCGTTACTACGCGGACTTCACTCCGGAGTCGCGCACGGTGGCCGGCGATTATGGTGATTCGTGGCGGATTCCGGACTACACCATCTTCGACCTGAACGTGAACTACGACCTGCCGAGCTTCTCGGAGCGGTTCGAGGTGTCGCTGTTCCTGCACATCTTCAATCTGACGGACAAGGTCTATATCTCGGACGCGACGGACGAGAGCTCGTTCGAAGGCGTTGGCCTCAATCTCGCGCCGCGTCACAGCGCGCAGCGTGCCGAAGTGTTCTTTGGCGCTCCGCTGACGTTCAACGCGGGTGTGACGCTCCGCTTCTAAGCGAGAGAGTCCGATCCGTTGCCCTCTCCAGGCGGCCCGAAAGGGCCGCCTTTTTTTTGCGCCGACGGCGCGGCGCGCTCCACGGAGCGCGAGCCCGACGTCAGCGGGGAGCGATGGCGGCGCGGATGTCTTGGAAGGCGAGGCCGCGGACGGTGAGCGCGGGCACGGCGAGCTCGATGGTTTGCGGCGACTTCAGCCAGTCGGCGGTGCCGGTGAATTGCGAGGTGTCGCCGACGGTTTCGCCGGTGGCGTCGTTGGCGACGGCGGCGAGGGTGAGCGGCGTGGGTTGTCCGTTGCGTTGGACGAGGGCTTCGATCGCGCGGTCGGGGAGGCGGATGAAATTTTCGGCGTGGGCATCGAGCACGTAGAGCGTGAGCGAGCCGGCGGCGGGGTCGTGGACGAACTCGATCGAAAACTGGTGATCGCCGAGTTCGACGAGCGTGCCGTTGTGCGGGCCCTGATGCACGTGGTGGTCGCGGCTTTCGTCGAGTTGGTGGGGATGGTCGTGGCTGTTTTTCGAGCAGCCGGCGAAGGTGAACGCGACGGTGAGGGAGAGGAAAAAGGGGAGGCGTTTCATGTGGCCAAGGAACGCGTCACGCGGCGTTTTCCAAGCGGTCGATACGGATGCGGCGGATGCGGTCGGGGGTGACTTCGAGGGCGGTGAGGCGGTAGTCGCCGATGAGGATGTTTTCGTCGCGGCGGGGGACGCGCGCGAGGGCCTTGGTGAACCATTGCGCGACGGTTTCGCGCGGCTGCCATTCGAGCGGCCAACCGGTTTCGGCCTGGAGTTCGCGAAGCGTGAGCGTGCCGCTGACGACGATGCTGTGTTCGGAGCGGTCGAAGACGGGGCCGCTGCCGATGTCGAACTCGTCGCGGACGTCGCCGACGATTTCCTCGATCACGTCCTCGAACGTGACGATGCCGGCGAGTTTCTTGTCGGAGTCGACGACGATGGCGAGGTGGCTGCGCGCGAGGCGGAAGCGCTCGAGCATGAGGGGCAGCGGGGTCTTGAGGTCGAAGGTGAGGACGTCGCGGAGGAGCGGCTCGAAAGGCGCGTCGGGGCCGAGGGCCTGGATTTGCCAGAGCCATTCGCGGACGAGGAGGATGCCTTCGACGTTGTCGAGCGAGCCGCGGCAGACGGGGTAGCGGCTGTAGCCGGTGGTTTGCGCGGTGCGGAGATTTTCGGCGAGGGGTTTGTCGAGCCAGAGCGCGGTGACCTGTTCGCGCGGCAGCATGATTTGTTGCGCGAAGGTTTCGCGAACGCGCAGGGACTGGAGCATCAGCTTGTTGACGAGGGCGTCGCCGGGATGCGTGTGGCGGGCGTGGCTGAAAACGTATTCGAGTTCGTCGCGGCTGAATTCGTGTTCGCCCTCCTTCGCGGGGCCGAGGCCGGCCCATTGGAGGAATTTGTTGGCGGTGCCGTTGAGGACGTAGATGAACGGAAAGAAGAGGTAGTAGAAACCCATCAACGGCGCGGCGACCCAGAGGGAGACGTTTTTCGCGCGCTGGATGGCGAGGGATTTCGGGGCGAGTTCGCCGAAGATGATGTGGAGGAACGTGATCACCGTGAACGCCATCGCGAAGGCGATGGAGTGGATCGCGGTGGGGTCGTTGATGCCCCAGTGGGCGAGGAGCGGTTCGAGGCGTTTGGCGAGAAACGGTTCGCCGACCCAGCCGAGGCCGAGGCTGGCGAGGGTGATGCCGAGCTGGGTGGCGGAGAGGGCGGCGTCGAGGTGCTTGGTGGCGCGCAGGGCGAATTTCACGCGCGTGCCGCCGGTTTTTTCGAGCGGGCGAAGCTGGCTCGTGCGGACTTTAACGAGGGCGAATTCGGCGGCGACGAAGAAGCCGTTGGCGGCGACGAGCAGAAGGATGACGAGGATCTCAACTACAAAACCGAGGAAGGTCGTCATGAAGGCTGCGAACGTAGGTGGAAATGAGCGGGAAGCGAGAGCGGAGCTCTGAGCAGATAATGTGCAGAGGCATGGCTACCGGGTGGTGCGGTCGTTTTGCATCAGCCGGCAGAGGGCGGGCAGGACGAGGAGCGTGAGCAAGGTCGACGTGATGACGCCGCCGATGACGACGGTGGCGAGCGGGCGCTGGACTTCGGCGCCGGGGCCGGTGGCGAGGGCCATCGGGATGAAGCCGAGGGAGGCGCCGAGGGCGGTCATGAGCACGGGCCGCAGGCGTGTGAGCGCGCCCTCGACGACGGCGTCGTAAACGGAGCGGCCACCGGCGCGGAGTTCGTTGATAAAAGTGAGCATGACGACGCCGTTGAGGACGGCGACACCGGAGAGCGCGATGAAGCCGACGGCGGCGGAAATCGAAAACGGCAGGTCGCGCAGCCAGAGTGCGAAGATGCCGCCGGTGATCGCGAGCGGAACGCCGGTGCAGACGATCGCGGTCTGGGTGAACCGGCCGAGCGCGAAGTAGGCGAGGAGGACGATCGAAGCGAGCGCGAGGGGAACGACGACGGCGAGGCGCGCGCGTGCCTGCTGAAGGTTGCGGAACGCGCCGCCGTATTCGATCGCGTAGCCGTCGGGGAGCGTGACGGATTCGGCGATGCGGCGGCGGGCTTCGTCGACGAAACTCTGGACGTCGCGGCCGCGGAGGTTGACCTGCACGGCGAGGCGCCGGCGGAAGGCTTCGCGCTGGATCGTGCTGACGTCCTCGACGACGGAGACCTCTGCGACCTGGCCGAGGGAGACGTAGCCGCCGTCGTTGGTGCGGACGGGGAGATTCGCGATGTTGGAGAAGTCGGCGCGGTGGGATTCGGCGAGACGCGTGACGATCGGGGAACGACGATCGCCCTCGATCATGAGGCCGGCGTCGGCGCCGGCGAAGGCGGTTTCGATCTCGCGATTCAGTTCGGCGGAGTGGACGTTGTAGCGCGCCATCGCGGGGCGGTTGGCGGAGATTTGGAGGACGGGCGAGCGGCCGGCGGCGTCGAATTCGACCTCGGCGGCGCCCGGGATGTGTTCGACGATTTCGCGGATCTCGGCGGCGAGACGTTCGAGGACGTCGTAATCGTGGCCGAAGATTTTGATCGAGAGGTCGGCGCGGCTGCCGGAGAGGATTTCGTTGAAGCGAAGTTCGATGGGTTGGGAGAAGAGGTGGCTCTGGCCGGGGAAGCGCCGGGTGAGTTCGGCGGACATGAGCGCCGCGAGCTCGTCCTTGGCGATGCGGCGGCCGTCGATTTTGCGCCATGTAGGTGGCGGCGAGAGCATCACGTAGGTATCGCCGATGTTGACGCCCATGGGGTCGGTCGCGACCTCGGACGTGCCGATGCGCGAGAACGTGTGAGTGATCTCGGGGAATTTTTCGCGAAGGAGTTTCTCGGCGGCGGACTGCATATCGAGCGAAGGGCCGAGGCCGATGCTCGTGGTGCGGATCATCTGGATGGCGAGCGAGCCCTCGTCGAGTTGCGGGATGAACTCGGCGCCGAGCCGCGGGAAGAGCCAGAGCGAGAAGGCGAAGAGGGCGGTGGCGGAGAGGACGACGAACCAGCGGAGGCGGAGGGCGGCGGCGAGGACGGGAGCGTAGAGGCGTTTGGCGGCGCGGATGAGCGCGCTGTCGCGTTCGCGCACGGGGCGGTTGAGGAAGAAGGTGGCGAGCACGGGGACGAGCGTGAGCGCGAGGAGGAGGGCGCCGGCGAGCGCGAGGACGACGGTGAACGCCATCGGCTGAAACATTTTTCCCTCGATGCCGGTGAGGGAGAAAATCGGGAGGTAGACGATGGTGATGATGGCGACGCCGAAGACGGCCGGGCGCGCGACCTGGCGGCAGGCGGCGAGGATCGTGGCGTGGCGCTCGGCGGAATCGAGCGGACGGTCGAGCTCGTGCTGGCGGGCGGCGAGCCGGCGGACGATGTTTTCGGCCATGACGATGGCGCCGTCGACGATCAGGCCGAAGTCGATCGCGCCGAGACTCATCAGATTTCCGGATACGCCGAAACGCGTCATGCCGGTGATCGCGAACAGCAGCGAAAGCGGGATGGCGGAGGCGACGATGAGGGCGGCGCGCCAGTTGCCGAGGAGCGCGACGAGGACGGCGATGACGAGGAGGGCGCCTTCGAAGAGATTGGTGCGGACGGTGCGGAGCGTGGCGTCGACGAGCGAGGTGCGGTCGTAGACGGATTCGACGACGACGTGCGGCGGAAGCGTGGCGCGGAGGGCGGCGAGTTTTTCGTCGACGCGGCGGGCGACGACGCGGGAGTTTTCGCCGATGAGCATGAGCGCGGAGCCGAGGACGGCTTCGTCGCCGTTGTGGGTGGCGGTGCCGGTGCGCTGGCTGGAGCCGATGGCGACGGTGGCGACGTCGCCGACGAGCAACGGCGTGGCGGCGCCGGAGAACTTGAGCGGGAGCGAGGCGATTTGCCCGAGGGTTTCGACGCGGCCGACGGAGCGGACGAGGACGGCCTCGCCGGCTTTCTCGACGACGGAGCCGCCGGCGTTGGCGACGTTTTCGGCGATGATGGCGGCGACCTCGGAAACGGTGAGGCCGGCGCTGACGAGGCGGGCGGGATCGGGCTGGACGACGACCTGGCGCTCGTAGCCGCCGGACGTATTGACTTCGGTGATACCAGGAACGGTGCGGAGCGCGGGCGCGACGACGTAGTCTTGGATGAGCGTGAGTTCGCGAAGACGTTCGACGGGATCGGCGGGCAGGGTGACGGCGGCGTCGGGGGCGAAGCGGACGACGTAGTGATAGATTTCGCCGAGGCCGGTGGTGATGGGGGCGAGCTTCGGCGTGGCGCCGGCGGGGAGGTCGTCGGTGACGGAGAGCAGGCGTTCGCCGACGAGCTGGCGGACGCGGTAGAGGTCGGTGCCGTCGGCGAAGATCAGCGTGACCTGGGAGAGGCCGAATTTGGAGAGGGAGCGGATTTCCTCGAGGCGTTCGAGGCCGCCCATCTCGATTTCGATCGGGTAGGTGACGAGTTTTTCGATTTCCTCGGGGGCGAGCGCGGGGACGGCGGTGTTGATCTGGACCTGGACGTTCGTGATGTCGGGAACGGCGTCGATGGGCAGGCGCGCGGCGGACCAGAGGCCGGCGACGACGAGCGCGGCGGTGGCGACGAGGATGAATGCGCGATGGCGGAGGGAGAATTCGATGAGGCGGACCACGGGCGGGGTTGTTGACGTTTAGTGGCTGTGGCCGCCGCGTTTGGTGAGGCGGAGTTCGGTGAGCCAGAGGTTCACGACGGCGGAGGTGACGATGCGATCGCCGAGGGAGAGGCCGGCGAGGATCTCGACGGTGTCGGAGGAGTGCGCGTGTGTGCGAACGGGCGTGCGGCGGAAGTGGTCGTCGTGGACGAGGTAGACGAAGTCGCCGGCGGCGGAGTCGAGGACGGCGCTCTTGGAGACGACGATCGCGGGTGCGTGGTCGGCGGCGGTGAGCTCGAAGTCGAGGAAGGTGCCGTGCGTGGCGTCGGGGCGGTCGAGGGAGAAGATGACTTCGGCGCGGCGGTTGGAGCGGGCGGTGCTGCGGTCGATGCGTTCGAGGGTGGCGCCGGTGAGTTGGTGCGTGGCGAGGTCGTCGGCTTCGGCGAGCGGAAGGCTGACGGTGACGCGGGCGGGCGGGCCGGGATCGAAGACGCGGCCGGTGAGTCGGATGCGATGAACGAGCGGGTGTTGTTCGACGACGGCGGTGTTCACGCCGAGGGCGGCGGCGGTTTCGGGCGGGACGTGGAGGCCGTGCGATTCGTCGAAGGTGACGGCGGATTCGTCGGCGTGGTCGTGAGGGTTGTTGTGGTCCTCGTGAGCGTGATGCTCGGGTTCGGCGTGGGCCGAGTGGGCGTCGCGGCAGGCGGAGGTGGTGAGACTCAGCAGTGCGACGAGCGAAACGGTGACGCGTTTCATGGGGCGAGGCGGACGGCGTTCCAGTCGAGGCCGGTGAGGAGCTGAAGGCGGAGGGCGGATTCGAGCGCTTCGAGCTGGGTGTCGAGGAGCGCGTCGACGGCGTCGAGGTAGGCGGTTTGGAGCTCGACGTAGGTGGCGAGCGGGACGGCGCCGAGGCGGTAGTGGCGATCGGCGAGCTCGGCGGCTTCGCGGAATTTTTCGACGGAGTCGGGCGACCAGCGGTGGATTTCGACGAGTTTGGCGGAGAACTCGCGGGCGGCGGTGAGGACCTCGCGTTCGGCGTCGCGCGTGGCGACGAGCAGCGCGGCCTCGGCTTGGCGGCGGCGGGATTCGGCGGCGTCGATTTCGGCGCGGTTGCGGGAGGAGAACGGAAGCGGAACGGAGAGACCGAGGCCGACGGTGGTTTCGCGGTCGCCGGCGGATTCGCGTTCGAAGAACGGGCCGACGCTGAAGGATGGACGTTGGTGATGGCGGGCGAGGCGGACGACGAAACCCTGTTGTTCGAGTTCGAGCTGTTTGGCGCGGAGCTCAAAATGGTTTTCGCGGGCGGCGGCGAGGAGCGCGTCGATCGGCGGCGCGGCGGTGAAGACGAGCTTCGCGGGCGCGGGATCGAGCGGTGCGAGCGGATCGGCGCCGCGGAGCTGGTTGAGTTCGGCGAGGGCGGATTGGGTGGCGAGGGTGGCGGCGGTGGCGCGGCGCTGGAGGGCGAGCTCCTGGGCTTCGATGACGCGGGTTTCGAGCAGCGGCGTGAGGCCGGCGGGATCGCGCGAGAGGAAGGTTTCCTTGAGGGCGCGGAAGCGGTCGGCGACCTCGGCGGCGGCGGCGGATTTTTCGCGGGTGGCGGCGAGGCCGAAGGCGAACGTGCGGGCGCGGGCGAGGAGCGCGGTGCGGAAGCGGCCGAGGCCGAGCTCGGCGAGGGCGACGTCGCGGTTGGCGATGGCCTTGCGGAGGGCGAGTCGGCCGGGCCAGTCGAAGGTTTGCGTGAGCGAGACGGACCACGCGGTGCCTTCGCCGGCGAGGAAGCCGGCGGAATCGCGGACGCGTTTGCGGCCGGCGGAGACGGCGAGCTCGGGGTTGTCGCGCGAGGCAGCGGCGCGCGCGGAGGCGCGGGCGGCGTCGAGTTCGGCTTCGTAGAAGCGGAGCTCGGGATTTTGCGCGACGATCTCGGAGGCGAGGGCGTCGAGGGGCGCGGGCTCGCTGGCGAGGACGGTGGTGGAAAGGAGGAAGAAGAGAGGAAGGCGGGCGTTCATAACGGGATTTGGCGACGGCAGCGGAACGGCTGCGGACGGTGCGGCGGCGACGCGAAGGCGTCGGGTGAGCCGCGTGAAACGCGCGCGTGCGGAGGACGCGCGGCGGGGGTGACCGTTAGGACGCGAGCGAAGGCGCGCGGGGCGGAGGTGCGGCGCGCGAGACGAAGTGCCAGGTGCGGCCGAGCTCAGGCGGGGCCGCGGTGGATTCGGAAAGGGGAGCGGGCGCGAGGTGGCGCGCGGGGTTTGCCGGAGGCGTGCAGAGGCAGATCAGGCAGAGGCACGCGGTGGCGGGGACATCGAGGGCGATTTCGGACGGAGCGCGTTTGATCCAGCCGCTTTCGACGACGTCGCAGGAATCGGAGGACGCGGCGTCCGAGTCGACGGCGTGGTGGTCGGAGACGCAGTGAAAGAGTTCGTCGAGCCCGATGGCTTCGAAGTCGCAGTGCGCGGTCGCGGGAAGCCAGAGGGCAACCAGCAGCAGGCAGGCGAGTTGACGGAGGCGCGTCACGGGACGGACGAAACGGGCGGGCGGGCGGGAGTCAAGAAGGCGGGGGGCGGCGAAGAGGGATGAACCCTTCAATTTTGTAAGGTTCGGGAAAGAGCGGGGAAGGATTGGTGTGCGATTTTGAGGGCACGCAAACAACAGGAATTTCCCAATCATGAACTCACAGAAACACTCTCGCACACGCGCGGCGCTGCTGGCGCTGGCGCTCTTTGGAATCGGCGGATTGGGCGGCGTGGCGTGGTCCGCGACGTCGGGGTCCAATCCTTCGGTGACGGTGAAGGTGGATGAGAAGCCGGTGGCGTCGGATGCGTCGTCGCCGTTGGGCGCGAGTTATGCGCCGATCGTGAAGAAGGTGGCGCCGAGCGTCGTGAAGGTGCTGGTCGCGGAGAAGGCGAAGAGCGTGCCGGTGGCGGAAGGGCATCCGTTTTTCGATCTGCCGGGATTCCGGGAATTTTTTGGCGAGCAGTATGGGCGGCAGATGCCGGGCCGGGGGCGGGGGACGTTTCGCCAGCCGCCGGCGCAGGGCTTGGGCTCGGGCGTGATCGTGAGCGATGACGGTTATATTTTGACGAACAGCCACGTGGTGCGCGGGGCGGACACGATCAAGGTGTCGCTCAACGACGGCCGTGAACTCACGGCGAAGGTGGTGGGTTCGGATCCGGAGACGGATCTGGCGGTGATCAAGGTCGACGCGAAGGACCTGCCGGCGATCACGTTCACCGACAGCGACAAAGTCGAGGTGGGCGACAAGGTGCTCGCGGTGGGGAATCCGTTTGGTATCGGGCAAACGGTTACAAGCGGGATGGTGAGCGGGTTGGGGCGCGCGACGCTCGGGCTCGATTACGAAGATTTCATCCAGACGGATGCGGCGATCAATCCGGGCAATTCGGGTGGCGCGCTGGTCGATGCGCATGGGCGGCTGATCGGGATCAACACGGCGATCCTGAGTCGTTCGGGCGGGTTTCAGGGCATCGGTTTTGCGGTGCCGGCGAACCTCGCGCGCAACGTGATGGAGCAGCTGGTGAAGAACGGGAAGGTGATCCGCGGTTATCTCGGGGTGAGTGTGCAGGACATCACGCCGACGCTGGCGGAGCATTTTGAATTGAAGGAGCGCAAGGGTGCGCTCGTGGCGGAAGTGGTGCCGGACAGCCCGGCGGACAAGGCGGGGCTGGAGAACGGCGACATCATCACGAAGTTCAACGGCAAGCCGGTGAACGATGCGCGTCATTTGAAGCTGACGGTGGCGACGGTGCCGCCGGGCGAGAAGGTGAAGACGGAGGTGTTGCGTGATGGCGACAAGAAGACGATCGAAGTGACGATCACGAAGCGGCCGGGCGATCGTTCGCTGGCGCGGAACGATGGCGGGACGTTCGGCGACGAGGACACGGGGACGTTGCGCGGCGTGGGCGTGGCCGATCTCGATACGGCGGCGCGGCGCGAGTTCGGGGTGCCGCGGAATGTGCGGGGGGCGCTGGTGACGAGCGTGGATCCGGATTCGGCGGCGGCGGCGGCGGGATTGCAGCCGGGCGACGTGATCCAGGAGATCAACCGCCAGCCGGTGCGGAATGCGGATGATGCGATCCGGTTGACGGAGAACACGGAGAGCCAGCAGACGCTCGTGCGGATCTGGAATCAGCGCGGAACGCGTTACCTCGTCGTGGACGAGTCCGGCGCCGAATAAGAATTGTCAGTGGGGTTTGTGTGTTAGTGTGCAGGGCAATGGAGCTCCGGGTGTGGGAACGCCCGGAGCTCTTTGGTTGTTTTTGCGGGCAACGGCGGCCATAGAGCGCCGGTGCAGAGCGTGAGTTAAAACGAAATTTCCATGCGCGTGCTTGTGGTCGAAGACGATGCGAAGATCGCCTCCTTTGTGGTGAAAGGCCTGAAGCAGGAAGGCTATGCCGTGGACCATGCGAGCGATGGCGACACGGGGCTGGCGCTGGCGAGTGCGACGGAGTTCGACGCGGCGGTGGTGGACATCATGCTGCCGGGGTTGGACGGGTTGAGTCTCGTGCGGCGGTTGCGGGCGCAGCGGAGCGATGTGCCGGTGTTGTTCCTGAGCGCGCGGGCGACGGTGGAGGATCGCGTGAAAGGATTGCAGGCGGGCGGGGACGATTATCTGACGAAGCCCTTCGCGTTCGCGGAGCTGTCGGCGCGGTTGCAGGCGTTGATCCGGCGGGCGACGCGGACGCCGGAGGCGACGAAGTTGTCGGCGGGCGACGTGACGATGGATTTGGTGGCGCGGACGGTGACGGTGGGCGGGCGCGAGGTGGAGTTGCAGCCGCGGGAGTTTGCGCTGCTGGAGTATCTGCTGCGGCACGCGGGGCGGCCGGTGACGAAGGTGATGATCCTCGAGCACGTGTGGGACTACAGCTTCGATCCGCAGACGAACGTGGTGGATGTATTGATGTCGCGGTTACGCAGCAAAGTGGATCCGGAGAAGACGCGGATCGAGACGCTGCGGGGGGTGGGGTATGTGTTTAGGAAAAGTGAAGGTGGAAAGTGAAAGGGAGAGATGAGGGTTGAGAGCAAAGACAGCGGGACCGAGGGGAGGCGGCGGAGTTTCGATCCGCGGCGGTCGCTGGCGGTGCGGTTGAGCTTGTGGTTTGCGGCGATGTTCACGGCGGGGTTCACGGCGATTTTCGGGTTGTTGTATTGGTCGCTGGGGCGGGAGCTGGAGCGGCAGGAGGCGGAGGCGTTGGAGCTGCGGTTGCAGCAGTATGCGGACATCTTTACGGCGTCGGGTTTGAACGGGTTGCGGCAGCGGGTGGCGGAGGACAGCGCGTCGCCGCGGGTGCGGTCGCTGTTCATTCGCCTGATCGGGCCGCGGGGCGATGCGATCTGGGGGCTGATTCCGCCGGGATGGATCGAGGAGGACGCGCGGCGGATCGCGGTGCCGGACGGGTGGGGCGGGTGGACGGAGCGGCGGACGTATACGGTGCGCGTGCCGAAGGATGAGCAGCAGGATCTGGCGGTGGCGGGGCGGGTGTTGCCGGGCGGGTTGTTGCTGCAGGTGGGGCGGAGCACGGACAGTCGCGCGGTGCTGCTGGCGCCGTTGCGGAAGACGTTTTTGTGGGTGGGCGGGGCGGTGGTGGTGATCGGGTTTGCGGCGGGCGTGGTGACGGCGCGGCGGGCGACGCGGCCGCTGCGCGACGTGATCGCGACGGCGCAGCGGATCATCGCGACGGGGGCGCTCGACGCGCGCGTGCCGTCGCCGAAACGCGATGATGACGTGGCGGAGCTGGTGCGGGCGTTCAACACGGTGCTCGACAAGAACGCGGGGCTGTTGCGCGCGATGCGCGAGGCGTTGGACAACGTGGCGCATGATTTGCGGACGCCGCTGACGCGGTTGCGCGGGACGGCGGAGCTGGCGTTGCAGGGCGCGGCGGTGGGCGCCGGGGCGGGCGCGCAGAACGAGGCGCTGGCGGATTGCGTGGAGCAGGCGGACGACGTGCTGCGGTTGCTGCGGACGTTGATGGAGATTTCGGAGGCGGAGGTGGGGATGTTGAAGCTGGAGCGGTCGGGCTGCGATTTGGGCGAACTGGCGCGGAGCGCGGCGGAGCTTTACGAGGAAGTCGCGGAGGCGAAGGGGGTGGCGTTGAAGGTGGAGATCGGCGGGGCGGTGCCGGTGCTCGGCGACGCGACGCGGCTGCGGCAGGCGATCGCGAATCTCGTGGACAACGCGGTGAAATACACGCCGGCGGGCGGCGCGGTGAGCGTGCGAGCGGGGGCGGACGGCGCGGACGCGGTGGTGACGGTGAGCGACACGGGGCCGGGCGTGCCGGTGGCGGAGCAGGCGCGCGTGTGGGAGCGACTTTATCGCGGCGACTGGAGCCGGTCGGAGCGCGGACTCGGGCTGGGATTGAGCATGGTGCGCGCGATCGTGGAGGCGCACGGCGGGCGCGTGGGATTGCGGAACGCGGCGGAAGGCGGAGCGGTGTTCGAGGTGCGGTTGAAGGCGGGCGACGCCTCCAAAGTTCAAGGGGGAAGTTGAAGGGGAAGAACCGGAGGAGATGTGGGAAGTGTCATATTATGTATGACACTATGGATTTCAGCGGAGGGAGTGGAGGGTGAGGGTCAGGACGGCGAGGGCGAGGGTGAGCAGGACGAGGGTGCGAAGGGAGGGCGGACAAGTGGAGAGGAGGGAGTGTTGTAGTTGCGCGAGGGAGGTCGCGGGCAGGGAGCGGGGAGGCGGGCACATGGGTGGAAAAGAGGGCGCGCGCTCGATCGCGAAGACGAGCGCGCGCAAGCAGGCGGTGCGATGAACCGGGTGGGCCTTCGATCAGCGCGCGCGGGGTGAACTCAGCGCGCGGTCGAGGCTGAGGCGGCCGCCGCCGTGTATCAGAACAATGGTGACGAGCGTGAGGCCGAGGATGAAGTATTCGACGCCTTCGCCGGACTGGGAACCTTCCCAGTTCATGAAGAAGCCGAACTGGTGGTGGATCATGGCGACGGCGGTGACGAAGACGGCGCCGACGCCGAGAGCGGCGAGGCGGGTGGCGAAGCCGGCGATGAGTGCGATGGCGCCGAGGCTTTCGGCGACGATGGCGGCGAAGCCGAAGATCCACGGCACGTGCATCGAATCGGTGAACCAATGCATGGTGTTGGTGAAGCCGTAGCCGCCGAACCAGCCGGCGGTTTTTTGGAGGCCGTGGGGGAGCATGACGACGCCGAGCGCGATGCGCGCGACGGCGGGTGTCCAGGTGGCGTCGGTGCGAATCACCGCGTCGAACGCGGAGCGAAACGCCGAAGGCGAGACGCGGGAGGGGAGGTGGGTGGTGGTGGCGATGGTTTGCATGGGAAAACGATCAGGCGGCGAGGGAGGATTCGAAGCGGAGGAGGGCGCAGCTCCGGGCGTGGCCGAGGGCGCGTTTGAGGCTGGGGATGAAGCGGGAGGTGGTGACGACGAGGCCGAGTTCGATGAAGCCGTCGCGGCCGAAGTGGGTGACGAGGCGTTGGCGGAGGAGCGGGTCGTCGTGGCGCTCGGCGAGGCCGCGGGCGAAGTGGTTGATGTCGGCGAGCGGGGCTGGGAGGGCGGCGGCGTCTTCGGCGATGACGGCGCGGAGGAGGGCCGGAGGAATGCGGTCGCGGCGGGCGAGGGTGATGGCGATTTGCGCGCAGGTGCCGCAGTCCTCGGCGAAGGTGGCGGCGACGCGGGCGACGTGCCAGGCGTCGAGCGGGAGGAAGCGGCGGTGGGTGCCGAGGGGGGCGAGGAGGGCGAACTTGAAAAACGCGGCGGGCGAGCTGTCGGCGATGTCGCGGAGGTAATCGAGGGGCGCGTCGAGGACGCGTTCCTGACGGCGGATGAGTCGGTGGAGGAAGGAGCGGATCATGGTGGTGGAGGAGGGCGGCGAGGATATCGCGCTTGCGCGAGGAGCGGAAATATCGTGTTGGTGGGGTTGCCATACCTTTCGGGTATGGCGGTTATGGAATTGCGACATCTCCGGTATTTCGTGGCGGTGGCCGAGGAGCAGAACATCACGCGCGCGGCGAGGCGGTTGAACGTGTCGCAGCCGCCGTTGAGCCGGCAGATTCGCGATCTGGAGGACGAGCTGGGCACGCCGTTGTTGGAGCGGGGGCAGCGGTCGGTGCGGCTGACGCCGGCGGGGTGGGCGTTTCTGGAGGAGTGTTATCCGGTGCTGCGGCAGGTGGAGCAGGCGGCGAAGGCGGCGCGGGCGGCGGGGCAGGGCGGATGCGGGGAGTTGAAACTTGGATACGCGCCGGGGCCGACGCAGGAGTTTTTGCCGAAGCTGTTGCGGCAGCTGCGGGGCGCGAAGAAGGCGCCGTGCGTGGAGCTGCACGATCTCACGACGGCGGAGATGTTGACGGAGGTGCGCGCGGGGCGGCTGGACGCGGCGCTGGCGGTGTTGCCGCGCGAAGGGGAGATGCGCGGTCTGGTGTTCGAGCGGCTAAAGGTTTATCCGTGGGTCGTCGTGATGGCGTGGGAGCACGCGCTGGCGAAGCGGAAGAGCATCCGGGCGTCGGAGCTGGCGGGGGAGCCGCTGGTGGTGTTGTCGCGGCGCGAGTATCCGGAGCATGCGGAGGTGCTCGAGGCGATGGTGGGGAAAGGGCGGAGGCTGCGCTTTGGGGTGGAGTGCGACAGCGGGGCGAGCTTGATCGCGGCGGTGGAGGCGGGGCAGGGCGTGTCGGTGGTGGCGACGTCGTTGCGGCCGACGATCGGCGCGCGGCTGGCGACGGTGCCGCTGCGCGGTGCGCCGGCGGGGAACGTGATCGGCGTCTTGCATCGCAAGGATGCGGGCGCGGAGGTGAAGCGGATGTTGGAGGCGGCGCGGGTGGTGGCGGGCGAGGGGTCAAGGAGAGCGGCGGAGGGAGGGTCGCGCGGCGTGCGCGCAATTCACGGCTCAGCCGGAACGATGTCGTTCATGAACCACGAAGGAACACGAAGGCACACGAAGGAGAGGAGGAGCTGACCAGAAGGGTGTCCCTGCTGGTGAGCACCCTTCGGTGATTCTCTCCTTCAGGGCCCTTTCGTCATTCGTGTGCATTCGTGGTTCAACTGAATGAGTCCGCATGGGCTCAGGCGGCGTGCGGGAGGGAACGCGGAGGCGTCGTGGAACCGTGGATACGGTCGCGGTATTTGGTGGGCGCTTCGCCGGCGATGCGGCGGAAGACGCGGTTGAACTGGGAGAGGGACTGGAAGCCGCAGGCGTAAGCGGCCTCGCTGATGCGGACGTGCGGGTTGAGCAGGCGTTCCTTGACGGCCTCGATGCGGAGGCGGGCGAGGTAGTCGGTGAAGGTGAGGCCGGTGGCGCGTTTGAAGATCTTGCAGAAGTAGAAGCCGCTCATGTTGGCGGAGCGGGCGACCTGGTTGAGGGAGAGTTCTTCGGAGTAGTGCTCGGCCATGAAGGCGCGGGCGCGGGTGATGGCGGGGAGCTCGGCGGCGGCTTCCTGGACCATGACCTGGTTGCTGAGCGAGGCGAGGTGCTGGGCGAAGACGCCGAGCAGGCGGACCATGGACTCGTATTGTTTTTTCGGAACGACGCGGGTCTGGAAGTAGGCGGTTTCGAGCTTGTCGGCGTCGAACGTCGCGCCGAGTTCCTCGAGCTGGCGCGTGACCTTCTTGAAGCCGGCGCGGGTGGGCGGGGTGAGGAGGACCTGGCCGGTCTGGAGGTGACCGAGGACGTTTTCACCGACGCGAACGGGGGCGGCGGATTCGGTGAGGCCGGCGAAGCACTGGGCGGTGACGGGTTCGGCGGTGGCCTGGGTTTCCATGCACTGCTGCATGCGGAGGCAGGCGGCGCAGGTTTTGTTGTTGGCGGCCATGAGCGCGCAGAACGGGTTGAGCTGCTTCGACTGGTGGATGGGCGACTGGAAGGTGCCGACGGGGCGGAGGGCGAGCGGGAGGCCGGTGGTGGTTTCGAAGGCTTTCACGTAGTCGCGGAAGAGGTCGGAGCGCTGGAGGTGCGAGATGACGCTGCGTTCGGGCTGGACCGCGGCGGCGGGCGAGGCGGGGGCGTCGGAGTTGAGGAGGGAGGTGTGTGGCATGCCGTGAGAATACGGCAGGCGGGCGATTCGGTGAATTGGAGCTGGGGCGATATCCCACTAGGGAAATTTCTTAGTGAAGCGCGCGACGTTCGCGGGCGTGTTGCGGAAAATGGTGCAGATGCGGGAGAAGCGGAGAGTCGTGAAGGAGGGGAGAAGGCGGAAAACAAGATCTGCGGCACCAAGCGGTGCGCGGGGAAAGCCAAGAGGTGGCGAGACGAGGCGGGCCGGAGCTTGCCCGGGCGGTGTTCGGTGGCACAGGGTGAGGTGTGTCCTCTTCGAATTATTCCACGCTCTCACGCGAAGAATTGATTGCGATCCTGGAACGGTTGGAGAGCGAGCGGGCGGAGTCGGAGAAGGAGCTGACGGCGACGGTGAAGGAGTTGTCGGACGTGAAGGCGGCGCTCGACGTGCATTCGATCGTGGCGATCACGGATGCACGCGGGAAGATCACGTATGTGAACGAGAAGTTTTGCGCGATTTCGAAGTATCGGCGCGACGAGCTGGTCGGGCAGGATCACCGGATCATCAACTCGGGGTATCATTCGAAGGAATTTTTCGCGGACCTGTGGGCGACGATCGGGCGGGGGCGGGTGTGGCAGGGTGAGATCAAGAATCGCGCGAAGGACGGGACGTATTATTGGGTGGATACGACGATCTTTCCGTTTCTGAACGCGGCGGGGAAGCCGGTGCAGTATGTGGCGATCCGGACGGACATCACGCAGCGGAAGGCGGACGAGGCGGAGCTGGAGCGGTTCGCGAGCGATCTGGCGGAGAAGAACAAGGAGCTGGAGGCGATCGTCTACACGGTGTCGCACGATTTGCGTTCGCCGCTGGTGAACGTGCAGGGATTTGGGAAGCAGTTGCAGCGCGCGTGCGACAAGATCAAGGCGGCGGTGGCGGCGGCGCCGGACGGGAAGGTGGCGGCGGAGGCGTTGAAGCAGCCGGTGGAGGAGGCGATTCCGCAGGCGTTGCGGTTCATCAATGCCGGCGTGAGCAAGATGGAGATGCTGTTGGCGGGGTTGTTGCGGTATTCGCGGCTGGGGCGCGTGACGCTGACGATCGGGCCGATCGACATGAACGCGTTGGTGGCGGCGGCGCTGGCGGCGACGAAGTTTCAACTCGACGAGGCGAAGGCGGAGGTGCGGGTGGAGACGCTGCCCGGGTGTCTGGGCGACCAGGCGCAGGTGAGCCAGGTGTTGGCGAACCTGATCGACAATGCGGTGAAGTATCGCGATCCGTCGCGGGCGTTGAAGATCGAGGTGCGCGGGCGGAGCGAGAAGGGGCGGTCGGTGTATGCGGTGGCGGACAATGGCATCGGGATTCCGGAGGCGCACCAGCCGAAGATCTTCGAGATTTTTCACCGGCTGGATCCGGAGGCGACGCAGGGCGAGGGGTTGGGGCTGACGATCGCGCAACGGGTGCTGGAGCGGCAGCGCGGACGAATTTGGGTGGAGAGCAAGGAAGGTGTCGGCTCGACGTTTTATGTGTCGCTGCCGTCGAGTTGAGTTGAAGGAGTGAAGCGCTCATGAATCCAGGCCCACACGATCCCATGAAGAGTGAACCCGTCATCCTGATCGTCGAAGACGACGAAGGGCACGCGATCCTGATCCGGCAAAACCTGGAAGCGGCTGGTTTGAACAACCGCATCGAGCATTTTCGCGACGGGCAGGCGGCGCTGGATTTTTTCTACAAGCCGGACAATCCGCGGTCGGCGCAGGCGAACGAGACGTATCTGGTGCTGCTGGATATCCGGATGCCGAAGGTGGATGGGATCGAGGTGTTGCGGCGGCTGAAGTCGGATCCGGAGTTGCACAAGCTGCCGGTGATCATGCTGACGACGACGGACGACGCGCGGGAGGTGGAGCGGTGTCACCAGCTCGGGTGCAATGTGTATATCCAGAAGCCGGTGGATTATGAAAAGTTCGCGGAGGCGATCCGGCGGCTGGGGTTGTTCGTGACGTTGTTGTTGGTGCCGCCGGTGAAGAAGGTGTGAGGGGGCGGCGGACGGAATAGAGCAACCACGAATGGACACGAAGGGACACGAAGGCCGCGGAGCGGAAAAGCCTCCGGTAGCGGTGGGCTTCACCGGGAAGGCGACGGTGTTGGTGGTGGATGACGACGAGGGGTTGTCGATCCTCATGGCGGAGGCGTTGCGCGAGGCGGGGCACGAGGTGGTGACGGCGAACTCGGGGGCGGCGGCGGCGAAGCGGCTGGCGGAGCGGGCGCCGGATTTGATGGTGCTGGATTTGAAGTTGAAGGACGTGGGCGGGGCGGAGCTGTTGAAGCGGTTGCGGAAGGAAAAGCTGAAGGTGCCGTTCATCGTCGTGACGGGGCAGGGCGACGAGAAGGTGGCGGTCGAGGTGATGAAGGAAGGCGCGCTCGACTACGTGATGAAGGATTCGGCGATGCTGGAGCTGTTGCCGGCGGTGGTGAAGGGGGCGTTGACGTCGATCGAGCGGGATCGCGCGCTGGCGGAGGCGGAGCGGACGCGGTTGCGACTGGAGAAGGAGGTGCTGGAGGTGAGTGAGCGGGAGCAGCACCGGATCGGGCAGGATTTGCACGACGGGCTGGGGCAGCAGCTGACGGCGATCGAGATGATGTGCGCGTCGTTGAAGGAGGACGTGGCGGGCCAGCCGGAGCTCTTGAAGCAGGTGGACCGGATCGGGGCGATGCTGCGCGAGGCGATCGCGCAGACGCGTTCGATGGCGCGCGGGCTGGTACCGGTGAAGGACGAGCCGGAGGCGTTGTGGGCGAGCCTGGTGGAGCTGGCGGAGCGGACGAATTCGCTGGGGCGGGTGAAGTGCGTTTTTGAATACGCGGCGCCGGTGGCGGTGGAGGACAACGCGGTGGCGGGGCATCTTTATCGGATCGCGCAGGAGGCGGTGAACAATGCGGTGAAGCACAGCGGCGCGCGGGCGGTGACGATCCGGTTGGAGGAAACGGCGGGCGGCGGGCTGGAGCTGGAGGTGAAGGACGACGGGCGGGGGCTCGCGCAGGCGAAGGGGCGCGGGATGGGATTGCAGGTGATGGAGCATCGCGCCGCGGTGATCGGAGCGGAGTTGAGCGTGGAATCGAGGGCGGGGAAGGGCGTGACGATCCGGTGCCGGTGGGTGGGGACGGCGAAGGCGTCGGAACGGGAAGAGGACGGACGCGCGGAGGCCGAACCGGTTTCCGGCTAGGCGTTGTTTCGATGCGCGTGATGAGATGTTTTTATTGAACGAAACGACATGGTTCAGCCACCCACGCTTTCGGACGGCCAGATGAGCAATGTAGATCGCAAGCGGATCCTGATCGTGGACGATCATCCGTTCATGCGCGCGGGGCTGGCGCAGTTGATCGACAAGCAGCCGGGGATGATGGTGTGCGGCGAGGCGGGCGATCCGGCGGCGGCGATGAAGGAGCTGGAGAAGGGGAGGGTGGATCTGGTGTTGACGGACATCACGATGCCGGGGCGGAGCGGGATCGAGTTCATCAAGGATTTGCAGGCGATGTATCCGGAGCTGCCGATCTTGGTGATCTCGATGCACGACGAGGTGATCTACGCGGAGCGGGTGCTGCGGGCGGGGGCGCGCGGCTACATCATGAAGGAGGCGGGCGGGGAGAATTTTCTCGCGGCGCTGCGGCGGGTGCTGGGGGGCGAGGTGTATGTGAGCCCGAAGATGTCGGCGCGGTTTTTGGACAACCTATCCGGGCGCAAGCCGCGCGGATCGACGTCGCCGATCGAGAAGCTGACGGATCGCGAGTTCGAGGTGTTTCAGCTGATCGGGCAGGGGAAGAGCACGCGGGAGATCGCGAAGCAGTTGAACCTGAGCTCGAAGACCGTCGATGTTCACCGCGGGCACATCAAGGAGAAGCTCGGGTTGCAGGACGTGACGGCATTGGTGCGTCACGCGGTGCGCTGGGTGGAGACGCAGAGTTTGGAAGGGTGAGCGGAGTCGGAGCGTAAAGCCTTTCTTGGGCAATCCGGCGGTGACTTTCTCTCCTCGACGGGCTCTCAGCATCCGGGGATGCCGGGTCTCGAAAAGATGCTGCTAACGCCGAAAGCAGGTGGCGATGATGAAGCTATTCATTTGCTTGTGGTAGCGATTTTTACAGCTAAACGGCATTTAGCCTTGATTGGGGTTAATTCCTTATTAGCCAAGCGCAACCTCCCCTATGACAACCCGCATTTCTCCCCTGTTTGTCTTGGGTGTTTTGGTTTTCGCGGCGCCCGCGACGGGCAGCGCTCAAGTCATCTCCACGCTCGACGCCCCGGTGCTCGCACATGAATTCACGAGCGCTGGCGAGTTCGGTTGGGGGCAAATTTTTAGGGCTCCCGACGGTGTGGAGACACTCGAACAATTCGCGGTAAAGTTGAATGGCGGGACGGGACACACCTTCGAAGCCTTCATTTCCGAATGGACGTTCGGCGCGAGCGGCATGGACGTGATGGTCGAAACTTCTTCGCTGGCATTCAAATGGTCCTCCGGCCCCGTCACGGCAGCGGGGGACTTCCTGACTTTCGACGTCGGCAATCTGGTCCTCGAGGCGGCTACGTCCTATGCCTTCTACCTCATTACAACGTCGGGTTTAGACCTTCTGCTACCAATGGTCGGCCCCGCGGCCGACCAGGATGGCGGAGCATTCTTTTGGTCAGCCGGAATTAACAACGTTCCTACGAGTGGTTACATCTACGGGGACATTTTCGATATGCAGTTCGAGGCGACGTTTTCGGCGATCTCGAACGCGATCTCGCCGGTGCCGGAGCCCGGGACGTATGCGACGATCGGATTGGCGGTGTGCGGGACGATCGCGCTGGTGCAGCGCCGGCGGAGGGTGAAGATGGAGGCGACGGCGGTCGCGGGGTGAGGCGTCCGGTTTGTTGACCCAAAATCGTTTTTCCAGCTCCAACCACACACTGAACCCATGAAAACCCGATTTATTCCCTTGCTCGCTCTGACTGTTCTGGTGTGCGCCGGATCAAGTGTCGGGCGCAGCCAAGTCATTTCCACCCTTACTCCGGGCTCCTACGCTGCGGAGTATATCCGTCTAACTGCAACGGAAGGAATCGGGCAGACTTTTCGCACGCCAGGCAGCGAGGCGGTTGTGCTGGAGTATTTTGTTGCCAAAGTATATACTTGGGAAGCTTATAATCTTCAAGCCTTCATCTATGAATGGACGGATGTTGGCGATGTGGGATCATACACCTTTACACCGCCGCCTGAGGCTCTCGTGTGGTCGGGGGGTTCCGAATATGTGACGCAAGATGGCTATGGTTTCGTAGGGTTCAATATTGGCCAGCTCGTTCTCGATCCTGGGATTACCTACGCATTTTATCTAGGATCTGATGGTAGCGCGTTGCATGCGTGGGGCGGGTATAACTATGCCGCTGATTATTATGATGGGGGTCGGTATTTCACCTGGACCAGGCCAAACGAGTCGTCCTTGCCTGGGGCCTCATCGGTTTACCAGTATATCGATATGGAGTTCGAGGCGACGTTTTCGGCGATCTCGAACTCGATCTCGCCGGTGCCGGAGCCGGGGACGTATGCGACGATCGGATTGGCGGTGTGCGGGGTGATCGCGCTGGTGCAGCGTCGGCGGCGGGTGAAGCCGGCGGCGACGGCGGTCGCGGCCTAAATCGGGCTCCGGTTTTGGCTTGGTCTGACCTTTTGTCATCTGACGCCGAATTGGGCGTTGAAGCGGTTTGCCGCGTGGCGCCGGTGCGCGCGGCGCGCGCTAACGTGGGCGACCTGAGGTGGAGGCCGTGGCGTGGGGTCTGAGGCATGATCGTGCCCGTGCAAGTTCGGCGGGGGCGGCGGCGTTTTCCGGTTTCCGGTCGCCTGCTCCTGGTGGGGTTGCTCACGACGGGAGCGCTCGGCATGGGGGCGTGGGTTTTCGTTCAAAACGCGGCGCGGGGCGGCGGGGCCGAACCGGTGGCGGGCGGCGGGCTGGCGCCGGTGGGTGACGCGGCGGCGCGGAGCCTCGTCGAGACGATCGGTCAGTGGTATCCGCGCCATTTGCTGGCGTGNCAGCTGGCGGCGGAACGGTTGGAACTGGCGGCGCGGCCGGAGGCGCTGCAGGTGCGACGCGGGTTGTTCGAACAGGATCGCGCGTCGCTGACGGCGCAGGTCGGTCTGGCGACCAGCGCGTTGCGGGCCCGGGATTTTGGGACGGCGGAGATCGCGCTCGCGGCGGTGGATCCGCGCGATCATTTGCGGCCCGATTATCTGATCCCGGCGGCGGCGCATGCGCTGGCGACGCGGCGGAGGGCGGAGGCGGATGCCTTGCTGGCGTCGCTCGAGATCGAGGATGCGCGCCGCGGGCAGCCGTTTTACCGGTCGTGTGTGGCGTTGTTGCAGAACAACGCGGAGCGGGCCGAGCAGGCGCGGAGGGTGCTGGCGAAGATGGCGGCGCAGGAGGCCGGATCGCTTCGCCTGCAAGCGCGGCGGGTGCTGGTCGAGGATGCGGGTGCGCGGGGCGACCTGCTGGTCGCGCTCGAACATGCGCGGGCGCTCACGTCGGATTCGGAGGCCACGCTGCGCGATCATTTGGTGCGGCTCACGCTGGAGAGCCAGCGGGAACAACCGGGGCCTGAGGCGACGTCGTATGCGACGACGGTCGGCCGGATGGCCGCGGCCGAGGCCGGTTCGGCGAGTGTGTATGGGACATGGCTGGGCGTGCAGGGACGGGCGGCCGAGGCGCGGGAGTGGATTCGCGGGCTGCCGTCGGAGTTGGCGGCTACGCCGGCGGTGCGTAGCGCGCTGGCCGATACGTTGTTGGTGTTGCAGGATTGGGATGGGCTGGCCGCGCTGCTGGCCGGAGGGGCGTGGGGGCCGGCCGATCCCGGGCCGGTGCGTCTGGCGTTCAGCGCACGCGTGGTGCGGGATCAGAGGTCCAAGGACCTCCGGCAACAGGTGTGGGCGAACGCGCTGGAGGGCGCGGGCGACAATCAGGCGACGCTCGGGGTGTTGTTTCGGCTGGCGCAGGCGTGGGGCTGGCCGGATGAAAGCCGTGACACGCTGGCGGCGTTGGTGAGGGCGAATCCCAGCGAAGTGTGGGCGTTTCGGGCGCTGGCGGTCGCGAGCGCGCGCGGGCCGACGTCGCGCCTCGCGGAGATCTATGCGCACTGGAGTGCGAATCATCCGGAGGACGTCGAGGTGGTTGCGCGATCGATCCTGCTCGAGTTGCTAACGAACGTGAGCGTGCCGAAGCCGGGGTTGATTCAGCGCGTGCGCGCTTTCTACGAGCAGGAGCCGCTCGATCCGCGTCGTGCGGTGCCGTATGCGTTCGCGCGTTTATCGGACCGGGGCGACGCGCGAGGCGCTGGCGGCGCTCGAGCGGTGTCGGCCGAGCCAGCTGCGCGAGCCGGGGCGTGCGCTCTACTACGGGCTCGCGCTTATGGCCGAAGGGTATCCGGCGGCGGCGGAGCGCGCCTTCGCGTTTGCGGCGCCGAGCGAGCTCTTGCCGGAAGAACAAGCGCTGTTGCGCGACGGCCTCGAGAGCGTCCGCTGAGCCCGCGGTTTCTCGATCACCTTTCCTCTTTTAATGACCACGCAACGCTCCTTCCTTCAATCGCTCCCGCCGCGCCGGCGGCGAGTTCTGCGGGTGTCTCTCATTATCGCCGTGCTCGCGCTTGGGGCCGGAGCGTGGGTGGCGGTTCCGCGCATCAAGACCGCTTACACGGCGCGGAAGGTGGAGCGCTCGCTCGAGCAGGCGCGCGCGTTTCTGGCGCAGGACGATCTGGCGCAGGCGTCGCTCGCGATGAAAGTCGCGCTGGCGTCGGGCCGGCAGCAGGTGGAGGTGTGGCGCGTGGCGGCGGAGTTTGCGGAGCGAACGAATCCGGGCGATGCCGTGCACCTGCGCCGCCGGATCCTGACGGCGGTGCCCGATTCGCTTTCGGACCGGCTGGCGCTGGCGCAGGCTGCGCTGGCGGCGCGCGATTATCGCACGGCGCACGAAACGCTCACGGGTGCGAGTCAGGAGCAGAAGGAGTCGCCGCGCTACAAACAGATCGTGATCGCGTATGCGCTGGCGACGCAGCAACTGCCGCTCGCGGATGCGTTGTTGACCGAACTGGCCACGGAGGACGCCGATGCTTCGGTGCGACTGCTGCATGCGACGGTGTTGATCCGGCATCCGCGAGCGGAGAAATCCGCGGCGGCGCGCGCGACATTGACCGAGATGGCGAAGGATGCGGCGCTCCGGCTGGCGGCGTTGCGCGCGTTGGTGCAGGATGCGTTTGCGCGGCGCGATCAGGCGGAAGCGATGCGGCTCGCGAGCGAACTGGCGGCGAGTCCGGGGGCGACGCTGGCGGACCAGCTCGCGGAGCTGAACAGCGTGTTGTTTGCCGGAGGGAAAATCGAGCCGGCGCAATTCGCGGCCGTGCAGGAGCGGGCGGCGAAGAATCCGGCCGACGCGATCGCGTATGTGCAATGGCTGCTCGTGCAGCAGCGGGCCGAGGCGGCCCGTGAATGGATCATGACGCTGCCGGCGGAGCAGCGGGCGACGCCGGGCTTTGCCTACGCCGAGACGGAGATCGCGGCGGCGCTGCAGCAATGGGATCGGCTGGGCGAGTTGTTGCGCGCGGGGGTGTGGGGACCGTTGTCGGCGGACACCGTGCGCCTCGCGTTTTCGGCGCACAGCGTGCACGAAGCGACGCCGGGTGCGCTGGCGGATGGCTTGTGGAACGAAACGCTGGCGGTGGCGGGAACGAATCTCTTCAGCCAACGCGCGCTGCTGCGGCTGGCGGGTCTCTGGCGTTGGGAGCATGCGTCGCGTTCGACGCTGTTTGCGATCGTGCGCGAACATCCGAACGAGACCTGGGCTTATGAATCGCTGGTCAGGGGGCTGCAGGCGGCGCGGGCCACGGCGGCGCTGCGCGATGCGCTCGTGTTGTGGCGCAATGCCGATCCGAATTCCGCGCGGCTGCAGCACGACGCGGCGTTGTTGACGCTGTTGCTCGAAGCGCCGGCGGGACCGAATGGGACGACGGAGACATTGAAGCGGCTGCACGAGAGCGAGCCCGACAATCCGATCTTTGCGACGGGGCATGCGTTCGCGTTGTGGCGGCTGGGACGTCCGGCGGAGGCGGTGGCGGTGGTGGATCGACTTTCGCCGGCGGAGCGTGACTTGCCGGCGCGTGCGCCGTATCTCGCGGCGATTTACGCGGGTGCGGGGCGGACGGCGGAGGCGCAGGCGGCGCTCGGGCGGGTGGTCTCGGCGAGTCTGCTGCCGGAGGAAGCGGGGCTGGTGGCGCAGGCTTCGGCGAGCGCTTTGTGATGTCGGCCGCGATTTCGGCACCGGCGGTGTCCGGCGATGCGGGGCGCGGTTGGCTGGTGTGGTTCGCACTCGGTGCGCTGGCGCTCTGGTTGGTGTCGCGTTGGGCGCAAGTCTGGCTGGTTCATCCCGAGCTGGGTCATGGCTGGCTGGTGCCGTTGTTGACGGCGCTGCTGCTGCGGGAGCGGTGGGTGGATCGACCGGCGGTGAAATTGCCGACGAGGAATCGGGCGTGGTGGGCGTGGGGATTGTTTGCGTTGCCGATCGCGGCGGCGCTGGCGGTATCGCGGTTGTTGCTCGAGCCGTTTCCGCAGTGGCCGCTGGTGCTGTGGGTGTTTTCGGGGTTGGGCTATGCGGTGATCTTTGCGCTGCTCGTGGCGGTGGGGGGCGGGCGGTTTGCGCGGCATTTTGCGATGCCGCTGGTTTTCAGTCTCACGGCGCTGCCTTGGCCGGGGATCATCGATCAGCACGTCATTCTGCCGTTGCGGGCGGGGCTGGCGGTGGTGGCGGCGGAAGTCGCGAACATGCTTGGGCATCCGGCGTTCGTGCACGGCACGGCGATCGAGATCGGGCGCGGGTTCGTGGGCGTGGACGAGGCGTGCAGCGGGGTGCGTTCGCTGCAAACGGCGATCGCGGTGTCGTTGTTTCAAGGCGAGTGGTATCGGCTAACGGGGCGGCGGCGGGTGGCGCTGCTCGGGGCGGGGCTGGCGTTCGCGCTCGTGACCAATCTCGCGCGGACGGTTTTCCTGTCGTTGCAAAGCGCGTGGCATGGTCCGCAAGGCGTCGAGCGCTGGCATGACAGCGCGGGGACGTGGCAGCTGATCGTGTGTTTGGGCGGGCTGTTGTTCGTGGGGTGGCGTTGGAGCCGGCATGGGCTGCCGCCCGTGGCGGTGGAGACGGCGACGCGGGTGAGGAACGGGGCGGCGTCGCGGTTCGCGGGGGCGATTCTCGGATTCGTGGTGGCGGTCGAGGCGGGCACGCAGGTTTGGTTCAACCGGGGCGCGCGTGAGCAGCGGGAGTTGCCGCAGTGGGAGGTGAATTTGCCGGCGCAGCGGCCCGACTTCAAAGCGGATCCGTTCAGGGAATCCATGCAGCGGATGCTGGGTTGCGACGCGCATCAGCTGGGAACCTGGACGGCGGACGACGGGACGGCGCGGGCGGGTTATGTGCTGGAGTGGAATCGTGGGCAGACGGCGCGGTTTGCGCCGAGCCTGCACGATCCGACGATTTGTCTGCCGCATAGCGGCAATGCGTTGGTGGCCGAGCATGGGTGGGTCGACGTCGCGGTGGGCGGGCTCACGCTGCCGTTTCGCGCTTATACGTTTTCGCGCGGCGGCACGCCTTATCACGTCTTCTATCTCGCGTGGGATCTGACGACGCATCAACCGCTGCAGGGGGGCGGAGAGACGCGCGGGGTGTTCGGATGGTTGGCGCAGCAGTGGGAGGACGTGCGGGCGGCGCGGCGGGAGTATTCGGGCGCGCGTGATCGGGATGGCGATCCACGGGGCGCGCGACGTGGGGGCGGCGCGCGGGGCGTTGGAGGTGGAGTTGGGGGAACTTGCGAGGCGGGAGCGATAGGCAGTGAGGAGGCGGAGCGGCGCGTTGGGGACAACGCGCCCTACATTCACAGGCGGGCGTGGCGGAGGCGGAGGGCGTTGGCGATGACGCTGACGGAGCTGAGGCTCATGGCGGCGCCGGCGAGGATCGGGCTGAGGAGGAGTCCAAAAAATGGATACAAGACGCCGGCGGCGATCGGGACGCCGAGGGCGTTGTAGATGAAAGCGAAGAAGAGGTTTTGGCGGATGTTGCGGAGGGTGGCGCGCGAGAGGCGGATGGCGCGGGCGAGGCCGCGGAGGTCGCCTTTCACGAGGGTGACGCCGGCGCTTTCGATGGCGACGTCGGTGCCGGTGCCCATGGCGATGCCGACATCGGCGGCGGCGAGGGCGGGGGCGTCGTTGATGCCGTCGCCGGCCATGGCGACGCGTTCGCCGGAGCGTTTCAGTTGCTCGACGAGGCGGATTTTGTCGGCGGGTGCGAGGCCGGCTTCGACGCGATCGAGGCCGAGCGTGAGGGCGACGGAGTCGGCGGCGGCGCGGTTGTCGCCGGTGGCGACGACGATTTTGATGCCGAGGGCGTGGAGGGCGGCGACGGCGTCGCGGGTGGATTCCTTGATTGGGTCGGCGAAGGCGAGCAGACCGGCGGGCTGATCGTCGATGGCGACGGCGAGGACGGTTTTGCCGGAGGATTGGAGCGAATCGATTTGTGCGCGGAGCGGGTCGGGGAGCGCGATGGCTTGGTCGGTGAGGAAGGCGGGTTTGCCGACGTGGACGCGGTGGCCGTCGACGAGGCCGGAGACGCCGGCGCCGGTGGTGGAGTGGAAATCGGCGGCGGCGAGAAGCGGGAGGTTTCGTTCGCGGGCGGCGCGGACGATGCCGGCGGCGAGCGGGTGTTCGGAGGAGCGTTCGACGGAGGCGGCGAGTTGGAGGAGTTGAGAGTCGGGTTGTTGAGAGTCGGGTTGTTGAGAGTTGAGGGTTGAGAGTTGAGAGGAGGGAAGCGGGACGAGGTCGGTGAGGTGGGGTTTGCCCTCGGTGAGGGTGCCGGTTTTGTCGATGACGAGGGTGGTGATGGTTTCGAGTTGTTCGAGGGCTTCGCCGTTTTTTGACGAGGACGCCGAGTTGGGCGCCGCGGCCGACGCCGACCATGATCGACATCGGTGTGGCGAGGCCGAGGGCGCAGGGGCAGGCGATGATGAGGACGGCGATGGCGTTGACGATCGCGTGGGCGAGGCGCGGCTCGGGGCCGACGAAGAACCAAAGCGCAAACGTGAGGAGGGCGATCACCGCGACGGCGGGGACGAACCAGCCGGCGACGCGGTCGGCGAGGCGTTGGATGGGCGCGCGGGAGCGCTGGGCGTCGGCGACGAGTTGGACGATGCGGGAGAGCAGGGTGTCGGCGCCGACTTTTTCGGCGCGGAAGGTGAAGCTGCCGGTGGTGTTGACGGTGCCGGCGGTGACGGGATCGCCGGGGGATTTTTCGGCGGGGATGGGTTCGCCGGTGAGCATGGATTCGTCGACGGAGGAGCGGCCGTCGAGGACGGTGCCGTCGACGGGGATCTTCGCACCGGGGCGGATGCGAAGGGTGTCGCCGACGTGGACGTGTGCGGCGGGGATTTCCTCGTCGTGGCCGGAGGCGTCGATGCGGATGGCGGTGGGCGGGGCGAGGTCGAGGAGGGATTTGAGCGCGAGGGAGGTGTTGGCGCGGGCGCGGAGCTCGAGCACTTGTCCGAGAAGGACGAGGACGATGATGACGGCGGCGGCTTCGAAGTAGACATCGACGGTGCCGTGTTCGCGCATCGAGGCGGGGAAGAGGCTGGGCGCGAGGAGGGCGATGACGCTGAAACCGTAGGCGGCGGCGACGCCGAGGGAGATCAGCGTGAACATGTTCCAGTGGCCGCTGCGGAGGGAGCGGGCGCCGCGGACGAAGAACGGCCAGCCGGCCCAGAGGACGACGGGGGTGGCGAGGAGGAATTGCGTCCACTGGCTCCAGGCGGACGACGCGGTGTGCGCGAGCGCGGGGACGAGGTGCGCCATGCCGAGGAGGAAAACGGGAACGGTGAGCGCCGCGCCGGTCCAGAAGCGGCGGGTCATGTTGCGCAGCTCGTGATCTTCTTCGGCGGGTGCGGGGAGGCCGGCGGGTTCGAGCGCCATGCCGCAGAGGGGGCAATCGCCGGGATGATCCTGCTGCACCTCGGGGTGCATGGGGCAGGTGTAGATCGTTTTGGCCGAGGCGAGCGCGGCGGACGGATTGCGCTCGAGCGCCATGCCGCATTTAGGGCAGTCGCCGGGACGGTCGGATTCGACGCCCTCGCACATCGGGCAGAAGTAGGCGGCGTTAGAGCGAGGCGCGGCGTGGGCGGCCGAGTGGTGATGATGGTGGTGCGCTTCGCAGCCTTCGTGGGCGGAGTCGCCGTGGGACGAAGAGCGATCGTGGTGTGAGTGCTTCATGATTCCGGCGGACGCGGAACGTTACACCCACATGAAGCGAAATGCCGGCGGCGGGCGGATAAGTAGAGGAAGTGACGCGCGCGAGTAGCAGCGAGTTGGCCGGCGGGGAGTTGCGAAGGCGGACTGCGTTGGGCGGAGTTGTTTAGGGGGCGCGCGTCAGGCGATCTTTGCCACGTTGGACGAGCCGCCGTCGTTGGTGTGATTCACGACGTGGACTGCGTCGCCTTTGGCGACCGGGTGGCCGGTGACGGTGATCTGGGTGTCACTCACGCGGGTGACGTTGGCGGCCGGAGCGTAGCCGTTGCCGATCCAGACGCCGACGGTTTGAGCGAAGCGGCGGCCGAGGAGGGTGAGCGTCTGGCCGTCGGCGGAGAGCGTGGCGGAGGCGATGACCGGGAAGGTGGGGGCGCGTGGGATTTCGATTTTTTCGGAGGGACCGTCGGTGGAGCCGGGGTTGAAGACTTTGACCTTTTTCCCGGCGAATGCCGCGGGGTCGGGGGCGTCGCAGCGGATTTCGGTGGAGTCGATGAAGCGCACGCCTCCATCAAGGAGTTGGTCGTCGATGAACACCTGCGATTCGGCGGCGAAACCGTCGCCGAGCAGCTGGAGGGAATCGCCGGAGGGTTCGACGATCCAGCCGACGACGTGCAGGGACGCGGAAGGGTTTTGCAGGCCGTCGGTCTGGTCCTTGTCGGCGAAGATACCGCGGGCGATGCGTCTCAGGTTTTCCAAGGCTTCGGTCGCGAAGAACCCGACGACGACGGCGAGGGCGGCGTAGCCGACGTGATTGATGTCGCTCCAGGTCGCGTCGCGGGTGACGAGCCCGCCGCGGAACACGATGTAGAAGGCGAAAGCGAGGGTGGCGCCGATGAACGGGCGGGTGAGGTAGAAGACGAACCAGTAGTCGTTGTAGCGACGGCGGCCGAGGTAAGCGGAGATGGAGGCGAGGGCTTGGGCGCTGGCGCCCCAGGCGCCGAGGGCGAGGATGAGCAGGACGAAATCGGTGTCCTGGAGTTTGGCGAGGAGCGGGCGGATTTCGCGGTCGAGGGCGGTGTCGGCTTCGCCGGCGGCGGGCGGGTTGTGCATGTCGCCAATCAAGGCGGTGACGCGCGCCTGTTCGGACATCGTGAGGCGAGGGAGGATCGCGGGGGGAGTCGGGGGCGAGAAGGTGCGGAGGTAGATTTCGAGCGGTTTGGCGCGTGAATGACTGAGCACCAGTGGGGGGCAGCGTTGCTCGAGTGCGCGCCGGGCGTGGTGGAGTGTCTCGGCGGCGGTGCCGGCTTCCTTGCGGCTCCAGTGGAGCGGGTTGGCGGGAAGCGCGAGGGCGGGAGGCGGGCAGAGGGTTTGCAGGCTGCGGGCGAAAGCGAGTTGGGTGACCAGCAGGCTGAGGTCGCCTTGGCTGGGGCGGGAGTCTTCGTCGGGGGCGGGGAGGCGGGCGACGATGGCGAGGGCGCGATTGATCCGGGCGATGCCTTCGGCGGTGACTTGCAGCGCGGCGAGGCGTTCGACCTCGAGAACGTAGAGACGTTGGCGAAGGGGATTGTCGGGCCAGGCTTGGATGGCGATGCCGCCCGTCACAAGCAGGACGAGAATCAGGTAGATGATGACGACCGTGCGCGCCCAGTAGCGCCGAACGGCGGACGTCTGGTTCGCCTTCCTGGGCGATGGGGTGGGCGAAGGGCTCATGAGGAGGGCGGGTTGGTCGGGAAGATCGTAGGACGACGACGAGACGGAGCTGGGCCACGGGTCGGCGTTTTNNAGGGAGGCTTCGTCGGGCTGGGCGTCGGCGGGGACGAGGTAGACGGTGAACTCGGGATTGCTGGCGCCGGCGGCGACGGCGGAGGTGTCGAGCTGGATGCGCAGCGTGATCGCGGCGTTTGAATCGTCGATGCCGGCGCGACTGGATTCGACGACGGAGCCGGAGCCGTCGGCTGGTCGGGGCGTGACGAGCTTGAGGAGCGATTTGTCGGCGTCGTAGAGGGGAACGGAAACGATGACGCTGCCGCGATCGCGACCGAGCTCGACGCGGGCGGCGCCGTCGGTCGTGGAGAGTTGTTTAGGTGTGCTGCTGTTTGATTGAAAGACGGGCGGGTTGATTCGCAGTGGCATCAACTGGATCGGTTGGGAGAATTCGACGATGTTGGTGCCGTCGGAAACGGTCAGCGGGAGCTCTTTGCGTTCGGGTTCCGCGAGGTCGGTTTTCGTGACCGAGATGATGGCGCGCGGGCGTTGGGCGTCGTCGGGTTTGAACTGGGTCGCGTTGAACCACTGGTCGGCGTCGGGATCTTTTTTTTGTTCGAATTTGAGCGAGGTGAGGGCGGTGTCGGGATCGGTGACGTTGAGCGGCCAGGGGACGGAGGTGGTGCCGACGGGCAGGCGGGGCGAGTTGGCGGGTTGGGCGACGGGTGGCGCATCGGTGAGGGTGATGGCGTGCTGGGTGAGGGTGGCGGCGAGCGTGCCGCTCTGGTCGGGGCCGAAGTAGGTGATGAAGGCGGCGGCCATCTGGCGCACCTGATCGTGGGCGCGTTTGAGGTGGGTGTCGCGGATGGCCTGCGCTTTGGATTCCTGTTCGGCTTCGGGGAGTTTCTTGATCTCTTCGTCGGCGGCTTTGTCGGCGGCCGTAATGACGGCGCGGATACGGGTGACGAGGTTACCGAGCTCGGTGGTGCGGAGTTTCGCCTGGGTGGCGGCGGCGTCGAGGAGCCGGGCGGATTCGGAGCGTTCGCCCTCGTTGAGGGCGCGGGTGACGAGGGTGTTGGCGTCGACGGAGCCGCCGCGCACGACCTGATCGGAGGCGATGGGGACGGCTTCGACGAAGAGTTCCTCGCCTTCGATGCCGCGGATGTAGGCGGGGGTGATGGAGTCGAATTCGTCGGGGAAGTTGTAGATGGGGCCGCGCGGGAAGAAGACGTAGCCGTCGACGGAGCTGTTGGGCTCGATGATGACGACGTTGTCCATGGCCATCTGGCCGAGGTTGGTGATGTGTTTGTTGAGATCTTCGACGATGGTCTTGCGGAGGGTGGGGACGAAGACGGAGCTGAAGAAGTTGGTGCCGCGGAGGAAGCCGGAGTCGGGTTCGCCGCTGAGGCCGACGGCGCCGCCGGCGATGGTGGCGAGGGCTTCGAGGACGCGGACGGTGGCGGTGCGGGGGTTTTGCTCGTGCGTGAACATGACGGAGTTCAGCACGGCCTGGAAGGTCATGGGCCGATAGGAGTCGCGCCAGACGTAGCCGGATTCGAGGAGCTGGCGTTGGAGGTGAGGGTCGGGCGAGACGGCGAGCGCGTGGTGGCCGAGGTTTACCTCGCGTTTGGGGCGGCGCTGCGCGGAGGCGGGGCCGTTGGCGAGCCAGGTGGCGCGTTCGCGGAGGTCGGCGATGATGTTCTCTACCGCGGCGAGGGGAATAGGCGCGGCGGGGTCAGTTCGGCCCGTCGCGATGTCGTCGAGGTATTTTTCCAATGCGGCGGCGGTGGCGTAGCGGTTTACTTCGTGAGGCAGCGCGAAGGCGATGCGGCGGAACGTTTCGCGATCGCTGTCATCGATGACGCCGGAGATGTCTTTCAGGAGCGCGTCGGTGGGCTCGGCGGCGGCGGGGGCGGTTTTGGCGGTGTAGTCGCGGATGGCGGGCTGACTGATACGGTCGGCGATGCCATTGAGGGTGCGGGCGATCCGCTGGTAACGTTGGGCCTGTTTGGTGTCGGATTCGGGCGTCGTTCCTGGAATTTCCTCCTGCAGGCGGGTGATTGACGGCTTCGGCGGTGTTTTTATCCTCGACCGCCTGAGCTCTGGCTTCTTGGCGCAGCGTCCAGACATATTTCACGAGATCCTGGGCCTGCGCGGGGAGGGAGGGCAGGGCGCGAGTCAGTTTGGTTGAGACAATTTTGGGGGCTTCTTCGTCTTGGCTGTCGGTCGTATTGGGAATCGCGCCGATCATGGCGGCGCCGACCAGATCGAATTTTTCCTTGGGGGTCAGTCGGTGCTCGTTGGCGAGGGTGGCGTTGTCCTGATCCTTCAGGCGTGACCATTCGGCGAGCACCCGGGCGACGAGGGCGTCGCGTTCGTCTCTCGAGATGGCGGGGGCACCGCGACGATAGCGATCGGTGGGTTCGCCCTCGGCGCGCAGGAAGGGATCGCGACGAGCGCCGGGGTGGCGGTCGGTTTGCAGGAATTCGAGGACGACTTGGTCTGCGCCGCCGAGCAGGTCGCCGGTGTTTTTGTAGACGGGCCAGCGGAGGGTGGCGAGGTGGGCGAGGCGTTCGGCGGCGGCGGGGGTGAGTCCGCCGGGGAGTTCGGTCCGACGGTAGAAGAGCACCGGCACGCGCATGGACGTGGTGAAGACGGCGAGCGACTTCGTGGTGCTGCGGTTGCGGAGGAAAACGCGCCCGACGTAGAAGTGTTCCGCGAACGTGCTGCCGAAGAGGCTGCGGGCTTCGGTGCGGCTCACGATCTGAACACGCGTGCGAATGTCGCCATAGAAAACCTTCACCTGGCGGACGGCCATCCAGCGGTCGGGATCGGGGCCCGCGATCTTGTTGGGATACCAAGCGCGGATGGTGAAGGGTCGGAGCGAGCCGTCCTTCGAGGTGGTGACTTTCAAGCGGGCCTTGGCGAGGTTGATCGACGGTTCGAGCCGGGCGATCGGGGTGTCGCGGGTGCGGGGATCGGGTTGAGGGTAGACCAGCGTGGCGTCGACGCCGATCGTCTCGATGCGAAACAACTTTTTCTCCAGCAGTTCCTGCATCGTGCGTCCCGCGGGGTCGTTGACGACGACGTCGAAGTAATACGAACGCTCGGTCTCGATGTATTCCGGGGCGGCTTCGGGCAGGAGGATGTCTTCGGCGTTGATCGTGACGTGTTGCTGGAGGGGATTGAGGGCGTCGTGTTCCTGGTCGGTGAGCTGGCCGAGGAGTTGTGAGTTGCGACGCTCGATGGCGGGGAAGCTCGATTGGTCGGCGGGCTGGGGAATGGGCTGCAAGCAGCCGGCGAGCAGGGTGAGGGCGACGCCGGAGATGACGCCCGGACGGGCGCGCGACGACGGAAGCGGGGTTTTCATGCGAGCGGAGGGGGAGGGCGGGCGCGCGGGTGGATCTGACCGCTCACGATAGCAGGTCGGGACGTGCGGCGTCCCGGGACGAAAGGTCTGCCGAACCGGGAAAATGTCCCGGGCGCGCCGCGCGAAGAGTGCCGCGACGAAGGCGGCGGAGGACGGTCCTTCGCGGACTGTTACGTCGAGGCGGGGGCGGGGAGGGCGGCGGTGGCGGCGGATTCGCGCGCGAGGCGGCGCTCCCAATACCAGGTGTAGAAGACGGGGACGGAGAAGAGGGAGACGATGTCGAAAAGCATGCCGCCGACGACGGGGAGCACCATGGGCGTCATGAGCTCGGAGCCGCGTCCGGTCGCCCAGAGCACGGGAACAAGCGAGAGGAGCGTGGTGGTGTTGGTCATGATCGCGGGGCGACGACGGCGGAGGCCGGCGAAGAAGACGCGGCGGTTGACGTCGGCGAGATCGTGCGGCGGGGTTTTGAACTGCTCCTGGATGTAGGTGCCGAGGAGGATGCCGTCGTTGAACATGACGCCGAGGAGAACGAGGAAGCCGACGACGACGGCGGTGGTCATTTCGGCGCCCCAGAGCCAGACGAAGAAGAAGCCGCCGGCGGTGGTGACGGTGGCGTTGGCGAGGATGATGATGCTGGTGATGAGCCAGGAGCGCGTGCCGAGATAGATGAGGACGACCATCACGGCCATGGAGGCGGCGATGATGAGGCGCATGGTTTGGTCGGCTTTGAGCTTCTGCTCGTAGCGGCCGACCCAGCGGTAGGTGGCGCCGGCGGGGAGTTCGAGGCGGCCATCGGCGAGCGCGGCGCGGAGGCGGGCGTCGGCGTCGCGGACGACTTCGACTTCGCCGCGGCCGCGGGCGTTGAGGAGGACGTATTGGGTGCGTTTGCCGGCTTCGGAGCGGATGGCCATGGGGCCGATGGTGTAGGTGAGGCCGAGTTCGGTGGGGCGTTGGGCGACGAGGCGGAGCGCGCCGGAATTGAGCGCGGAGGTGATGGCGGGCGGGAGCGCGTCGCCGGCGGCGACGGTGAGTTCGGCGCGGGTGGGGGAGAGGAGGGTGAGGTTGCGCTGGTGGGCGAGGGGGAGTTGGGCAGCGAGGACGGTGAGGGCGGACGGCGCGTGGGGGACAACGCGCCCTGCCTCGATCGTGTAGACGGTGGGGGCGGCGAGGAGGTGGGCGAGGGGGATGGAGTTGTTGGTATTGGGAATCGGGATACGGACATCGCGGAGCTCGTCGGGGTCGTCGCGGAGCTCGCGGGCGTAGCGGAGGCGGACGGGGTAACGGAGCGCGCCTTCGACGGAGGTGGTGAGCGCCATGCCGCCGAGGGCGGATTCGACGGTGGTCATGACCTGCTCGTTGGTGAGGCCGAAGCGGGCGAGCTGGGCGGGATCGAGGCGGATTTCGGCGTAGGGTTTGCCGCCCTCGCGCTGCATCTGGACGTCGGCGGCGCCGGGGGTGGGCTGGATGATTTTTTCGGCGGCTTCGGCGAAGCGCTCGAGGGCATCGGAGTCGTCGCCGAGAATCTGCAGGGCGATGAGGCTGCGGATGCCGGTGGAGAGCATGACGACGCGGGTTTCGATCGGCTGGAGCCAGCTCGGGGCGACGCCGGGGATGTCGGTGATGGCGGCGAGCGCGGCGCGGACCTCGTCGAGGGTGCGCGGGCGGTTTTCGACGGAGCCGTCGGGCAGGGTGATTTCGTGCGACGGCCATTCGGCGTAGGGTTTGAGGAGGACGACGGTTTCGATCATGCCGATGGGCGCGGGATCGAGCGCGGTTTCGGCGCGGCCCATCTTGCCCATGACGCCGGCGACCTCGGGGATGGATTCGATGAGCGCGTTTTGCCGGAGCATGATGCGCTGCGTTTCGCCGAGGCCGCCGGTGGCGGGGATGGACGGCATGAAGAGCAGCGAGCCCTCGTCGAGGGGCGGGAGGAAGCTGGAGCCGACGCCGGGAAACCAGCGCGACAGGGCGTGATCGAGGCGCGTATCCGAAAAATCAGCACCGACGAGCGCGAAGGTTTTTCGGAGGGGCCAGCTCAGGGTGTTCCAGCCGGCGCCGAGGAGGTAGCCGCCGAGGGCCATGGACGCGATGACGACGGTGAAGGCGACCTTGTGGCGGAGGATGCGGGTGTAGGCCCAGTCGTAGGCAACGTGGATGGCGTGGCTGGCGGGGTTGTCCTCGTAGTTGACGAGACGTTCGCGTCCGATGCGCCAGATGGCGGACGCGACCAGCGCGGCGAAGAGCGGCGCGAAGAGCCAGCCGGGGATCGTGAGGAGCGTGCGGCCGTAATCGAGCGGGAGCGACCAACCGTCGCGGAGGAACCAGGCGAAGGTGAAACCGGCGGCGAGACCGGCGAGGGCGAGGAGAAGGGGTTTGCGGACGTGCCAGGGCGGGAGGAGGAAACGGCAGAGGACGGGAACGAGGAAAACGCCGGCGAGGACGGCGCCGCTGATGGCGAGGGTTTTGGTGAGCGCGAGCGGTTCGAAGAGGCGGCCGGCCTGGTCGGTGAGCGCGAAGATCGGGAGGAAGCCGATGACGGTGGTGGCGGCGGACGTGAGGAGCGGACGGGCGACTTCGCGGGCGGCGGTGACGACGGTCTCGGTGATCTCCGAGGCAAAGGGCGAAGTGGGCATCGCGCGGCCCTCGCGGCGGCATTTCTCCTGCAGGTCGACGAGGTGTTGCGTGATGTTTTCGGTCATGATGATGCCGAAATCGACCATGACGCCGATCGCGATCGCGATGCCGGCGAGGCTCATGACGTTGGCGCTGACGCCGAACGTGCGCATCACGAGAAACGTGAAGAGCATTCCGATGGGGAGGCTGAGGGCGACGGCGAAGCTGGCGCGGACGTGGAGGAGGAAAAGAACGACGACGAAGGCGGTGGTCAGGACGGCTTCGACGAGGGTGTCGGCGAGGGTGGCGGTGGTTTCGCGGATGAGCTGGGAGCGGTCGTAGAACGGGACGGCGACGAGCTGTTCGCGGGCGAGGGTGGGCGCGAGGTCGACGAGGCGGCGTTTGACGGCGTCGATGACGGACTTCGGGTCTTCGTCGACGCGCATGCCGATGAAGGCGCCGACGTGTTCCTGATGGGCGTCGGCGAGCAGGCCTTGGCGGAATTGTCCGCCGAGGTGGACGTCGGCGATGTCGCCGAGGCGGAGGCCGGCGGCTTTTTGCGGATCGCCGCGGATGATGATGTTTTCGACGTCTGCGACGGAGCGGAGGAAGCCGACGCCGCGGATCATGGTTTCGATGCCGCTTTGTTCGACGCTCATCGCGCCGACGTCGCGACCGGCGGATTGCACGGCCATCATGAGCATGTCGAGCGTGAGGCCCTGCTGCTGGAGGCGGGTGGGGTCGACGTCGATTTGGTATTCGCGGACCATGCCGCCGGCGGGGGCGACCTCGGCGACGCCGGGGACGGCGCGAAGCGCGGGGACGACGATCTGGTCGAGGAGGTAGCGTTTCGCTTCGACGTCGCGTGGGCCTTGGAGCGTGAAAGCGTAGATCTGGCCCATCGCGGTGGCGTCGGGGCCGAGGCGCGGGTTTACGCCGGCGGGGAGGAGTCCCTGGATTTGCGAGAGCCGCTCGAGGACGCGCGTGCGGCATTCGTAGAGATCGCGGCGTTCCTGGAAGATGATGTAGAGGTAGCTCGCGCCGTAGAGGGACATGCCGCGGACGGTTTGCACGCCGGGGAGGCCCTGGAGTTCGCGCGCGAGGCGGGAGGTGATTTGCTGGTCGACGTCGTGCGGGCTCTTGCCGGGCCACTCGGCCCAGACGATGACCTGGTTGTCGCTGAGGTCGGGGATGGCGTCGACCGGCACGTGCTTCCACGACCAAAACCCCGCGAGCGCCAGCGCGAAGGCGGCGGCGAAGGTGAGGAGGGGGTTGCGGATGGCGAAGGGGAGCACTGGCGGAGGTGAGAGGGAAGGGGGCGGTTGAGAGTTGAGGGTTGAGAGATGAGAGTTGAGAGGAGGCTGCGAGGGGGGGCGTGCTGGTGAGATTATGGGTGCTCGTGGTGGCGCAGGTGGGTGTCGGCCGGAGTTGGGGGCAGGAATGGGAGAACGATTACGAGAACGAGAAAGAGAACGAGGGGGTCAGTGTTGGTGGGTTGGGGCGAGGGCGCCTTGGGGGAAGAGGAGGCTGGGGGTGCCGGCGAGTTGGGCCTGGCTGTCGATGAGGAAGGCGCCGCGGGTGGCGACTTCGTCGCCGGGATTCAGGCCGGCGCGGACGACGTAGACGTCGCGGCCGTTTTCGTCTTCGAGGCGCGGGCCGAGGGCGAGCGGGGCGAGTTCGAAACGGACGCGACCGTCGGCGGAGCGCTCGGCGACGCGCCAGGCGACGTGGCGAACGCCGGTGGAGAGAACGGCGGTTTTGGGGACGAGCGGGAAGCGTCCCCAAGAGTTGGATACAAGCGGATCGGCGGGGGCGAGACGGGCGTCGAGCGCGCCGCGGATGCGGGCGGTGACGAGCGAGCCGGGCTGGAGGACGTCGCGGGCGCCGGTGAGGTAGATGCGCACCTCGCGCGTGCGGAGGGCGGGATCGATCTCGCGGGCGAGGCGGCCGATGGTGGCTTTGATTTCGGGGAGCGGGCCGCGGTCGTCGCTTTCGATTTCGACGGGCTGGCTTTCGGTGAGGAAGCGCGCGCGGGTTTCGGGGACCTGGACGACGAGCGTGAGACGGTCGGGATCGACGAGGCGGATGAGGGGCGTGTCGGCCATGACCTCGCGGCCGACCTCGAGGGCTTCGTTGACCTGGTCCATTTCGCGAAGGAGGACCTGACCGGCGAAGGGGGAGCGGATGGTGACCTCGTCGCGGACGGCGCCGCCGGCGATGATGTGGTCGGCGAGGTCGGAGAGATTCCAGCGGGCGAAGCGGTCGCGGAGGGCGTTGACGAGGTCGGCCTGGCCGAGCTTGGCGGCGGCGGCGAGTTCGCCTTGGGCGGCGATGAGCTCGGGGCTGTAGAGGTCGACGATCGGAGCGCCGGCGTCGACGTCTTCGCAGCATCCGTAGGTGGCTTCGTAGCGTTTGACGATGCGGCCGGCGATGCGGGGGATGACGACGTGGGTGAAACGGTGGTCGTAGTCGGCGAGGCCGTGGGCGCGGATGGTGACGAGTGCGGGGCCTTCGGTGACGCGGACTGTATCCACGCCCATGCGACGCTGTTGTTCGCGGTTGAGTTCGCCGGCGGTGACGGGCTGGAGCTTCATGCCGCAGACGGGGCAGTCGCCGGGCTGCGTGCCGATGAAGTCCATCATGGGGCACGCCCAGCGCTGGGCGGACGCGGAGTCGGCAGCCGAGAGTGGGGGGTGTGAAATGGACGAGACGAAGAGGGCGTGGCGTGGGAGGACCGCGATGATGGTGAGGCCGAGGAGGAGGCCGGCGACGGCGGTGTAGAGAGGTTTCCAGCGCATGGGCGAGGGCGGCGGGAGGGCGGGTCGGAGAACCGCCCGGCGGCGGGTTATTCGACGACCTCGTTGCGGAGGGCGGCGGGGCCGTATTTGTCGGGGTTGGCCTTAAACTTGGGCGGGCAGGCTTTGCAGCCGAAGCCGATGGTCTGGCCCTGGTATTCGGCGGTGGGGAGGTCGGGATCGACGTCCATGCCGCAGATGGCGCAGACGGTGTTGACCGGAGTCGCGGTGGCGGCGGGTGCGGTTTGGGGTTCTGGGTTTGGGGTTTTGGATTCGGCGGCGGTGTGTTCGTGGGCGTGCGCAGTGTGGGCGGTTTGGGCGGGCGCGGGGTGATCGGACGTGTTGTGGCGGGCGGCGCGGACGGAGAGGGCGATGACGGCGCCGAGGGCGAAGGTCGCGAGGAAGATGAAGGCGTGTTTCATGGAGGTGTTTATTGAAAGTGGTGAGCGGGGGCGTGGCGCCAGAGCTCGGCGCGGGCGACGCGTGCGGCGGTTTCGGCGGCGAGGATCTGGAGTTCGGTGTCGGTGATTTTTTCGAGGAGATCCACGGCCATGAAGACGGAGGAATCGGTGGAGGCGGTGGCGGTGGTGCCGGCGTTGCGGATGAGGGCGTCGTATTCGGCGCCGAGGCGGGTGCGGGTTTCGTCGCCGAGGCGGCGGGCGGAGGCGGCGAGGCGTTCGGCGCGGGCGACGCGGGCGAGGGCGGCGGCGACGCGGAGGCGGGCGGCGTCGGCGT